>JABAHO010003494.1_pt1 | contig 17112 bp, 15 predicted proteins | sample 7062071 | NCBI WGS metagenome assembly JABAHO01 (sample SAMN14534356, study PRJNA622989) | marine sediment metagenome | biome: marine biome [ENVO:00000428]; feature: marine pelagic biome [ENVO:01000023]; material: deep marine sediment [ENVO:00002113] | place: India: Gulf of Kutch | collected...
CTCGCCGCCATCGAAACGGAAGCCCCCCAGGCGACGACGGAAGCGACGGCCACCGAAGGCTCGGCCATTGCCCTGCCGGAAACGCTCGAGACCTCAATCGAGCCAGAGCCCGAGCCGGAGCACACGGCGGAGCTCCGGACGGACCTTACGCCGGAGCCGGCGCATGAATCGTCAGCGCCGAAGGCCCCAACAGCTGGCGAGGGGGCGTCCGCGGATTCGCCGGTCCAGCCCGAACGACGCGTGATCACGTCTCCCGCCATACGCCGACGTGCGAAGGAGGCCGGCATCGACCTGCAGACCGTCGCCGGTACCGGCCCCCGAGGACGCATCCTGCAGCGCGATCTCGAGCAGGCCATCGCCGGTCGTGACGTCGCCGAAACTGCGGTTACCGGGACGGGTGCCGTAGACGAGGTCAAGGTCATCGGCGTGCGCCGCGTCATCGCCAAGCGGCTTCAGGCAGCCGTCCGTGAAATTCCGCACTTCACCTACGTGGAGGAGGTGGATGTCACAGCGCTGGAATCCCTGCGCGCGCACCTCAACGCCAATCGTGCCGAGGGCCGCCCTGCCCTGACCTATCTGCCGTTCATCGCTCTGGCCCTCTTCAGGGCGCTGAAAGCGCATGCCCGGTGCAACGCCCACTTCGTCGCCGAGACCGGCACGTTACGGGTTTTCGAAAGGGTGCACCTTGGGGTGGCCACCCAGACCGACGCTGGACTCAAGGTCCCCGTCGTGCGAAACGCCAGCGAGCGCCTCCTTTGGGATCTGGCTGGCGAAATCGCTCGGGTCGCCGAGGCTGCTCGCGCCAACACCGCCAGCCCAGCCGACCTCACCGGCTCCACGATCACCATCACCAGTCTCGGACGTCTGGGCGGCATCGTGACGACGCCCGTCATCAACGCTCCCGAGGTCGCCATCATCGGCGTCAACAAGGCGGTCAAGCGGCCGGTGGTGGTGGACGACCAGGTCGTGACAAGGCTCATGATGAACCTCTCATCATCTTTCGATCACCGGTTCGTCGACGGCTTCGACGCGGCCTCGCTCGTTCAGGCCATGAAAGGCTACCTCGAGGAGCCGGCCACGGTTTTCATCCCGTAACCGCAAGCCCGCGCCCGAACCTCGCCGGGGCCGGTCGTTCAGTGCTCGTGGAGACGAACGGGCAGACGCGTGTAGCCCTTGACGAAGGCCGAGTAGGTGCGCTCTGGCTCTCCGACCACCTCCACCGTGTGGAAGCGCTTGAGAATCTCTTCCCAGACGATGCGCAGCTGCATCTCCGCCAATCGGTTCCCCATGCAGCGATGAATGCCAAAGCCGAACGCAAGGTGATGACGGACGTTGGGCCTGTCGATGATGAACTCGTTCGGCCGATCGATCACCTCTTCATCCCGATTGCCCGACACGTACCACATCAGCACCTTGTCACCGGCGCGAATCGTCTTGCCACGCAGTTCCGTGTCCACCTTCGCCGTCCGCCGCATGTAGGCCAGCGGGGTCTGCCAGCGGATGATCTCCGGCACCATGCCGCGGATCAGGCTCGGATCATCCCGTAGTTTCCGATACTCGTCGGGATTCTGGTTGAGGGCCAGCACACCCCCGCTGATGGAGTTCCGCGTGGTGTCGTTGCCGCCGACGATGAGCAGCATCAGGTTGCCGAGAAACTCCATGGGCTGCATGTGACGGGTCTCTTGCCCGTGGGCGAGCATCGAGATGAGATCGTTTCCGGGTTCGGCGTTGACCCGTTCGTTCCAAAGGCGCGTGAAGTAGTCCAGACACTCCAGCAACTCCTCACGGCGCTGCTCGTTGCTGTCGATGATCCCCGCGCCAGGCACGGCGGTCGCGACGTCCGACCACCGGGTGAGCTTGCGGCGTTCCTCGAACGGGAAATCGAACAGCGTCGCGAGCATCTGGGTGGTCAGCTCCACAGAAACGGTATCCACCCAGTCAAACGTCTCGCCGCGTGGCAGGGAATCGAGGATCTTTCCCGCGCGCTCGCGAATGATGCTCTCGAGCTTGGCCAGGTTACGGGGGGCGACGACAGGGGTCACCGTCGCGCGCTGAACGTCGTGCTTGGGAGGATCCATCGCGATGAACATGGTCGGACGGAACCCTTCTTCAGGGGGTTGGTTGATGGGCGGGCCCAGCGTGATCCCACCCTCGGACGAAAAGATCTCGTGGTGGGTGTCCACGTAGAATATGTCCTTGAACTTCGTCACCGACCAGAAGGGGCCGAAGGCGCTTTCCGAACAATAGTGCACCGGGTCCTCATTGCGCATCCGCTCGAAGTAACCCCAATGAGCGTCATTCTGAAACAACGCCGGCTGGGCCACGTTCAGCTCGTCCAGGGGAAGGGAGTACGGATCTGGAGTCTCCGCCCGTGCGGCGGCGGGTTCGGTCATGCTTCGGCCCTCGAATCGAAAACTCACCGGAACCGTCATGGTAGAGCCCACGCGTCGAGTCGTCCACGCGCAGGGGCCGCATCCCGCCTTGACGGATGACCTGTACCCGCGCGCCTGGTATATGATTCGTCAACGGCCTCGAGACCCAGAACCATGAGCACCACGGAACAAATCGAGCTTGCCCGCCAGGTGGACGATCTGCGCGCCGAAGGCGCAGAGCTGGCCGAGTTGATGTCCTCCCTGCCCGCAGAAGACTGGCAGCGCAGCACCAGCTTCAAGAACTGGACCATCTACGACGTCATTGCGCACCTGCACTTCTCTGATCACATGGGGATGACGACGATCGAAAGCGGCGCCGCGTTCCAGGCGCTGATGGCCGACATGCAGGGCTCCGGACTCCCCTTCGTCGAGTACACCCGCCAGTGGCTGGGCGACGTGTCGGGTCCGGAACTGCTGGATCGCTGGAGAACGCTGCTCGATGAATTGTGCGATCGTCTCCAGGCGCTGGATCCCCAGGAACGACTGACGTGGGCAGGACCGGGCATGAAGCCGAGGATGTTCACGACGGCACGCCAGATGGAGACGTGGGCNNCAGAGCTCACTCCGACCGGATCAAGAACATCGCGGCCATCGGCGTGCGCACTTTCGGCTGGACTTTCGTCAATCGTGGCCTGGAATTGCCCGGCGATCCGCCTTTTGTCCGCCTGACCGCCCCTTCCGGAGACGTCTGGGAGTGGAACGATCCAGGAGCCGACAGCAGCGTGACCGGCAGCGCCGTAGAGTTCTGTCAGGTGGTCACCCAGGTGCGCAACATCGCGGATACGCAACTCGAGGTGAGGGGCAAACCGGCCCGGGAATGGATGGCCATTGCCCAATGCTTTGCGGGCGGACCGGAGGAACCACCGGCCCCCGGCACCCGCCGCCCGGCCAATTGAGCCGGCGTCCACATCGGAGCCCTGCATGTCCGGACCCTTAAGCGGCATAAGAATCATCGAGCTGGCCACGATGATCGCGGTGCCCGGCGCCACCCACCTGCTTGCCACCCAGGGCGCCGAGGTCATCAAGGTGGAGGATCCGGTTCGCGGAGACGAGCTTCGGCACTACGGCAGCCAGAAAGGCGGCATGAGCGCGTGGTTCGTCAACGCCAATTCCGGCAAGCGATCCGTCGCGCTGGACCTGCAGCACGAGGAGGGAAAGCGCGCGCTCTGGAAGCTTCTGCAGCACGCCGACGTGGTGATGCAGGGCTTCCGGCCAGGCGTGATCGAGCGCCTCGGCTTTGACAGCGAAACGGTGAGGAAGCGCCGGCCTGAGATCGTCTACTGCTCTTCCTCGGGTTTCGGTCCCCATGGTCCCTATGCCCGGCTCCCCGTCTATGATCCGGTCATCCAGGCGCTTTCCGGCTGGGCCGGAGCTCAGCGCTACGAAGAGAAACCGCGCCTAGTGCGCGGCATGGTGGCCGACAAGGTCGCTGCTCTGACCTCCGCCCAGGCCGTGACGGCCGCGCTGCTGCAACGCTCGAGCACCGGTCGCGGAGGGCACGTGGAGCTCAGCATGCTGGAGGCCAACATCGCCTTCAACTGGGCCGACGTCATGATGCACGCTTCGCTGCTCGATGCGGACGCGACCCACCGGCCCAACCTGCTCTCGTCGTATCGGCTATTCGCCTGTCGGGACGGGTGGGTCACGGTGACCGCCGGAACAGATGCCCAATGGCGGGCTTTCGCCGAAGCGCTCGAAAGACCGGAATTGGCAGAGGACGATCGGTTCGCAACCGCATCGGCGCGGGCCGGGCACGTGGCAGACTGGTACCAGGCCATGGGCGAGGCGGTGGCCGCCTTCGAGCTCGAGGAAGTTCTGGGCCGTCTCCGGATTGCCGACGTGCCAGTTGCGCCCGTCCTCGACCCCGCTGACGTTGCCGCCGACCCCCAGGTAGCAGCCGCAGACCTGCTGCGCGAGGTCGAGCATCCTGTTGCAGGTAAGCTGCGCCAGCCTCGTCCGAGCGCTGAGATTTTCGGTGGCTCGATAAGCCTCGCACCCGCGCCGACCCACGGCCAGCATACCGCAGAGGTACTGACCGAGATCGGCTACGAGCAGAGCACCATCGGCAGGCTGGCAACCGAGGGCGTGATCAAGGTCCCCTAGACGTTTCGATCCTGGTCCTGCCAGTAAGGGTCGCGCAGCTCACGCTTGAGAATCTTGCCCGTCGGCGCTTTAGGCAGGCTGTCGACGAAGTCGACGGACTTGGGCTTCTGATAAGACGCCAGGTTGGCCCGGGCCGCGTCGATGATTTCCTGCTCCGAGGCAGTCTCGCCCGGCTTGAGCACCACCACGGCCTTGACGGCTTCTCCCCACTCGTCGTCGGGAACACCGATCACCGCGGCCTCCAGCACGGCCGGGTGCTTGTGGATGGCCGCCTCCACCTGGGTCGAGTAAATGTTCTCTCCCCCGGAGATGATCATGTCCTTGGCGCGGTCGACGATGAACACGTAGCCGTCCTCGTCCCAGGTGGCCACGTCGCCCGTCCACATCCAGCCGTCGCGAATGGTCTCCGCCGTGAGATCGGGACGCCCCCAGTAGCCGAGCATGTTGGCATCCGAGCGCACCACGATCTCCCCCGCGGTGGCGCCGTCTTTCGGGACCGGCTCGCCCCGCTCGTTGACAACCTGGACCCGCGTGACGAAACCCTCGCGACCACAGGAGTTCAGGCGCTCGGGATTTTTGCCCGCCACCGCGTCCGCGTGGTCCTCCTGGGAGAGAAACGTCATGGTCATCCCTTCCGTCTGCCCGTAGCCCTGAATGAGCGTGCATGGGAAGGACTCGAGCGCGGCCTTCACCACCGTGCCAGGCATGGGTCCTCCGCCGTACTGGATATTGCGCAGGCTCGACAGGTCGTAGCTGGCAAAATCGTCGACCGCCATCATCCAGTTGAGCATGGTGGTGATGCCCAGGAAAGCGGACACCCGCTCGGCCTGGATGATCTCCAGCGCCTCCCTGGCTTCGAAGTTCATCAGCACCACCGGGCAGCCGTGCGCCATGTAGTTCATCGCCAGGGCCACCGGGATGTGAAACATCTGGCCCGTCAACATGTAGACGTCGGTCGGCACCACCCGCTCGGCCACCGTCTGGTTGACCATGCCCATGAAGAGCGATTTGTGGGAATGAAGCGCGCCCTTGGACAGCCCGGTGGTGCCTCCCGTGTACAGGATCAGCACCGGGTCGTCGTCTCCCGTGGACGTCGAGGGCTCGGGCTCGTCGGCCCGGGAGGCCCTGACCAGATCTTCGAAAGACCCGTCGCTAGAGGCCCCGAACTCGAGCCAGCGCGGCACGTCCACCAGACCCTGCAAAGCGTCCCGCTCGCCGCGGAACTCGTCTGACGTGACGATGACGCTGGGGCCGCCGTCCTCCAGGATTCTCGAAAGCTCGTCCACCCCCAGGCGCCAGTTGAGGGGCTGAGCGATCAATCCCGCGCGCGCGCAGGCGTAGTAGACCTCGAAGTACTCGATGCTGTTCTTGGCCAGCACGCCTATGCGTGCGCCCTTTTCAAGGCCCTGCGCGCAGAGGCCATTGGCAAGCTTACGGACCCGCTCGTCCAGCTCGCCGAAGGAGACCCGGCGCCCGGTGGGAACGTCGACGATCGCCGGGCGAGACGGGTCCAGCGCGGCCCACTTGGCGGTAATGTTGCCGATGTTCATGGAGTCCTCCTAGCTTGCCCGCAGGAACTGATAGACGGCCGTAACCCCCAGAACAGAAAGGAGCAAGAAAGTGCCCTGCGCCCCGATAAGTCGGGGGTAGTTGACGTTGGCACCCGGAGCCCGGTCCAGACCCCAGACGTGCAGCACCCGCAGAGCCACCAGAGAGACGCCAAACGCGTGCATGGCGGGAGCGCCAACGCCGCTCAGCTCCACGAGGTACATGAGCACCACAGCCAGCGGAACGTTCTCGACGAAATTGGCCTGCACCCGGAGCGTTGCGTCACCACGCCACTCCGGCTGTCCTCGACGAACGCGGGCGCGGAGCACCAGGTTGGCGAGAAAAACGCTCATCAGCCCCAGCAGCCCGGCATAGAGCAGAGTAACGGGCATCATGAGATGAAAACCCCGGCCAGAACGGCCACCGTGCCGCCTAAGGCGAGCGCGAGGCCGATGTATCCGTACTGATCGATCCAGAACAGCCCGAAGGCCTCGGGCGTGCCCTTGGGGGCCGTCGGCGTGTCGCCCCGTCGAACCTGCCGGGGCAGCCCACCTACCCAGATGATCTGCAGGCCATGCCAAAGGCCGCCGAGCCCCAGGACGATCAACCAATCAGCCAGCGCCATCTCTTCCCCCTGGCTCTCCCAACCTTTTCACCCCCACCTGGAACTGAAGTAGGATACAGTTTTTCGGGGAGGGTTCACCATGGCGGAGCATGCCGGCAACGAAGGCGTCAATCTTCAACTCCATCTGAAGCGGGTCCCGGAGGGCCTCGCTGGTCCAGGCGACTTCGAAGTTCGCGAAACCGAAATTCCCCGGCCCGGGGAGGGTGAAGTGCTGGTCCGAGCTCATTACTTCGGGCTCGATGCCGCGCTGCGACTCATCGTCCGCGACAGCAAGGATTTCCTGTTCCGGGTCGAGCCAGGTGATCTCGTGCGCGGCTCCATGGCCGGAGAGGTGATCGAGTCGAACAACCCCGACTACTCCGTGGGCGACCTGGTGCTGGCGTCCTCCGGCGTTCAGAACTACGCCATCAGCGACGGCAGCGACCTGGAAAGATGCGACACGACCCAGGCGCCGCTCGGATCATGGCTTGGCGGGTTTGGCGTCTCGGGCCTGACCGCTTACTTCGCGATCACCGAAGAGTGCAAACCTCAGCCCGGGCAGACGGTGGTCGTGAACGGAGCGGCCGGCGCCGTTGGCTCGATCGCCGGGCAAATCGCCCGGCTTGCCGGCGCGCGGACCATCGGTATCACGAGCAGCGACGAAAAGTGCCGCTGGCTCACGGAAGAACTGAACTACGATCATGCCATCAACTACAAGGCCGGCAGTCTCTACGATCAGCTGGCCGAAGCGGCGCCCGAACGGATCGACGTGATCTTCGACAACGTGGGCGGTCAGATCCTCGACGAGAGCCTGCGACTGATCGGCATGCGGGGCGTCGTCCTGCTGTGCGGTTCCACCTCTCAGTACGCCGCCGAGCACATGACCGGCCCGGACAACTACATCTGGCTGGGTACCATGCGGGCGCGCATGCAGGGTTTCGTAGTTTTCGACTACGCAGACCGCTACGAGGAAGCCCGCCGCAGGATGGCGCGCTGGATCAAGGCTGGCCAGCTGAAGCTCCCGGAGTACGTCGTCGACGGCGATATCGGCGACTATCCAGAAGCCTTTCTGCAGCTCTATCAGGGCGCAAACCGGGGCAAAATGCTTTTGCGGCTGCCAGCCGCTCGCTGATTTCAGCCCGCCGTGCCGGCCCTTGGCAGTGGCCCGGTTTCAATCGGCTATCGGTTCGCGGCCCACTCCCGGGCATCCGGCGATGCCACCCAGCGGAGCGCGTTGCGCAGCAGACGACGAAAGTCCGCGTTGCCGAAAGCCTCTGGGCTGTCACCGATATCGGCTGCCACCACCGGACTGTTTCCGGCCGCGTTGGCCCAAACCACGACGTTGCTCCCTTCCGGGTGCGACCACGCAGCCTGCTCCTCNNGTCTTCAGGTAGATTTCGTCGGTCACGGTAAAGCCATCCTCGAGCCCCGCGACGACGGGATGAGAGGGATCGACTGGCGACAGGTCGATGGTCGGGTTCGGGTGGGGACCGTGGCCGCCGCGATAACCCGATCCCGGCACGCGCTGCCCGTTAATTTCGCCCTCGCTCAGCATGAACGAAGAGCCCGAGATCGCGCGCCACAGAGGCCACAAGGGCCAGGAGACCGTGCCGTGATTGAGCATGACGATGCCGGTTCCGCCATCGATCAACGCCTCGATGCTGCGCCGGTAGTCGTCCGGCGGCGTGCCCGTGTCCCCTGCCCCGTCGTGCATCAGCCCGATGCCGGGAATCCCCGACATGTCGTAGAAGAGCACGGCGTCGTAAACCCCCACGTTCTCCGGCCGCAGGATGACCTGTGCCGCCGGCTGCTCGACCATGGTCACGTCGACGTCGTCCATCTCCTCGAACATCGCCAGAAAAGCATCGTGATCAAACNNTTGGTGGAAACCCCGCTGCCTGTGCGGACGCGGCGGCCAGAAACTAACCCCGGCGCGGGATCGACGCAACGCCTTGACGGCCACCCACGATACGCACCAACCTAGATGCCGGTCGACAACCAACGGGAGGGAACCACGATGACGGTAGAGCAACTCCTCGAACTCGAAGAGATCAAGAACCTGCGACACATGTACAGCCACTATTTCGACGGCAAACAGGTGGACAAGCTGGCGGATCTGTTCACAGATGATGCCGTCTGCGAGTTCGGACCCGACTACGGTGGAGACTGGGTCGGCAAGGAGCAGATCCGAGCCAACTACGCCACCTACACGGAGGCAGAGGGGGACGAGCACGAGGTCATGCACGCGGTCACCAACCCATGGATTCGCTTCATCGACGCGACAACGGCCAACGGGCGCTGGTACCTGCTCGATCTGCGCACTGCCGAAGGGGCGGAGAACCCGCTCATCCTGTTCGGCATCTACGACGATGTCTACAAGAAGGTCGACGGGCAATGGCGCATACACCGGACGCGTATCGACTTTCTCTGGCCGAAGCGCCACTTTCACGGATACCGCGATCTGTAATCTGCAAAAGCAGGAGGACGAGACGATGAGCACGAACATGGAGCAACAGCTTCAGGAACTGCTGGACAAGAAGGCCTGCGAGGAAGTGCTGCTGCGCTACGGGCGAACCCAGGACTGGCTGGACGAGCCGGGACAGGCAAGCTGCTTCTGGCCCGACGCCGAGGTGGACTTCGGCTTCTTCACCGGCAACGGCGAGGACTGGGTGAAGACCGTGATGCCGCACGAGCAGGAAGCCCTGCGGAGGTGGCACATGAGCACGAGCATCATCATCAAGGTCGACGGCGATCGGGCCACCGCAGAATGCTACGGAATCGCCGCTGGCACTGCCGAGATAGACGGCGAGCTGATGGACACGGTGTACGGCGGACGCTATCTGGACGAGCTGGAGAGGCGCGAGGGAGAGTGGCGTATCTCCAAGCGGACGTACGTCCTCGATTGGAGCCATCGATTCCCCAACGCGCTGGTGGCCAACACCGGCGAGGATTTCGCTCTACACATTCTGAAGATCGACGCGCCCGGCCATCCCCTGTACCGGGAGCTTTAGCCTCGACCGATCGGACGGANNTTAGCTCTGCGCGATCGGGCGGACCAGGCTCCGCATGGCTTCAACCATGGCGGGGTCGGCGGTTCCCTTGAAGGATGAATCCAGCACGGCGTTGCGCTCGGCGATGATTTCCCGGAACTCGGGATGCGTGCATAAAAAGAACCGGTTTTCGAGCACGCCATCGAGCACCTGCTCCGCCAGATCGAGCGGGTCCGTCCCAACGGCGGGGGCGTCACCCTGATCCGCATCGTCGGCCGGGATGGGCGCCGGCCCCTCGTCACTGGAGAGATGAGCCGGGCGGTTGCGATGGCTGGTGGTTAACGCGGTACGCACCACGCCCGGGCACAGCACGGACACCCCAACACCGCTTTCCAGGAGATCAGCAAGCAGAGCCTCTGACAGCCCCACCACGCCGAACTTGGCCGCGTTGTAGATGCCCAGGCCCGGCATGCCAACGAGCCCGCCCACCGAAGCGGTGTTGACCACGTGCGCGTCCGGACCGTGCCGCATCAGCTCTGGAAGAAAGGCGGTCACGCCGTTGACCACGCCGCCGAGGTTGACGCCGAGCACCCAGTCCCAGTCTTCATAGGTCACGTCGTAGAGCGGTCCCGCCGCGTTTACCCCCGCGTTGTTGCAGAGCAGCTGAACCGCCCCGTACGCTTGCAGGGCGCGGTCCCGCGCTCGCGCGACCGCTTCGCGATCGGTCACGTCCAGCTGCAGGGGCAACACCTCCGCTCCGCCTTCCGCCAGCGTCGCGGCGGCGCTTTCCAGAGCAGCCTGCTCCACGTCCGCCATCACGACGCGCATCCCCTCTCTGGCAAGCACGGTGGCCAAGCCCAAGCCGATGCCGCTGGCAGCTCCCGTGATGAATGCAACCTTGTCACGAACGGATTCCATTGCTGCCCTCCCAGGCGTTGTGTTCGACCGAACCTATCATTGACCAGGACACTGTGATACCAATGATCGCTTAAAATTCCCCGGGGAGATGACTCAGTGAACCGAACGATTTGGGCCGCCGTCTGTCTTGGAGCCGCCTTGCTGTCAGGGTGTACCGACCAGGAGGCCAAACCGGAAGCGGAGATGCCTAACGCCGTGACGGAACAGCCACGGGAACTGATGCCCGGAGAGCGGGGCGCGCAGGACTATGCCGACGAGATATTCGCCCGCGAATCCATGCCCGGCAAGGCCGTTTACTCGCAACACTGCGCGGCCTGTCATGACGGCGCGGTCAAGAAGGCACCGCATAAGCTCATGCTGGGTCTGATGACGCCCGAGGCGGTTCTGGAAACGCTCAATACCGGCCTGATGAAGGAGCAAGGCGCCCTGCTCGATGAAGAGGACAAGCGGCTCGTTTCCGAGTATCTGGCCGGCGTGCCCATGGGCACGCAAGCGGCCACCGCGGTGGCGATCTGCTCGGGGCCGGCGGCCGAGTTCGACTACGACGACCCCCCTCGCACGACCAACTGGGGGCTGCAGCGCACCAACACGCGATCCATCAGTCTTGACGACGCCGGCATCGATCGAGCGAGCCTCGCCGAACTCGAGCTCAAGTGGGCGTTCGCTTTTCCCGGCGCCAACCGCGCTCGATCCCAGCCGACCCTGGCCGCCGGCGCGATATACGTCGGCAGCCACAATGGCCTCGTCTACGCTCTGGACCGCGAAACCGGCTGTGTCCGCTGGACCTACGAGTCCGCTGCCGAAGTTCGGACCGGAATCGTCCTGGAGAGCTGGAACGCGGGTGATGCTGAAGCGAAACCCAGAGCGTACTTCGGCGACGTGCTGGGCAACGTCTACGGCATCGACGCCGTCAGCGGCGCGGAGATCTGGCGCATGCGGGCCGACGAACATCCCAACGCGACCATCACCGGCACGCCGTCACTCCACGACGGGCGCCTTTTCGTCCCCGTTTCGTCCCTGGAGGTCAGCCTGGCAGCCGACCCGGCATACGAGTGCTGCACGGGCAGAGGCTCGGTGGTCGCGGTGGACGCCGCAACCGGCGAAATGCTCTGGCAGACCTACACCATCGAAGAGGAGCCCACCGTGCAGAGCCAGAACCGGGTGGAAACGGACATGTACGGGCCTTCCGGCGCGATGGTCTGGAACAGCCCGGCCATCGACGCAAAGCGCAACCAGCTCTACGTCGGCACCGGAGAGAACATGTCCTCCCCGGCCACCCTGACCAGCGACGCGATTTTCGCGATAGGTCTGGATACGGGCGACGTGAGGTGGGTTTTTCAGGGAACGCCGAACGACGCGTGGAACTCGGCATGCGACACGGACCGGCCGGAGAGCTGCCCCGTGGAAGACGGCCCGGATTTCGACTTTGGCGCCGCGACGATGCTGCTCACCACGGAGAAGGCCGGCGATCTGGTCATCGGGGGTCAGAAGTCCGGGCTCGTCCACGCGCTGAATCCGGATACCGGCAAGCTGGTATGGCAGAGCCGGGTCGGGCGCGGCGGCATTCAGGGCGGTATCCACTTCGGCATGGCGTCCGACGGACAGCGACTCTACGTGCCCATCAGCGACATGAGAGACGGCAGAACCTACCCGGACCCGGAGCGGCCCGGCCTGCACGCGCTGGACCCGAACACCGGCGAAGCCTTGTGGTCTTTCGACAATCCTGACCTGTGCACCGATCGTGAGTTCTGCGATCCCGGGATCTCTCAGGCCATCACTTCCGCGGGCGGCCTGGTGCTCGCCGGGGGCATGGACGGCGTCATGAGGATTCACGACGCGGCAACCGGCTCGCTGTTGTGGGAGCGAGATACCACCGAGACCATCGCCACGCTGTCGGGTACCAACGCCTTCGGCGGGTCCTTCGGCGGCGGTTCGGCTCCCGTCGTCGGGGATGGCGTCGTGGTGCTCAGCTCAGGCTACGGCATCTACGGGCACATGCCGGGCAATCTGCTAATGGTCCTGGAAGCCGGGGAAGCCCCGAAAGCCGATTGAGCGGCCCAGAAACTAGCCCGACGTCGACCGCGCTGCTCGGGTCGGGCTGACCTTTCCCCTATCGCCCCGGATCAGTTGACGCGAGGCTCAATAGTCAACATCATTGACCCTGATTCTGATCGCGCGTTCGACATAACAACTTCCTGGGGAGGGGGTCATGAATATCAGATCTGCCGGCGCCACCGCTGCGCTTGTCTTGGCGGGCCTCACGGGTGGCCTGCTTGAAAGTCGGCCGGCCGCTGCCGCCGAAGAAGAATCCGCGCTGGTGCACGAAGAAGTCATCGTCACCGCCCGCCGGCGCGAGGAAAGTCTGCAATCGGTTCCGGTCGCCGTTTCGGTGCTCACGGGAGACGAACTCGTCGAGCAGGGCGGCATGAAGATCGACGCCATCGGCAAGGTCGTGCCAAACGTTCATTTCGAAGCAGCCGGCGGGACCAGCGGCGTGAAATCGCCGGTCGTCTTCATCCGCGGCATGGGCCAGAACGACTTCATCCCGGTCGAGGACCCTGCCGTGGGCATCTATCTCGATGGGGTCTATATGGGCCGTAACCTCGGCAGCGTGTTCGATCTCATCGACATCGAGCGGGTGGAAGTCCTGCGCGGACCCCAGGGAACCCTGTTCGGACGCAACACCATCGGTGGCGCGGTCAACATCATCTCCAAAAGCCCGACCGACGAGTTCGGCGGAAAGCTCAAGGTTGCAGGCGGAGACGAAGGCTACATAGAAGCCCAGGGCAGCGTGAACCTGCCGTTGGGCGATCGGGCTGCCGCCCGGCTGAGCGGTTTCGTGCGCGAGCGCGACGGCTACGTGAAGGCCCTGCAGCACGACGATCTGGAACTCGGCAGCGACGACATCTGGGGCCTGCGAGGCAGCCTGCGAGCCGAGCTGACCGACACATTCAGTCTCGATATCGCCCTGGACTACTCGAAGGCCGAGGAGACGCCGGGAGCCATCTCCCCCATCGCCGGCATCGGAGGCTTCAACGGCGACGTGATCACCCTCGGGCTTCCTGCCCAGCCGTTCGCCTTCTTCTGGAACGCGATCTGGAGCGGCGTTGCCCCGCCTGGGTGTTTGACCGGCACAGGCCAGGCCAGTAACAGCGCGTGCTACGGCCCGGTGTGGAACACGGACGATCCCTACAAGACCAATTCCAGCTATCGCGACAACACCGGGACCCAGATCGATCCTGAGCAGAGCGTCGAGGTCTGGGGCGGCAACGTGACGGCGACCTGGCAGATCGGCTCCGTGGAGCTGAAGTCCATCACCTCCTATCGGGAGTTCGACATCGGCTTTTTCAACGATCTGGACTTTTCACCCTACATCCTGTTCGCCAACAACCACGACGAATACACCCAGGAGCAGTGGTCCCAGGAGCTGCAGCTGAGCGGGACTGCCATGAGCGACCGCATGGACTACCTCCTCGGCTTCTACTATTTCGACGAGGAAGGCCACGAGGCAATCTTCAACCAGATCTCCTTCGCACCGCCGCTTGCTGCGCCGCCTGACTTCTTTTTCCAGTACCTGGACCGCTTCATCGACAACGACAGCTGGGCCGTGTTCGGGCAGGTGAACTTCGACCTGACCGAGACCCTGACGTTGACGGTAGGCGGTCGCTACACGGAGAGCAACAAAGACTTCGCCCTGATCACCGAGCGGCGTGTCGGGCCCATCTCCGACCAGGGCGGCAAGCTGACCACGGAAGAATTCACCCCGCTGGTGTCGCTGGCCTGGCAGGTTCAGGAGGACGTCATGGTCTACGCGACCTGGTCGGAAGGCTACCGGGACGGCAGCTACGCGGCGCGCTTCACCGGCGCGGTGCCGGACCCGCTGCCCAACTACGATCCCGAGTACGTCAACAACTACGAAATCGGGGTCAAGACCACGCTTCTCGACGGCCGCATGCGACTGAACGCCACCGCGTTCCTCATGGACTACGAGGACATGCAGATCAACGCGTCCAGCGACGAGGTGACGACGTCGTCGACCAAGGCCAACCTCGGAGACGCGACCATCTCCGGCGTGGAGCTCGAGATCTCCGCACTCGTGACGGAGAACCTCACCCTGGGGCTGAACCTCGGCATTCTGGATGACGACATCGACAGCCTGAAAGGCACGCTGATATCGAACACCATCGTCATCGACGAGACCAGCGACCTGCCCAACACGCCGAACTGGACGTTGTCCATCATGGCGAAGTACGAGATTCCGCTGAACAACGGATCGCGCCTCGCCTTCCGCGCCGACTATGTGGCCAAGGACGACTATTACAGCCGCGCCGAGAACATTCCCGAGCTGCTGATCGACGATTACGAGAACCTGAACGTCAGCGGAACCTTCATCTCCCCCGGCGGTGATTGGGAAGTCGGCGTCGGGGTACGCAACGCGACGGACGAGTTCTACTATCAGTCCGCGACGCCTTTCGCGACGTTTGGCCTCGCCTTCGGCCAGCCGGTTCGACCGCGAACCTGGTACGGTTCAGTCACCTACAACTTCGGCGACTGATCGCAGAACGAGGACGACGCAGTTCCGACGCGGTCAATGCAGGCCGCGTCGGGCGTCGCTCGCGAATTTGGCTCGAAAGATGTCAGTCCTCGAGGCTGATCGCTACCGCCGGGCAGACCTCGATGGCTTCCTCGGCGTGCTTGCGCATGTCGTCATCGCTGATCTCGTCCACCAGCACCACCGGGTAGCCCTCGTCCCCCATGCGGAACAGCTCCGGGTGGTTGTAGTAGCACTCGCCCGACTTGTAGCACTTCTCGTAGTCGATCTTCACCTTCATGGGCGGTCGAACTCCATCCACAGTTCCTGAGGAGACCGGAACCCGCCGGAATCGATGGATGGCGAGCTGATACCCGGGTGCTCGGCGAACTTCGGCCGCGGGTTGCGGATGGCTTCCATGAGCCTGGTGCATGCGATGGCCGACTCCTGACGCGCCATGGCATAGCCCATGCAGAAATGCTGGCCGATGCCAAAACCCAGGTGCCCGGGCTTGCCGTCCTTGTAGCGTCCCGAGCGGTTTTCCCGCCCCATGTGGAGGTCTTCTCGGTGAACGTCGAAAGTGTCGGGATCCTTGAACACCCGCTCGTCCCGGTTGCCGGCGCCGAGATAGAGGATCACCCCGGCGCGCTCGGGAATGACGTGGCCGTGCAGCGGGATCTCCCGGGTCGTGTGCCGGAACTGGGCGTGAACCACGGGGTCGTAGCGCATCATCTCGGTAAAGACGTTCTCCCAGAGCGCAGGATTCTCGAGCACGTCGGGAAGCTGATCGGGCCTGGTGTACAGCATGTGGTACCACATGTTGGCGATGGCCTTGTCCGTGGTGTCTCCTCCTGCAGCAAGCAGCAGGGCCACGAAGCCTTTGATCTCCTCCACGCTCATTCGGCTGCCGTTGAGCTCAGCAACGCAGATCCGCGAGAGCAGATCTTCCCCGGGATTCTTCGATCTTTCCCGGATCATCGGGTCGATGTAGTCCCACATGTCGTTACGCGCCTTAATCCCTCGCGCCATGTGGTCACCGCCGAAGCCGAGTCCGGCGATCAGCAGCTGATACCAGTCGACGAAGGTATCCTCGTCCTCCCGGGGCAATCCAAGCATGTTGGAGATGACCCGGATCGGCACCTGACTGGAGAACTGGGTGACCAGTTCAACCTCTCCGTCGTCAATGAATCGGTCGATGACCTCCTGGGAGATCTGGTCGATCATCGGCAGAAAGTCGGTCAGCTTCTGGCCGACGAACTGCCCGGCCACGATGTTGCGCAGCCGCCGGTGCTCGTTGCTGTTCCCGTATTCGAGGATGTTGGGCCCGAACACGTGCCTGGAGCCGAACTCGTAAGGCCCGTCGGGCTTGTAAACCGCCCGGTCGAAGCTCTCGTTATCCTGGAAGGCTCCGTCGATGTCCCAGTATCGGGACAGGATCCACCGATTGTGGAAGCGATCGTGATAGACCGGGTGGTAATCCCGAAGCCGCTTGTAGATGGGGAACGGATCCTGCTGAAACGCCTCCGAGTCGAATTCCCGGGGATCCAGGTCTGCCAGTGATTCAGCTGTAGCGGACACTTCTCCCTCCTGTTTAGTGATGTGTTCCGTTGCGCGGGAAGGCTAGCGCTTCGAAAAGCTGACCGGCAGCTTCCAGCACGTATGCATCTCGCCCACCCGAAGGCTCGCCAGATGGGGATTCGCGCCCTCCTGAAGGCGCAGGTCGGCGACCATGTCCAGCAGCACACGGGAGGCTTTGACCGCCGTGTCCCGGGTGATGGCGTAAAGCGATCGCGGGCGGTCCTCCGGTATGGCCGGATGCCGCGAGGGCGGCCCCAGCCCGAAGGCGATCCCCGAGGCCAGCCCGTCCGCGCGGTACTGCCCGCGCGGCTCCCGCTGACACATGTCCCGCCGATCGACGATGAACCGATCCGGATCCTCAAATATCCGGGGGTCACGGTTTGCCGCCGCGGCGCTGCAGATCAGCTG
>JABAHO010000213.1_pt1 | contig 17049 bp, 21 predicted proteins | sample 7062071 | NCBI WGS metagenome assembly JABAHO01 (sample SAMN14534356, study PRJNA622989) | marine sediment metagenome | biome: marine biome [ENVO:00000428]; feature: marine pelagic biome [ENVO:01000023]; material: deep marine sediment [ENVO:00002113] | place: India: Gulf of Kutch | collected...
GAGCAGCAGCCAGCCGCTCTCGCCGGTCGCGTTGGCGCTGAACGCCACCACCCAGTACGGCAGTTTCTTCCCTGCGAGGTAGAAACCCTTGAGCGTATGGGTTTCCTTGCGGCTCCAGACCGCGAGCGCGACGAGCGTGGCAAGGTAGCCGACGAGTACGGCGACGGTGACCGTCATTCTTCGTCAGCGATGGTGACGGGCTTCGAAATGCGGCCGGCAATGATTCCCGAAATAAGCAGGAAGACGCCGATGCCGAACAGGTATTCCGGCCACGAACGGGTAACACCGCAATAAATGATGAGCACGATGTTGATCACCTGGAACGTGTTGATCAGCTTGCTCTTGCGCTTGACGGCTTTCGGGAAGCGGATGCGCGAAACCATAAGTATCGCCAGCACGAACAGCAGCACCGGCAAGTACAGGTTGAGCGGCATACCGGCGGCAATCTGATCGTGGTGCAGAAGGACCAGCACGAGGGACGAACACATCCCGCCGCCGGCCGCGGTAATGGGCACGCCGACGAACCAGCCGCGCTCGGGCTTCGACGTCGGCAGGTTGAATCGCGCGAGACGCAGCGCGCCCGCGAGGGCGAAGACGCCGGCCGCGACCGCCAGCACCCAGAACTGCCCGGTGTCGTACTCGATTCCGCCGATCTGCATGCCCGCATTCAGTACGAGGATCGCCGGCGCGACCCCGAAAGCCACCAGGTCCGCCATGGAGTCGAACTCCGCGCCGAAACTCGATGTCGCCTTGAGTATCCGCGCGGCCACACCGTCCACGGTATCCAGCAAGCCGCACCAGACGATCATCCAGGCCGCGAGCTCGAGATACTCCCGCCCGCCGAGCTGCGTCGTCACGATCGACGCGATGCCCAGCAACAGGCTGAGTGCGGTAAAGCTGTTGGGAATCGTGTAGCGAAGGACGTTATTCAAGAGCCCGGCGTGTCCGAGTGGCGAGACCGCCACACATTCTGCATTCGGGCGCCGATATTATCCAGCCGCCTGCTAGCCGCCGAACGGGGAACGGAAGCCCATGCCACCGCCGCTCCCGGTAATCCCCAGGGGCCCGCGCGGCAAAACCAGCTGCATGCGCTGGCCGTTGCGTTCGATATCCACTATGACGTCCTCACCGGGATCGCCGGAAAACGCCATCGATTTGAGGTCGTTCATACCGTAAACGCGCTCGCCGTCGTAACTCAGGATCCGGTCCCCGGGGCGGAGTCCCGCCCGGTTTGCCGGCGACTCACCGATGACCTCGCGAACGGTAACCGATGCCTGGCCGCCCGCGGCGGTGAGATATTTCTCGTACTCCGCGTCGCCGAGCCGCTCGCGCAACCGCGCCTGGTANNCGCGTCTCGTCCTCGAACTCCAGGATCTGCTTCGCCCGCTCTTCCGTGAATCCGCCCCTGACGAGAAGCTCTACGCGTATGTTCTCCCGGTCCTGCATCCGCGCTCCGCGATCACGCCGTCCCGCCTGCTGCAGACGTGCCTGCTCCCGTGCCTGGCCGTTTTCGGCCAGTGTGCGGAGCAGCTCGGTCATCTCCGGCGAATCGAATCGCTCGAGTTCTGCGTACAGTCCGTGCAGCTGCTCTTCGAGTACGAAACGGGCATCACGCTCTCCCGACAGGGCTCTTTCCAGCGCGGCAACGCGGGCCTCCAGGGGCGCGTCTGCGTCGAAACCGCCGGCCGCGTAATCCGACTCGCCATGCGAGCCCGGCTGGGGCGCCTCCTTCGTGATCCACGCACCCGCCGCGAATCCCGCCACGAGACTGAAGATAATCGCAACAAGTGTCCTGTTCATCGAAGCGCCCTCTCGTTCGACTCGGCCTTTAACAGCTTGGATGTTCTGCGCCGGTCTTGGTTCCCGTCCGTACAGCTATTCGGCGTAGCGGGCCACCACGACCTCGGCGGGACAGGCACCGCCGGTATAGGGACCGAGGCCGGTATTGACGCTCCCGATTGCATCCGGCGCGATTCGCCCGGAGATGGACTGCCTGACGGTCTGGGCGCGACCGGCGGCGTCGGTGTAGCCGACCTCGATCTGCACGCCCTCGATGGCCCAGGGCGTCGTGTTCTTCACCGACACGATGAGATTTCCGGCGCTGTCCGCGTCGCAGCGCCTCGGTATGACCTCACCCGGGCTGTACGGGAGCTGCAGGCGCTGCAGTTTGTGCGTCGCCGCCTGCCCGATTTCTCCACCGCTTTTCGCGACGATCGCATAGTGCTCCATGGCCTGCCGATCATTGCCCTGCTCGGCCTCGATGTCGCCCAGGACAAAATGCGCGGGCCCCGTCGGCAGCATGGCGATGCTGCGCTCAAGGTCTGCCTTCGCCGCCGCCGTCTCACCGAGTTCCTTCTCCGCGAGACCACGGCGCAGGTAGTAGTAGAAGTAATCGTCGCGCCGCCGGATCGCGCTGTCGTAATTCTTTGTGGCCATGTCGTACTTGCCGTTCACGGAACGGATATCGCCCCGCAATGCATAGAAATGTCCCTCGTCGGGGAACAGCTCGATGGCCTTTTCCGCCAGCGCCAGCGCTTNNTCGACGCGCGCTCTCGAGGGCGGGTGGCTGGCGAACAGGCCGCTGAGCCAGTCACTCTCCTGTCCCTCGCTCAGGCGCACGAAGGTCTCCTGCAGGGTCACGGCGCCCGCAGGGTCGTAGCCGGCACGTGACATGTACGTCATGCCGTACTTGTCGGACTCGAGTTCGGCGCTGCGGCCGTAGGTGGAACTCAGCAGCTGCGCGCCCACGGCCGCGCTGCCGACCGCGAACTGGCCGAAGTTGTTGTCGCCCGTCACCATCGCGGTAGCCAGCACCGCGCTCTGCAATATCACACTGCGCGACATCTGCTGCGCAGAATGTTTGGCGGCCGCATGCACGATCTCGTGCCCCAGCACCGCCGCGAGTTCCGCCTCCGAATTCAGCTCGGTCAACAGCCCGCGGTTGATCGCGATCTTGCCGCCGGGCAGCGCCCAGGCGTTCGGTACCGAATTATTCAGCACGACGAATTCGTACGGGAGGGGCCGGTCGCTCACCGCAGCCAGCTGGTTGCCGACTTCCCTGACGTAGGCCGTCAATTGCGGATCGATGTCGTAGACCCCGCCCTCGGCCTGCTGCATGGGCGCGTAATTCTGCTCGCCGAGCGCAAGCTCCTGCGCCTCGCTGACCATCATGAAGTCCGGTTTGCCGGTAACCGGGTTCACCGCGCAGCCGGCCATCGAAATAGCGAGGAGCGCGAATACCAATAGCCTGTTCATCGCCCATACAGTGCTACCGGACTGCCGCCTTATCAAGTGGCAGAATCACGTATGCGCAATCAACTGTGGCACCATGCGGCCCTGCAACCTGTCTGGAACGAACCCGCGTAGGTGAATTCCCCGATTACCCCCCGTCCCGGCCCCACGCATGATATCGACGGTAAAAAGAGGTGGATTGACAATGCGTATCAAACTCGCCCGGATCCTCGAAGAATTGCGCGAGGATCATAGAAATCTCACCCGACTGCTGGACCTGCTCGAGTCCGAATGCAGGGAGGTCCCGGACGACGGGGAGCCTGACATGGAGCTCCTGCGTGACATAATGCATTACATGACGGTGTATCCGGATGCCATCCACCATCCGCGCGAGGACCTCGTCTACACGGCGATGCGCGAGCACTGCACCGACCTGGCGGAAGGCCTGGAGAGTGTGCCGGGCGATCACCGCGAGATCGCGGAACTGGGAGCGACGCTCCGCAGCGATATCGAAGCGATCATCTCGGGGGCGGCCGTTACCCGGCAGCACCTTTTAGAGGACCTCGTGAACTACGTCGGCCACCTGCGGCGCCACATGGAGTGGGAAGAGACAGACCTTTTCCCGCGCGCGGACTCCCTTGCACGGGACAACCAGACGGCGACGGTCGACGTCAGCATGTTCATGGGCGATGACCCGGTGTTCGGCGCCACCACCGCCCGGTCTTTCTCGAACCTGCTGACAAACCTGCAGCGCGTCCAGTAACAAACGTCGCTCAGAAGTACCAGGCAAGCTGGGCAAAAACGCCTGGCCCGGCGGACAGGTAACGGCCGGAACCGCTCTCGATACCGCCAAATTCACTGCCGTTCGGGCCGACCGGCAGGTTCAGGCTGCCCAGAAACGTCATATTGTCCGAGAGGCTGTACGACGTCACGATCTGCAGCAACGCGCTGGGGTCGGTGATGTTCGCGAGCAGCGTCGGCGTGATCGTCCAGAGCGGCGACATCTCGACCAGCACGCTGCCGGCGAGATAGTGCCGGCCGATGGTGAAGCTCTCGCCACGCGCGAGGCGCAGGAGCAGGTCCGGGTTGGCGGCGAGACTCTCTGAATCGTAACGGCCGTCATCCTGGNNCCGCGCAGGACCGCCCCGCCCAGGCTGTAGGTGCCGCCCAGCCCCAGCACGAGATCGTCGTAGTGCTCTGCGACCAGCAGATCGTATTCGGATCCGCCGGCGAAACCGTGATACTTCACGGCAACGGTTGCTTGTTCCGACCCCGCCTCGCCGTCCAGGGGATTGCGGCGCAGGACGACGGCCGCCTGCAGGTCGTTGCCGCTGTCCTGCAGATATTGCAGATACAGCATGTCGTCGCCGGCCTTGTATTCGGTATCGATCGCCGCGGGATCGAAGGGATTCACGAGGTCCATCGGCGCATAGAAAAGCCCGTTGCCCCAGGAGATGGCCTGGCGGCCGACGCGGATCACCGCCTTCTCGCTCGCATAACCCGCCCACAGTCGGTCGAGACGGTGCAGCAGGGCTGTCTTGTCCCGGTCGTGCATGACCTTGGTGAAGTCGAAAAAGCGCCGCTCGTCATCCGGCAGTCGTGGCACGAACAGGCCGGCAGCAGGCGGCAACTCGCGCGTGTACTCGACCCGGTCCCCGTACAGCGCGATCAGCTGGTAGTCGGCGTGGAAGGTCCAGCGGCCCTGGGCTGCCTTGAAATTGAGTCGCAGGTCACCCTCGAGATCCAGCGATTCCTTGCCGGCCAGCGGCCGAAATACGCTGTCGGAGGGGAATGTGGTGCCTGCAAACCGCAGCTTCGTATGGCCGCCCAGCTCGTAAGGCCTCTCGTCGGCGACGGCCGCCGCGCCGACCAGCAGCAGCAGCCAGAGTTCAGGCCGCATTCTGGTCGATTTCCTCCACGATGCGGCCATCGAGCATGCGGACCAGGCGCTTCGCATACGCCATGACGCGCTGGTCGTGCGTCGCGATGATGAACGTGGTGCCGTGATGCTCATTGAGGTGCTTGAACAGGTCGATCAGGCCGTCGGCCGTCTTCGAGTCGAGGTTTGCGGTCGGCTCGTCGGCGAGCACGAGGGCGGGATTGGACACGATCGCACGCGCCACGGCCACGCGCTGCTGCTGCCCGCCGGACATCTCCGAGGGCAGCCGGTCCTCGAGCCCTTCGAGACCGACCTCCTCGAGAATCTCGAGCGACTTCTGACGACGCTCCGACGCCGGCACGCCCTGGACCTGCATGACGAACTCGACGTTCTCCCGGGCGGACAGGACGGGTATCAGATTGAACGCCTGGAACACGAAGCCGATGCGATGCAGCCGCAAGTCGGCGAGATCGCCCTTGCTCAGGTTATCGATCCTCTCACCGGCGATGTAGACCTCACCGCTGTCCGGCTTGTCGAGGCCGCCGATCGCGTTGAGNNAGGTGATCCAGTGCCTTGATGTCCTGGTCACCCTGCCGGTAGGTCTTGCACAAATCCACGCAACGGACTGCTGTCATCAGTTCACCTTCGTAATTGCTTCGATCGGCTGGAAGCGGGACGCCCGCCACGCCGGCGACAGGCTCGCGAAAAAGCCCAGGATCAGTACCACGGTGTTCGCGAGAATCACGTCCTCGAGCCGGAGCTGCGGATACAGGACGCTCGCAGCGCCCATCATGGCCATGCCCTCGGCGACGACCGAAACGTCGATGCCGCTCTCGAGCGGCTTGATCGTCACCCAGGCGAGGAGATTGCCGATGGCGAGGCCGATCACGAGCAGCATCATCGACTCGATGACGATCTGGCCCAGGATGCTCGACGGCTTCATGCCGAGCGCGAGCATCAGTCCGATCTCGCGCACGCGCTCGAACACGGCCATGACCAGCGTGTTGACCAGGCCGAACGACAGCGCGAGAAAGATAACGATGACCCAGACGAGCACGAAGCCGTCCATGACCCGCAACATCGTGCCGAGGTAGGTATCGATCTCGGTCCAGCGGCTAACAGTGACGTCGTTTTCCACCAGCGCGCTGACCTGCTTGAAGACGGGTTCGACATCCCGGTAGTCGTCACCGAGCACCACGATCGAGGTAACGCGATCGCCCACTCGCAACAGCGCCTGCACGGTTTCCTTGCCGGCGAAAACATACTGTTCTTCGTAGGCCTGCACGTCGGCGCTGAACAGGCCCACGACACGAAAGCCCCGGTCCGCGATGTCGTTGTCCGGATCCTGGCTCATCAGCACGACCCGCTTGCCGAGTTCCGTTTCGAGGTCTTCGGCAAGCTTGCGTCCGATCACCAGCCCGGCATCATCGGGGCCCTCCAGGAATCGCCCTTCGACCGCGGCATAGTCCACGAAGGACATGGCCTCTTCACGCTGCGGTTCGATGCCGAGCAACGTGACGCCGCGGGACTCCCGCTCGCTGGAGAGGACCGCCGGGACCCTGATGCGGCTCGCCCAGCCGAGGAAGCCTGCTGAGTCGAATTTTTCCTCGATCGCCGCGTCGGACATTGGCAGCAGGTTCGCGATATTGGGGTCGTCGAGATAATCCGGGTGATGCACCTGCACGTGCCCGGGCAATACGCTGATGCTGTCCTCGATCATGTCGTTGACCATGCCCATGGTGAGCGCGGTCATGAAGATCATCGCCCACACGCCGACAGTGACCGCGCCGAGCATGATCAGCGTGCGGCGATGATTGCGCCACAGGTTGCGCCAGGCGAGCAGTATCAGTATGCGCAGCGTATTGATCATGCCGCACGCATCGCCTCGACCGGATGCAGGCGCCGCAGCCGCAACGCCGGGTACACCGATGCGAGCAGCGAAAACAGGAACACCACGGTCGGCCCGGACAGCAGCGAGACTATCGTCACGTTCGGATGCAGCCTGCTGGGCAGGTTGAACTTCGCGCCCATTTCATCCATTCCCGGCATGGTGAAGCCGCGCATCCCGAGCCACGCGGTGATCGCGCCACCGATCAATGCGCCGACGAGCAGACCGATCAGGCCCATCATCGCGGTCTCGAGCATCACGAGCCGGCCCAGCCGGCCCGGCTTGAGTCCCAGCGCGAGGACGATCCCGAATTCGTGCGTTCGCTCCAGCACCGACATGAGCTGGGTATTGAGGACGCTGAACGCAACCAGGATCACCAGCACCGCGTACATGAAAACGGCACTGCTGATATCCGCCTGTATTGCCTGCTTCAGCCCGGGAAGCAGCGCGTCCCAGTCCTGCACGACGAGATCCTGATCCCCGGGAAGCAGGCTCGTGACCCGCCGCTTGAGCTCCGCAACCTTGCCGAGACCGGGCGCGTTTACCACGACCTGGTGACCCGAGCCGTCCATGTAGAAGACGTCCTGGAACAGCCCGAGCGGCATCTCGGCGATCGTCCGATCGAGTTCGGCGACACCGCTGTCAAAGACTCCCACGATCTCGGCGACAACGGCCGCAAAGGAGCCGTCCCTGCCGCTGCCGAGCAGCGTCAGCTCGTCCCCGACTTCGACCTGCAGGTTGCGCGCGAGCACCTTGCCAATGACGATTTCCGCGGCATCGTTGTTGCCCAGGTAGCGGCCCTCATGAACCAGCCCCGGAATGCTCGACACCAGCGGCTCGAATATCGGCTCGACACCGAATACCGCAATCCCGTAGCTGCGGTCCTCGCTGGACGCAAGCGCGAAAGCGGTCGCACGCGCGGCGACCTCGTCGCTGTCGAGTTCCGTCCGCAGGCCGCTTGCGAGGGCCACGATATCGGGAACCGTCTGCCGCATCTTCTTGTCGTCGTTGTATCCCTGTGCCTGGACCTGCATGTGCCCGGTGAAGGCGTGCAGGGAGTTCTCGATCATCAGCCGGTACATGCCGAACTGCAGCGANNGCTGTCGCGGATGTCTATCTCGTATTCTACGGAGTTCACCGCGATCTCCGTCCACTCCTCGGGTGCGTCCGCCTTGGCCATGCGTTGGCGCCGGGCGATCGTGCGGCCGCCCATGTCCTCGATCTCGAGCGTTTCGAGCGCCTTCACGAGCTCACCATCCTGATCGTAGAAGCGATGCTCGAGAACGACATGGTCCTCACGAATCAGGAGTTCCTCTCGTCCCCAGACGACTGCCGCCTCCTCGTGTGGCACCGAGCGGATCTCGTGCACTGTCATACCGTCCACTTGCGTGGTGCCGAGCAGGCTGTGATCGTACTGGTCGATGATGTCGTCGGCCCTCGCGACGTCCTTGTTCGAGAAATCCGAGCCCATCCAGCTCTGGCCCATCATCGACGACGGGATCTTGATGACCCGGTTCACCTTGGGCGAAAACGTCCACATGTTGTTGTCGTCGGTCAGCGTGCCGTTGCCGCGGTCTTTTTTCGGCTCGATGACGCGCACCAGCGATTTCTTGTCGCCCTTGGTCCAGGCCTGCATCGTCATCGAGCGCTCCCAGTCGGGGCGATGAATGACCATGGACATCTCGCTGTACGAGGACAGGCCGCGCCAGTGATCGACCGCGGCGCGCACGATGCCTTTTGCATCCAGGGGAGATTCCGCCGCGTTGCAGTTGATACCCGCCATCAGGAGTGCGGCGATTGTGGTCAGGTGGCGCATGCGAACTCCGGATGTATCGCACCAGTATAACCGGGCTCCCTGCAGGAGCGCGCCTCGGCGCACGATCGCGGCTCGACAGTTCCCCCTACGATACCCCGCCGCAGCCCGTTGTCTGTAGGTGAAAATCGCAATAGTGCCGCCGGGTGCGCGGAGTAGACTGGAATTACAGCCCGTAGAGGAGCGGTCGATGTTCACCCTCGATGCCATCATGACGACGGAACTGATCACGTTGTTGCCGACGGCCAATCTCGCCGAGGCGCGCGAACTGATGCACAAGAACAAGATCCACCACCTGCCGGTGGTCGACGACAACAACACGCTCATCGGCCTGGTCACGCTGACCAATGTGCTCGCCGCTACGGATTCCATCCTTCGCGAACCGGATAACAGCATTCATCCGGCGGATGTCGTCGTTAAGGACATTATGGTGACCGACGTCGCAACGGTGGACGAGCGCGCCAGCCTGAGACAGGCGGCTCTGTTCCTCGAAAAGCATCGCATCGGCTGCCTGCCGGTAGTCACCGACGGCATGCTCAAGGGAATCATCACGGAGACCGACTTCGTGGCCGCGGCCATCAATCTGCTCGAACAGCTCGAGGAAATCGAGCCCGAAGACGAGTTCGCGGAAACCGCCTAATCCGACGCTTTGTCGTGCTCCGCCGCGAGCGTGTGCTGCGCATCGCGCTCCGATCCGATGAAGATCGCGATCCAGCGCGTTCGATCGTCGCTTTCCAGCGCCAGCTTGAGGGTCATCGACAGCGGCACCGACAACAGCATGCCGACCGGCCCGAAGACCCAGCCCCAGAAGATCAGCCCGACAAATACGATCAGCGGCGAAATGCCGACGCCGTAGCCCATCAGTCGCGGCTCGATGAAGTTGCCGAACGCAATGTTGATCGCCAGGAAACCGATCGCCGTGGCCGTCGCCTCCCCAACGCCCAGCTGCAGCAGCGCCAGCAGCACCGCGGGCACGGCCGCGATGATGGAGCCGAGCGTCGGGATGTAGTTGAGCAGGAACGCGAGCATGCCCCACAGCCGCGGAAAATCGAGGCCTAGCCTCCAGGTCAGCAGCCAAACGAGTAGTCCCGTGACAATGCTGACGAGGGTCTTGATGCCGAGGTAACGGCCGAGGTCGTCGAGGAACTGTCGCGCACCGATCAGCGAGCGCGCCGACTCGCCGAACGCGGCCGTGATCTTGGTGGGAAAGCTCGATGCCTCGAGAAGGATGAAGATGACGGTGAAAGTAATCAGCAGCGTGTTCGTCATGATGTCGCGGACCGCATTCAACAGGGTGGCCGCGAGCCCCATCGCCCAGCCCGGGTTGATGAGATCACCGACGCGCTCGACGGACTGGTCGCTGTCCGTGTACTGGGCTACGAAACTGACCACGCCGTCCATCAGGCCCTGCAGCTGCTGCTGGTAGCCCGGCATTGCGGCCGTGAAGGCGGCGAGGGAGCGGCCCACGACGACGCCCACCACCGTAAGGGCCGCCAGGATCGTCAGGACGATGAGCAGGGCCGCGAGCACCGTGGGCACCCGGTTGGCCTGCAGCCACAGCATCGGTCGCACGGTGATCAACGCNNAGGGTGATGATGGCGCTGGTTTTTGTCGGTGCCAGATCGACCACGAGGGCCCTTGCAGTTGCTCGAAGCCAGGGGGCATGATCGCACAACCTGTCTACAATATGGGAGAGTTCGATATGGCTGCAGTCGAGTCGCAAATGCTCGAACTGGGCACAAAAGCGCCGGCGTTCTCGCTGCCGGACCCGGACGGCACAGTGCACTCCATGCGGGACGGCGCAGCCGCCTACCTGGTCATGTTCATCTGCAATCACTGCCCTTACGTCAAGCACGTGCGCGAGCAACTGGCGCGCGTCGGCCGTGATTACGGCGACAGGAACGTGGCCATCTACGCGATCAACAGCAACGACGTGACAACACATCCGGGCGACAGTCCCGAGAAGATGAAAGAAGAAGCCGCCGAGTGGGGCTACGTCTTTCCGTATCTGTACGACGCCACGCAGGAGATCGCCAAAGCCTACCGCGCTGCCTGCACGCCGGATTTCTATGTGTTCGACGCGAGCCGCAAGCTCGTGTACCGCGGACAGCTGGACGACAGCCGCCCGGCAAACGACGCGCCGGTCGACGGGCACGACCTGCGCGCGGCGCTGGACGCGGTATTGAGCGGGGAGCCGGTTTCCGGCGCGCAAAAAGCCAGTATCGGCTGCAACATCAAGTGGCGTGCGGGCAACGAGCCCGACTATTTCTGACGCGGCTACCTGGGCGTATAGAGTTCGGCTTCTTCGGGCGTAAGCTGCTGGATCTTCAGCGTCCAGCGCGCCAGCGAACCGCTGACACGAAGCTGGTAGGTGCCGCCCTGCTTGAACAGCCGCACGCCGTTACCCTTGCGCTTGGTGTGCACCACCTGGCCGACGTGCCGGCCGGTCTTCGCCTCGACCAGCGTCACCTCGAGCGCAACCAGCTGGTCGTAATCGCCGTCCAGGCGCCAGTCGAGTACCCACGGCGCCTGCACCGTGAATGCCGGTGTCGTGCTGTTGTCGGTGCCGCGAAACTCGCGAACGAGCTGTGCGCCCTGCACCGAGCCCACGAAGAGCGTCAGCAATGCAGCGGTGGTAAGGCTTATCATCGTGCGTGTCATCGGGAATCCTGCGGCTGATTCTTTTCGTGCCAACCCTATATGGGACCACCCGAAGCGGCAAATGTTTGCACGATCGGCTCAGCAGTCGCCCGGCAGCGCATTCGCAGGGTGCACGATCTCGATNNGACACGCTGTCCTCGAGCAGCACGTTCTCGGCCCGCTCCAGGTAGATGCCGTAGGCGCCGTTTTCCTGGTCAGGCCCGTTGGTCCATTCCGTGCGCACGCGCCGGATAATGATGTTGCGGCCTTCATTGATCTTGAGCGCGTCGCCGGCCGTATCCTCGATCGCCAGGTCTTCGATCGTGAAATCGCTGGCGTTGACCAGCAGCCCCTCAGCGCCCTGCACCTGGTCCTTGAAAGAGAGTACAGACTTGTCCATGCCGAGCCCCCGCAAAGTAACGCCCGACACGTTGAGGGACAGGCCACGGTTTATCGCATGCACCCCCTCGGGGATGGTGATGACGTCGCCCGGCTTGGCTTTGACGAGCTGCATCTGCAGCTGCTTCTGGAACCCGGATTCCAGCGCCTGACGAGCGGGACGATCGTCGCCGGAACAGGAAGCCATCGTCAAAGCAACGATTGCGTAAATCGCAGCCGATAGATCAATGCGCACGATTGACTGCCCCCGATCTGTTATTTTCAAAACTATAGTCCGCACCCCGAGGGTATCGCAATTGTCGTCTGCCACAGTCCCTGATCGCAGAAGCCTGGCCCTGGCCTCTGTTTGCGCTGCAGCTTGCATCGTCCTCGTTGGTGCGATGCTGCTCGATAATCAGGCTTTCGCCGCAGTCGCCAAGCTCGTCGCCTCGTCCGCGTTTGTCTTGCTGGCCATCTCTGCCGGAGCGCTGACGTCGGGATACGGCACGGTCATGCTCGTCGGCCTGGTGCTGTCCTGGTTCGGCGACGCTTTTCTTATCGGGACGTCCAGAGGATGGTTCCTGCTTGGCCTCGTGAGTTTCCTCCTGGCCCATATTGCTTACGTAACGGCGTTCGTAAACCTCGGTGTCGCAAGGCGCTGGATCGTCTCCGCCCTTTTACCCGTTCTCGCAATCGCGATCGGCGTACTCTTCTGGCTGCAAGCATACGTGCCGGCGGAGCTGATGTGGCCCGTACGTTTATATACGGCAGTGATCAGCCTGATGGTCATAACGGCGTTCGGGACGCTGGGCGCCGGGGCAACGCCGCTGATCGTCACCGGCGCCTGTCTTTTCTATCTTTCCGACCTGTCCGTCGCGGCGCTGCGTTTCACGGAACCATCGCTGTCGACCTACGTGCTGGGGCTGCCGCTCTATTATTCCGCACAGATTTGCCTTGCTTTGAGCGTCGCGGCTAGCAGCAATCGCGATCCCAGTAAGGCACCCCGGAAAAACGCTCCACCAGGAAATCGATGAATTCGCGTACACGGTACGACAGGTGCCGTGTCGGCGGGTAGATGGCGTACGCCGGGGTAATGGGCCACTGGTAGTCGGTCAGCACGGGCCGTAGTTCTCCACGGCTGATCAACTCACCGGCGATAAACGTTGGCTGCAGGGCCAGCCCCAGCCCCTGGCGTGCGGACGCACACAGAAAATCGCCGCTCGACGCCGTCATCGCCACGGACACCTCTATGGAATGCCGTATTCCTTCCCCGTCCGTGTACGCCCATTTGTCCGGATCGGGCAGGTTGCTGTAGACGAGGCAGTCGTGTTTCGCGAGCTCGTCCGGTGTCTTCGGTATACCGCGGCGCTCCAGGTACTCCGGGGACGCACATACCACTGTGCGCGCCTCGAACAGTCGCCGCGCGATGAGCGTCGAGTCGGCCAGCCGGCCGATACGCACGGCGACGTCGACGCCCTCCGCGATCAGGTCGATGCGGCGGTCGTTGAGGTCGAGATCGAAGCTCACGCGCGGGTGGCGCCGGTTGAACTCGGCGATCGGCTCGTACATGTGGCGTGTACCAAAAGACAGCGGCAGGGCGACGCGCAGGTTCCCGCGCAGTTCCCCGTGTTCCTGCGCGACGGCCGCCTCCGCCTCGTCCAGGTCCGCGAGAATGCGCGCACTGTGCTCGTAAAAGCTCTTGCCCGTTTCGGTAAGGCTCAGGCGGCGCGTCGTTCGCCGCAGCAACTGGGCACCCAGGCGTTCCTCCAGCGCCGAAATGCGGCGGCTCACCGCCGACTTCGCGATGTCGAGTCGCTCTGCAGCAGCCGTGAAGCTGCCTGCTTCGACGACGGCGATGAAGGCCTCGAGATTCCTGAATCGGCGCATATTGTTGCATTTATAAGAACAATCTTGTCTCGATACTACGGTTTATCTTATTGAGGTCAATAGTCAAACTGACGTCCAGGCTAATCGACTCGCTTCGGGCAGGAACAAAGGAGACGCAACGATGCAGGAATCGACACCGAACAAGCCGCTGAAAGTCCTCGAGGTCGCCGCAAGCGGCAGGAACGAGGGCTCCGTCAGCCGCATGCTGAGCGCTGACCTTCTGGGCGCGCTCGAGGAGCGCCACGGCAGCATCGAACTGACCCGGCGTGATCTGAGCAAGGGCCTGCAATTCGTCAACGAGGCCTGGATCAACGCCAATTTCACGGCGCCCGAGGAACGAAGTGCCGAGCAACGCGCGGCGCTCGCCGAATCCGATGCGCTGGTAGCCGAGCTCAAAGCCGCGGACGTCGTGGTTATCGGCGCGCCGATCTACAACTTCGGCGTGCCCGCCGCGCTGAAAGCCTGGATCGACATGGTTGCCCGCGCGCGCCTCACATTCCGCTACACGGAGAACGGCCCGGAGGGGCTGCTCGAAGGCAAGCAAGCGTACGTCGTCATCGCTTCGGGCGGCGTGCCCGTCGACAGCGCCGTGGACTTCGCGACGCCATACCTGCGGCACGCGCTCGCGTTCATCGGCATCACTGACGTCGAAGTGATCGCGGCGGAACGACTGAACAGCATTGCAGAAGAATCCATCGATGCGGCACGTGTTCGCATCGCCGAACTCATTCACACGGCCCCCAGGCTTCAGAGCCGGGTGGCCTGACAATCACGAAACAGAGGAGACAGGAAATGAATCACAACACAGATATTGCAGCACTGTTGCTGCGGATTGCGCTGGGTACGATGTTCGTCGCGCACGGGCTGCTCAAGGTGATGGTATTCACGTTGCCCGGCACGGTGGGCTTCTTCGAGCAGGTCGGCTTCCCGGGCTGGCTCGCTTACGCCGTAACGTTTGCCGAAATAGGCGGTGGCGTGCTGCTGCTCGCCGGCATTGCCGTACCGGCCGTTTCCATCGCACTGCTCCCCGTGCTGCTCGGCGCGGTCTACGTGCACTTCGGNNGTTATCGTGCAGGCCCTGCTCGGCCCTGGCAAATTCGCATTGCAGGTGCCTTTCGTCGCGCGGCTGCGCAGCGCCTGAGGTTTAATAGACAGACCCTTTAACGGAGAGATCGATGATCGACGTCATTCGTTCAGATTCACGCGGCGGTGCGGATCACGGCTGGCTCAAGAGCAAGCACACGTTTTCGTTCGCCGACTACCACAATCCCTCGATGATGGGTTTCGGCAAGCTGCGCGTGATCAACGAGGACTGGATCGAACCCGGCAAGGGTTTCGGTACGCACCCGCATCGGGACATGGAGATCGTCACCTACATGATCGACGGCGCGCTCGAGCACAAGGACAGCATGGGCAACGGCTCCGTGATCCGGCCCGGCGAACTGCAGCGCATGACCGCCGGCACCGGCGTGTTGCACAGCGAGTTCAACGCCTCGGATACGGACAGGGCGCACCTGCTGCAGATCTGGATCCTGCCGGAGCGAAACGGGCTCGAGCCCGGGTACGAGCAAAAGCTGTTCCCCGCCGAGGAGAAGCGCAACCGCTGGCGGCTCGTCGGCTCCCGCGACGGGCGCGAAGGCTCGTTGACCATCCACCAGGATATCAACCTGTCCTCCACGGTCCTGGATGCCGGCGAGTCGATCGACTACGGCTTTGACGGTCGCCGGCGGGGGTTCGTGCAGGTGGTCCGTGGCGCGATTGAAATCGACGACACGACGCTCGAAGCGGGCGATGCCGTGGCGGTCGTCGACCAGCAGGTGCTGGACATCAGGGCGAAAAGCGATTCCGAGCTGTTGCTGTTCGACATGGCATAGCCTGGGCCACCGAGACATTATATAAGTCTTGACTTAATTAAGTATTTCCTTATCATAGTGCCATGGACGCTTTCCTGGCACTGTCTGACCCGACCCGCAGGCGCATCATCGAGTCGCTTGCGGACGGTGAATCCGCTTTCGGTGATCTCGCCGATCAGTTCGACATGAGCCGCCCTGCCGTCTCGCAGCACCTCAAGGTGCTGCGGGAGGCGGGGCTTGTTCACGTGCGCAAGGACGCACAGCGCCGCATCTACCGGCTGAACGCCGAAGGGCTTGACGAGCTGGAGGAATGGCTGGACAGCGTCAAGCGCTTCTGGGGCGCGCGCCTCGACGATCTCGAGCGTGCCCTGAATGATCCGAATTGAATGGGGTAAGGCACATGAGTCACTACGGCGAACGAATCAACGAATCCACCGTGCGTTTCGAACGGCTGCTGCCGGGTCCGATCGAGCGCGTCTGGGAATACCTGACAGACGGCGACAAGCGTTCGACCTGGCTCGCAGCCGGAGAAACCGAACTCAGGGTCGGCGGCAAAGTCGAGATGCACTTCCACAACGCGTCGTTGTCGACGCAGCCGGACATCGACCCGCCCGAAAAATACAGGGACCTGCCGGAGACGATGTCATTTGGCGGCACCGTGACCCGGTGCGAACCGAAGAACCTGCTTGCCTACACCTGGGATTTCGAGAACGAGCACTCGGAAGTCTGCTACGAACTCGAGGAGGTCGGCGACAAAGTGCGCCTGGTACTTACGCACCGCAAGCTGTCCTCCTACGACGAGGTCATCAGCGTATCGGGCGGCTGGCATACGCATCTCGACATACTCGAGGACGTGCTCAAAGGCCGCGAACCGCAGGCGTTCTGGAAAACCCACACGCCGATCGAAGCGGAGTACGAACGGCGCTTCAGCTAGACGCTAGTCGGGCTTCCTGAACTTCAGCGTCATGCGATTGGACTCGCCGATCGCCGCGTACTGCGCCTTGAGTTCCTCGTCGTCACGGCTGGTCGCAAAGGTCGGCGGCAGCCGCCATACGATGTCATCGCCCGACGGCTGGTCCTTGGGATTCGCGTTGATGTCGCTTTCGCCCACCAGTTCGAAACCGGCTGCGACGACCCGGTCGATGACGAACTGTTTTTTCATGTAACCGTGTGAGCCGTTCGCCCACTCGTCCGACACGTCGTCACGCGCGTGATGCTGCACCACGCCGAGCACGCCGCCCGGCTTCAGCGCGTCGTAGGCATCTTTGATCGCCATGTCGAGATAATCGCCCTTGCCTTCCGACTGGAAGCGCCAGACGTTGTGCAGCATGCGGACGAAGAACACGACATCGGCCGTGCCTGCCATCTCTTCGGGCATGGCACCGAACCAGAATGCGTCTATGCTCGCCCCGTCCTTGCCGCGCCACTCCTCGGCGTCGGCGGGCCAGCTTTCCAGCCACTGCGACATCTCGGCCATGAA
>JABAHO010012440.1_pt2 | contig 16897 bp, 16 predicted proteins | sample 7062071 | NCBI WGS metagenome assembly JABAHO01 (sample SAMN14534356, study PRJNA622989) | marine sediment metagenome | biome: marine biome [ENVO:00000428]; feature: marine pelagic biome [ENVO:01000023]; material: deep marine sediment [ENVO:00002113] | place: India: Gulf of Kutch | collected...
TCCAGTTCCGGCCCCGGCTCGTAAAACCTGACCACCTGGCCTTCGCGGGGCGCTCCCAACCCAAGGCCATAGAGTTGGCTCTGCTTTTCCAGATGAGCCGGCGACCGCAACTCGGCAAGCTGGGCCGCCAGGACGGTGTTGCGTTTCTCGATTGCCAGCAAGTCAGCTTCGCGGCGTTTCACTTCGTCGCCCAGCCGGTAGATCTGGTTTTTGTACCAGACATAACCCAGACCAACCGCAGCGAAGTAGAGACAAACCAAGAGCGACTTGGCTATCACCCCTCCTCGTAAGGACTCGCGTTTACGGTTACGTTGCATGGTTAATGGTTCGGGAACCTCGACTCCTTGGCGTCGAGGTTCCCGCGGGGTTCCCCACCCCCAAAATCATATTTTTCAACTGCAGCCGCCTTCCAAGAACGGCCGCCCTTCACAAACGGTTAATCGTTCACACACCAAACANNTAACCGGCGCGTACCCGGTCACCCACAGAAACATTTCCTTATTCGCCGCTTTCGCTCATCTTCTCAGCAACCCGTAACTTGGCGCTTCGCGCGCGCGGGTTGTCGGCGGCTTCCGTCGCAGCCGGCGTCACCACACGCCGCGTGATAACCTGCAACACCTGGCGCCGACCACAGGCACAAACCGGCAACCCGGGCGGACACACACAAGGACCGCTCTGGTCGCGAAAAAACTGTTTCACAATGCGATCTTCCAGAGAATGGAAGGAGATGACGGCCAACCGCCCTCCCTGTTGCAGAATCTCAACGGCGCCGGCGAGACCGCGACGCAGGCTTTCCAACTCATCGTTGACCGCAATCCGCAACGCCTGGAACACGCGCGTCGCGGGGTGAATGCCTCTCTTTTTGCTGGCTGGCCCAACGATCCGTTCAACCAACCGAGCCAACTGGGTGGTTGTCTCCAAGACAACACCACGGGCACGCTCCGCAACAATCGCATGGGCAATCGCCCGCGCCCGTCGTTCCTCGCCGTAGACGCGGAAGATCGTGGTCAGTGCGTCAACGTCGGCATCAGCAAGAACCGTGGCGGCGGTGGTTGATTGACGACGGTCCATCCGCATATCGAGCGGACCGGAACGCAACAGGCTGAATCCACGCGAACCCTCATCGAGTTGTCGCGAGCTCACGCCCAGGTCAAACAAAACACCGCTTACCGATTCCATACCCAAACTGTTTACCACTCTCTCCACCTCGGACAGGTTGGCGCGCACCAATTGCACCCGGCCACCAAAGGCAGCCAGTCGTTCACGCGCTGCTGTGATCGCTTCATCATCGCGGTCCAATCCAATCAAACGCCCGTCGGGCTCAGTTGCCCGCAAAATATCAAGTGCATGACCACCCCCACCAATGGTGCCATCAACATACGCACCACCGGGGCGCGGCTGCAGCAGCCGAACTACCTCCTCGCGAAGTACCGGCGTGTGGTAGCCAGCCGACACACGCTTACCCCTTCCTTGCAAAAAATCAGCCCCGATCCCCTCCCCAACACCCCCCCTGGGTCATAATCACAACCGAATCCCACGCTGTCCCCCGAGAACCTTGGTGCGCAACAGACCAAACCCGAGCTTGTTCCACTGCCTCTGGGAAGCCCCGCCGCTCCGCTTGACATTGGCACCGGCATAACCACCGGAGTCATTAAGAAGATCCGAAATCATCTCCGGCACTTCGCGGGTACCATCAATGATGGTGCCGGAGCGCTGACCCGATTGGGCAGGAACGATTTGAGCAGCCGAACCGCTCTTTGCCGCGGCTGACTTGAGCCGTGACAACGCACCGGCGCGCGAGAGTTTGTAGAAACGAAGCTCGCCCGAACCGCTATTGAGATTGCCGTTCAAGTTCAGGTAACTGGTGACCGTTTTTCTGCCCATTTCGATGATTGCCTCACGTTTACAGCGTTCAACCCGCTACACCCACCGCGACGCAAGCACCGTCGGGGTGGCCGCTACATGCCCAGTTGTTTGGCCGCTTCGGCAAGGGTCGACGCCACACTGTGCGTCTTTTGCGTCAGCCTTTCCGGCGACCAGATTTCAAACTTGGAGATGGCTCCCACCAGCACGGCTTCCCCACTGATACCGGCATGGCGCAGTAATTCCTCGGTCAGCGTGATGCGACCCTGTTTGTCGCAAGGGGTTGCATGTGCCTGGGACGCAATGAGGCGCAGCACATCGCGCCGCTCATACTCACCGATCGAGATCTCGCTCGCTCGCTCCGCCAACTTGCCCATTTCGGGCTCGGGCAGGACAAACAAGCAGTTCTGCGGATCGGGTAGCACATAAAACTCATGCGAACCACTCGCCGCTGCTCGCCATTTTGCCGGGACTGCAACTCGTTTCTTGCTATCAACTGCGTGACGAAACGAGCCAACAAATACCGTTCGTTTGAATGCCTTCTCCATGGGATCGTGGAACCTCCTTGATTCCCACACTCCCCAAAACGCCCCACCTTGTGCCACAATCCACCACTTAGTGTCAACAGGAATCAGGCATTTTTTTTGATTTTTTTGACATACACCACATCTAGCGTGCCAATCAGATTGGCAGGGCTATATGTAGCAGATTGTCGCAGTGGGGTAAGGTGGGGTGGCCTTGCGCAGATGGGCCGGTGTGCCCCAATTAATGGCAGGATGTCGCTGAGGAAGCGATTAGGACTCGTGTTTTGGGAAGAGCGGAGTCGGTTTTTGGATCTGGATCGTGGCCGGTAGCTTGCCCCAGGCCAATTCGTCGATCGTCGGCAGATCGTCGCCCAAGCCCAACTGGACGCGAATGCGACTGCTGATGTCAGGCATAACCGGCTGGATCAAGACCGAGATCAACCGCACCGACTCGGCCAGGTGATAGAGCACGGCGTCCAACCGCTCTGCTTGTGTTTGGTCCTTGGCCAGTTTCCACGGGGCGTTCTCTTCAACATAGCGATTGGCCCGCGTTACCAACTCCCAGACCGCTGTCAAGGCCTCGTGCAGACCGAGACGCTCCAGGCGCTCAGCATAGACGGTCACCGCCCGCGTCGCCACGCTGACCAGGTCAGTATCGGTGGCGTCGGAAGTGGATGTCGCACTCCCTTGCGCCACGGCACCGTCACGGTACCGCTGGATCATCGACAAGGTCCGCTGGACGAGGTTACCCAAATCGTTGGCAAGATCGGCATTGTACACCTCGACAAAGGTGGCGTCGGCGAAATCGCTGTCGTTGGCACCGAGCGGGCCGTTGCTGGCCAAAAAATAACGCAGCGCATCGATCCCGTAAGCATTCACGTAGTGATCAATCTTCTCGAGATCGATGAAGTTGCCGAGGCTCTTGCTCATTTTTTGGCCCTCGGCAATCCAGAACCCGTGCGCGTAGACCTGACGTGGCAGCTCACGTTTTAGCGCCATTAACATCGCTGGCCAGATGACAGCATGAAACCACAGAATATCCTTGGCAATGAAATGCACATCCGCCGGCCAGTACCGGCAACGGTCGTCGGTGTCGATGGTCGAGAGGTAATTGAACAGGGCGTCGATCCAGACGTAAATCGTGTGTGTCTCGTCACCGGGCACCTTGATCCCCCAGTCTGTACCACCCGTGCGGGAGATCGGGACATCATTGAGACCTTCGCGGATACGATTGATCACCTCGTTACGACGAACCGTTGGCTGGACAAAATCGGGCTGCTCGGTCATCAACCGCAGGAGTGGTTCAGCGTAGTCACTGAGCTTGAAAAAATAGTTCTTTTCGCTTTTGCGGACCAGCGGCTGGTTGTTGAACGGGCTCTTGTACTCGTATTCCTTGGCTTTGCTTTCCGGGATGTACTCTTCCTGGCCGGCATCGTACCAACCCTCGTAGTCGCCGAGATAAACAGCCCCGCTCTCGATCAAGGCAGCCACATAACGCTGAACCTTTTCCGTGTGCCGCGGCTGACTGGTGCGAATGAAATCGTCATGGCTCAACTCGAGGCGCCGAAAGGTGTCCTGGAATGCCTGGGCGTTTTGATCAGCCCATTCTTGGGCGGAGAGGTTACGCTGTGCTGCGGAGTCGACAACTTTCGCGGCATGTTCGTCAGTGCCGGTAAGAAAAAAGACGTCTTCGCCTTTCAACCGATGGTAACGGGCAAATATGTCGGCAATCGTGGTCGTGTAAACGTGGCCAATATGCGGCCGATCATTGACATAGTAGATCGGCGTGGTGACGTAATATTTATTCATCGCAACGGCGTGTCTTCAAGCTCGGACAACTCGGTACCGACCATGAAAGAACGCAGACCCCACATCGGCTCTTTTTCCCTGCCGTAAATCTTGACCAACTCTCCAGGCAGACGGGTGGTGAGATCGTAGTTTCGTAACACAAACTCTTCGCCGGTGGGATCCCAGAAACCTGGCCGCATTCGCATGTGCGGCGGCACGTGGCGCGCGTTGTCTCGCANNAGAAACCTGGCCGCATTCGCATATGAGGCGCCACGTGACGCGCGGTGTCCCGCAACACGGCAACCTCGAGGGTCACCGTGTTGGTTGGTTCCTGATCTTCGTTGTCCATCGACCGCGCACGAAGAAAGCCCACCAATTCCGTGAGGCGTTTCTTGTCGACGAGTCGACCTTCGAGAACAACCTGCTGCCGACGCTGGTCCTCCAGTGCAGCCTGGCGCTTGCTCTCTTGCTCCATCCGGCTGCCGCTCGACCCGCCCTGTTGTGCTTTAAACTGGCGCTGGTATTTCAAGGGCAGTTTCTCCAGCGGCACGTTGAACTCCGCCCCACGACGGTGGCGGAAGGTGATTTTGCCATTGGCAGGCAGTCCCCAGTGTACGTCTTCGTAGGTGACACCATCGATGGTCAGGCTCGGCACCACCTCGGACGAGGCCAAGGCATCATGCGATATCAGACCGGTCGACAAGAGAAGTAAAAATAATGTTAGAAACTTCATGCGGGCATCACACTAGAACATTGTCATCAGGCCTGCAACTCATCTTGACCCGGTAACGCCAGAACATAGAATACGAGCTTTAATCAAGCGTGCGGTTACTTCTAACACAATTTATTTCTCTGGCTCGGCTCACAGTCACCGAGGCCCTGCGCCAGCCGATCGTGCTTCTCCTGACGGTCTCGTGCGTGGTGTTCACGACCCTTCTGCCGGCCCTGATCATGCATGTGATGGGAGAACCGGATAAACTGGTCCGTGATAGTGGATTAGCCATTCAGTTTGTGGGTGGGCTGTTGTTGGCCGGCTACACGGCCTGTGCGGCCGTGAAACACGAAATTGATCGGGGCACGGTCGCCAACGTGTTGACCAAGCCGGTTGGCCGCAGCTTGTTTTTCCTTTCCAAGTACACCGGGGTGGTGGTGGTGGTGTGGATCTTCGTCGTCCTGACCACGCTGACGATCCTGATGAGTACGCGAATGGTTCGCGAAGCCTACACGGTTGATTGGTGGACGGGTCTGCCGTTGTTGTTTGGTATCGGAATCGCCGCCCTGGTGGCTGGCTTGGCCAACTATGTTCGTGGGCGCTCCGCAAGTGCGACGGCGTTTGGCGCGATGCTGATCACGCTGCCGCTGGCGTTTGTTGGCACCAGCATGCTGGATCATGGGGGACAGGTGGTCGCACCGGGGCATGCCGTGCCCTGGGCGCTGCTGCCGGCCTGCGTGCTGATCGCCCTGGCCCTGATGGTCTTGGCGGCGATCGCCGTGGCCCTCGCCAGCCGGCTTGATACCGTGGCCACGCTGTCAATCTGTAGTCTTTTTTTTCTGGGCGGGTTAACGTCGGATTATCTGTTTGGGCGCGTTGCCGCGACAAATCACCTGGCGGCACTGGCTTATGCGCTGCTTCCCAACTGGCAGCATTTCTGGATGACCGATGCCCTGGGCCGTGAACCCGGCATCCCGTGGGCCTATGTTGGCGACGCGGCCTTGTACGCGGCGTTTTACTTGGCCGGGGTATTATGTTGGGGCATATTGGCTTTCCGGCGAATGGAGATCAAGCAGACCTGACGCGTCGCGAACCGGATTTGAATCGGGCAGATCAGCCCGCTGTGACGAACCGCGAACAACTCGGGATTCTGACGACCGACAACGCCACAAAGGACGGATGACACGATGGCAGCAAATCGACAAAACGAAAAAGCACTGATCGTTGCTGTGTTGATGTCATTGGCCTGGCTGGCAGCCAATGCTGTGCTTGCCACAACAACCAGTCTGCGACTCTTTTTGCCGCTGCTCGTCTACAGTGGGCTTGGTCTGGTGTTCAGCTTGTTTGTGGCGTTGCGGTTGCGGCTGGCACGACAAGCAGCAGAGGAACGACGTGATCGCGAGCAACTTGCCCGCGAACAAGAAAACACTTCTCTCTTCCATCAAGGCGAGGAGAACTTCGAGATCTACAGCGCCGAACGCAGTCATCGCCAATTCGAACAATGGATCGTACCCGCCTTCACAATACTCTTGGCGCTGGTGCTGGCCAGCCTGGTATGGCAACTCTACCAACTGCTGCAGCGACCTGCTCCCGCTGACCCAGCGCATCATATGCTATTGGCCGCTGCAGTGCTGGCGGGCCAGGCCTTTACGTTTTTCCTGTTCAGTCGCTATCTACTCGGCTTAAGCCGCTCTGGTGAAACAGACGGTCGCGATCGGCAACAGCCAAACTTTGAGTCGCTGTTGCGTGGGGTTGGCGTCATGCTGGGGTTGACCTGTCTGGCATCGTTACTCGGGGCGGCCGCAGCAGTCGCCGGTGAGAAACTGTACCCACCCGCTGATCGCCTGGCGACCTGGACCCTCACCGCGATGCTCGGGTTGTTGGCGGTGGAGATGGTGCTGAATTTTATCTGGGAACTCTATCGCCCGCGTCGTGCTGGCGACCTGAACCGCGCCTACGAGAGTCGCTGGGGCGGGCTGTTGACTGACCCGGCAGGTTGGGTGCGTAATCTCGGTGGCGCAATCGATTACCAGTTCGGGTTTAGTGTGTCGGAAACCTGGTTGTACCGGTTCCTCNNGTGTTGTACCTGTTATCATCACTGGTGTTCCTCGGCCCCGGCGAACAGGCCATCATCGAACGGTTGGGTCGGCCTCATGCTGCGCGCGGTGTGCTCGAGAGCGGGTTCCACCTTAAATGGCCGTGGCCGTTTGAGTCTGCCCGGCGTTTCCCCGGCAAAAAACTGCTCACGACGTCCATCGGGTTCAAAGAACACGCAGCGGGTAGCCCAGGGGAGCAACATGCCGATCCGAGCCTGATTCTCTGGTCCGTCCCTCACTACGCCGAGGAAGACCAGTTTCTGATCGCCACCCGCACCGATCCATCAACGACCGCGGACTCGAGCGGGGAGACAACGGTTGCGGTTAGTTTGTTGTCGTTCGCCGTGCCAGTGGAGTATCGCATCCGCGACCTGCAGGCGTACGCCTACAACCACGCTGACCCGGACCGTGTACTGGAACAGGTGGCGTACCGCACTTTGACCCTGGTCGCCGCCAGCCGCGACCTGTTCGGGGTCATGGCCGCAGAACGCGGTGCGATGGCGGCCGAAATCCGTGATCGGATCCAGGCCGAGACCGAACGGCTGGGGCTCGGCCTGGAGATCCTGTTTGTCGGCTTGGAAGGCGCGCACCCGCCCGTATCGGTGGCCGAAGCCTTCCAATCGGTTATTGGCGCCACCGAGGAACAAGAAGCCACCTTGTTCCGTGCCCGGGCGGAAGCCAACCAAGTACTGCCACTGGCGCAGGCCGCAGCCGTGGAACTCGAGCAACAAGCCCGGGCCCACGCGGTTCGCCAGCAGACGATTGCCGCGGCGGACGCGGACTGGTTCACCCAGCGACGAATCGCTTATCGGCAATCACCGGCGGTTTTCCGCACACGACTTTATCTCGACACCCTTGAGCGAGCATTGGTGGGCAGTCGCAAGTTCATCATCGCCGCCGCCCCGGAGTCGGAAGTGTACCTGCTGGATTTCTCGGAAAACATTGCCCCCGACCTGTTCGATGTCGGGCTGGCAGAGGAGGATTAATCTGACATGAAACGAAACGTGCTTTTGACCGTCATGGGCCTGCTGGTGGCCGCGCTGTTTATCCTACTGCAGATGGTGTTCACCGTCCGCCAAGGCGAGGTGGTGGTGGTCACAACATTCGGCAAACCCGAGCGTGCCTTGACCGAGCCGGGCTTGTACCACCGCTGGCCGTGGCCGGTCCAGCGGTTGTACCGCTACGACAATCGCACCCATATCGTGGAAGGCCCGTTCGAGGAGATCCTCACTGCCGACGGCAAAAACATTCTCGTTGCCGTCTATGCCGGTTGGAAGATCGCACGACCGATCGAGTTCCTGACCGGCGTCGGCACCACCGAACAGGCGGAACGAAACTTGGACGGGATGCTCCGTCACCACAAGAGCGCGGTGCTCGGCCAATACCCGTTTGCCAGCCTGGTCAACGTCGAGGCCGGCAAACTGCAATTCGAGGAGATCGAACGAAACATGCTCGCCGCCGCCCAACCAGAAGCCGATACCCGCTACGGCATCACGCTGGAGTTTCTCGGGATTCGCAAGATCGGATTACCGGAAGCGATCACCGAGAAAGTCTTCGAACGCATGCGGGCGGAACGCACTGAGATTGCCGAGCGTTATCGTTCGCAGGGCGAAGGCGAAGCGATCAAGATCCGCGCCGAAGCCAACAGTCAACGCGACCAGATCCTGGCTCGGGCAGAAGCCGAGGCCAAACGGATCCGCGCCGAGGGTGATGCCAAGGCTGCAGAGTATTACCAGGTCTTCGCCGAGGATCCCGAGCTGGCGATGTTCCTGCTCAAACTCGAGACGATGGAAGAAACGCTCAAGGACAAGACGACCCTGGTCCTGAGTGCTGACACCGAACCGTATGACCTGCTGCGCGGCGAGCAGGCGCTGCCCGGAGGTCAATAGCACCCCGTTCACCAGCAACTTCAACCTCGCCGATCAAGAACCGAGCACCAGCCATCCATCACCGCAACCTGATGACCAACGATCCACAACATAGACCCGATCGCGGCCACACCGCTCTCGCCGAGGCGCTCGACGTCAGTTTCCGCGCGCTGCGATTCGTGATGGTGTTGTTGCTGATTGGTTACCTGTGTTCCGGCATCTTTATTGTCGGCCAACACGAAAAAGCGATGGTGCTGGTGTTTGGCAAGCTCAGCGGGATGGCCGGTGAACGCATCAAACCTCCCGGGATCCACTGGACCTTCCCTCGTCCCATCAGCGAGATCGTGCGAGTGCCCACCGAGCGAATCCAGTCCATCCAGACCGATACCTTCTGGCGCGAGCGACCAGACACAGCGGACGGTGCTCCCGCGGTGACCGCGACCGGCCCGTTGCGTCCCGGTGAGGACGGGTATGCCGTGACCGGCGACAGCAACCTGATCCACTCACGCTGGATCTTGCGCTACCGCATCGCCGACCCGCTTCGCTACCAATTCGGGTTTACCGACGTGATCGCGGTGATCGAACGGGAACTCGATCATGCGGTTGTCAAGGTTTCCGCACGGTTCCCGATCGACCAGGCGTTGCGGACCCGCATCGAAGCATTTCGCGCCGCGGTCGACCACGAGTTTCAGGACCGGATCGAACAACTTGGGCTGGGCATTACCGTGGCCGGCCTGGAAATTGCCGAGCTCGCCCCACCCCAGCAGGTGGCGGCCGCGTTCAATGATGTTGTTGCCGCCGAACAGGACCGCAGCCAGCGCATCAGTGCCGCCCGCGGCCAAGCCACCCGCGCACGAAACGAAGCACAAGGCGAAGCGGCGCGCTTGGTCGCCGAGGGAGAAACCTACGGCCGACGCGTGATCAGCGAAGTGAGCGCCGAGGCGGATTATTTCACTGAGGTTCGCCAGGAATACCGAAAAAACCCGCAGGTGATTGCCGGCACCCTGTTACAAGCCAGTCTGCGACGGATACTCCAGCAGGTAGACGAGAAATTCATCCTCGGCCAGGCCGGCAGCCGGCATGAACTTCGGCTGCAACTCAATCGCACGCCGAAATCACCGTGGGTGGAGGACCAGGAATAGTGCAGACCCACAGCAAAGCCGATCATCTGGGCTGCAAACACGAGACCGGCCCACGACTACTTTGGTGGATCTTTCTCGGGACCGCTTTTGTAGTGAATGCCTACCTGGCAGGCTGGGTCTACGCGGACAACCCGCATGTCGGTGATATCAGCGCCGCGATCGGCGCCGTGATCCTGTTGTTACCAATCCTGCGCACCGCCGTGGCTGACCTGGCCCGCGGTGAGCTGCGCATGAATGAACTGGTCGCCCTCGCCGTGCTGGCCGCGTTCGTCATGGGAGATTTTCGCACGGCCGGTGTGGTGGCGTTTTTCATGCTCATCTCGGTGGTGATCGAGACCCGCACCGCCGAAGGCGCCCACGAATCGATTGAGAACCTGATCCGGCTCACACCGACCACCGCCCGTGTGCTTGACGATAGTGGGCGCGAACGCGAGATGCCCGCCGACCAGCTCGCACCGGGCAGCCGCATTCGCGTGTTGCCCGGCGAGACGGTGCCGGCCGACGGGCAGATCGTGACCGGTCGCACCACGCTCAACGAGGCCACCATCACCGGTGAATCCTTGCCGCGTGACAAGGCGCCCGGCGAGGAGGTCTTTGCCGGCACCCAGAACCTGACCGGCATGGTTGAAGTGGATGTTCACCGCGTGGGCGAAGACACGACGATCGGCAAGGTCCGGGAACTGATCCTGGCTGCGGAGAAAACCCGCCTCCCGATCATGCGCATTATCGATCGCTACATCAGTTACTACACGCCGGTGATCCTGATGATTGCGGCGTTGGTCTGGTTTTTCACGGGTGACTGGAGCCGGGTGATCGCGTTGCTGGTGATCGCGTGCCCGTGTGCCGTAATCCTCGCCACACCAACCGCCATGGTCGCTGCCCTGTCAGCCTCGGCTCGACTGGGCGTACTCGTCAAGAATGTGGCCGACCTGGAAGCGGCCGGGCGCCTGACAGCGTTTGTGTTCGACAAGACGGGCACCCTTACCACCGGTCAACTCGGTGTCACGCGACTGGCGCCACGCGACGGGGTCAACCCGTCCGAACTGCTCCACGCGGCCGGTAGCGCCGAACGCTACAGCAATCACCCCGCCGCCGTGGCACTGGTTAACCTGGCCAACGAGACCGGGGTTGACCTGGCCGACCCGGACGAGTTTCACGAGGAACCCGGACGCGGTGTGCGCGCGCAGGTCGATAACCAGGCGGTGTTCTCCGGCCGTGCGGCATGGCTGCGTGACAACGGGATCGATGATCCGTTGATGGCCCGCGACGACGGTGCCGAGACCGAGGGTCACAGTGTGATTTTTGTCGCGCGGGGCGGGCAGTACCTTGGTTGGATCGGGCTGCAGGACCAAGCCCGCCCCGAGGCGCGCGTGAGCCTGCAGGAACTGCGTGCACTTGGCGTCAAACGTCTGGCCATGATCACTGGCGATCGGCGGTCGGTAGCCAGCCGAGTTGCCGAAGCTATTGAATGTGCGGAGTTCGAGGCGGAATGCCTGCCCCAAGAGAAAGTCGAAGTGGTCGAGCGGATCAAGGGGGAAGGTTATCGTGTCGGCGTGGTTGGTGACGGGGTGAACGACGCGCCAGCCCTTGCGGCCGGTGATAGCGGGATTGCGATGGGTGCCGCTGGTAGCGATGTCGCCATCCACAGCGCCACTGTCGCCCTGATGAGCAACGACCTGCAACGGGTTCCGTTCCTCGTACGGTTGTCCCGCAGCGCCCGCCGCACCATCTACCAGAACCTCGCCATCGGCGGTCTGTTTATCATTGTCGGTCTGATTCTGTCTGGACTCGGCCAGCTCAATCCAATCGTGGCCGCGATTCTGCACAATGCCGGATCCCTGCTTGTTGTCTTCAACAGCGCCCGCCTGATCCGCACGGGTGAGGAACTGGAACAGGATACCCAGCGACTTTTTGACCAAGCCTCCACCCCTGCCGCGGAGCGGCCCGTGTAAAGCCCTGACGCGGCTGCTGTCATCCATATATGGTAGAACCGCAATCCCCAGACAGGAAACTCACTCGCTGATGCCTGACCCTGTAATCGACGCTCAAAACCTTACCAAGGTATTCAAAGATTTCTGGCAACGGCCCCAGGTGCGGGCCGTGCATGATCTTTCCCTCACCATCCAGCCGGGTGAGGTCTTTGGATTACTGGGTCCCAATGGATCCGGCAAAAGCACGACACTGAAGATGATCCTCGGATTGTTGCACCCAAGCAGCGGCGTGCTGCGCGTGCTGGGAAGGCTACCGCGTGATGTCAAAACCAAAGCACGTATCGGCTACGTACCCGAGGAATCCTATCTCTATCCTTATCTCAATCCCGAGGAAACCCTCGATTTCTTTGGAACGCTGTTTGACCTGAGTCGCAACGAACGGCGGGAGCGCACGGAGCAGTTACTCGACATGATCGGTCTGCGCCATGCCCGCCGCCGCCGGGTCGGTGAATTCTCCAAGGGGATGGCCCGCCGGGTCGGCTTGGCCCAGGCGCTGATCAACGATCCGGATTTGGTCATCCTTGATGAACCGACCTCGGGTCTTGACCCGATTGGCTGTCGCGAGATCAAGGACCTGATCGGCGCCCTGGCCGCACGCGGCAAAACCATCCTTTTGTCATCACACCTGCTCGCGGATGTTGAAGACGTCTGCGACCGGGTGGCGATTCTTTACAATGGCACGATCCAGGCGATGGGCCCGGTCCACGAACTTCTCGAGGAGAAATCCCGCTACCGACTCACGTTGCCGGAGGTTTCGGCCGAGGAACTGCAACAAATCCTGGCGCGGTTGCGCGAGGAGTTGGGCCACGAACCGGAACTGGATCATCCCCAGCGCGATCTCGAACAGTTTTTCCTGGATGTTGTCGAGCAGGCACGGCGAAAAGCCGAGCGGGACTCGGGCGTGGGGCGCTCGCAAGGAGTGGCACGGTACCTGGCGGGTGGGGAGAGCGGTCAAACACGACTCGAGCAACTTGTCGAAGATCACTCGCCGACGCCTGCGACGCAAGAAAGCACCAAACCGGCATCACCACTAGCCGGTGATGATCAGGCAACCAAGACACGCATGGCCGATGAAAAATTGCGACGCCTGATGGACGATGACCAGAAGTGATGATCTTTTACCNNGATGAACGATGACCAGAAGTGATGATCTTTTACCGTAGCACGAATGGGTGATGACCAGGCACCGCTCGGGGCTGGCCCTTTTCGATAAGGGCGGGAAACAGCGACTCGCATCACACAGCGGCGTATCGGAATGAAACCTGTTATTGCCATAGCCCGCATTGCGTTGCGCAACGCGGTGCGATCCAAAGTTGTGCTGGTGCTGCTTGCGCTCTTGCTTGTTGCGAGTGTCGTGCTCCCGCTCACGGTTGAAGGTGACGGCACGATTGCCGGCGCGATCCAAATCCTGCTGAGCTATACCTTGGGCGCGGTGATGATCATTCTGTCGATCGCCACGGTTTGGGCCGGCTGCGCGGCAGTTTCACAGGATGTTGGCCTTCGCCACATTCATTTGATCCTGACCAAACCCGTCAGCCGCACCCAGGTCTGGATGGGTAAATGGATCGGGTTGCTCATCTTAAATGCTGTTTTATTGGCAATCGCCGCGTTCGTGGTGCTTGGAATACTTTACTGGAACATGCACGGCGATCGGCTGACCGCTGATGATCAAGAGACACTTCACGAAGAAATCCTGGTGGCCCGCCGCGTGGTGCTGCCTGAACCCGCTTCGATCGATGACCTGGTCGAACAAACCTTCCAGGAGCGTCAGTCGCGCGGGGCGTTACCCGCGGCGATGCCGACAGACCAAGTTTACCAAGCGATTCGTGATGCAGTCCATCAGCGCCTGTACACGGTGCCGACCGGACAAAAAACAGAGTGGGAATTCCGCGTTCCCCGTGGATACGCCAATGATCAACCCCTTTCGTTGCGCTATCAGTTTTCGTCGTCCCTCGTGGGCGATGTCGCAGTGACAGGGTTATGGCTGATTGAGCGCGCAGATGGATCTCCCCCACACCAGATTGCCGTCACCAATGTTGCGGAGGGTGAACATACCGTCACGATTCCCGCGCGGCTGGCAAAGCCGGGCAGCCTGCTGCGGGTTGGATTTGCCAACGTCAACCGGATACCGGTCACAGTCTTGTTTCATCCAGCGGATGGCATCCAGCTCTTGGTTCATCAGGGCGGCTTTCTTGGCAACTACCTGCGCAGCCTGGTAGTGATGTTCTGTCAACTGGCGTTCCTGGCCGCATTGGCGGTTTCTGCCGGCTCCCTGTTCTCGCTGCCCACCGCTGCATTGGTAACGGGGTATGTGTTGTTGTTGACCCAAATCGGCGATTATCTCCAGACCCTGGCTACGAAGAGTGGCCTGGCGCCAGCGCCGCTGGCGGGTTCAGCTGCCACGGAACCAGCATTCAGTGTTGTCGATGTCTTGGTTCGTATTGTCGCCGGGTTTCAGAACCTGATCGTTCAACCATTACGCGGTGTCGATCCCCTGGCCCACCTACCAGTGGGCGAGTTGATTGGATGGGATGCGGTTGCTTTGTCGATCCTGATCAAGGTCGTTCTGTATTCGGGGGCGTTGGCAGCAGCAACCAGCTGGCTGTTTAACCGTCGCGAACTCGGAGTGGCAGAATGATCAGGCGACCAATCACAACGAGCCGGGAACAGACAGGGTTTCAGGTCATTCTCGGGGTGACGCTGTTTGTGATCGGCGGTGTGTTGATCTATGCCGCGAGCCGCCAGCACCCACCCCTGCTCCAGTTGCGGCGTGACTACCATTTGAACTGGGAGGAACCCCTGGAAAACTCCCCGCCGCTGGTCAGTTTTACCACGGTCGCGCTGGGTGGATTCCGTGGCATCATCGCCGACCTTCTTTGGCTACGCGCATCAAAACTGCAGGACGAAAAAAAATATTTTGAGCTGGTCCAACTCGCCGACTGGATTACCAAGCTCGAACCGCGGTTTGCGCTGGTCTGGGCGTTTCATGGCTGGAACATGTCCTACAACATCAGCGTTTTGTTCGACGACCCAGCCGATCGCTGGCGCTGGGTCAAACACGGTATCGGTTTGATGCGTGATCAAGGCCTGACCTACAACCCGGGCGACCCGCGGTTGCATCGTGAGCTCGGGTGNNCGGGTGGTTATTTCAGCACAAGGTGGGCGGGTTATCTGACCAGGCACACATGTATTACAAGCGGCAATGGGGTCAGGAAATGATGGCATTGTTCGACGGTCCCCACCCTGATTACGAGACCTTGCTGGCTAACCCCCAGGACCCACAGGGCATTCGGCTGCGGCAGGTTTACAAGCTTGATCCCGCATTGATGCAGGATATCGACCAGCGTTACGGTCCACTGGATTGGCGATTACCACAGGCCCATGCCATTTACTGGGCCTATCGCGGGCGGCCGTATGCGAGCGGATTCGAGCGAGTGGCCCTCGATCGCATGATTTTCCAAGGCATGCAGGATGCCTTCTGGCAGGGACACGCGGTCGTTGTCCCCGACGAAGATGTATTCATACCGGTACCCAAACTCGATCTCCTGCCGCGCGTGCGGCGGGCGTACGAGGAGGCTGTTGTTGAACATCCCGATCAGGTAACGATCCGCTCGGCGCATCGTAACTTCCTCAGGGCCGCGATTGTTTTGTTATACGAAAATAACCGTCTCCGCACGGCTCGCGCCGTGTTCACGGACCTGCACGAGCGTTATCCGTCAGCAGTCGGCGACCGGACCTTCGAAAGGTTCGTGCGGGAAGAGTTCACCAACAAAATCGAGGCACTCGACCAGACCCAGGCATTGGCGCTGGTGATGAATACCCTGGTCCAGAGTTACCAGTGGCTGGCTCTGAACGAAACCGATCGAGCCACCGGGATCGGGATGCTGGCACGACTGTTCTACCAGCAATATCAGGCCTCGCGACGGGGCAGCGAGCACATGGCACGCACTGGCCTGCCTCCCTACCAGCAGTTGCAAACCGAGGCGCGCGAACAGGTCCGCGCCCGACTCAAAAGCGCGGCCGCCCGCACCCGCCTCGATCAACCGACGAAGGAACCGGCGGAGGAAGCNNGTGCTGCTTGAGAATCCAGGTTGCGGCTGCCGCCAGATCGGCGGCAGCGTGATCGGGATGCGTGGCGCCGGTTTGCAGAGTTTCTTGACCCGCACCGGTCAGCACCAGAATTGTGCGTGTGCCCGCATTTTCACCGGCACCGATATCAGAGGCGCGATCGCCGATCATGTAGCTATTTTTGAGATCGAGATCGTGCTTGGCCGCGGCATCGAGAAGATGCTTGGGGCGGGGCTTGCGACAGTCGCAGTTGTCATCCGGATGATGGGGGCAGACGTAATACTCCACCCGTGACACCCCGCTGGCGGCAAATTGTTGATCAAGAAAATGATGGATCTGATCGACGGCCTGGCGACTGAAATAACCCCGACCGACGCCGGATTGGTTGGTGATCACGAACAAACGATAGCCGGCATCCTGTAACCGGCGAAGGGCGCTCACGGCACCGTCGATCAAAATGACGCGGTCAACATCCCCGACATAGTGACTGTCGATCATGATCGTCCCGTCACGATCAAGGAACACGGCCGGTTGTTTGTGGTTCTGTTGCGTCACCGTTTCGATTCGTTACTTGTTACCCAGTTGCTCGAGCAAGGTAATGATGGCCAGGATGCAGACTGCCTGGGCGATCACAATCAGGGCCCCGGCCATTTCTGACCAGAGCAGAATGGTGGCACCCAGGCCGAGAGTCAGCGTGATCAGATAGATTAACGCCACCGCCCAGCTCTGGGGCAAACCGACGTTGACGAGACGGTGAGAGAGATGGTTGACGTCGCCCACATAAACCGGTGCACCGTGCCGCCAACGAATCCACGTGACCATGGCAACGTCAAACAGCGGGACGG
>JABAHO010000410.1_pt1 | contig 16810 bp, 19 predicted proteins | sample 7062071 | NCBI WGS metagenome assembly JABAHO01 (sample SAMN14534356, study PRJNA622989) | marine sediment metagenome | biome: marine biome [ENVO:00000428]; feature: marine pelagic biome [ENVO:01000023]; material: deep marine sediment [ENVO:00002113] | place: India: Gulf of Kutch | collected...
GGACGCAGCCCGTCCGCGAACAGCAGCCACATCACGAAACTCGCCACGCTGATCATGATCACTGCCGGCACGAACCGAGCCGTCACGCGGTCGGCGAACTCCTGGATCGGCACCTTGGAGCCCTGCGCCTGCTCGACGAGTCTGATGACCTGCGACAGGAATGTGTCCGCGCCCACCTTGGTAGCCCGGACCTTGAGCATGCCCTCCTTGTTGATGGTTGCGCCGATGACGGGATCTCCGGGGCCCTTCTCGACCGGCACGGATTCCCCGGTGGCAATCGACTCGTCGAGATGACTCGTGCCGTCGACGATCTCTCCGTCTGTGGGCACCTTGGCGCCGGGCCGAACGACCATGATGTCGCCAACCCGGACCTCCGCGACCGGCACTTCCACCTCCTGGCCGTCGCGCAGAACCGCGGCGGTNNAGCCGCTTGATCGCCTGCGAGGCCCTGCCCTTTGCGCGCGTCTCGAGGTATCGCCCGAGCAGGTGAAAGGTCATGATGGTGGTCGCCATCTCGATGAACGAGGTCATCGGATAGACGAAGCCGACCAGCCCAATCAGGTAGGGCGGCAGGCTGCCCAGCGAGATCAGCACGTCCATGTTGGCCGTGCGGTTGGTCAGCGAGCGCCAAGCCGAGCGGTGGGTCGCAAAGCCGCCGTAGGTGAANNATGGCCAGATATCCCGGAACCGGTGCCCAGAACATATGGACCGCCATCAGCACCATGATCAGCATCGTAGGAATCGCTGCGATCCATAGCCGCTTCCATGCCTGGGCGAGGTAGCGTTCCTCGGCCTCTTCACCGGCAGAGGGTGCCGCTGCCCTTGCCGCAACCGCTTCGATGGCGGCGACATCGTACCCCGCGCGCTCGACTGCACCGCGGATTGCATTGGCGTTTGCCCGCATGGGATCGAAGCGGACGGTCACGCGATGGTTGGCGATGTTGGTGCCGACTTCGGTGATGCCGGGGAGCCGCCGAATCGACTCCGATACGATCCCCGCACAGTGATCGCTGCCCATGCCCGGCACGGTCAGGCGAATCTCCCTGGCAGCCTCGGGACCCTCGGCGGTGATACGGTCGACGTCGTAGCCGGCCTGCTCGACGGCCGTCCGCAGGCCGTCTGGATCGACGCGTGCGGGATCGAAATGCACGTCCACGCGGTGGGCCGCGATATTGGTGCGCACGTCGGTTACGCCCGCCACGCGCCTGAGCGAGGTGGAAACGAGTCCAGCGCAATGGTCGCTCCCCATACCCGGAACGATGAGCGTCGCCGCCCGATCGGCGGTAGCCGCGGGTGACTCGGACCGCTGTACCTCTTTCATGGCCTTTTCCTCGAGAAGGGTTCCTGTCGCCGCTCGATCGCCAGAACCCAGACCACCACGAGCGGACAGGCGATCAGGANNATCCTTCCAGGCGTCGGCATCGGCTGGCGTCTCACCCTTGCGAAGGCGACGGCTGTCCAGATTGACAATCCGAACTGCCAAAGGATTACAACTGCGGCCACGAGGCCCACGAGCGGGCATATCCAGAGCAGGCGATCTCGTAGCGTTGTCGGTGGTTCGGAAGCCGTTGACACCGGGATCTGCTGGCGGTTCCTCGACATGATCAGACGCTCCTCAGTAATCCGCCGCGTGAAGCGAAGAAATTGTGGAGGGGTACGAACACGAGGGCGACATTCCAGCCATAGGCGAACGCCCAGGCGAGCCCGATCGCGAAGCTCGGCCAGATAATCCACGTAAAGCCCGGCAGCAGCATCGGCAGCAGCCGATGCATGGACTCTGCCGACACAATCAACCCGAAGAGTACGCACAGGACGTAGGTAATTACGAAGAAGACACCGAGGCTCATCCCGAGGGGAACGACGGCAATACGCTGGACCCTGTTCATCGTGACCGTCCCATCCAAGTAGTGGGCTGTGCATTCGCCGCCGGACGGGACCTCACGCGGCCATCGGACGACGACTACGCCAGCCTCGAAAATTTGAACTAACAAGGCGCGTAGTGCCTTGATCTGGATCAAGGACCGCCGAGGACCGCTCACCTATCGTCAACAGCACCCACCGACACTGGAGAATTCTCAGATGCTGACGCGCCAGTTCCTCTCTGTGAAAGAAGTGGCCGAGCTCCTGAAAGTCGGCGAGACGGCCGTCCGATCCTGGATCAGGAATGCGGACCTACGGGCCGTGAATGTTGGCCGGGAATGGCGCATCGCCCCCGGGGATCTGGAAGCTTATCTGCAGAGGCACGCCAACCGCCCACCCGACGATGGCGAGGCGCAGAATGACGTGCCGGATGATCCCGGGTCGGTCGCCGAGGAGGGGAATTAGCAGTGGACCGCAGCAGCCGTCCAAGACGCCATCCAATGAACCTCGAGGACTTGTCCATGGGAAATCCAAACATAGCCGTATCCTGCGAACCGCGCCGCGCCGCTCGCGAGGGTGACCCCGCACGAGACCTCCGTCTGCTTGGCGCCCGGTGCCGCCTGCCCGACTCGTTTGAGGTTCGTCGCAAACCGACGAAAACATGCACTTCCAGGCGTGTTTTTGCCGCCGCGCGATTTCTGTGGCTTCTTGTGACGTTTGCCATTGCCTCCGGATTTGCGGCGGCAAGCGCTGCCGAAACCGAGAAGCCGCAACAAGCGAAGGCGTCCGGCATCGTCGACTGGGCGACGGTTCCCGTTCGCGCGGTGACGCTCTTCTACCCGGGCCAGTCGAGCTTTCAATGGCTGCGCGGTCCCGGTCATGCCGCCGGCCGGGCGGCCGTCGCCGATGGCGCACCATGCAGCGCATGCCATGCCGGGCAGGAAGCCGCGCTCGGAGAGCGTATTGTCGCCGGTGGCACGTTAGAACCCGATCCGATTGCCGGGAAGCCCGGCGCCATCGAGCTCCGCGTCCAGGCGGCGTACGACCAGGAGCGGCTCTATTTGCGGTTCCAGTGGTCAACCCGGCAAGAGCGCCCTGGACAGGTGCATGACTTCCTGCGCTACGATGGACAGCGCTGGAAGCCTTTCGGAGGGCCGCGCTCGAAGCCCGAGGTGCGCTCGGGCGCCATGCCGCCGCTTTACGAAGACCGCCTGGGCATCACCCTCGACGACGGCAGGGTCCCTTCCTTCGCCGCCCAAGGCTGCTGGCTGTCCTGCCATGACGGCATGCGTGACATGCAACGGCAGCCGTCCGCGGAACGCGTAAGGGCACATGGCCTCCTGGGTCGGCTGCTGGGCCGGGACGATGTCCGCAAGTACCTGCCGGAAAGCCGAAGCGACGAGGCCGCCTCGTGGGATCGCACCAAGTCGGCGGAAGATATCGCGCGGCTGAAGGCGGCGGGAGCATTTCTCGATCTGATGCAGTGGCGCGCCTACCGGAGCAACCCGGTTGGCATGGCAGACGACGGCTACGTTCTGGAGTACCGGCTGTTCGATGACGGTGTCGGCTCGTTCGCCTCGAACCTCGACCGGGAAACGACCGCCCCGCGCTACATGTTCGACAGGGCGCGCACCGGTTACCGGGCGCTCGATCTCGAGCAGATCGTGGGCCGCTCCGAATCCTTCGCGCTTATCCGCGAGGAGAACGCCGTGCCGTACGAACCGGAGGCCGACTGGCGGGCCGGCGACATACTGCCGAGCCGGGTGCTGACGCGGGACGGAACCCGTGGATCGGCCGCGGACAACCTGGACGTCGTAGGGAGCTGGGAACAGGGGACCTGGACCGTCGTCTGGGCGCGGGCGCTCGACACCGGTCATCCCGGGGACGACAAGCCGCTGCGCGCGGGCGGACGCTACACCGTCTCCTTCTCGGTCCACGACGACAACGTCACAACGCGGTTCCACCATGTCTCCTTCCCGCTGACCTTGGGAATAGGCGTTAATGCCGACCTCACCGCGGTGAAAGTGGAGTGAGGCTGTCGTGCCAAAGGCGAACTGCGAAATTCCCACGACAGCGCGCGATGGGCCGGTGCAGCTTCGAAAGGGGCTGGACATTGCCCTTGCCGGCACGCCGCGCCAGGTCATCGAGACCGGACCCGCTGTGTCCTCCGTGGCGCTTGTCGGCGATGACTATGTGGGGCTAAGGCCCAAGCTGCTCGTCGAGCAGGGAGATCGGGTTCGACTGGGAGAGCCGCTTTTCGCCGACCGCCGCGACCCTAGGATCGTGTTCACGGCGTTCGGCTCCGGTACAGTCGCCGCCGTCAACCTCGGCGAAAAGCGCTCGCTGCGCTCGGTGGTGCTGTCGCTCGACAGCGACGGCGGAGAAGTGGAATTCCCGGCGCATCAACCCTCGGCCCTTGCGGGCCTGAAGCGCGACGTGGTTATCGAGACCCTGCTGAGGAGCGGACTGTGGACAGCGCTGCGCAGCCGCCCGTTTGGGCGCGTCCCGAGTCCCGACGCGATACCGCGGGCCATTTTCGTCACCGCGATCGAAACCAACCCCCTGGCGGCCGCGCCTGAGATCGTGATCGCCGACCGTCGCGAGGATTTCGTCCATGGCCTGACCGTCGTCAGTCTGATGGCCGACTGCCCGGTTTTCCTGTGCACGGCACGAGGCATTGATTTCGGCGATATCGACGCGCGCCGAATCACCCAGGTCGCTTTCTCTGGCCCGCATCCGGCTGGTCTCCCGGGGACGCACATCCATTTCCTGTGCCCGGCCGGCCTGGGCCATGAGGCCTGGTACATCGGCTACCAGGACGTCATCGCCATCGGGCGGCTGTTCACCATGGGCCGTTTGTGGACCGAGCGCGTGGTGGCCTTGGCCGGTTCCCCGGTGCGCCGGCCGCGGCTCCTGAGAACCCGACTCGGCGCCGACTTGTCGGAGCTAACTGCTGGCGATCTGAACCCGGGTCCGGTGCGGCTGGTGTCGGGATCGGTGTTGTCGGGAAGATCGGCCGTGTCGCCGGTCTGCTATCTCGGTCGCTACCATGTGCAGATCTCGGCGCTGGACGAGCCCGTACTGGACGCACCGCCGGGCCCGTCCTTCCCGGCGGCTGCTGTCGACCGATTGCTCCGCCGCCGGCCGACGGCGCTCACGACGGCGATGAATGGCGAGCCGACGGCGATATTCCCGATTGGCGCGTTCGAGCGCGTTATGCCACTCGACATTCTGCCGATACCGTTGCTGCGGGCGCTGGCGGTGGGGGATACCGAGCGCGCGCTCAGTCTGGGCTGCCTGGAGCTCGAAGAAGAAGATCTCGCGCTCTGCACCTTCGTCTGCCCGAGCAAGCTCGATTACGGTGCCCTGCTGCGCCAGACGCTGATGCAAATCGAGAAGGAGCTGTGATGGCGCCTTTCGATATCTCGCTGCGACTGCCGCCGGTGACCCGCTCCGCGCCACATGTGCGCGACGTCATGAGTGTGCGCGTGGCCATGAGCGTGTTTGTGGTCTCCCTCCTCCCGCCAGCACTGATGGCCGTCTACAACACCGGATATCAGGCCAATCTCGCCATGGAGCGGCTCGGTATCACTGCGGCGCCGGGCTGGCGTGGGCAGCTGATCGATCTACTTGGCGCCGATTATGATCCCTCGGCACTCTGGGCGTCCATCGTCCACGGCGCTGTTTACTTTGTGCCAGCCCTCCTGGCGGTGGTCGCCGCCGCGGCTTTCTGGATCTGGCTGTTCGCTGTCCTTCGCGGGCGGCGGGTGGAGCCTGGCGTTTTCGGCATTGCGCTCCTGGTCACCCTCATGCTGCCGCCAACGATATCGTTGTGGCTGGCGGTGCTCGGGATGTCCTTCGGGATCATCCTCGGACGGGAGATCTTTGGCGGCTTCGGCCGGAACGTATTCAATCCGGCGGTGGCGGCCCTGGCATTCCTCCACATCGCCTACCCGGCCGAAATGATGGATGCTCGGGTATGGGTTCCGGTCGAGGGCTACCTCGACGCGACACCGCTCGAGATCGCCCAGCAGGGAGGTCCGGCGGCCCTCGCCGAGGCGGGGGTGAGCTGGATGGACGCGTTCCTCGGGACCATCCCGGGCGGGTTCGGGGAGACCTCTGCGTTGGCAGCTGCGGTCGGCGCCGTTGTTCTGATTTGGGCCGGCCTTGCATCATGGCGGGTCATCGCCGGCGTTCTGATCGGCGCGGCCGCGACCGCAATGATGTTCGGCGCCGTGAGTGATGAAACGACATCCGTTCTCGCGCTTTCCTGGACCTGGCATCTCGTGCTCGGCAGCGTGGCGTTCGGCGCCGTCTACCTGGCGACCGACCCGGTCACCGCAGCCACGACCGACACGGGCCGCTGGATCTACGGCCTGTTGATCGGTGTCCTGGCGATCCTCATCCGTGTGGCCGGTCCGGCCCACACCGAGGGTGTGGTCTTTGCCGTCCTGCTCGGCAACATCTTCGCCCCGGCGATCGACTACGCGGTGATGTGGGCCAACGCCCGTCGGAGGTTGAAGCGCTATGGCCGGTGAGTCGACCCAAGCGAAGGGCGGCGACGGCGGGCGGTCATGGCACGACCGCATGGCCTCGACGCCGAACGACAGCATAGCCAAGACGCTGATCGTGGCCCTTCTGGTGGCGTTGTTCGGATCGGTTCTCGTCTCGGGCTCGGCGCTGCTGCTGCGGCCGCGCATCGAAGCCAATCTGGAGAACGAGCGACAGCGCAATCTGTTGGAGATCGTTCAGCGCCTGCCCGGGATGGAGCGGCTGTTCGACCGGGTCGAGAATGCGGCCGTGGAGGCGTTGGTCGTCGATCTCGGCAGCGGCGAGGCGGACGCCACCATGAAGCCCGAGACGGTCGATGCTCGCGCCGCGACGCAGGATCCCGCGCGCAGCATCGCCATCCCGCCAGACCGCGACATCGCCGGCGTCAGGCGCGTGAGCAGATATGAGGTTGTGTATCTGGTCCGGTCGGAGGGCAGGCTGCGTCTTATCGTTCTTCCGGTCCGCGGGCGAGGCTACGCCTCCACCCTCTACGGCTTTCTGGGGCTTGCCGGCGACGCGAACACAGTGGTCGGCCTCAGCTTCTACGAACATGGTGAGACGCCGGGCCTGGGCGCCCAGATAGACAGCCCGCAGTGGCGCGAGCAATGGCCAGGCAAGAAGGTGCGCGACCGGGATGGGCGGCTGCGCATCGGGGTCGCCCGAGGCCCTCTGTCACCGGACGATCCGAACGCGCCGCACCAGGTGGATGGGCTGACCGGCGCCACCTTCACTTCGCAAGGAGTCAACAACCTCATCCGATTTTGGCTCGGCGACGACGGCTTCGGACCGTTCCTGAGCCGTCTCCAACCGCAGTGAGGCTGCCATGAACGGCGAACGCATGCGCACGCTGGTGAACCCGCTGATCAACGAGAACGCCATCACGGTGCAGATCCTGGGATTGTGCATCGCCCTGGCGGTGACGAAGACGCTGGCCACGGCGCTGGTGATGTCGGCGGCGGTGATGGCGGTGCTCGTCCTTTCCAGCTCCGCCATCAGCCTCATCCGCCATTATATTCCGAGGAGCATCCGGTTGATCGTGCAGCTTACGATCATCGCCTCGCTCGTCATCGTCGTCGACCAGGTGCTGAGGGCCTATGCCTTCGAGCTGAGCAAGCAGCTCTCGGTCTTCGTCGGGCTGATTGTCACGAACTGCCTCATCTTTTCGCGTGTGGAAACCTTCGCCATGAACAACCGCGTCGTGCTGAGCGCGCTGGACGCGCTCGGCAACGGCCTCGGCTACGCCATCGTCCTCGTCTTGGTCGGAACGGTGCGAGAGGTTCTTGGCACAGGCCAGCTGCTCGGCGAGACCGTATTGACCACCACGGCCGAGGGCGGCTGGTTCCGGCCATTCTCCTTGATGCTGCTGCCGCCCAGCGCCTTCTTCCTGATCGGACTGCTGATCTGGGGCATCCGTACCTGGAAGACCGCTCAGGTCGAGCCACAGGAATTTGCCGCGGTACAGCCCGGAGAGGCGCGATGAGCGAGGCCGCCAACCTCTTTGTGCAGGCGGCCCTGGTCGAGAACCTGGCGCTGTCCTTTTTCCTCGGCCTGTGCATGTTCTTCGCCACCTCCAAGCGCATGGAGACTGCGCTCGGCATGGGTGGGGCGGTATTCCTCGTGCTGACGGTATCGGTGCCGCTCAACAACGTGATCTACACGCAACTCCTTCGGCCGGGCGCCTTGACCTGGCTCGGGGTCGACGCCGATCTTTCCTTCCTGCGGCTCATCAGCTTCATCGGCATCATTGCTGCCATGGTGCAGATGCTCGAGATGACGCTCGAGCGCCATCTGCCGGCCCTGCACGGCGCGCTGGGCATCTTTCTGCCCCTGATCACCGTGAACTGCGCCATCCTCGGCGGCTCCCTGTTCATGGTCGAGCGCAACTACAACTTCGGCGAGAGCGTGGTCTACGGCGTGGGCAGCGGCTTCGGCTGGGCGCTCGCCATTGTTGCGCTGGCCGGCATCCAGGAGAGATTGAAATACAGCGATCCCCCCGAGGGACTCCGCGGCGTTGCGCTCTCATTCATGGTGGCGGGCCTGATGTCGCTCGGCTTCTTGAGCTTCTCCGGACTTCGGTTCGGGTAAGGGCAGGAAATCGTCATGATCGACGCCATCCTCGCAGTCACCCTGTTCACCACCATCGTGATGCTGGCCGTGACCGCGGTGCTTGCGGTGCGCGCGGTGATGGTCGTAGGTGGCACGGCGACCGTCACGGTGAACGATAGCCGCAAAGTCGTTGTCCCCACCGATCTCAAGCTGCTGTGGGGCCTTGCCGATGCGGGCATCCATCTGCCGGCCGCGTGCGGCGGTCGCGGCACCTGCGGGCAGTGCCGCGTGCTCGTGCGCGAGGGTGCTGGGACGGCGCTTGCGATCGAGGCGGCTCGGATCGCCCGGCGCGACATCGCGCGCGGCGTGCGTCTCGCCTGCCAGGTCGCCGTCCACGGAGACCTCGGTATCGAAGTGCCGGACGAGGTCTTGTTCGCCCGCCGGATGGTCTGCACGGTCTCGTCAACCCGAAACGTCGCAACATTGATCCGGGAGATCACTTTTGACGTTCCGGCGGACGAGTCCTTCACCTTCCGCGCCGGAGGCTACATCCAGGTCGAATGCCCAGCCTACAGCGCGCGGTTCCGCGACCTTGCCATCGAGCCCGAGTACCGACCCGAGTGGGATCGCCTCGACCTTTGGCGCTACGCCGCCGGTGCGAGCCGCCGCACGACGCGCGCCTATTCGCTGGCGAATCATCCGGGCGAGGAGGGAATCATGCTGAACGTGCGCATCGCGCTGCCGCCGCCCGGCGCGGCGCCGGCGATCGCACCTGGCATCGTGTCGTCCTACCTGTTCAGCCTGAAGGAAGGCGATCCGGTCACGATATCCGGTCCGTTCGGCGCCATGCACGCCACCGACAGCGAGCGCGAGATGGTCTTCGTCGGCGGCGGGGCCGGCATGGCGCCGCTGCGCTCACTCATCCTCGATCAGCTTCTCGGTATCGATACGCAGCGCCCGATCGGCTTCTGGTACGGGGCACGCAATCGGCGCGAGCTGTTCTATGCCGATCAGTTCGAAGGGCTCGCGAAGACGTACCCCAATTTCCGCTGGACGGTGGCGCTGTCGGAGCCGCGGCCGGACGACTCATGGTCCGGGCCGACAGGGTTCATCCACGAGGTGCTGTATGACCGGTTCCTCAAGGACCACTCCGAGCCCGAGGAGTGCGAGTACTACCTCTGCGGCCCGCCGCTGATGATCAGGGCCGTGCTGCGGATGCTCGACGATCTCGGCGTTCCCCCGGAGCACATCCGTTTCGACGACTTCGGAGAAGCAAAATGAGAGGGCAATACACACGCCGGACGATATTGACGATCGCCGCTGGCGCCCTCGGTGCCGTGGCGATTGCTCCCGTGATGGGGCGGAGGGGAACCACCGACGGCGGGGCCGTCCTGGGCGGCCCGACGATGGGCACCTCCTATCGCGTCACCATTCCACGTCTTCCGGCAGGCGTTAGCAGGGAAGCGGTACGCCGGCAGGTGCGCGAGGTGCTCGACCATGTCGATGCCACGATGTCGACCTATCGGCCGGACTCGGAGGTATCGCGCTTCAATCGCGCTGAACCCGGCGTATGGATTCCCGTTTCGGCTGGCACCTCGAAGGTTGCCGCCGCGGCTATTGGCATGGCGTGGCGCACCGAGGGGGCATTCGATCCGACGATCGGTCCGCTCGTGGACCTCTGGGGCTTCGGCTCGGCGGGCCCGTTCAAGCGCGTGCCTGACGCCGGCTCTGTCGCGGCAGTACGAAATCAGATCGGCTATCCCGCCCTTGAAGAAAGGCGGGANNAGCTGGCTGGGACTCTCGACCATCTGAGCATCCCCGACTTCCTGATTGAGCTCGGTGGCGAGGTCCGCTGCAGGGGCGGCAGCAACCCGGCCGGGCGGCCATGGACGATCGCGGTGGAATTGCCCCACCTCGCCGCGACGCGGCCGCAGAGATACGTCGCGTTGGCCGACGCGGCCGTCGCGACCTCCGGCGACTACCGCAAGTTCTTCATCGTCGATGGGCGGCGCTACAGCCACCTCATCGACCCCCGTACCGGCGAGCCCGTGAACCATGACCTCGCCTCGGTCACGGTAATCGCCGGTTCTGCCATGCAAGCGGACGCTCTCTCTACCGCCCTCCTGGTGATGGGTTCCGAGGCGGGCTTCGCCTTCGCCGAACGCCATCGGATCGCGGCGCTATTCATCGCACGCGGCGAGGACGGCTTTGGCGAGCGGATGACCGTCTTCTTCAACCGGTACGTCACGGAACAGCCGGCATGATCGAGATATTTGCGCTCTCTCTCCTGGTGTTCGTACTCGCGATGATGGGCTTGGCGATCGGCATTCTCACCGGGCGTCGGGCACCTGGTGCGGGCTGTGCAGGCATGGGGGCGACAGCGGGCGGGTCCTCAGCGTGCCGGGTTTGCGGCCGCCCGGCTGGCACGAGCACTTGTCCCGGCGCGCCGCCGTCGGACCAATCGGGGAAAGCCTGAAATGATCACAACCACGACAGTGCGGGACGTGATGACGGCACGATTGGTGAGCGTCGGGCCCGACACGGACATTCACGAAGCCATCAAGTTGATTGTCGAGGAGCACGTCTCGGGTATCCCCGTGATAGATCTGGCCGGCCGCCTCGTGGGGTTCCTCTCGGAGAAGGACTGCTTCAAGATCGCCTTCTGCTGCTGCTACTACCAGGACCGCGGCGGCCGCGTATCCGACTATATGACGCCCTCGGTCGTTGCCGTGAATGCCAACACCGACATCGTTACCGTCGCCGAGATGTTTCTGAAGGGCCCCTACCGCCGCTTTCCCGTGGTCTCGGGCGATCGGGTTGTCGGGGTCATCAACCGGCGCGAGGCGCTCAAGGCGCTCGTGGAACTCTGTTAGGCCGCTTTTCTGAAAGTGACTTATAGCGGTGGCAGTTTCATCATGAATTGCGTTGAGAGCCACGAGAAATGGCTGGTCGTTGGGTGAGTTAGACGCGGAGCCCGGGGCTTATGGGCCTTTCCACAGATGAAGTAGTCGAGGCGATTTATCGAAGGTTGGAATTTCACCAGATCGCGGTCAGCACCTGGCATGCGATGGCTACGACTGATTGATCGTGAGCCTGCAAGGAGTTTCTGCACTTTCAGAGTCAACTTCACCTAAAGGACATAGCGATGCGAATAGACCCCATGCCGATTGACTCCTATGCTTGGTATCTGCGCCCCTTCTTCTGGAACCAACGTCGCAAGTACGGCCGTGTCCTCGACGCCGCTCTCCTCTGGGCGCGCTCGCCGCGGTTATTCCTCGGCGTAGCCACTCTTTATGGAATAGTTGACCGCCGACGATCACCAATCGAGCCGGCCTTGCGTTCGCTCGTGACAGTGCGCGTCTCGCAGATCAACTGGTGCGCGTTCTGCGTCGATCTCAACTCCGCCACGTTGCTCGAACGTGGAGCAAGCCCGGAGAACGTTGAAGCGCTCGGCGATTGGCGGAACAGCGCTCTGTTTTCGGAGCGTGAGCGCGTCGCGCTCGATTATGCGGAAGCCATGACGCGCTCGGATACCTGGGTTGAGGAGGGTCATTTCGAGCGCCTGCGAGCGCATTTCGACGATAACGCCATTGTCGAGCTGACCGGCGTAATCGCGTTCCAGAACATGTCGAGCAAATTCAACAGCGCGCTCGCTGTCCCGCCACAAGGTTTCTGTAAATTCCCATCCGGAATGGAACCATCCACCGCTGTCGAGCCTCGGGATGCAACAGACGCTGACACAAATCAACGCGTCAGTGCGAGTGCGGAAGTGACTGAAGAAACTACCCCAACCATGACTCGCGCGCGGTCCATCTAGATGGAACACGCTCTGCACCTCCTCATCCTGATCACGGCTGCACGGTTGCTCGGCGAACTGTTCAAGCGCATCGGCCAACCGGCGTCGATGGGAGAAATCACAGCCGGTATCGTACTTGCACTCATTGCTGCATCGCCTTTGGCGGTCCCGCTGATAGCGCAGATTCCATCGACCCCGTTCCTCGAAGTGGCCGCACAGTTCGGGATATTTTTCATTGTTCTGCTGGCCGGCATGGAGATGCGACCGTACGAAGTCACATCACAGTCGGCGGCATCACTGGGAGTCGCGCTTGGCGGCGTGGTTCTGCCGCTCGCGGCCGGTTTCGCGCTCGCCTGGGCTTTTCTCCCCGAGACTCCTCTCAAGTTCGCCCAAGCACTTCTCGTAGGGATAGCACTTTCGATTTCTGCGGTACCAGTGGCCGTAGAAGTCCTCAGGGAGCTGCGGTTGCTGCATGAGCGCGTAGGCCGGATGATCGTCTCTGCTGCGATCTTTGACGACGTGATCGGACTCGTCCTACTCGCGGTCGTGCTCAGCTTGATCGAGACCGGAGCGGCCCCCGACGCACCGGAGATGCTGCTTCTTCTCGGCAGGGTCGCCATATTCTTCGTCATTGCCATATCGGCCGGCCTGTTTCTCGGGCCGCCCCTTTATCGGATCGTCGCCCAGTTCCGCATACCAGCGCCCCGGTTCAGCGCCCTCATGTCCTTGGCGTTAGCGCTTGCCGTTGTGGCCGAAGCGCTCGGCATGGATTTCATCCTAGGGCCCTTTTTGGCGGGGTTGTTCTTCAATCCGGAAACGGTGGGAGAAGAAGCGTATGCGGGTGTCAAGACCAGTTTGAGAGACATAACAGACGGCCTTCTAGCACCGCTCTTTTTCATCTCCATCGGCGCACGCGTCGACCTGGGCGCCGTGGAGGCAATCCCGCTTTTCCTCGCGGCGCTACTGGCGGTTGCCTTCCTTGGAAAGCTGGTAGGTACAGGTGTTCCAGCCCGCTTAGCCGGACTACCCACGAGAGACGCCATGGCGGTCGGCATTGGCATGAGCGGCCGCGGTGCCATTGAACTTGTCGTGGCGAGCATCGCGCTGGAGGCTGGGCTCTTTAACCAGTCGGATGAGCTCGTCACGAACTTGTTCTCTGCATTGGTAATTACAGCGGTTGTCACAACCATGGCCATGCCGCTGGGACTTCGAGCGGTGCTCCGAGCGAGAAGTATTTCAAAGGAAAGTACGATGGATCGGCCTTAATGCGATACATGGCGCCGTCACCACAAATTGCAGTCCGGCCTCCTCGCATCGGCCGGTCGGACCTCAAATGCACACACACTGCTTTTCCCGTCATCTGCGAGCCGGCACCAGCTTTTGCCACGTAAAATGATCGTACACCCCTGCCCAGTAGGCGCCGAAGGCAGCGGCGAAGAGGAGTTCTTCGATCGGAAAACCCGCAATTTCCAGGCCGGAAAGCGCCGTCAGATTCCACACCCGCTCGATGTAGCCAGGCGCCGTCCATTCGAGGCCCAGCAGGAACAGAGTGTAGTACCCAAGGAAGAGCAGGGCGCCTACCCACGTCTTGCGGGACAGGTCGGGCCGGCAGAGGATCGCAGCCAACGCGCCCAGAACCATGGCGACGATCGCGGGGTAGATCGGGTTCCAAGGCAAAGGGTACAAAATTGGAAACGCTATGAATGGCGTTGCGAGGGCCCAGAGATGCAGTCGGTGGCGCGATGAGCGCCGTTCGCACGCCGGCACGGCTCCCAGCTCGCGTCCGGTCAAGAGATTGTAGAGAACAGCGCCGATGCCGCCGATGCCGAAGCAGAAGATGAGGCTCTCGATGTCGAACCCGGTCGTCCGTGCCAGGTCGAACAGACTCGGCGGGCTCCAATACTCGGGAACGAAAAGCGGCTCGGTAAGACCGAACGGCGTGGTGAACAGGCTCGCCCACCACATCGCCTTGCGGTGGCGCGGGAACGCGGCATACGCGACCAGCCACGGCGCCAGGAACGCGCTCGACCAGACAAGCCAGACAAACTGCTCTGCAATCATGTGCCCTTTCTACCTCGTGAGTTCGCCGCGGCGAAGCCTCTCAAAGATCTCGGCCCCCGGCCCGGCGTACCGTGCCGCCCTTCAACTCATCGCCGCAAGACGTGAAGCATGACCATCGGCGCAGCGCTCCGCCTTCTGGTCGTGGTGGGCCTCTGGGCCGCCTGCTTTCCCCTCATCACCATTGGCCTCGATCTGGCGCCTCATCTCGCCTTTGCGGCGATGCGAGCGGCGCTCGCGGGCACATGTCTGCTTGCTTTGGGCGCTGTCTTCCATCGTCCGCGCCCCCGAGGTGTCCACTGCTGGACCCTGATCGGCGTGGTGGCTGTCGGCGCGACCACCTTGGGATTTCTTGGCATGTTCCATGCCGCCGAATTCGTCTCGCCGGGCCTTGCGACGGTCATCGCGAACACGCAACCGCTGCTCGCCGCAGTCCTCGCCCACGCCGTCCTAGGGGAGCGGCTGATGACGTTAGGAAAGGCAGGCTTGGCGGCAAGCCTGGCCGGAATCGCCGCGATCGCTTGGCCGGGCCTCGCTTCCGGCGACGTTCAAGGCTATACGCTCGGCATCGCCTACGTCGCACTCGCCGCGGGCGGCGTGGCCACTGGCAACATCGCAATCAAGCGCCTCACTGGGCAGGTGGACGCCGTCATGGCGATGGGCTTCCAACTGCTCATTGGTGCGGCACCTCTCGCGCTTCTGTCCATAGTGACGGAGGAAATTTCATCGCTAGTGTGGTCGGCTGAATTCGTCCTTGTCCTCGTGGCCCTTTCCGTGTTCGGCACCTCGCTCGCATTCTGGCTGTGGTTTTCGGCGCTGGAACAGGTGGATCTCAACCGCGCCAACGCGTTTACCTTCCTTGTGCCGCTGTTCGGACTGGCGCTCGGCGCTGCCTTCTTCGAGGAGCGGCTCGGTTGGACGCAGGCCGCAGGCGCGGCTCTGGTCGTGCTGGGCATTGTCCTAGTTCAGCGCGATACCGCGGCAGCGAGCCGACCTTCGATCGCAGTTGACACTTCTGGCCAGCAACTTAGGAAATAAGGTCGGCCGACTTGTGAAAGGTTCGAGCGTCAAGAACCTGCGTCGGCTGGCAGATATTGATGGTAACGCCATGAATGCAGATGGAAACAAGGACACCGGCACGGCTCGACCCAATGCCGTCGCCGTGTCAACGGACATATGGGAGCGGCTGGCCAGACGGCGCGGCGGCAACTTGGTCAAGTTCTTCGCAACGTCGCCGTTGCGCGGCTCGGCGTTGCACAATGACAGGACGAAGGGCACTCCCCGGACGCGGCGAGTGGGAAAGAGATTCGACAATGGTGGGCGGCGACTGGCCATGCACCGATTTCGCCAGATTTCGACCATGTCGTTCGGCACCCAAAGCATGCGCAAGGTGCTCTCCCTGGGGACAGCTTACGAAGTCCGGACCACGGTAGGGACCATGCTGGAGGCTGGACCTGCGATTTTCTGTTACAAGACGTCGGTGTCTATAAACATTTTCCGACGTTTCTTAGCAGCGGCCTGCCAAGCCACTTTCTGCCTGCCGTCAAATTTCATGTAGGGTTTCAGAGAACGCTACAGGCCTAGGCGGCCGCGTCGAACGGACGAACGCTATCTTGGGAGAATATGGCAAGAACTTTTTTCAGTAGGTTCCGGTGGTTGCGGGCCCCCGCAANNCTTAGAAACAGCATTTGTCCTTAGGAGAAGCCCTGTCGTTTGACCAGCAGATCATTTCATCTTCATCCCCTTTGACCGATTGTCATGAAGCGGCTGCTGACATCGAGATGCCTTCGGCAATTCGGTCGGCAGCCGACTTGATCGGATCGTTTGCCAGATGGGCATAGCGGGCGGTTGTCTGAATTTGCGAATGCCCCAGTAGCTTTCCGATCATTGGCAAGCCTTCGCCGACGACGAGACCGCGGCTAGCGAAGGAGTGTCGGAGGTCGTGGAGCCGTACGTCATCGAGACCAGCCGTTTTTCGAATGCGTCTCCAGGGATGCTGAAGATCTGTGAGGCGCCCTTCGGGCTTCTTCCCGGTAATGACGAAGTCGTTGTGATCTAGCTTTTTTATCGTCTTAAGCCGGTCGATTGCCGCGGTGCCGAGATGAACGGTCTTGGCACCTGTTTTCGAGTCGGGCAGGCGTAGCTCTTTGGCTTCGAGATCAACATAGGTCCACTTCAAGGTCATGATCTCATTCAGCCGACAGCCCGTCAGCATGAGCAGCCAAATCGCATTGATCGCTGACTGGGTTTCAGTCTTTTCGGCCTCGGCTTTACGCAACACCTCGCCGAGTCGCTTATACTCGTCGTCGGAAAGAAAGCGCTCACGCTTTTCCTCTTTGTATTTCTTTACATGCCGGCACGGGTTCGAGCCATCCGGACGAAGGCTCCAAATTTCGGCAAGATTGAACATCTTCGATAGGACGCCGAGCGTGCGGTTGGCTTGGTACGGCTTATTCCGCAAGCCGTGGTGCAGCTTGGCGATATCGGTGCGCTCGATAT
>JABAHO010008411.1_pt2 | contig 16742 bp, 14 predicted proteins | sample 7062071 | NCBI WGS metagenome assembly JABAHO01 (sample SAMN14534356, study PRJNA622989) | marine sediment metagenome | biome: marine biome [ENVO:00000428]; feature: marine pelagic biome [ENVO:01000023]; material: deep marine sediment [ENVO:00002113] | place: India: Gulf of Kutch | collected...
ACGGATTAAGAGTCCCTTGCTCTGCCAGTTGAGCTACGCGCCCGGACGGACGGTAGAGGCAAGGGAGTTCCGAATCCACCCCCGCCCGGCGTTTCGATACACAGTTGATCACCCGGCTCGAGGCGGAGGTTCACCTTGGCGGGCACCTCTTCGATGTCGCCGCCCGCGGCGCGGCGGACGGTGTTGCGCCCGCACTGCCCGGGCTCGCCCCCGGCGAGGCCAAAGGGCGCGCGGCGTCGGCGTTCGGTGAGCAGGGTGACCGACACCGGCTCGAGAAACTCGTAGCGTCGCACCAGGCCTTCGCCGCCGGGCTGTGCCCCGGCCCCGCCACTCCCCTCGCGCAGGGAGAACTCGAGGAGCCGGACGGGATAGCGACTCTCGAGCACCTCGGGGTCCGTAATCCGGGTGTTCGTCATGTGGACGTGCACACCCGACGCGCCGGGGAAGCCCTCGCCGGCGCCCGCGCCGCCGCCGATCGTCTCGTAGTAGCCGAAGCGCTCGTCGCCGAAGGCCACGTTGTTCATGGTGCCCTGGCTGGCCGCGGCGAGCCCGAGCGCGCCGAGCAGCACGTCCACCACGCGCTGCGAGGTCTCGACATTGCCCCCCACGACGGCCGATCCGGGCGGAGGGTCGAGCAGTGAGCCCTCCGGAATCGAGATGTCGACGGGGTGCAGGCAGCCGCCGTTCAGCGGGATGCGCTCGGCGACGAGCGCGCGCAGCACGTAGATCACCGCCGCGTGCACCACCGCGCGCGGCGCGTTCAGGTTGCCAGCGAGTGCCGCGCCGCTGCCGGCGAAATCGATGTGCATCCGGTCGCCGGCGACGCGCAGGGTGACGGCAATCTCGGTGCCGTCGTCGAGCGCGTCGCCGAAATGATGCTCACCATCCGGGAGCTTCTCGATCTCGGCCGCGACCTTCTGCGCCGCTGCGGCCTGGAGCTGTTGCATGGTGACGCGGAGCGCCTCGCCTCCCACCTCCTCGCGCCACTCGAGCAGGAGCGCCGCGCCCGCCTGATTGGCGGCCACCATGGCTTCGAGGTCGGCGACGTTGTCATCCGGATTGCGGGCGGGGAAAGGGCCGGCGCCCAGCGTGTCGCGGATCCCCGCCTCGTCGAAGTGGCCCGCGTGGACCAGACGCGTGGGGGCGATGACCACCCCTTCCTCTTCGAGGCGGGTCGAATCGGCGGGCATCGACCCCGGCGTCGAGCCGCCGAGGTCGGCGTGATGCCCGCGGCTTCCCACGAAGAAGGCCGGGCTCGAGCCTTCCCCCGCGAACACGGGCGTCACCACCGTCACGTCGGGCAGGTGGGATCCCCCCGAGAAGGGATCATTCGTGACCCACACGTCGCCGGGCTCAGGCTGGGGGAAGGCCTCGCGCAAACTCCGCACCGTCTCGCCCATCGCGCCCAGGTGCACCGGGATGTGGGGCGCGTTGGCCACCAGGCCGCCCTCGGCGTCGAAGACCGCGCAGGAGTAGTCGAGGCGCTCCTTGATGTTGGTGGACACCGAGGTGTTGCGGAGCACCGCGCCCATCTGCTCGGCGATCGACATCACCCGGTTCCCGAAAACCTCGAGACGAATCGGGTCGGCGTGCTCCAGGTCGTCCGCACTGCTTCGGTCGACGCCGCGGGTCGCATCCACGTCTCGCAGCTCGAGGATGGCTTCCGCCCGCACCATCGCGTGGAACCCCGGGTCGATCACCACGGTGCCGGTGTCTTCGAGCACGATCGCCGGCCCCTCCACCACCGTCCCGGGATGGAGCGCTTCGCGGTCGTACACCGGCGCTTCGACCCGGCCGAGCCCCGGGAACCACGCCACGGCGCGACGCCGCGGCGTCGCGCGCGGGGGTGTGTCGGCGTCTTCGGCGGGCGGTGTCGGCAACTCGCCGCTCGGGGCCTGGGCGCGGATCCGAAGCGTTGCGATCTCGATCGTGCGCCCCGGGCGGGCGTAGCCGAAGCGGGCGCGGTGCTCGTGCTCGAAGGCGCCGCGCCAATCGCCGTCTGCGGGTGCCAGGACGGCGATCGTCGTTTCGGTACCCGCGTAGCGGAGCTCGAGCACCCGCTCGCTCCCGTATCGCGTCTTCGGTAGCGCCCTCGGCGAGAAGCGCCGCGCGGCCTTCTTCCTCGAGCTCGACGAAGGCGCGCTCGAGGGTCTGCGGGAGCCGGCCGGGTTCGAGGGCGATCCGACCCGCGTCGCGCCCGCGATCCCACGCGAGGGGCGACACCCCGATTCCATAGGCCGAAAGCAGCCCCGCCAGCGGGTGCAACAGCACGGTGCGGATGCCCAGGGTCCGCGCCACCGCGCAGACGTGCTGCCCGCCGGCCCCGCCGAAGCCCACCAGCACGCAGTCGCGCGGGTCGACGCCGCGCGCGACGGACACCTCCTGGATGGCCTGCGCCATCGACGCGTTGGCGATCTCGACGAAGCCGGCGGCGAGTTCGTCGAGATCGAGGGGGTGTCCGGCCGCGTCCAGCTCGCCCCGCGTTCGTTCGAGCGCGCGCTCGACGGGATCGGTCGCGAGGGCGAAGGGAAAGCGATCGCTCTGGAGGCGCCCGAGAAAGAGGTTGATATCGGTGAGCGCCAGGTCGCCCGACCCGTCGCTCCGCCCATAACACAGGGGGCCCGGGTCGGCGCCGGCGCTCTCGGGGCCGACGGTCAAGCGGAAGCCGTCGAAGCGACACAGCGAGCCGCCGCCCGCGGCGACGGTGTGGATGCGCAGCATCGGGGCGCGCACCCGGACTCCCGCCACCTGGGTCTCGAAGGCGCGGTCCACCTCGCCCCCCACGATGAGCGAGACATCGGTGGAGGTTCCGCCCATATCGAAGCCCAGGGCGCGGTCGTAGCCGAGGCGGCTCGCCACCGCCGCCGCCCCGACGACGCCACCGGCGGGGCCCGAGAGGAGCGCGGATGGGCCGCGGAAGCGGGCCGCGTCGGTGAGCCCGCCGGAGGACTGCATGAAGCGCAGCCGCGAGCCCGGGAGTTCGCCGGAGAGCGCTTCGGTGTGGCGCTGCAGAAGCGGCGTGAGATAGGCGTCGACGACGGCTGTTTCGCCCCGGGCCAGAAAGCCCTGCTCGCGTGCGACCTCGTGCGATGCGCAGACATAGGCGAGACCCGCCTCCCGGGCGAGGGCCGCCCAGCGCGCCTCGAGCTCGGGATCTTCCTCGGAATGGAGCGCCACGGCGGCGAGCGCCTCCACGCCGTCGTCGAGCAGTCCGCGCAGCGCGCGCGAGAGCGCCGGCTCGTCGTCGGTCGCCACGATCGCGCCACCGCGCCCACCCCGTCCGCCACTACCGCGCCGGCCGCGCGCGGCGACGACCCGCTCGTGCACCGGCGGCGTAGTGGCGNNAGCTCCGGGCGTTCCTGGGTCCGGATGCGGAAGACATCGCCCAATCCCTCGTGGGTGAGGAGAGCCGTCCGCACACCGCGTCGCTCGAGGAGCGCGTTGGTCGCGACCGTGGTGCCGAGCTTCACGGTGCAAGCCGGGAGCGCCGCGTCCGCTGGGAGGCCCTCGACCTCGTTCAGAATGCGGCGGATCCCTTCGCCGGGCGCCGTTTCGGACGAGAGCAGCTTGGTCGTGTGAAGCGCCCCGTCCGGCGAAATCCCGATGACGTCGGTGAAGGTGCCGCCGCGATCCACCCAGAACTCCCAGGTGGAGCCGCCGTTTACGTCGGGCGTACCCGCGCCGGCGCCGTCGCGCGCGTGGGGCGCACCCGCGCTCATCGCCGGAGCTTCCCCAGCACACGGCGCAAGGCACCGCGCAGCTCGTCGTCCCCCGCGAACCAGAGTCCGGCGCCCGCCAGGGCACCGAACACGGCTNNCCAGGAGAGCGCTTCCGGTGCCCCAGCGCAGGAGCGCCCAGAGCGTGAGCGTGGTGACGGGCACCACGACGACGAGGCTGCGGAGCCCGGTGGCCAGCAGCGGCCCGAAGCGCGGGGCCCCGTGGAGCACCCGGGCCCAGAGGAGGAGGGCGATCGCGTTGACGCTCATCGCGAGGGCGCCGGCGCCGGCGAGGCCCGGGGCGCCGTAGCGCGCACCGCCCTGCTGGTAGAGGGGGAGCGCCAGAAACACGATGGCGGTGCCGAGCACCATGGGGCGCCAGGTATCGCTCCGCGCGTAGAAGGCGCGGACGGTCACCTGCTGGGTCACCCAGGCCGGCACCCCGATCGCGAAAACACAAAGAAGAGCGGCGACTTGAGCTGTGTCCTCTGCACCAAAAGCTCCGCGTTGGTAGAGCAGCTGTACGGCAGGGGTGGCGAGCGCGATCGTGGCCCCGGCGGCCGCCAGGCCGATCCCGAGGGCCGCCCGCTGCACGCGCTCGACCACCCGATTGAGCTCCTCGGCCTTCCCCTCCGCCCAGAGCTGCGAGAGCGCGGGGAGCGCGGCCGCCCCGATGGCCTGTCCCACCACGGCGACCGGGGCGTGCATCAGCCGGCGGGCGAACCCGAGCGCGCCGACCACCCCCACCCCCAGCGCGGCCCCGAACCAGCGGTCGAACCACTCGTCGACGGTAAGCAGGCTGAGCCCCAGCATCAGCGGCAGGGCGATCCACAGATACGACCAGAATTCGCGGTCGGCGAGCCGCAGCGCCGGGAGGAGCGGCACACGCCCCCGCGCGTCGAGGACGGGGACCAGAAAGGGCCCGGCGATCGCACCGGCGAGCGCGCCCCAGGCAAAGCCCTCGATGCCCAGGTGCGGGGCGAGCACGAGCCCACCCGCGACGATCCCCAGGTTGTAGAGCAGCGGCGCAAGCGCGGCGGCGCCGAAGCGACCGCGCGACATCAGCGTCGCCTGGACGAGGCCACCCACCACGAAGCAGATCTGCGCGGGGAGGACGATGCGGGTGAGGTGTGCGCAGAGCGCCTGGGTCTCGGCGTCGAAGCCGGGGAATTGGAAGGCGATCAGGGCATCCGTGAAGACGTAGAGGAGTGCGGTCGCCGCGACGGCGAAGGCTCCCATGTTGCCGAGCACGGTCTGGAAGAAGCGCTCGGCACCCTCCGGGTCTTCGCTGCGGCGACGCGTGTAGAGCGGGAGAAACGCGATCGAGAGCGCGGCACCCGCGAGCAGATAGTTGAGGAGGTCGGGAATCTGGAAGGCGGCGTTGTAGGCGTCGGTGTCCCGACTGATCCCCGCGAAGTCGGCGAGCACGGCGTCGCGCACCACACCGAGAATCCGCGAGAGGAGCACACTCGCGGCGAGCAGTGCGGCCGCCGCCGGGATCGCGCGGCTGCGCGCGACGTCCGGGGTGTCGCTCAAGGGTCCCCGTCGGCGCTTCGCGCCGCGCCATCCTCGAGGCCGAGCTCGAGGTCACCCCCGTCCACGGCCGGATCGATGGGGTTGGGCTCCCGCCACAACCGACCGTCGAACGATTCGACCACTACGTCGTCGCCCTCTCGCCCGCGCAGATAGGGGTAGGTCAGCGGAACCTTTCCGTAGGGTGTGTCGAGGACATAGGTGGGGATGGCGTAGCCGCTCGTGCGCCCCCGGAGCTGGCGGAAGAGGTCGACACCGCGTTCGATCGGCACCCGGAAGTGGGCGGTCCCTTCGAGGAGCTGCGCCTGATACACGTAGTAGGGGCGCACACGCATCTCGACCAGACGCTCGCCCAACTCCTTCATCACGGCCGCGTCGTCGTTCACCCCGCGGAGCAGAACGCTCTGGTTTCCGACCGGNNATGCCGGCACGGGTCAGGCGGTCCGCCGCAGCCGCGGCCTCTTCGCTGAGTTCTGCCGGATGATTGAAATGGGTGTTGAGCCAGAGGGGATGAAAGGACTCGAGCATCTTGCAGAGCTCGGGGGTGATCCGAAACGGCAGCGTCACCGGAAGACGGGTACCGAGGCGGATGATCTCGACATGGGGGATGCGCCGGATCGATTCCAAGAGCCAGCCCAGGCGATCGTCCGAGAACACCAGCGGATCGCCGCCGGTGAGCAGCACGTCGCGGATCTCCGGGGTCGCGCGGATCCAGTCGATGCCCTCTTCGAGCTCGCGCTTCTTCATCGCCCAGTCCGGCTCGCCCACCATGCGCTTGCGCAGGCAGAAGCGGCAGTAGAGCGCGCACTCGTTGTTCACGCAGAAGGCGATGCGGTCGGGGTAGACGCGGATCACGTTCTTGACCGGCGAGTGGGCCACCTCGTCGAGGGGGTCGGCGAGCCCGGCGGGGTCGTCGAGTTCCGCCATCCGCGGGACGACCTGGCGCCGCACCGGACATTGCGGATCGTCGGGGTCCATGAGCGAGGCGTAGTAGGGGGTGATGACGAACCGGAAGCGGTCGCCCAGTGCGTCGATGGCGCGGCGTTCGTCCTCGCTGGGATGGATCCAGGCGGCCAGGCCCTCGGCATCGCGGATGCGCTCGCGCATCTGCCATCCCCAATCACTCCAATCCTCTTCGGAGACCGAGGCGGGCCGCCGGCTGCTCCGCCGGGCGCGGGTCATCGCGGGTCTCCCTCTGCCTGCGGGTCGAAGTCCAGCCTCGCGAGCGCCTCGGCGAACACCTCTCCCAGGTAGTCGGCGTAGGAACGGCCCTCGAGCTCGGCGAGGATCGCGAAGCTTCCGTCCGGGGCGAAGGTGGGGAGGGTGTTGATCTCGAGAAACATCGGCGTCCCCGCCGCGTCGAGCTTGAAGTCGACGCGTGCAAAATCCAGGCACTCGAGCGCTTGGAACGCCCGGAGGGCATCTCGCTGGAGGCGCTCTTCGAGCGCATCGGTGAGGACACCCGCCGCGCTGGGCGTTCCGGGCGCGGAAGACGGAGCGCCCGCCGCGGGTCGCTGCAGCGCGTGGTGCCCGATCCCGGTCGCCGGGTCGAGGGCCCGCTGCAGCACGGGCGCGGCGCGCGGAGGGGCGTGCCCGCGGACACACACCGTGTACTCGGGGCCGGGGAGAAAGGCCTCAACCAGCGCGTCCTGGCGGTAGTGCTCGAGCGTGCGGGCGGCTTCCTTTCGAAGCTCGTTTTCGTTTTCAGCACGGGAGCTTGTGGAGATTCCCTTGGAACTGCCTTCAAAGCGTGGCTTGACGAAGGCCGGGTAGGGGCCGCTCCAGCGGGCGGCGTCGTCCGGGTGTCGCAGCACGGCGCCGGGGGCGACGGCGACACCGGCGGCGGACACCACCGTGCGGGTCAGGGCTTTGTCGAGCGAGAGCGAGAGCGAGAGGGCGTCGGAGCCGAGGCGCGGAATGCCCATCATCTCGAGCAGCACCGGCGCCCAGGCCTCGCGATTGCGCGTGCCGAAGCCCTCGGCAATTGAGAGCGCGACGTCGATTGCGGGTTCGCCCTTCAAGAGATCGTGGGGCCGGCCGAGGCGGGTCGGGCGGTGACCGATGGCGCGGAACGCCGCCTCGAGCGCCTCCAGGGTCTCGACGGGCTCGTACTCGGCGTCGGCATCGATCGGCGCCGCGTCGGCGCCGCCCCCGCTACTCCCGAGGAGCTCGTAGACGAGGCCCACCACGAGCCCTTCGGGTCGTCCCATGGAGCGAAACATAAAGCGCCGGGAGAGCGGCCGCCGCATCCCGTCCGTGGCACTGTTGCGACATGAGCGAGTCCGAGGACCCGATCGCGGCCGACGAGGGTGCGACCCGCGCGACCCTGCTCGAACGCCTCGAGCGCCTCGGCAATCGCCTGCCCCACCCCATCACGCTCTTCGCGCTAGGCGCCGCGGCGGTGATGGTCGTATCGCACATCGCCGTCGCTCGGGGTTGGAGCGTCGAGAGCGCCAAGGGCGTGGTGGAACCGGTGAGCCTCCTCGACACCGAGGGGCTCTACTGGGCGCTCTCGAGCAGCGTCGACAACTTCAAGAACTTCCCGCCCCTCGCGATCGTGCTGGTGGGGATGCTGGGCATCGGCCTGGCCGAGCGCAGCGGCTTCCTGCCGACCCTGCTGCGGGCCTCCCTGTCGCGCGTCCCGCCGGCCCTCCTCACCCCGATGGTGTTCTTCGTGGGGGTGCTCTCGTCCTTCACCCTGGACGCGGGCTATGTCGTGTTGCCGCCGATCGCGGCCACGTTGTACCTGGGCGCCGGTCGCTCGCCGCTGGTGGGGATCGCCGTGGTCTTTGCCGGGGTGTCGGCGGGGTTCAGCGCCAACCTCTGGGTGACCGGGCTCGATCCGATGCTGGCGGGCCTCAGCACCGCGGGCGCCCAGGTCGTAGACGAGAGCTACCGGGTCGCCGCCACCGCCAACGGCTGGTTCATCATCGCCTCCACCTTCCTGCTCACGGGCGTCGGCTGGGCGGTGACCGCGTGGTTCGTGGAGCCGCGCCTCACCTCACGCGCCGCCGACGCGGGTGGCCCGGCCGCACAGGCCACGGGCGACAACGCGCTCTCCGCGCGGGAGTGGAGTGCGCTCAAGGTGGGATGCGCCGCCTTTCTCGGGACGGCCGCCCTCTTCCTCGCCGCCACCTGGATCCCCGGCGCGCCGCTCTACGGCGACGCGGGGCGCTTTCCGCGCTGGGTGGAAGCGATCGTCCCGATCCTCTTCGTCTCGCTCTTCATCCCGGGGCTGGCCTACGGCATCCGCGCCGGCTCGATTCGCGGCGACCGGGACGTCGCGGCCATGCTCGGCGACACGATGGCCTCGATGGGCCCCTACATCGTGATGGCCTTCGTGGCGGCGCAGTTCATCGCCTACTTCTCCCACTCGCATCTGGGAGAGATGCTCGCGGTGGCCGGCGGCAATTGGTTGCTCGAGGCCGCTCTCCCCCCCGCCCTGCTCGTCATCGCGCTCGTCGCAACCACGGCGGTGGCGAATCTCTTCATCGGCTCGATGTCGGCCAAGTACGCCTTCTTCGCGCCGGTCTTCGTGCCGATGTTCATGCAGGTGGGCATCAGCCCGGAGCTCACCCAGGCCGCCTACCGGGTGGGCGACTCGGTCACCAACATCATCACGCCGCTCAACCCCTACCTCGTGATCATCCTCGTCTTCATGCAGCGCTACGACCGCAACTCCGGCCTCGGCACACTGGTGTCGCTGATGCTCCCCTACGCGCTGGCGTTCGGGATCGTGTGGACCGCGCTCCTTCTCGTCTGGATGGCCGTCGGTCTTCCCCTGGGCCCGGGCGGGCCCCTGTGGCTTCCGGGGCCCTAGACTCTCGCTCCGCGTCGAGCCCCCAGTGCCGCGGCCAACGGATGAGCCGGGAGCGGGAGAGAGAGGGACGCTGTGAACTCCGCGCGTGACGAGAGGGGGACACCGTGAACGCCGCGTGGCTCGCGATCATCGTGCTCGCGCTCTTTGCGCTGGGCTACCGCTTCTACTCCGGATTCCTGACCCGCCGCGTCTTTGCGCTCCTCCCCGACGAACCCGTCCCGTCGGTGGAATACGAGGACGGCGTCGACTTCGTCCCCACGCCCAAGCACGTCCTCTGGGGCCACCACTACACCTCGATCGCCGGCGCCGCGCCGATCGTGGGCCCGGCCATCGCCGTCATCTGGGGCTGGCTGCCCGCGCTCGTGTGGGTGGCCCTCGGCACCGTCTTCATGGGCGCGGTCCACGACTTCTCGGCCCTGGTGATCAGCCTGCGCCACCGCGGCCGCTCGATCGGCGACATCACCTCCGAGATCATCGGACCCCGGGCGCGCACGCTCTTCCTCGTGATCATCTCGATCCTGATCTGGATCGTCCTCGCCGTCTTCGCCTACGTCATCGCCACCCTCTTCGTCGGGAACCCCGGCGCCGTGTTCCCCATCAACATCCAGATCCTGGTGGCGCTGGCGCTCGGATTCTGGGCGCGGCGCAGCGGACACTCGATCGCCCTGCCCTCGATCGCGGCGTTCATCCTGCTCCTCACGGCCGTCTTCTACGGCAACGCCATCGCCGAGGCTTTCCCGGTGCTGGGCTCCCTCCCGGTGAGCACCTGGGTGTGGATCCTGCTGGTCTACTCCTTCGTCGCCTCCGTGCTCCCGGTGTGGCTGCTGCTCCAGCCGCGCGACTACCTGAACTCGCATCAGTTGATCACGGCGCTGGTCCTGCTCTTCGGGGGCCTCTTGATCCTGCGCCCCGAGATGGGGGTTCCGGCACTGCGGCTGTGGCCCGAGGGCGCGCCGCCGATGATCCCCTTCCTGTTCATCACCATCGCCTGCGGCGCGATCTCGGGCTTCCACGGCCTGGTCTCCTCGGGCACGACCTCCAAGCAGGTGGCCTGCATGACCGACGCGCGCCCGATCGGCTACGGCGGCATGCTCGGCGAGGGCACGCTCGGGCTGCTCGCCGTGCTCGCCGCGACCGCCGGCTTCGCGGCGGTGGGACCGTGGCACGACCACTACGGAAGCTGGTCGGCGGTGTCCGGGCTGGGGCCCAAGCTCGAGGCGTTCGTGACCGGCGGCGCGACCTTCGTCTCGGCGCTCGGCATCCCCAGCGAGACCGCGCAGACCTTCATCGCGGTGATGGTGATCGCCTTCGCCGCGACCTCGCTCGACACGGGCGCGCGCATCCAGCGCCTGGTGATCGCCGAGCTCGCCGACGCCTACGGCGTGCGCCCGCTCACCAACCGCTTCGCCGCGGGCGCCCTCGGCATCGGGCCCGCGCTGCTGCTGGCCGTGACCCAGGCCGGCGGCAAGGGCGGCCTGATCCTGTGGCCGCTCTTCGGGACGACCAACCAGCTGGTGGCCGGCATCACCCTGCTCGTGATCTCGCTCTGGCTCAAGCGCGGCGGCAAGCCCTACCTGGTCACGTTGATCCCGATGCTCTTCGTCGCGCTCGCCACAGTCGGCGCGATGCTCGGCGAAGTCTTTGGCTACTTCCGCGAAGCGCGCTGGCTCCTGGCCGGCGTGGGGAGCTTCATCCTCGCCTGCGACATCTGGATCGTCCTCGAGGGTCTGCGGCTCCTGGCGGAAGCGCGCGACCCGGATGCGGAGGCGCCGGCCTAGCGATCGCCGCGCGCGGCGTCGCGCGGCGAGGGAGATCATCACGATGGATCTACACCAGTTGCGAGAGGGGTGGTCCCTCGTCACCGGGGCCGCGAGCGGGATCGGTCGCGCCTGCGCCGAGGCCCTGGCTGCCCACCGCTCGAACCTCGTACTCTGCGACATCGACGGAGCGGCACTCGACGCCGTCGCGACGGGCCTGCGCGAACGCGGGCGCGAGGTGATCGCGCGAACAGTCGACGTGGCCGACCGCGCTGCGATGGCGGCGTTCGCGACGGAAGTCCACCGCGAGATCGAGGGCCTCGACCTTCTGGTGAACAACGCCGGTGTCGCGCTCGGCGCCACCTTCCTCGACTCCACCCTCGACGATTGGGACTGGATTCTCGACATCAATCTGCGCGGGGTCGTCCACGGCTGCCATTTCTTCGCGCCGGCCATGGTGAGTCGCGGTCGCGGCGGACACATCGTGAATGTCGCGTCGATGGCGGGTTACACCGCGGGCCCCACCCTGTCCGCCTACTGCACGACGAAGTACGGCGTGATCGGCCTGTCGGAAGCGCTGCGCGCCGAGCTCCTGCCCCACCGCATCGGTGTGACGGCGCTCTGCCCGGGGATGATCAACACCCCGATCGTCGACCACGCGCGTACCCGCGGCGCGGCGGGCGACCCCGCGCTGCAGAAGAAGACCCGCGAGATGTTCCAGAAGCGAAACTACCCGCCCGAAAAGGTCGCCGCGGGCATGCTCCGCGCCGTCGCGCGCGACCGCGCCGTGGCGCCGGTGACTCCGGAGGCGTGGATCTTCTACGTGCTGAAGCGGCTGTCGCCGTCGCTCACCGCCGCACTCGGGCGCGCCTTCGACCGCCAGGCCGGCGCGCNNCACGCCGTAGCGCGTCGCGTGCCTCGTTCGGCTCAGCGGCGAAAGCGGCTCAGCGTGGGCGGATCTTCTTCCAGCACCACCTGCGCCTCGGGTTCGAGGAGTTCCGGTTGGCCGTGCACGAGGTGCGCCGAGAGCTGCGCCGCCCAGCGCATCGGGAGCGCGTCGCCCCCGCGCCAGACCAGGTGCGTGCCCGGGAAGAAGTGAAGCCCGCAGCGGTCCCAGTGTTCCCACAGACGCAGCGTCTCCGTCGGCGGGGTGATGCGGTCCGCGTAGGCGCCCACGATGAGACGCGCCGCGGGATCGACGCGGGGCGTGTGGCGGAGCGGCGCGTGCAGCGCCCACGCGCGGCTCAGCACTTCCGGCTCGAGTTCGGCCTTTCGCCACTCGCGGCGCCGGAACCCGGGAAGCTGGCGCCAGATCAGGGGCACGAAGTCGACGGCGGGAATCGTGGGGAGCGCCACCGCGAGGTCGTCGTCGAGCGATGCGAGAAGCGAGGCGACATAGCCCCCCAGGCTGATGCCGTGGACGCCCACCCGAGGCGCTCCCTGGGCGCGCAGCCACCCGATCAGCCGCCGCAGGTCCCAGATGGCCTGGGCCATCGCGGCGTTGGTGAGCAGCGGGTGCTGGTTGAAGAAGCCCTGCCCCGAGCGGCGGCCCGTCGCGCGCGCCCCGTGGAAGGGAAGGATGAAGTAGGCGATGTCGATATCGAGAGCGCGGTGGACCTCGGGCATGTCCCAACCGCGAACGCGCAGCCAGCGCAGGTCGATGCGGGGGTCTCCCATGCCGAAGCCGTGGATCGAGATGAGGACGGGGCGGGTGGGGCCCTCGAGGTGTCGCCACAGGACGGCCCGCCCTTCGCGGTTCTTGCGGTGGGCGGAAAAGGTGTCCTTGATCTCGGGGTCGAAGGGCTCGAACTCCGAGTCGAAGCTCATCAACTCGAGCCCCTCCCCCGCCACCCGGCGCGAAAAGAGCTTGGCCTTCTCGATCGGCGGCGGGCGGTCGTAGGCGTCGCCGGGCGTCTCGAACCAGCCGAGCGATTCGTAGCGCGCGCACGCGCGTTCGAGTTCTTCCTTGACCCGGGCGAGCGGGATCCCGGAGCGCAGCGCGGCTCCGATTTCCCAGATCGCTCCCATCGAGAGGTCGAGGCCCGCGCCAAAGTAGAGTGTGCGCTGCCGCGGTCGGCGGTCGACGAGGTCGATGGGTGCGTGGGGGATTTCGCGCAGCGAGTAGCGGACGGCGAGCGCACCCGTGAGCATCGAGAGCAGGAAGGCCATCGCGCCGACGTGTCCCGCACCCGAGAGCACGGCGATCCACGCCGCGAACATCCCGAGGACACTCCACACGATGCCGCGACGCGCGGCGCTGTAGGAGGGTCCGCGCACCGCGTTGACGAAGAGCCATCCGTGGCCAGCCGCCGCGGCGACACAGGGCAGCCNNCCGACGCCACGAGAAACGCGAGGGCGGCCCACAGCGGAATCCAGGTGTAGAACCATCCGATGTGGGGGGGGGCTTCGAGGAGCTGGTGACCCGCGGGCGCGTCGCTCGGTGTACTCATGACGATTGGCTCGGCGGGGCGGCGTCCATGTCGAGAGTGTGCCAGAGCTCCGCCGCGTCGGTGATGCGCGTCTCGATGTTGGCGAAGCGTTCGGGGAAGAGCGCCCGGAGGAGACCGCCGTGGGTCACCACCAGGGTGCGATCCCCCCATTTGCCCGCGGCCTTCTGCTCTCCGCGCGGCGTGTCGACGTGGTCTCGGAGCCAATCGGAGATCCGGGCGCGCACCTCGAGAAGCGATTCACCGCCCGGCGGGCGAAGGTCGAGCCGTCTCGCCTGCAGCGCGCGAAGTTCGTCCGGCCAACGCGCGGCGACCTGATGATGTTGAAGCCCGGTCCAGGCGCCGAGCGCGCGCTCGCGAAGACGCGGCTCGAGGGTGACGGGGATTCCGAGGTGCGCGCCCACCGTGCGCGCGGTTTCAGCCGCGCGCCGCAGATCGCTCGAAACCACGAGCGCGGGCGGCGCGGCCTCGAGCGAACGGGCGAGCTGCTCCGCCTGTCGATGGCCCGCCGGTGAAAGGCTGGGATCGCTCTGCCCCTGCCAACGACCGAGAACATTCCACNNCACGGGATCAAGGCGCGGTTTCGCGTCGCGCGTCGGCCGAGTGTCGTGCGGCGGGCGCTCAAGTACGCGGTGGTCGTCGGCACAGTGTTGATCACGATCAACCACGGTGGGGCGATCCTCGCCGGAGATGTCGAGTGGAGCCGGATGGCGCAGATGGGCCTCACGACCCTCGTCCCCTATTGCGTCTCCACGCTGTCGAGCGTCGACGCTCTGCTCAACCAGGAGGCGCAGCTCGCCGCGGAGAAGACGGCCGGGGGCGCCTGAGCGCGGGGCTCGTTCGTCCCCCACTCAGAGGGGAGGACGGCGGCGCAGCTGCCAGCGCACCAGCATCCACACGGGGATCGCCGCCAGAAACGCGGCGGCGAGCGGTGCCAGGGCGTGGCCGGTCAGCCAATGTGCGGCGTCGGCATCGGGACACGTCGCGTGGACGAGGGCGGCTCCGAGCGCCCCGGCGCCGAGGGTCGCGCAGAGGGCGGTGCGTTCGGGATGTGACGGGGCCGACCAGAGCACCCACGCGACGAGCGCCAGCGCGGGGAGCACGGCGATACGCACGGCGCCCCCCATACACGCAAAGTCGTGAACGCCGGCGTGGAGACCCGCGCTCCCGACATGGAGCAGCACCAGAAGCGGAGCCAGCACGAACCCGAGGAGCGCGCCGCAGAGCGCCACACCGCGCCCCGTGCGGGCCAGAGCGCCGCGCCCCGGCACCCCCGACGCCACGACCCAGAGCGCCGCGCCCACGGCGAGGACGGAGAGCCCGACCCAGATGACGCCAAAGCGCGGGTCCCCGCTCAATCGCCCCGCGAAATCGGGACGGAGCCCGATCCCGAAGCGCAGGTAGAGGCCCGCGATCACGGCGGCGAGCAACGCGAACAGCCCGAGCGTGACCCGCATCGGCGGGACCCGGCGCCGGGCCTCTCCGTCGGCGACGAGGCGTTCGAGCAGCTCCTCGGTGTCGCGCTGTCCGGTCACCAACCCTCCTCCTCGAGACGGCGGCGCATCGCGCGGTAGCCCCGGTGCGCGCGCACCTTGAGCGCGCCCGGGGTCACGCCCGCCTCTTTTGCGGCTTCCGCCACGCTGAGGCCCCGCAGATGGATCAACTCCACCGCCTCGCGCTGGCCATCCGGCAGCGCCGCCAGCGCCTCCCCCAGCTCCGGGGACAACTCCTCGGACTCGGCCGGGCCGGCGTTCTCGTCGGGAATATCGATGCCCTCGATCGAGAGTTCGCGACCCACGCGGCGACCCCTCCGCCGGTAGTAGTCGATCGTCGCGTTGCGCGCGACCGTGCGCCACCAGGGCGCAAAGGCGCGCTCGGGTCGGTAGGTGTGGCGCGCGCGGTGGATGGAGAGCAACACGTCTTGCACGAGATCCTCGGAGGCCGCCGCATCCCCGACCCGCCGCCTCACGTAGGCGCGAAGCAGGGGCAGGAGCGAACGCAGCAGGGTGTCGTACGCCGCGCGGTCGCCGTCCTGCGCGGCGCGCATGAGGCCGCTCCAGTCCGGCTCGGTCGCGTCCCGCGTCCCATCGCCCGCTCGGGACGACCCGGAGGCCGACAGGCGCGCACGATCTGGATTGGCTTCGTCCATGTCCTCGTACGCGCGGCGGCCGCGTTCGGTTACACGGCCGCGGTCAAAGAGTGTCCGCCGGTGCCAGAGTGTGTCCCACCCGTAGCGCGCTGTAACTCCCCGCGCCGCGCAACGTAGTGCATTGAAGAACGACACGGGGAGACTCCATGCGGCGAAATCAAGACGATCGGGCTCGTGCGGTGGGTTCGGAATGGATCGGCAGCGGGGGCGGCGCGGCGCCGGGCGTCGCACACTCGCTCCCGTGGGGCGACGCGGACGCGATGGGTGCGCTGCTCGAAGAGCACCGGGGAAAACTCCTCGGGGTGGCGCTGCGTTACACCCGAGATCCCGACGCGGCGGCCGATGTGTTGCAGAACGCCTTCGAGAAGGTGCTCAAGAACGGCCACCAGTTTCGCGGGGGCGCCAAGGTCTCGACCTGGCTCTATCGCGTCGTGGCCANNATGTGGCTGCGGGCCGAGCGCCGCCGCGCCGCCCGCTTCGCGAGTGCGGAAACCGCGCCGCTCGAGTGGGCTCCCGACCCGCTTCCCGGGGCCGTCGACGTACTCGCCGACCGCCAGGACGTAATCCGCCTGCGGGCGGCGCTCGGTGCCCTCGATCCGGAGGAGCGCGCGGTCCTCGAGGGATGCGCACTGGGCGAGCAGAGCTACGCCGACTGGGGCCGCGAACACGGTCTCCATCCGGCGGCCGCGAAGAGCCGCGCCTTTCGGGCGCGCCAACATTTGCGAGAGCTCCTGACCTAGGCGGCCCGAACCCCTACCCTGCCCCGCCATGCCCGAACCCGACGTCGCGAGCTGGCTCTCCATCCTCCCGGCCCTCGTGGCGATCGCGCTGGCCTTCATCACGCGGCAGGTGATCGCGGCGCTCTTTGCCGGGGTGCTGACCGCCGCCGTCGTGCTCTTCGTCGAGAGTGGAGCGCCGGCGGATCTGAACCCGGTGGCCCGGCTCTTTCTCCCCGCGCTGGGGACCAAGGGCTTCGCGCAGATCCTGTTCATCTATCTGTGGTGTCTGGGTGGCCTCGTCGGGCTCTGGGGGAAGACCGGGGGCGCGCGCCATTTTGCGTTCTGGCTGACCGAACGCATCGCGCGCAGTCGCCGGTCGGCGCTGTTCGTGAGTTGGCTGATGGGCATCGTCTTCCACCAGGGTGGAACCGTGAGCACCGTACTCGCCGGCACCACGGTGAAGCCCGTGGCGGACCGCCACCAGGTAAGTCACGAAGAACTGTCCTACGTGGTCGACTCCACCGCGTCGCCGGTGGCCACGATCATCCCCTTCAACGCCTGGCCGGCCTACGTGGCGGGGCTGGTGGCGGGCACCATCCCC
>JABAHO010010008.1_pt1 | contig 16657 bp, 20 predicted proteins | sample 7062071 | NCBI WGS metagenome assembly JABAHO01 (sample SAMN14534356, study PRJNA622989) | marine sediment metagenome | biome: marine biome [ENVO:00000428]; feature: marine pelagic biome [ENVO:01000023]; material: deep marine sediment [ENVO:00002113] | place: India: Gulf of Kutch | collected...
CGGGCTCAGGGTCTCGAGTGTGTGCTTACTCACGTGCCGGCACTCAAAAATCGGTGCAGCGACCGCTGTACTCCCAGTCGCCGTAGCGGGTCGCATCGAGCCCCCCGCGCCCGGCGAACTCGGAGTAGGCATGCCGCGCCGGGCGGCGGACGAGGCGCCGAAAGTCCAGGCGGCCCATGGCGCGAAACACCTTGGGCGCGCGCGAGGTCCAGCTGCCGGGTTCCGGCTTCTCGGCCGCGGAGCGCCCGCCACTGACTCCCTCGTCCGCCCTGCCCGGCCGCCGCGGCTCGCCCGGCGCCTCGCGCTCTCGCATGCGTTTGTCTGAGACACTCATGTGCCAGCCCTCGTGTGAACGTTTGCCCCTTGGGAACGCGCTCGCGCGCGCCTCCAACGGTGCAAACAGTAGGGGGTTGTCGATATTCTGTCAAGTGCTGATATTGACAATATATGGACAACTGGCCCGGGTCCTGGTAGCCTGCGCCCATGAAAAGTGAGCACGCCAGCGACGACGGAGCGGCCGCGCCTCTGACGGTTTACTTCGACGGCGCCTGCCCCCTGTGCCGGCGGGAGATCGCCTGGTACCGGCGCCGGCCCGGCGGCGGCGATATCGCCTGGGTCGATGTCAGCCGGGCGCCGGCGGGGGCGCTCGGGCGGGACCTGTGTAAACAGGCTGCCCTGGCGCGCTTTCACGTGCGCGCGGCCGACGGCGGCCTGCTGTCGGGGGCCCGCGCCTTCGGCGAGCTGTGGAAACACCTGCCCGGGCTGCGCATGCTCGGGCGGCTGGTGCGCGTGCCGATGCTCGCGCCGCTGTTCGAGGCGGGCTACCGCGTCTTCCTGACCCTGCGTCCCGGCATGCAGCGCCTGCTCGGCCAGCGCCGGGACAGCACCGGTGCCGGCTATCCCCGCTGGCTCGAGCGCGAGCTTCGCTCGGACCACGCCGGCGAGACCGGCGCGGTGGCCATCTACCGCGGCGTTCTCGCCGTGAGCCGCGATGCGTCGCTGCGCGCCTTCGCGGCGCGCCACCTGCAGACCGAGTCCCGCCATCTGCAGCGCCTGGAGCAGGTGCTGGCGCCGCAACGACGCAGCCGGCTGCTGGGTCTGTGGCGCATGGCGGGCTTCACGACCGGCGCGCTGCCCGCTCTTTTCGGCGCGCGCGCCGTGTACGTCACCATCGATGCGGTGGAAACCTTCGTCGACGGGCACTACGGCGCGCAGATCGAGGCGCTCGGCGCGCGGCCTGAATGGCGTGCGCTGCGGGCGCTGCTCGACGCCTGCCGCGCGGACGAGCGCGCCCATCGCGACGAGGCGCGCGCCTCGACGCACGCCACCCGCGGCCTCGTGGCGCGGGCGTGGATGCGAGTCGTGGCGCTCGGGTCCGCGGCGGGCGTGGCCGTCGCGCGGCGCATCTGAGCGCCGCGGGCGCGCGCTCACCAGGGGATTTCGCTGCCGTCCCAGGCGAAGAAGCGGCCGTTGCTGTCCGCGTCCAGGCTTTCGATCACCGCGAGCAGCTTCTCCGCCGCGTAGTCCGGCGTGAACAGCCTGTCCGGCGGCACGCGCGTCTGAAAAGGCTCGGACAGCGCGGTGTCGACGGTGCCCGGGTGAAGCGCGACGCAAATGATGCCGCGCGTGCGCCGGCGCAGCTCGATGGAGAGATTGCGCGTCACCATGTTCTGCGCCGCCTTCGATGCCCGGTAGGCGTACCAGCCGCCGAGGCGGTTGTCGCCGATGCTGCCGACCCGCGCCGAGATGCTCGCAAACACGGCACGCTGCGCCGAGCGCAGCAGCGGCTCGAAGTGCTTGGCCATGAGCAAGGGACCGAGGGCATTCACGCGCATGCTGCGCAGGAATGCCTCGGCATCGACATCGGCGAGGCGCCGCTCGGGCTGCATGCCGCCCGGCTCGTGCAGCACGCCGGCGCAGTTGACGAGCAGCGCCAGGCGCGCGGCGCGCGCGCCCACCGCCGCCGCCGCGGCGGCGATGGACGCCTCGTCGAGGAGATCGAGGGCGACCGCGTGGAGACGCTGCGGGTGCGCGCCGGCGAGGCTTGCCAGCTCGGGCGCGGCCGCGGGGTCGCGGCAGGTGGCGAAGACGGTTCCGGCCTCGCCGCGCTCGACAAGTCGGCGCGCCAGCGCCAGGCCGATGCCGCGGCTGGCCCCCTGCACGAGGACGGCGTCGGCGCTGGAGAGCGGCTGCGCTGCGGATGGGTTGCTCATGGTCTCGTCTGCGATGGGCCGGCTGTCCAGCTGACGCCGCTGCGGGTGCCCGCGGGATCCGGCTGTTGTCAAATTTACCAGCTCGACATAACTTAGACAATGTGAGAGGCTCGCTGAGGGAGGGACGCGGCTGGCGCGTGTTGCAAAGAAGCCGGTGATCATCGACGACTTTCGCAGATCCGATTTCATCTCGGCGCTCGGCACGCGCTGGCGAGGCGTCAGCGATCGCGTCATGGGCGGGATCTCGCAGCAGACGCTGCGCTACGACGCCATCGAGGGACGTGCGTGCCTCAGGCTCACCGGCGACGTGCGCCTGGAGAACAACGGGGGTTTCGTGCAGATGTCGCTCGACCTGAGCGACGCGCAGGACGTGCTCGACGCGTCGGCGTTCACGGGGCTCACGCTGACGGTTTACGGCAACGACGAGTCCTACTCCGCCCACCTGCGCACCACCGACGCGGTGCGCCCGTGGCAATCGTATCGCGCGCACTTCCCGGCCGCGCCCTGCTGGCAGACGCTGCAGCTGCCGTTCGCCGATTTCCGACCGCACCGGCTCGACGCGCCGCTCGATCTCCGAAGGCTGCGCCGCCTCGGGCTGGTGGCCATCGGCCGTGCCTTCGAGGCGGATCTGGCGGTGGCGGATATTCGCCTCTACCGCGCATGAGGGGATCACGGTCTTGAGCAGCCCACGCACCCGCGCAACCAAGGTGCGTCATCTCGTGCTCGTGCTCGGCGATCAGCTCGACGCGCGCTCCGCCGCCCTCGACGGCTTCGATGCCGATCACGATGCGATCCTCATGGCCGAGGTCGAGGAGGAAGCGAGCTACGTTCCCCAGCACAAGACGCGCCTGGTGCTGTTCTTCTCCGCCATGCGTCACTTCTGCGCGGATCTGGAGGCGCGCGGCTACCGGGTCCACTACGTGAGGCTCGACGATCGCGGCAATCGCGGCAGCCTGAGTGAGGAGCTGCTGCGCTCGGCGCGCAAGATGCGGCCCGACAAGATCATCGTGGTCAAGCCGGGCGATCACCGCGTCGAGCACGCGCTGTCGCAGGCGGCGCGCAGCCTCGACTGTCCGCTCGAGATCCGCACCGATCGGCATTTCATCTGCGATCCGGAGACGTTCACCGAATTCGCCCGCGGCCGCAAGACGCTGGTGCTGGAAACCTTCTACAGGCAGATGCGGCGCCAGCACGGCATCCTGATGCGCGGCGGGCAGCCGGTTGGCGGAAGCTGGAACTTCGATGCCGAGAACCGCCGGCCACTGCGCGCGGCCGATGCCAACGCGGTCCCCGCGATGCGCGCATTCCCGCCCGATGGGATCACCCGCGAGGTGATCGCGCTCGTCGCGAAACGGTTTCCCGAAAGCCCGGGCAGGCTCGACGCGTTCGACTACCCGGTCAGCGCCGACGATGCCGGAGCCGCGCTCGATGATTTCATCGCGCAGCGCCTCGCCGGCTTCGGCACCTATCAGGACGCCATGCTCACCGGTGAGCCGTATCTTTTTCACTCGCGACTCTCGTGCGTGCTCAACCTGCATCTGCTCGATCCGCGTGATGCCATCGATGCGGCCGTCGCTGCGCATGAGCGCGGCGATGCGCCGATCAACTCCGTGGAAGGCTTCGTGCGCCAGATCCTCGGCTGGCGGGAGTACGTGCGCGGCATTTACTGGCTGAAGATGCCAGAGTACGCCCGGCTGAACGCCCTCGAGGCCGATCTACCGATGCCGCGTTACATGTGGAGCGCGGAGACCGACATGAACTGCGTGCGCCAGAGCGTCACGCAGCTGATCGATCATGCCTATGCGCACCACATCCAGCGGCTCATGGTGCTCGGACTGAACGCGCTGCTGCTCGGCGTGCACCCCTACCAGGTTCACGAATGGCACATGTCCATGTACGCCGACGCCATCGACTGGGTATCGCTTCCGAATGTGCTCGGCATGAGCCAGTACGGCGACGGCGGCATCGTCGGCACCAAGCCGTACGCGGCATCCGGAAGCTACATCAGCCGCATGAGCGACTACTGCAGCGGCTGCCGTTACGATCCGAAGCGCGCGAGCGGCGACGATGCCTGCCCCTTCACAACGCTCTACTGGGACTTTCTCGCACGGAATCGCAAGCGGCTCGAGAGCAACCGGCGCATGCAGCTGCAGTTCAAGAATCTCGATCGGAAAACGCGCGGCGAACGCCGCGAGATACGCACGCTCGCCGGCAAGCTGCAGACGAAATTCACCGGCGGCGCCTGAGGGCGTTCAGGAAGGCGGCGTCAGCACCTTGTCGATGGCGTGGATGAGCCCGTTCGACGCACGAATGTCCGCGGTGTCGATGAAGGCATCGTTGATCATGAGCGAGCCGCCCATGTCCAGGAACTCGACGCGCTTGCCCGCCACCGTGCCGTAGGGTTTTTCGCGTTTAAGCTCGAACGCCGTCAGCCGCCCATCGACCACGTGATAGAGGATCAGCGCGCGCAGCTTCGCGGGATCCTCGAGCGAGCGGCGCGCGTGCGCGCTCATGCGCTCGAACGCGGCATCATCGGGCGCGAAAACGGTGATGGGGCCGTCCGCTTCGAAGGTATCGACCATGCCGGCGCGCTCGATGAGATCGCAGAACGAGTCGAAGTAGCCGTAGCCACGCATTACTGAGAAAGCGTTGCTCTCGGCCTCGGCGGCCGGCGCGATCGCAACAACCATGAGGATCGCGACGAGGAGGCTGAAGGCCGGTCGCCGCGTTGCGCCAACCGTTGCCACTGGTGCTCTATTCACGCCCGCGGTCCCTCGACGGACTCAGTTCAATTGCCACAGCGATGCGTTCAGCGCGGTTGCGAAAGCCACCCACAGCGCATAGGGCACGAGCAGCATGCCCGCCAGGCGATCGATGCGCCAGAACATCGCGGCGGTGGCGATGATGGCGACCAGCAGGATGACGATCTCGACGAGGGCCAGATCGATGCGCTGCAGACCGAAGAACACGAACGACCACGCGAGGTTCAGCGCGAGCTGCACGGCGAACACCGCCAGCGCGCCGGCGCCGCGCTCGAATCCGGCGCGCCGCCACACGCGCCAGGCCGCGATCGCCATGAGCACGTAGAGCGTCGTCCAGACCGGTGCGAACACCCAGTCGGGCGGATTGAAGGGCGGTTTCTCGAGACCCTGATACCAGCCGCCGACACTGGTCGCCGTGACGAGGCCGCCGAGGGCGGACACGCCGAGACAGATGACGATGAAAACGATCAGCCCTGCGATCTCGGGGCCGGATCCGAAAAACTTTACGGTGTACTTGGACATGCTTGCCTCGATGCGCTTCGCTCGAACACCACCTGACGCTCCCGCGCCGCGTGCTCACCAACCGCGCGTGCCCGGACCGCCCTTGAACGGTCCGACCACGCGCGCGGTGATCCATCCGCCGTAGAAATCGCCGGCCTGGGATTCGGCCTGCTCGTCTCCGACCCAGCAGGCGTCGACGCGCGAGGCGTAGAAGGCGAAATAATTCTTGATGGCGTCGAAGTCAGCGGTGGGCTCCGGGTAGCTCCAGGCGGCCCGCTCCGATCGCGCTGCGCCGACGTCGATGGTCCAGTAGCGGGCGACGCCCTTGAACTCGCAGAAGGACTGGCCCGGGGCGGGTGTCAGCCGCTCCCGGCGGACGTCGCCCGGTGGGAAGTAGTAGACCGGCGGGTGGCTCGTCTCCAGCACCCGATAGCCGTTGTCGGTCTCGGCGATGGTCTCGCCGGCGAACACGACCCTCAGCCGTTCGCGCACCGCCTCCAGCCGGGGCGGCCTCGGATAGTCCCACACCGATTCCTGTCCGGGCCCCGGCTCCAGGCGTCCGGGTCTGGTGAGCCTCATTGACGTCGTACCTCCTGCGCGCCCGGGCGCTACCTTACCGCGGCCCCGCAGCCGACGCACCGGCCCCGCGGTGCCCCATCGGCGGGCCCGGCGCGGGGGCGGCGGGCGTGTTCTTCCATATGTTGTCGAAATATTTGCTCACCTTAGGCTTGACAGTCTAGGTTATGGTTAGATATAGTCTCGACATGACTTAGACATTCCAGCCGTCACCCGTAACATCAGGAGTATCAAAATGACCGGTTACATCAAGAGCTTGCTCATCGGCGTCGCCGCTCTCGGCGTGTTCGTGGCCACGAGCGTATTGCCCGCCAACGCCGGCGGCTGCAGCTACCACCCGAACAGCATGACCACCAAGGCCGACATCGTCGACACCGCGGTCGCCGCGGGAAGCTTCACCACGCTGGTGGCCGCCGTGCAGGCCGCCGGACTCGTGGACACGCTGAAGGGCGAGGGTCCGTTCACGGTCTTCGCGCCCACCGACGAGGCCTTCGGCAAGATTCCCAAGGCGCAGCTCGACGCGCTGCTCGCCGACCGGAAGGCCCTGACCGCGGTGCTCACCTATCACGTGGTGCCGGGGAAGATCATGTCCTCGGAGCTGCTCGCCGAGCGGCTGACCAGCGCCCGGACGGTGCAGGGCGAGTCCATCACCATCGACGCACGTATCAGCGTCAAGGTGAATGACGCCAACGTGGTCAAGGCTGACATCGGTGCCAGCAACGGCGTCGTGCACGTCATCGACTCCGTCATCCTTCCGCCGAGCATCGTCAGCGCGCTCGAAGGCGAGCTGCGGCTCGCGTCCACCGCGAGCGCGCGCTGAGGCGCCGACCCGGCTCGTTCACCATGGCAACCCCTCCCGCCATCGCTCCGACACGCGCCATGGACCGCGGCTCCGCCCGCGGTCCACGCGTGCCCGGGACGAGATCCACCGGGCACAGCTGCCCCATGAGCGAGGCGCAAGCGGGTCGGCTTTCCGTTCCACGCATCAAAACGAGGGATTGGAAGTGAAACCGCAGACGCTGCTCATGGCCGAGCGTGACGCCGCGGCGGAAGTGGCGCCGGGCGATGCGCAGCGGGCATCGGAAAACCCGGCGCTCCCGGCCGATGACACGGGCGCCGACACCGGCGCCGCCCGGCGCGTGCCCGCCGCCGACGCCGCCCGGCCCATCCATCGCGAAGCCGATCCCTTCGAGCACGAAGCCGATCTGTACGGTCCCGCCCTTCGCAGCGTCCCCCTGCTCACGCGCGAGGAAGAGGAAGCCCTCGGGCGCACCATCCGCGAGAGCCGCCTGCGCATGACCGAGTGCCTCGCACAGGTGCCGGCGGCCGCCGGCGTCTTCGTCGACTTCCTCATCGAGGCCGATGCGCGCGAGCGTCCCATCACCGACGCGCTGTTCGCACCTTTCGAGAGCTTCGACGGCGTTTCCGGGAAAGACGCGGGCAACGACAGCACGGGCTGGCGCGACGCGGTCGAGTCCGCGAGCCGGCTCTACGGCGAATGGCGCGCATCGAACGCCGCGTCACGGCGCTCGCCGGATAGCGAGNNGCGCGACGGCGAGGCGCAGGCACGCGAGGCGTTGCTGCGCATTCGCCACGAGGCCGGCGTCGATCTCACGACGCTTCGCGAGTGCGGTCGGGCCGCGGCGTCGGCTCACGCTCGCTACGCGAGCGCCCGCGATCGCATGATCAACGCCAATCTCAGGCTGGCGTATTTCATGGCGCACCGCGTGAAGGGCAACGGCCTGGCCTTCGAAGATCTCGTGCAGGAAGCGATGATCGGTCTCATGCGGGCGGTGGACAAATTCGACTACCGCAAGGGCTACAAATTTTCCACGTATGCCGTGCAGTGGATCCGTCAAACGACGACACGCTCCATTGCCGAGTCGAGCCGCACCATCCGCGTTGCCGCGCACGCCCACGACGACATCGTCAGGCTGAAACGGATCGCACGCGAGCTCGAGCAACGCCTCGGCCGGGATCCGAGCACGCAGGAGCTGGCGGACGCAAGCGGTTTCAGCGAGGCCAAGATTGAGCACTACTCGAGCGTCGCACGCGCGCCCATGTCGCTCGATTACCCCGCGCCCGATGTCGAGGACTCGCCGCTGTCCGCGATAATCGTCGACCCGGCGGGGCAAGACCCGGGAGTCGCCACCCATGACGAGCGGCTCGCGCAGTCGGTTGACGCCCTCCTCGATACGCTGCCCGCACGCGAAGCGTTCATCATGCGGCTTCGCTTCGGCATCGGCGGCACGCAGGCGCACACGCTCGAAGAGATCGGACGCATGCTCGGCATCACCCGCGAGCGGACGCGCCAGCTCGAGGCGCGCGCATTCGAGCAGCTGCGCGAAACCGTGCGCCCGGAATGGCTCGAGGGGCTCGAGGAGTGACGGCCTCGCGAGGAAGCGGCGAGGCCGGCGTGCCCGCCTCGGTCATGGTGCTCGGAGCAGGCGGCGTGGTGCCGTTTCTCGGCATCAGCATCGCGCTGTGGCTGGCGCCCGCCAAGCACATCAACGTTCTGGCGACGGCGCTCGTCGCTTACGCCGCCGTCATTCTCTCCTTTCTCGGCGCGGTGCACTGGGGACTCGCCATGGCCCGCCCGGCCGGCGACGGATGGCGCTGGTACGGGCTCGGCGTGGCTCCGGCGCTGGTGGCATGGGGCGCCACGTGGCTGGCGCCGGCGCCGGCGCTCGGCGTGCTGGTGCTCGCCTTCGCCGGCGCCCTGGCGCTCGATCTGAGCGCCGTCGCGGCCGGGCGCGCACCGCGCTGGTACCGCAGCCTGCGGGTGCCCCTGAGCCTCGCCGTCATGGCGTGTCTAGCCCTGGGCGGCGCCGCGGTCTGGGTTTCCGGGCCTTGATGTCAGGAATTTGTCCAACCTTCTATGCGGTCGTCTAGTAACTGTCTAAAATGCACGGCTCGAGCCCATACCCTACGAATCCGGCGGCATCCAAGCGCGCCCCACCACCCAGGACACCGAGCATGACGCGTTCATCTGCAGACGACGAATCAGCGGCCCTCAAGATCGGTGCGGTAGCCCGACTGACCGGGATCTCCGTGCACACGCTGAGAAAATGGGAAGATCGCTACGGCGCCGTCGAGCCGCGGCGCACCGAGGGCGGCGAGCGCATCTACACCCGCACCGATCTCAAGCGTCTCGCCTACATCAAGCGGCTGGCCGACGCCGGCCTGTCGCTTCGCGAGATTGCCGGACAAACGCTCGACGAGCTCGAGAGCACGTGGGAGCAGGCGAGCGGCATGCAGATGACGCACCGCGGCCCGGCCCCGTCGGAGAAGACCCGCGTCGCGATCCTCGGCGACGTGCTGCCGGCGCTGCTCGAGCGGCGCGGCGGCGAGGGCAGCCTGCTCGAGGTCGTCGCCAGCGGCGACTCGCAGCGCTCGCTCGGCGACGCGCTCGCCGGTCAGTCCATCGACGTGCTCGTATACGAATGCCCCGCCGTGCATCGCGACACGCGTGCACGGGTCGCCGAACTGACCAAAACATTCTCCGCGCGTGGCGCCGTCGTGGTCTACGGGTTCGGCGCTCAGGGCGACGTCGCCGCGCTGCGACGGAGCAACGTCTCTGTCATGCGCGCACCCGTCGACATGGACGAGCTCGAGCAGATCGCCCGCGGCCTGCTCTTCGGAATCACCAGCGCCGTCGTGGAAACCGCCGAGGGTCCGTCGCTCGCCGGCGACGAAAGAATTCCCGCTCCCAAGCTTTCCCGGGAAACGGTCGCGCGCATCGCCATGAGCGCGCCGAAAATGCGCTGCGAGTGTCCGCACCACCTCGCAGATATCGTGCTCAGCCTNNACCATCTCGCGGATATCGTGCTCAGCCTGCGCGCCTTCGAGGAGTACAGCGAGGAGTGCGAGAATCGCAATGCCGAGGATGCGGAGCTGCATCACTATCTCTGGCTGAGCGCCGCGCGCGCCCGCGCGCACTTCGAGGACGCCATCATCCGGGTCGCGGAGGTGGAAGGCATCAGCCTCGACAGATGAGCATGCGAGCTGCCTGTTGCGCACGCACGCGCCGATCGGCAAAAGCGGCGCGTCGAATGAGGAGGACGCCGTGAGCACGACTTCAGCCGGCAGCGGCCGGATCGAACTCCCGGAGGTGCTGGCAATATTCCCGCTGGCGAACGCGGTGCTGCTTCCGCGCCAGATTCTTCCGCTCAATATCTTCGAGCCGCGCTATCTGGCGATGGTGGAGGATGCACTTTGCGCCGGCCGGCATATCGGCATGATTCAGCCCACATCGAAAGCGGCGTCCGAGCCCGTGCCCGTCTATCCGGTCGGCTGCGCCGGACGAATCACGTCGTTTCAGGAAACCCAGGACGGTCGATTCCTCATCCAGCTGACCGGCGTATGCCGCTTCGAGATTGCCGAGGAGCTCGTTTTGCACAGAGGCTACCGGCGCGTGCGCCCGGACTGGCAGCGCTATCGTGCCGATCTCGAGGAAGGCTCCGACGCGGCGGTGAGCGTGGACGAGCTCGAAGAGAGCTTGAGAAGCTATCTCGAGATGAACGGCCTTCGGCTGGACTGGGAGACGCTTCACAAGCTGCCCGCGTCGCACGTGGTGGATTTCCTCGCCATCAACCTGCCGCTCGACGTCGAAGAGAAGCAGGCGCTGGTCGAGACACCGAGCGCCGCCGAGCGCGCACAGATGCTGCGATCGACATTGGAGATTGCTGTCAAGGGCGCGGGCGCGCCCGACCAGAGGCTGCATTGAGCGCGCGGCGTCGCCTCATCGCCGCTGGGGCATATCGACTCGACGGGTGTTCTCTGAGCAAATGCTGGCAACGACGATCGATTTGCTCGCCCTGCTGAGCGTGGGCGCGCTGTGGGGCGGCATGGCGTTCTTCGCAGCCGTCTACGCGCCGCTCGTTTTCATCAAGCTCGAAGCGGAAGCGGCCGGGCGTTTCATCCGGCAGGTCTTTCCCGTCTACTACCTGGCCATGGGCATCACGAGCGGCATCGCTGCGCTCGCACTCGCGTTCAGCGATCGACACGGCGTGACCGCCGCATTCGCCATGGCCTGCGTGTGCGCGGCGTTCTGGTTGGCGCGCCAGGCGCTCATGCCACGCATCAACCGCTCGCGCGATGCGCACCTTGCCGGAGACGATAGCGCCGGGCGGCGCTTCAAGCGCCTGCACCGCGCGAGCGTTATCGTCAACGGCGTGCAGCTGCTCGTGGTGCTGGTCGTGCTGGCGCGCTTTGCCTGGGTCTGAGCCCCCAGTCATCGACGCACAGGTGCCGGCATGCCCGAGGGTCCCGAGATTCGAATTGCCGCGGATCGCATCGCGCGGGTGCTGATCGGCGAGCGCGTCGAGGAGGTGCTGCTCGCGCTACCGCGACTGCGCCGGTTCGAGAAGCGCCTGCACGGCACGACGGTCGCACGCGTGGACACCCGCGGCAAGGCGATGCTCACGCGCTTCACCAACGGACTCACCCTGTACTCCCACAACCAGCTCTACGGCCGCTGGTACGTGACGGCGCCGGGCAGGATGCCGCGCACCAATCGCACTCTGCGCGTGGCCCTTCACACGGCCAGCGGCAGCGCGCTGCTCTACAGCGCCTCCGACATCGAGGTTCTCGACGATGCAGGTCTCGAGGCGCACCCATTTCTCAGCCGTATCGGCCCCGACATCCTCGACGCGCAGCTCACCTGGAACACGCTCGCCGCGCGGCTGGCGCAGGCGCGCTTCCGCGGCCGGTCGCTGGCGGCGCTTTATCTCGATCAGGGTTTTCTCGCCGGCACCGGTAATTACCTGAGGAGCGAGATCCTGCACTTCGCGGGGCTCGACCCCGCTCGCAGGCCCGCGGACATGAGCCGCGCGGAGCGCCAGCGCCTGGCGCGGCAGACCCTGGCCGTCGCGCGGCGATCGTATCGCACGCGAGGCATCACCAATCCCCCGGCGCGCGTGCGCGCGCGCAAGGCGGCCGGTGACACGAGCCGCGGCGCACACCGCTTTGCCGTGTTCGCCCGCGCGGGTAAGCCCTGCGACGCCTGCGGCGCGACCATCCAACGCGCCACCGCCGGCTCGCGCCGCATCTACTTCTGCCCCGACTGTCAGGCGTGAGCCGCTCTCAAGGGCGTTCCCGGATGTAGGCTGGGCGCTGGCCGCGGAATGCACCGGACTCGACTTGCCGGCGCAGCCCCGTGAGCGTGCTCAACGGCGCTTCCCACGAGGTCAGGTCCACGTACCAGCGAAACACCGGCAGGCTCAGGTTGCCGCCCGGATCGCCATAGCCCTGGAACGAGACTTCCACGTAGCCGTCTTCCAGGGGCGCGACCGTCCAGGTGGACTTCACCCGCGGCATGCGCACGCGCTGCGCCTGCTCCGGATGATAGTCGGTGATGGATTCGATGCGCACGGTCACCACGTAGGTCTGCGGATCCTGATCGACGAAAATGTGCAACACGGCATCGCGATCATCGAGCGGCCACGGGAGATCGATAATCGTGTAGGCGTAGAGCTCGCGCTCGCTGATGACATTCAGGCGGCGCACCTCCTTTGTGCGGTACACCCACTCGTTCATGTGCTCGACGTCGGTGAACAGGGCGATGATCTGGCCGAGCGTCCCGCGCAGCCGGGTGACAGCGCGGAACTCCCGAAAACCGTGCTCGCTGTCGTGCTGATATATCTCGATGGCGCCATCGTCGCTGGTCTTGACGAGCGTCCAGTCGTCCACTCCAACGGAGGCCGGGACAGACCCGGCCCACGCCACCAGCGCGACACCGAGACAGAAGGCGGCGTGGCGCAGCGCCCTGCCGAAGGCCGGACGGGCCGGCTTGACCATGCCCGAAGCGTGATGGAGCGGTTCGCTCATATCCATTTAGACCCGTTTTTCAGCCCGCGTTCATTCACGCGCGGACGAGCGCCGCCCGTGGCGGAGGACAAATTTTCGATTCCTGCGGCCCGTCGCTCGCTGTATGATAGCTGCCGGCGACCGGCAAGCCATCGCACCCGGCGCCTCCCGAGCCTGGCTCACGTGATCTGATTGGGAGCGGTCGATGATCATACGGCGGTTCTTCTCTGTGGCGATTATCTTACTCGCGGTGACGGCTTGCAGCAGTGAGAGCTACGAATCGGTTTCCAAAGAAATCGACGCGCTGNNTTTCCAAAGAAATCGACGCGCTGCTGGCGAAGCCTGTCCCGATCAGCGCCGACGACAAGGCACGCATGACGAGCCTTCGCGAGGAGGCCGAGAAGCTTCACCGGGATGGCAAGACCGCGGATGCCTTGAACGCCCTCACCAAAGCGCGGGCAATCATCCATAAAGCGAGGGATGCGGAGCTACTGGGGAAAAGCGACGGCTGACCCGCGATGACGGGAAATGCTCGGGCGCCGGGTACGTAAGGCGCATCAAAAGCCGGATAGAAGCGGCCCTGGAATCGCAGCGTGACGAACATCGACGTGCGACGCCGCAATTTCATCGAGTAGCGCTTCGGGTAAGACTGAAGAAACGGCCCCCTCAGTCGAACATATCCGGTTCGCTTGCCGCTACTTGCTCGTATACCGGCTGGAAGTGAAGCCAGCCGATATATTCACTGCCNNGCTGCATCGATGCTGTGGCGGCTCACTGACAGCAAACCGTGGCTTTGGTGAATTGCTGCTTTGACGCCACCGAATGACTTGCACATGTTGTAGCCGGCGTCCTGCTCTACCGCTACGGCGCCCGCTTCGTCCAGGATCACCGCATGGTCTTCAAAAAACGCGCACGCATCCTGACTGATCGGCTCCAGCGCCTTGCCCAGTGCGGCGAATGCGGTGCCGTACTCCGTATGCGCATGGCACATCGCGACGATATCCGGATGGGCTTCGTGCACCGCTCCGTGCAGCACGAAACCGGCTTGATTGATGGCGTAATCGCCTTCGACCACGTGGCCTTCGTGATCAGCCAGGATCAGGTTCGACATCTTCACGTGCGAGAACGGCACGGCCATCGGATTTGTCCAGTACAGATCCGGGCGCTCCGGATCGCGCACCGTCAGATGCCCGGCGAACCCGTAATCGAAGCCCCACAGCGCAAACGCGCGACAGGCGGCCACCAGGCGCTGCTTGCGGTGCGCGCGCACCTCAGCCGGCGAATCCGAAACGAACTCTTGCGGAAAAATCCGCCCCTCCTGCTCCGGCTGATACACCGATTTGCGGGTGCCGATATCCAATGCCGTATCCATATCGCGAACTCTCCCCGATCCAATCCCGCCAGGCCTGCGGCCTCTAACTCCGGGCGGCCTGCGCCATGACTGCACGTCGTGACGGGCGCTGGCCCTGCCGCCTCGGAATCTCGAATTATGCGCCTGTCCCGTGGCCGGCGTCACCGCATTCCGCGCAGCGCCGTCGATCGCCTCGGCTCTCGTGCCGGCCGAGTAGCCGCTGGAGCTTGCGAGCGACGGGCAGGGCGGCGGGATCTCCTATCCGCCGCCCTGCCCCGGTCGAGGTAACGACTGCCTGTATCAGATCGCCTTCTTGGCCATCTGGTCTGCAATATAGTCGGCCTGACGGATGGCCAGTGCAACGATGGTCAGCGTCGGGTTCTCCGCCGCTCCAGTCGTGAACTGGCTACCATCGGAGACAAACAGATTGGCGATGTCATGCGTCTGGCCGAACTTGTTGACCACACCGTCGCGAGCATTCTCGCTCATGCGATTAGTCCCGAGATTGTGTGTTGACGGATAGGGGGGCGTCGGGAACGTACGCGACGCACCCACCGCCTCGTACAACGCGGAACCCTGTCGATACGCATGATTGCGCATTGCGACATCATTCGGGTGGTCATCGAAGTGAACGTTGGGCACCGGCAGACCGTATTGGTCCTTTTCGGTGGGATGCAATGTAATAGCGTTCGACTCCTGCGGCATATCCTCACCGACGAGCCACATTCCAGCCGTGTGGTTGTACATGTCCAGAGCAGAGGCGAACTCCCGGCCCCAAGCGCCCGGATTCAGGAACGCCGCCATGAACGGCAGTCCGAGCGACAGGGTTTCCATCTCGTACCCCCCGACAAAACCCCGCGAAGGATCATTTTTCGATTCATCCGTGATGATGCCGGCCATGGTGGTGCCGCGGTGCATGTTGACAGGCTTGTCGAAAACAGCATAAACGGAACCAGTCATGTGACGCATATAATTTTTCCCGACCTGTCCTGAAGAGTTGGCGAGCCCATCGGGAAATTTGCTCGAAGCGGAGTTCAACAGCAGTCTCGGTGATTCGATTGAGTTCCCGGCAACGCACACGGCGCGCGCCGCTTGACGATGCTGGTTCCCGTCCTTATCGGCATAGACGACACCGCTGACTCGGCCTTTTGCGTCGTGCTCGATACTCAGCACCTGACTGTCAGGGCGCACCTCGAGTTTGCCGGTGGCCTCGCCTTTGGGGATTTCCACATAAAGGGTGGACCACTTGGCACCCGACTTACAGCCCTGAAAACAGAACCCTATCTGTTGGCAGGCCGCCCGCCCATCGCGCGGCTCGGAGTTGATGGCCATCCGGCCGGTGTGACAGTTCTTGTAGCCGAGCTTGTCCGCACCCGCCTTCAGCACTTTGAAGTTGTTGTTGCCCGGTAATCCCGGAATACCGTTCGTGCGGGTGACGCCCATCTTGTCCTCGGCGCGCGCGTAATAGGGCTCGAGGTCGGCGAGCTTTAGAGGCCAGTCGAGAAGACTCGCGCCCGGCACGTTGCCGTATTCAGAACGCACTCGGAATTCGTGCTCTTGAAATCTCAGGGATGCACCGGCCCAGTGCACTGTCGAGCCACCAACGGCCTTGACGATCCAAGCGGGAAGTCCCGAGAAGTCGCTCGCCACCCGCCAAGTGCCCGAGGTAGTCCTTTTGTCGAGCCACGATATCTGTCCGAACATTCCCCATTCGTCGTTGGAAAAAGCGGGTATCTCATGCCTTCCGCCCGCCTCGAGTACGACGGTATCGATGCCTTTCTGAGCGAGTTCACTTCCCAGCGTACCCCCGCCAGCACCCGAGCCTATGATTACGACCACGCTGTCGTCGTTCTTGTCATAAGGAGCAGCCATGTTTCTCTCCTGATATTCTGGTTGCAGAGTGGTCTATCAGACCCAGTCGATGTCGTCGAAGCCACGATTCAGATAACCGCCTTTGGAAGCGGATTCTCCTTCGTAGCCGAACAACGGCCAGACAGCCTGATTGTTGTAGATCCCCGTTACCAGCCCTCCGCGCACCGTCTGGAAGAAAGGAGAGCTCTCGATGTTGCGCAGAATGGCTACCCGATCTGCCTCCCAGCCGAGGTCCACGTAACGCGCGGCCCCCTTGCCCTGTGCAGCGACATCCAGGCCGGCAACGCCTTTTTCCATCATTCTTTTGAAGTCCTTATCCCCTGCGGCTTTTTCGTCATGAGCAGCGACCGCTTGGACATAGAACTGATCGCTCAATCGGTCGTGAGGATAGATATCTCTCGCCATTTGAATGAGGGTGGCCATGGATTCTGGCGCAAGGGCTTTGGACTGAACTGCCCACGCGCCTCTCGGACAGGCCACTATCCCGCCACTGACGACCAACATGGCGCCGAAAGTTGCAGCTCCCGACGTCTTGAGCATTTCACGTCTGGAGATTTTTTCCCGTTCATTAGTTA
>JABAHO010015302.1_pt3 | contig 16654 bp, 19 predicted proteins | sample 7062071 | NCBI WGS metagenome assembly JABAHO01 (sample SAMN14534356, study PRJNA622989) | marine sediment metagenome | biome: marine biome [ENVO:00000428]; feature: marine pelagic biome [ENVO:01000023]; material: deep marine sediment [ENVO:00002113] | place: India: Gulf of Kutch | collected...
CCTGATCCGGGCGGTGGAGAAGTTCGACCACCGGCGCGGCTTCAAGTTCTCGACCTACGCCGTCTGGTGGATCCGCCAGGCGCTGGTCCGGGCGATCCAGAACCACTCGCGGACGATCCGCCTGCCCTCCCATGTACACGACCGTCTGCAACGCAGCCAACGTGTTCGATCGGAGCTCACCGGGAAACTCGGCCGCGACCCGACCGCCGCGGAGTTGGCGCCGGCACTCGGCACCGATGAAGACGCGCTCGAATCGCTCGATCGTCTGTCTCGCGAGGCGATCTCCCTGGAATCCTCGGTGGCCGGCACCGAGAAGCGCCTGGAAGAATTCGTTTCGGACCCGGGCGCCCGAAACCCCGACTCGGGGATCGACGGCGACCGCATGCGCTCCGGGGTGGGCTCCCTGATCTCGAGCCTGAGCGAGCGGGAGCAATTGATCCTGCGGCTTCGCTACGGCCTCGGCGGCGAGGAGGAGCACACCCTCGAGCAGATCGGGCAGTCGCTCGGCCTCTCGCGCGAGCGCGTGCGCCAGCTCGAGGCGCGCGCGCTCAAGAAGCTGCGCGAGACCACGCCCGCCCAGCGCCTGCAGCCGATCCTCGAGCCCTAGCCCCGAGGCCGACCGCGACCCCCGAGTTCCCTTCGCGTGCCGCCAGCGCGGCAGCGGAGGTGCGGAACGGCTCGGGACCTCAGCGCGTCAACGCCAGCGCGATCGCGAGGGCCCCGACGGCCCAGACATAGAACGCGAAGCGGTGGAAGGCGCGGGTGCGCAGCAGCCGCACAAAGAGCGCCAACGCCGCGAGACCCGACAGGAAGGCCACGACCACCCCCGCCCCGACCGGACCCCAGGCAAAGGGGGCGGACGGGTCGAGGTCGCTCAGCTGCAGCACCACCGCGCCGCAGATCGCGATGATCGACATCAAGAACGAGAACTCGGCCGCCGCCGCAGGCGCGCACACCCAGCGCCAGGGCCATGCACACCGTCGCGCCCGAGCGGGAGACGCCCGGCAGGATCGCGAGCGCCTGGGCGCAACCCATCCACCAGGCGATCGCAAACCCCGGGCGCTCCAGGTGCGCTCGGGACAGTGTGCGGCGCGTGGTCCACAAGAGCCCGCCGGTCAGCACCAATCCCACCCCCGCCGCCAGCGAGCTTTCGAACTGGCTCTCGATCCAATCTCGCGCGACCAGGGCGAAGCCCACGGCGGGGATCGTCGCCACGACGAGGAGCGCGACGTGGTGCCAGGCCTCGCGCTCGCGGCGCAGCGCTCCGAGCGAGAGCTCGACGATCCGCCGTCGGTAGAACACCACCACCGCGCCCAGGGTCGCGGCGTGGAGCAGCACTTCGAAGAGAACACCGCTCTGTTCCGCACCGAGGACTTTGCCGAGCAACACGAGGTGCCCGGAGCTCGAGACGGGAAGAAATTCGGTGAGGCCCTGTACCAGGCCCAGGAGCGCGGCTCGGAGCCAGTCCAACTCTCAGGCGGCCGGCGCGCCGGCGGGGCGCTGCTCGGCTCCGGCGCGCTCCGCGCGGCGCTTGGCGGCGCGCTCGCGCATTCCCTCGACGGCGAGGTAGGTCGCCGGAACCACGAACACCGTGAAGATGGTCGAGAAGAACATGCCGCCGACCACCGCGATTCCGAGCGGTGCGCGCGAGCTCGCCGCCCGCGCCGATGCCCAGGACCTGGGCCACCACCCGGTAGCCACCGAGCGCCACTGGCAGGAGGCCCATGATCGTCGAGAGCGCCGTCATCAAGATCGGGCGGNNGCCGCCTCGTAGGCGGCCTCGTAGACGCCCTTGCCCCGGTCGCGCAGCTGGTTGGCGAACTCGACGATGAGAATCGCGTTCTTCGTCACCAACCCGACCAGCATCACCATTCCGATCTGGCTGAAGAGATTGAGCGACTGCGAGAGTTCCGGCGCCCCGAGCAGCGAGGCGATCAGGTCGAGGCCCTTGATCGTCACGAGGGCACCCGTGAACGAGAGACCCACGGCGGTGAGGATCGTGAAGGGGTGCACGAAGCTCTCGAACTGCGCCGCGAGCACCAGATAGATGATCAGGATCGCGAGGAGATAGGCGAAGACGATCGCCTGGGTCGACTCGTAGAAGTCCTCGGACTCGCCGGAAAAGGTCACCGTGTAGCCCGGGAGCTCGGCGATCTCCTCTTCGGCGATGCCGCGAATCGATTCGAGGGTGGCCCCGAGTGGGGTCCCCGGCGCCATGGACGCATTGATCGTCGCGGCGCGCAGCCGGTCGTAGTGCGGGACAGCGCGGGGTGCGTTGGTGTCCTCCACGTGGACCACCGAGGTGAGCGGAATCAGGGCCCCTCCGTTTCCGTGGACGTAGAGAGAGGGGATGTCGCTCGGGCGGGTCCGTTCATCCCGCATCAGCTGCACCATGACGTCGTAGGTCTCGCCGTCGAGCTTGAAGGTCGAGAGATCCAGCCCGCCCAGCAGGATCTGCAGGGTGGTGGCGACGTCGCGCACCGAGACGCCGAGGTCTCCCGCCCGGTTGCGGTCGATGGTGACGTCGAGCTGCGGTTTGTTGAGCACGAGGTCCGTGCGCGGGTTCCGCAGCCCCGGGACCTCTGCCGAGGCGCGCGCGATGACCCGGTTTGCGACCGTCGACAGGGTCGGGACATCCGTGCCCTGGATCACCACCGAGACCGGCTGCGAGAGAAAGCCCTGGCCGAGATTCGGCGGCTCGCTCGGCCAGGCAAAGATCCCCGGAATCGACATGAAGCGCGGGAACAGCGATTGGATCACTTCCGCGGTGCTGCGGTCGCGGTCCTTGCGGAGGTCGGCGATCACCGCCCCTTCGTTCACGAGCCCCGGGGCGTTGATGCCGAGCGCCACCACCGAGAACACGCGTTCGACCTCCGGAGCCGAGCGCGCGATCTCTTCGACCTGATTCTGATAGNNCCTGGGTGTACTCGATCGTGCTGCCTTCGGGGGCGCGCGTGAAGATCCACATCGAGCCGCGGTCGCTGCGCGGCACGAACTCGCGCTTCACATTGCCGAAGAAGAGCAGACCCACTCCGAAGAGGAACCAGCAGAGGCCCACCGCGATGGTGATGCGTTTCGCGGAGAGCGAGGGCCGAAGAATCGATTGATAGAGACCCGTGAGGGCGTCGAAGGCGCGGGCGAGGCCGGCCTTCAGGCCGTGCTCCTCCTGGCTGGGGCGCAAAATGCGCGAACAGAGCATGGGCGCCATGGTGAGCGCCACGAAGCCCGAGATCGCCACCGAGGCGGCCACCGTCACGCCGAACTCGCGGAAGAGCCGACCCGTGGTGTCGGTGAGGAAGGTGAGGGGGAGGAAGACCGCCATCACGGAGATCGTCGACACGACCACCGCGAAGGAGATCTCGCGCATCCCGCGCACCGCGGCCTCGCGGGGCGGCGCACCGTCTTCCAACCAACGGGAGATGTTCTCGAGCACGATGATGGCGTCGTCGACGACGAGGCCGATCGCCAGGGTGAGACCCATCAGGGTCAGGATGTTGATCGAGAAGCCGGCGAAATAGAGCACGGCCAGGGTGCCGATGATCGAGACCGGGATCGAAATGGCCGGAATCAGCGTGGCGCGGAGAGTCCGCAGGAAGAGATAGATCACGATCAACACGAGAATGACCGCCTGCACCAGGGTCATTCCCACGTCGCGGATCGATTCGCGGATGTGTTCCGAGCTGTCGAAGGCGATCGCGAGGTTGATGCGCTCGGGGAGCTCGGCCTCGAGAAGCTCGATCTCCGCCCGCACTTCGTCGACCACCGCGATGGTGTTGGCGCGCGCGAGCTTGACGACACCCATCCCGATGGCGGGCGTGTTGTTGTAGCGGGTGAGTTTGCGCTCGGACTCGGGACCGACCACGACATTGGCGATGTCGCGCAGACGGACGGGCTCGCCCTCGACGTCGGTGACGATCAACTGCTCGAAGTCTTCCGCCGTTTTGAGTTCACCCAGGGTGCGGACCGTGAACTCGCGATCTTCACCCTCGATGCGTCCGGAAGGAATGTCGACGTTTTCGCGCCGCAGCGCGGCGGCCACATCGGCGACGGTGAGGCCGTAGGCGGTGATCCGCTCGTTGTCGATCCAGATGCGCATCGACATGCGGCGCTCGCCGGCGAGAAACACGGTCGCCACGCCCGGCAGCTTGGAGAGCCGATCCTGGACCTGGTTTTCGGCGATGCGGGTGAGCTCGATCTGGTCGCGTCCCCCGTAGAGCGCCATCCAGATGATCGGCCGTGCGTCGGCGTCCTGCTTCGCGACGATTGGATCTTCGGCGTCGTCGGGAAGGTCGCGCCGAACGCGGGCCACCCGGTCGCGCACGTCGTTGGCCGCGACGTCGACGTCGCGCGACAGCTCGAACTCGACGGTGACGAGGGAGACCTGCTCGCGGCTCACCGAGGTCAGGTGCTTGATGCCCTCGATCCCGATCAGCAGGTCTTCGATGGGCTCGGTCACCGAGGTCTCGACGACCTCGGGCGCGGCGCCGGGGTAGATCGTGGTGACCGAGACGACCGGCGGGTCGACGTCGGGCAGCTCGCGGTTCGGGAGCCGTGTGATCCCGATGACACCAAAGAGCACGATGAGCAGCGAGAGCACCGTCGCAAAGACGGGGCGTTCGATACAGATCTCGGAGAGTTTCACGCCCCGTCCTCGTCGTCCGCCGGAACGGGGGTCCCGGACGCGGTGGCGCTGGGCGGCTCCACCGCCCGGACCGGAGCGCCGGGGAACACTTTGTGCGTCCCCGCGGTCACGACGCGGTCTCCGGTCGCGAGACCGGTGCGAATCTCGACCCGCTCGCCTTCCCGCGCCCCGAGCTCCACAGCGGCCCGCTCGACGGTGTCGCCCTCGGCGACCCTCCACACGAAGGCCCCTTCGGGGTCGTTCATCACCGATTCGACGGGGAGCAGGATCGCCTCGCGCCGGCCCATCTCGACCTGCAGGTCGGCGAACATCCCGGGCCGAAGCAGAGCGTCGGGGTTCTCCGCCCGGGCCTTGATCGGCACGCGGCGGATCGATTCTTCGACCACCGGCGCGATGAAGATGATCTCCGCCGGGAAGGTGCGACGGGGATAGGCGGCCACACTCAAGCTCAAGCGAGCGCCGAGCTGGATGGAGGTGAGGGCGCGCTCGGGCACGGTCGTCGCGAGGTCGATCGGATCGATCGTGTCGAGCCCGACGAGGCTCTCGTCGGGTTCGATGCGCGCTCCCGGTGACACCAGGCGGCGACCGATGTGGCCGCTGAAGGGCGCGCGAATCTGGGTGCGATCGAGCTCGACCTGGGCGAGAGAGAGCTGGGCCTTTGCCATCTGGAGTTCAGCGCGGTGTCTCGCGAGGAGTGCCTCGGCGGCGGCATTTTGCACGGCCAGCCGTTCGGTCCGGTCGAATTGATCGTTTGCGAGGGCGACGCGGGCGTGGGCCTCGGCCAGTCGCGCCTGCTGTTCGTCGTCGCGCAGTCGAAACAGCACCTTGCCCGCCTCGACCCGTTGTCCCTCCTCGAACCCGATCGATTCGATCACGCCGGCGATCTCCGAGCGGATCTCGACGGCGTTCACGGCGCGCAGCTCGCCGACCCCGTCGAAGCGTTCGACAAAATCTTCCGGATCGACTGTGCGCACCTCGACCGCCGCCGGCGGCGGACCCTGAGGTCCCCCACCCGCTTGTTCGTCTCCGCCGCACGCCAGGAGCGCGCCCGCGATGCCGAGTGCCGCGAGCGCTCCGAGGGCCCGGGTCAGGACTCCCGGGCGGCCGTGAATTGTCGAGAGACGGGTCCCCATCTGGGGCCTCCCCCTGGCAGTGCCGACGCGAACCAATGGCAACGGGCGACTTTCCCCGGGGGTNNGCTTCGAACCGCGGGGTATGAATCGAGCTTACCCTAGGGGTGGGACAGTCGCCGGTGCCGCCGGGCCTCGCGCCGCGGCGCGGTTATGATCCCGCCGCGACGGAATCGAAGGGCGTTCTCATCCGTGACGGTGCGGAGGCGAGGCCCGTCGGGGCCTCTGGGCGCTGGAACGCGGACGCAAATTATCCCCGGGGGGATCAATGCGCATCGTCTGTTTGGATCTCGAAGGCGTTTTGATTCCAGAGGTCTGGATCGGTGTCGCCGAGCGCTCTGGGATCGATGAGCTGCGCCTCACCACGCGGGACGAACCCGACTACGACAAGTTGATGACCCGGCGTCTCGAGATCCTTCGGCGGGAGGGTCTGGGCATCGCGGCGATCCAGGATGTGATCGACGGGCTCGATCCCCTTCCGGGCGCCGCAGCGTTCAGCCTGTGGCTTCGCGAGCACTATCAACTCGTGATCCTGTCGGACACCTTCTACGAGTTCGCCGAGCCCTTCATGCGAAAGCTCGGGTGGCCCACCCTCCTCTGCCACCGGTTGGAGATCGGCGAAGACGGAATCATCGAGGGCTACCACCTGCGTCAACCCGACCCCAAGCGCGCGGCGGTGAAGAGCTTCCATGCGCTCCGCTACGAGGTCATCGCCGCGGGGGATTCCTACAACGACACCGCGATGCTCGCGGAAGCGGACGCGGGCATCTTGTTTCGCCCCCCGGACAACGTGATCGCCGAGTTCCCGCAATTCCCGGTCACCCGCGAATACGCCGAACTGCGCGACGAGATCGAAGCGGCCGGGGCCCGCCTCGACGCCGCGCGCTAGGAGGGACCGAGTGAAACGGCTGCGTCTTCTCTTTCTGGGTGTCATCGCCTTCGCGGCGTTCGCGTGTGGGGGCGGCGAAGAAGCCCCGCCGGCCCCCCCGCGAGAAACCCCGGCGCCGACGCCGGAGCCCACGCCCGCGGCGACACCGAAGCCCGACACCCCGCCCGCACCGGGCGATGCAGCGCTCGACCTGGCGGCGGGGAACGCCGAGACGGGGCAGAGCCTCTATCTGCAGTACTGCGCGTCCTGTCACGGCGACGACGGGAAAGCGCAAACACCCCTGGCTGCAAACCTCGATCCGCGCCCCGCCGATCACAGCGCCGGCTCCTATATGAATCCGCTTTCGGACGAGCATCTGTTCAAGGTGGTCAAATTCGGTGGGACCGCGGTGGACCGCTCGCCGTTGATGGCGCCGTGGGGCGGCACGCTCTCCGACGCCGAGATCGTCGATGTCATCGCCTTCGTCCGCAGTCTCGCCGACCCGCCCTATACCCCGTAGCGGCGGCCTGTCCGACGCCGAACGGCGCGCGTGGAGACGCGACGGGTTCTTTGTCCGGCGCGGCGTCTTGCGCGCGACGGAAGTCGGCGCGCTCCGCGAAGCCGCGCGAACGCTCGAGTCGACGCTTCTCGCCTGGGGGAACCGCGGACGCGCCTACCACCACGAGGACCGGGCGTTTCGAGACGTGGGGCGGACGACTCTGCAGTACGACACCGCGCCGGGTCATTCCTTGCGCCTCCGGGTCGCCGAGCCCGCACACCCGCACCATCCGACCCTCGGCACTCTCGTGGACCACCCGGGTCTGGTCGACCCGCTTCGCGATCTCTTTGGCGGCGAGACGCTCTCGCTCTTCACGGACAAACTCAACTGGAAACACGCCAGCTTTGGCTCGGGCTTCGGGTGGCACCGGGACGCTCCCTACTGGGTGCACCTCCCGGGTGTCGCGGCGCGCATCGAGTCGATGGCGAATGTCCTGGTCTATTTCGACGACGCGGACACCCAAAACGGTTGCTTCCGCGTCGTCCGCGCCAGTCATCGACTCGGACCGCTTCCGCCGGACCCAGCCGCGGGTTCCCTCGCCCCGCTCTTTGTCGACCCGACGAGTCTCCGTGAAGACTCGCTGTGCGACCTCGCCGTCGAGGCCGGAAGCGCCGTGTTCTTCCATCCGGAGTTGGTCCACGGCTCCGCGGCGAACCCATCTCCCCGACCCCGCCGGGCGATGGTGCTGACCGCCCAGGTCGGTGTGCATCCGATGTTCAAAGCCTCCGGCGTTCGGGTACTCGGTCGACCGTGAGATTTGGCGGTCGGGTTATACTCCGCCGAATGCCCGACGAAGACACAAAGCTCGAAGCCCTCACGCGCGCGCTGCGGGTGGGTCAGTACGGACGCCACATCTTTCTCTGCGTGCGCGGCGAGTGCGCNNCTGCGCATCTGCATCAACGGGCCGATTGCGGTGGTGTACCCCGACGGCACCTGGTATCGACGCTGCACCCCCGAAGTGCTCGAACGCATCATCCAGGAGCATCTGATCGAGGGCCGTCCGGTCGAGGAGTACGCCTTCGCACGCAATCCCCTCCCCAATCCCGAAGCCCCCGAGCTTCCGGACCTGGGCCCGAGGGAGGCTTCCGAGAGCTCGGGGTGAGCGGTCTCCTCCTGGTCGGACGCGATCACACCGAGACCGGGGAGCTCGTGGTCCGCGCCGGATTGCGTGTGGCTACCGCCCTCGGTCGCGGCGGTGCGCCCAAGCTCTACGCCTACACCGATCCCAACGAAGACGCGTGCGTCTGCGCAGAGGGCCCGGGCGGGTGGGCGCTCGCCGTGGCGGACGGACATTGGGGCGAGAGTGGTGCGCGGATCGCCATCCAACAGGTGGCCGAATTCGCGCGCACCTGGGTCGAAGATCGAAGCGTGCGAGAGCCCTCGTTGTGGCAGGACGCGCTGATCGATGCAGTGCAGGCGGCGCACCGGGCGCTCGTCGCTGCGGCCGAGGGCAAGCGCGGGCCGCGCACGACACTCTCGCTGGCCCTCGCGCGCCGTCCGGAGGGCGCCTTCTTCTCCGCCTGTGTCGGCGACAGTCATCTCTTCTGGATCGACCGCGAGCGCTGTCTCGACCTCGGTTGGCCGCGCGATCAACCGGCGCGCTTCCTCGGCCAGCGCGATGTCGACGCCGCCTGGGTCCGCCAGGCGACCCGTATCGAGACCGGCACCTTGCGGGACACGCGGGCGCTGCTCGCGGCGACCGACGGCCTGTCCGAACCCGGGATCGGGGTCGACGACCCTCCGCTCGCGGTGCTCGAGGCCCTCGAAGAATCCTCGCCCTACCCGCAGGCCGAGCGCGCCGCCGTCGCGGCACACCGACTCGCGACGACCACCTGCGAGACCCACGCCCGCAACGGCGCAGGCGACAACATCGCGATCGCGGTCGCCTGGTGCCAGGACGACTCCTAGGCGTTCGCCGCGATGCCGCCGGAGAACGGCGCGTCGCCCCGGGCGATCGCGACGGTCCCCGCAGTCCGGGCGGGCTTACACCGCGAAGTGCGCGGCGACGTACTCCCCGAGCGCCAGTGCCGCGGTGAGTCCCGGGGATTCGATTCCGATCAGGTGGAGCCACTCCCCACCGACGCCGCCGGGGACCAGCGCGAAATCGCGAAACCCCTCCCCGGGCGCCGCGCGTTTTGGACGAATTCCCGCGTAGTCCGCATGGAGATCGGCGGCCCGGATTCCGGGGAGGTAGCGCCTCACCGCCTCCGCAAAGGCCGCGGCCTTGCGCGCGTCGATGCGGTAGTCGATGGCGTCGACGTATTCTGTATCGGGTCCAAAGCGGATGCCGCCGCCGAGATCGAGGGTGGCGTGGATCCCGAGACCGGCCCCTGCCGGGACGGGGTACACCAGGTGGTGGAGCGAGATCGGCGACCCCGGCGCGAGTGCGAAGTAGTCCCCTTTGCACCAGTGGTGGCGGAATCCGCCCGCGTCGAGGTCGACGCCGGTCTCTTCCGCGAGCGCGTCGGCGCCGAGGCCCGCGGCATTCAGGGCGCGCGATGCGCGCAGCGTGAGCACCTCGCCGTCCGGATCGCGAACCGCGAGGACGCATCCCCCGCCGCCCGACGCTTCGACCCGGAGGAATTCGTGCCGAAGCGCGAGGAGCGCGCCGGCGCTTTCCGCTTCGGCGGCGAGCGAGCTGCAGAGCCCGTGGGCGTCGACGATCCCGCTCTCCGGTGACCAGAGCGCGGCGAGGGCGCGCACCGCCGGCTCGCGGGCGGAGAGCGCGGCGGCGTCGATCAACTCGAGCGCGCCCGCGCCGTTCTCGCGGCCCTGCGCGCACAGCGATTCGAGTACTGCGTGTTCGCCTTCGCGCGATGCCACCACGAGTTTCCCGAGTCGGCGATGCGGGATGCCGTGGGTCTCGCAGCGCCGGTAGAGCCGCTCCCGACCCTCGACGCAGAAGCGCGCCTTGTGCGATCCGGGCGGGTAGTAGAGACCGGCGTGAATCACTTCGCTGTTGCGGCTGGTGGTCTCCCGGCCAAACCCCGCGTGGCGCTCGAGCAGCACCACCGCGCGCCCGCGGCCCGCGAGTGCCGCCGCGGCGGCGAGTCCCACCGCGCCGCCGCCGACGATCGCCACCTCTGTTTCGAGGCTAGAAGGGCTCGCCGTAGGCCTCCGCGTAGCGCTCGCGTACCGTGTCGATGTCGACCCGCAGGGTCTGCGGCCCCGATTGTTCGACGGTGAGCGCGCCCATGACTGATCCGATCCGGCCCGCGACTTCGAAGGGCATCTCTCGAACGAGCCCGTAGAGAAGCCCGGCGCGATAGGCGTCGCCACAACCCGTGGGATCGACGATGTCCTTCGCCCGGACCGGGGGAATCTCGACGCGCTCGCTGCCGTGCAAAATCATCGACCCCTCACCACCCCGTGTGACGACCACCGCGCCGCAGCGCCCGATGATGTCGGCTTCGCTGCAGCCGGTCTGCTCCAGGGTGAGCGCCCATTCGTAATCGTTTGCAACATAGAGCTCGGCGCCGTCGATGAACTCGACGAGTTCGTCGCCCTGAAACACCGGCAGTTGATGGCTGGGGTCGATCAGCGTGCGCACACCGCGGCGTTTGAGTTCCCCGGCGTAGAGGGTCATCGCGTCCTTGTCGTTCGAGGACACCACACCCCACTCGATGGCATCGTCCACCCGGTCGAGGCCGACCTCGGGACTGCGCGCCATCGCACCGGGGTGGAAGGCGGTGATCTGGTTGTCGTCGAGGTCCGTGGTGATGAAGGCCTGCGCCGTGTACATATCCTCGAACACGCGGATCCCGTCTCGCCGCAGGCCGACCTCGTCGAGCCACGCGCCATAGGCCGCGAAATCACTCCCGGCGGCCGCGACGATGATCGGCGAGTCGCCGAGCAGACGAAGGCCGTAGGCGATGTTCCCGGCCGTCCCCCCGAAGAACTGGCGGNNGTGGAGCTTGTCGGGAAGGATGTGGTTCCGGAAGCGGTCGGGAAAGACCATGATGCGGTCGATCGCCATCGATCCGGTGACGAGTACGGACATAGGGCCCCCGAAAAAGCGGGCAGTCTGGCCGCTCTCGGGTGGGGCGTCAACGGCGCGCGTGCGAGGCAGCCGATACACTGCGCGCGTGACCGAGCCGCTGCGCGTCGCCGTGCTCCTCTCGGGCGAGGGCACGAGCTTCGAAAATCTCTGCGNNGCCGCGTCCCGGCGACGATCTGCGCCGTGGTGTCGTCGAAGCCCGACGCGGGGGGTCTGGCGCGCGCGGGGCGCCGCGGGATCCCGGCGCACGCCATCGCGCGCAAGGCCTACGACGACTCCACCGCGTACAACGACGCACTCCAACTCCACGAGACCCTGGCGCCCTACGACGTCGACCTCGTCGCACTGCTCGGCTTTCTTTCGATCTTCGAGCCCCGCGAGCGCTTCGCCGGCAAGGTGATCAACGTCCATCCGGCGCTGATCCCCGCGTTCTCGGGCAAGGGGTTCTATGGATCTCGCGTGCACCGTGCGGTGTTGGCGTCGGGGGTACGCATCACCGGCGCGACCGTGCATTTCGCCGACGATGACTACGACACCGGGCCCATCCTCCTGCAGGAAGCGGTCCCGGTCCTCGCGAGCGATACACCCGACCGCCTGGCGGCCCGCGTCCAGGCCGCCGAGCGGCGGCTCGTCCCCGCGGCGATCCGTCTGATCGCGGAAGGACGGGCGCGGCTCGAGCCGCGAGAAGACGGGCAGGGCCAGCGTGTGCGGATCAGCCAACCCGACGGGTGACGCGAACCGGAATCGCGGGTGTCCGCAGACCCGGGCTAGGGCTGGATCAGCTCCACCATGTAGCCGTCGGGGTCTTTGGCGAAAGCGATGACGGTCGTTCCGTGCTTCATCGGCCCCGGCTCGCGGACGATGTCGACGCCCTGCTTCTTCAGGTTGTCGCAAAACGCGTAGGCGTCATCGACCCCGATCGCGATGTGTCCGTAGGCGTTGCCGAGGTCGTACTCGTTGTCGCCCCAGTTGTGGGTGAGTTCGAGCACCGCGGTGTCCGACTCGTCTCCGTAGCNNGCAGTAGAAGTCGAGCGACGCGTCGAGATCGCGCACGCGGAGCATGGTGTGAAGAAGTCGCGGCATGTGCTTCCTCCAGAGGTCGAGCGATCACCGGTTGAACGGTCGAGCGATCGATGTGGGAAGAGATGGGTGAACGGGCAAACGGTCAGCGGTCGACCGACCAAAGGGTCGAACTGTGTGCGGCAAAGGTACTCGAAAAACGCGGATCGCCGTTCTTGACGAAGGCGAAAAAATAGCGAAAATAGAGCTTCATGGCCTCCCCCTCCCCCCGGCCTCTCGCGCTGCCGACCCGCCTCGCCGAGACCCTGATCGAGGGTCTCGGCGAGGCCCTGGCCGAGAGCGAACTGCCCCAAGGCCTGGTGCGTCGAGCCGACACCCTGCCGCAGTGGGTCGACCCCGCTTCGGACGCGGGCCCCACCCTGCCCAGCGGTCTCCCCGCCCTCGACGCGCTCGTGGGTGGAGGTCTCTCCGCGGGGAGCTTCGTCGAATTCGCCGGGCCGCTGTCCTCTGGGCGCACGAGTTGCGCCCACGCCTGGCTCGGGGCGGCCACGCTCACCGGGCACGCCGCGTGGGTCGATCTCCACGATGCCTTCGACCCCGCCAGCGCCCAGGCCGGGGGCGCCGCGCTCTCGCGCGTTCTGTGGGTCCGCGCGCCCGAGCCCCAGCTCTCCCTGCGCGCCTGCGAGCGACTCCTGCTCTCGCGCGCCTTTGGGCTCGTCGTCCTCGATCTCTCGAACCTGTCGAACTCGCCCGACGCGGGCGCGCGCCGAGAGCCCGCAATCCTCCGCCGGCACCGATCCCAAAGCGGACGGCGCGCGCGGACGCGCAGCTGGACCCCCCCCACNNGGATGCGGTTGCAGCGAAGCGCCGCCCGGACTCGAACGACCCTGCTCCTGCTCAGCCGCGAGGCCCTGGCGGGTGCTGTTCCCGCGCTCTCTCTCGTGGGGGACCCCGCCGCCGCCTGCTTCGACGAATCCCCCGCTTGGTTCGAGGGCGCCATCGCCCGTGTCCATCGCGTGCGCGATCGACGTCGCCCCGACGAACAGAGCGCCGCCCTTCCCCTCGCTCTCGACCCCGAGGTCCCCCCCTGTGCGCGTGGCATGCCTGCTGATCCTCGATCTCCCCGTCGCTGCGACTCTGCGCGCGCATCCTGAGCTGCGCGGAGTTCCGCTCGTCGTCGTCTCCGAAGCGGGGCCGGGGGCGACGGTCCTCTCGCTCTCGGGCGAAGCCGCAGCGCAGGGGGTTCAGCTGGGCTCTGCGCTCTCCTCGGCGCGTTCCGTGTGCGCCGCGCTGCGCTCCCGCGTCACGTCACCGGCGCGCGAACGAGCGGCGCGCGAGGCGTTGGGGGATGTCGCCCTCTCGGTCTCCCCGCGCATCCGTCACGCGGCTCCGCTTCCCGGCCTCGCGGCGCGCGAGGCGGCGGTCTTCCTCGACGCGGGCGGTCTGCGCCACCTCTTTCGCAGCGAGGCCGGTGTGGCGGGGGCGCTGGTCGAACGCGCGCGCCGGGCCGGTCTCCCGGCCTCGGTCGGTGTGGCGTCCACCCAGAGCCTCGCCCACCTCGCCGCCCGCGCGGGAGCCCTGCGTGGGGGAGGCGAGGTGCATCTCGTCGAAGCCGGGAGCGAACGCAAATTCCTCGAACCGCTCCCCGTCGACACCCTCCACCCGAGTGACGCGCTGGCCGAGCTCCTGACGCGCTTTGGCATCCGCCGACTCGGCGCGCTCCTCGCCCTCCCCCGCGAGACCCTCTCGACACGGCTCAGCCCCGAGGCGGTCCACCTCGTGCACGCGCTGTGTGGGGAAGGCCGAGAGCCCCCGCTCCGCGCACCCACCCATCACGTCTTCGAAGAAGCGGTCGACTGCGAAGCCCCCCTCGAACACCTNNGTCTTCCGCGGTTTGCTCTCGCGTTTGTTGGAACGCATGGTGCTGCGCGGCTTCGCGTGCCCCGCGCTGCGCATCGCCTTTCGTCTGGACGGCGGAGGCCGCGAGACCCGCGAGTTCGCCCTCGCCGCTCCGACCACCGACCTGCGCGTGCTGCTGCGCCGTGTGCGCGCCGCGCTCGAGAGCGCGCCCCCGGACGCGGCGATCGAACACATTAGTGTGTCGGCGGAAGGAATCCCCCCACGCCGCGATCAACTCGATCTCTTCGCGGCGCCCAGCCCACCCCCTGCTGAACTCGATGCCCTTCTCGCCGAACTCGAATCACTGTGCGGAGCGGATCGCGTCGGCTGCCCCGCGGTCGCCGACGACCACCGCCCGGGGCGTTTCGAGATGGCCCCGTTTCGCCACGAAGTCATCCCCATCGCCCCGCCCGGGGCCGGTCCACCCCCGCCTTCCCGCGCGCTCCCGCTCTCGATCCGAAACCTGCGCCCGCCCCTCCGCGCGCGTGTGCGCGTGCAGGGCGGGCGCCCCTCCGCGCTCCAGAGTGCTCTCGTGAGTGGTGACATCCTGCACTGCGCCGGGCCGTGGCGGACGACGGGATCGTGGTGGAATCGCGAGGAGCGTTTCGCGCTCGATCATTTCGATGTGACCACCGACTCGGGACTATTGTTGCGCCTTCGCTACGACCATCGCGAACAAAACTGGCAGATCGACGCCGTATACGACTAGATCGGCTCGGCTTTCGCATTTTCGTTGACGGGGCTCCAGATCGAAATAGAATGCGCCCATGCCGTCCCCCCGCAGCTCTGTCGAGCGCGCGCCCCGCAAAGGCGACGCGCCCATCCTGTTCTTCAAGAGCTTTCTAGCTCGCCCGATGGAAGTGGGGTCGGTCATCCCGAGTTCGCGCTTCATGGAGCGCCGCCTCGTCCGCTTCGCCGACATCCCGAACGCGCGGGTCGTCGTGGAGCTCGGCCCGGGCACTGGGGGAACGACCCAGGCCCTGCTCCGCGCCCTGCCCGCGGACGCCACCTTGCTCGCGATCGAGATCAACAGCGCCCTCGCGGCACAAGTCCGCGAGCGCATCCAAGACCCGCGCCTCCTCGTCCACTGCGGAAGCGCGACCGATCTCGCCGACGCACTCGAGGAATACGACCTTCCGGCCGCCGACGTGGTGGTCTCGGGCATTCCCTTTTCCACCATGTCCCCCGCCGTGGGACGCGACGTGATCCGCGCCGTACGCCGCGCGTTGTCTCCCGATGGTCGCTTCGTACGCCTATCAAGTCCGTGACCGCGTTGCGGAACTCGGCGCCGAGGTGTTCGGTACGCCCCAGATCGAGCGCGAGGTGCGCAACGTCCCGCCGATGCGCGTCTACCGCTTCGACAAAGCGAGCGCACCTCCCGCCTAGACCGTCCGCCGTGGCGCGGCGCTCACTCGCCCTCCGACGACTCCCCGTGTTTGTGCTGCAGCGAGAGCGCAGCCCGCTCCCCGCGCTCGGTCCCGGCGCGCCGAACCGCTCCCCGCCCGAAGCGCTCGGTGAGGGAATCGATGGCTTCGTTGAGCCGGGTCACCTTCGCGCGATCGTGCACGCGCTCGAGGAGCTCGAGTTGGGCAGGGCCCCGTTCGCGCTCCAGGCCGGTCACACCGACCCCGATTAGACGGACGGGTTTGCGCGGCGCGGCGCGCAGGAGGGAGACCGCCTCGCGACCGATCGCGGCGCCGTCGTCGGTGCGGTCGCCGAGGGTGCGACGCCGGGTGATCTGCTCGAATCCGCGGGGACCGCTGCGGATGCGCCCGCCGTACTTCACCTTGAGCCCCACGGTGCGCGCGACCCAACCCGAATTGCGCAGACGCCGCGCCACGGACTCGGCGTGTCCGCGCACCACGGCGGACAATTCTTCGAGGTCGCTGCGGTCGCTCCCGAAGGTGTTTTCTTCGCTCATCGACACCGGCGCGCGGTCGGACTCCACCGCACGCGGATCGCGACCCTGCGCCTGCTCCGCCGCGCGGACGCCCACCTCGCCCAGCAATGCGGCGAGTCGCTCGGGGCGCTCGTCCTCGAGATCGGCGATGGTGCGGAGGCCCTGCGCGCGCAGGCGTTCGCAAGTGACCGGGCCCACGCCCCACAGGCGTTCGACGGGAAGCGGGCGCAGAAAGTCGCGCACCTCGCCGTCGAGGATCTCGAGCAGACCGTCGGGCTTGGCCACGTCGCTGGCGATCTTCGCGACCAGCTTGCTCGGCGCGATCCCCACCGAGACGGCCAGGTCGGTGGCCTCGCGCACTTGCGCGCGCAACGCGTGACCGGCTTCGACCGGCGGGCCGTGGAGTCGCTCAGTTCCCGTGAGATCGAGGAAGGCCTCGTCGAGGGAGAGCCCCTCCACGTGGGGTGAGAAGCGCCGGAACACGTCGAAGACCTGGCGCGATACCGAGGCGTACTTCTGCATGTCCCCCCGCAGGAACACACCGTCCGGACAGAGGCGACGGGCGATGGCAGCCGGCATGGCGGAGTGCACGCCGAAGCGGCGCGCCTCGTAGCTCGCCGCGGAGACGACGCCGCGGTC
>JABAHO010003699.1_pt1 | contig 16610 bp, 16 predicted proteins | sample 7062071 | NCBI WGS metagenome assembly JABAHO01 (sample SAMN14534356, study PRJNA622989) | marine sediment metagenome | biome: marine biome [ENVO:00000428]; feature: marine pelagic biome [ENVO:01000023]; material: deep marine sediment [ENVO:00002113] | place: India: Gulf of Kutch | collected...
TCGAGCTAAAGCGCGCCCTCGGGCGCGGGTGTCCCAACCGCCGCCGTTGCCGGTTCGGCGCCGGGGCGATCCAGACGTTCCGCCAGTTCGGCGACCAGCGCCTGATGGAGTGCGTGCCCGCCGCGCTCCACCTTGATGTGCGCCTGGATCGGTGTTCCGAGTAGCGCCAGATCCCCGATCAGGTCGAGGACTTTGTGGCGGACGAACTCGTCCTCGCAACGCAACCCTTCGGCGTTCATCACCGCGCTGTCGTCCAGCACGACGGTGTTATCGAGCGACGCGCCCAGTGCCCGACCGGCCGCCCGCAGCGTCTCCACATCGCGCACGAACCCNNGACATCGCGCACGAATCCGAAAGTGCGGGCGCGCGCGACGTCGCGTTCGAAGCGCTCCGGGGCGATCGTGAGCCCGCGAACCGCCTGCCGCCCGATGGCGGGATGATCGTAGTCGACGCGATAGGACACCTTGAGGGACCGCGCGGCTTCCGCGCGGATCGAGCGCTTGCCGTCGCGAATCTCGATGGGGCGTCGCAGGCGGTACACCGGTTGGGGTTCGGCCTGCTCATAGACACCGGCCGCCCGGATCAAGAAGACAAAGGGCGCCGCGCTCCCGTCCATCCCGGGGATCTCGGGGCCATCGACTTCGATGCGGGCGTTGTGGATCCCGAGTCCGTACACGGCGGCGAGGAGATGCTCGACCGTGTCGACCGTCGCATCGCCGCGACCGACCCGCGTGGAAAGCTCGGTGGACTGCACCACCTCCGGGCGCACGGGGATGTCGATCGCGTGAGCCAGGTCGGTCCGCGCAAAGACGATTCCGGTTCCGACCGGCGCCGGCCGGAGCGTGACCTCGGCGGGTGTACCACTGTGAAGCCCGATCCCGGTACACGAGATCGTTTCGGCAAGAGTTCGTTGACGCACGTTCCCCCCCGGGCGCGAGCCCGTCACGGGCGAAGGGAGCAAAGAGCGTGCCACGGCGTCTCACACCCCTCCTGAATCGGCGAAAAGCCCTTTGAAAACCAACCCTTTCAAAATCCACCCGAAAGATCTGGGATTCACCCCGGGGAAATTCTCGATGGGCCCGATGTGACGTTGCGATTACGGGTGTGACGGGAACGTCACAGACGAGACACAGGCTATCCGGCGGATCCCTCCGCTGGCTTCTTTCCCGCTTTCGCCATGGCCTCGCAGACCTCGGCGTGGATTTCCTGGGCGGCCCGGTACCGCGCCTCCGGGTCCTTGCTCATGCAGCGCAGGATCACGCGCGCCAACAGGGCCGGCACCTTCGGATTGATTTCCCGCGGATCGGGCGGATCCGTGTGCACATGGTGGTACGGAATATTGCCCTCGGTGAAGGGGAGCTCGCCCGTCGCGAGCTCGAAGAGGGTGACCCCGAGCGAGTAGATGTCGGTGCGGTGGTCGATGTTCTTGCCCAGGGTCTGCTCGGGGCTCATGTAGTAGGGCGTGCCCGAGACCACCGTCGTGTGGTTGCGCACCTCCTCGACCACCTTGGCGAGGCCGAAGTCCATGATCTTGGCCTTGCGGTCGCGCGTCCACATCGTGTTCGCGGTCTTGATGTCGCGGTGCACGATCTTCTTCTCGTGCGCGTAGGCGAGCGCCTCGCACATCTGCACCAGCACGTGGATCACCCCACCGGCCGCGATCGGACCCCGTTTTCGGACGATCTCCTTGAGCGTGTTGCCGTCCACGTACTCCATCGCGATGTAGTAGCGCCCGTCCTGCTCGCCCNNCGCCCGCCCTGCTCGCCAGCGTCGTACACGGTCACGATGTTTGGATGATTGAGTTGCGCGGCGGCCTTGGCCTCGCGCAGGAAGTTGCGGAGCGCCTGGGGATTTTCCTTGAGCGCGTCGGGGAGCACCTTGTAGGCGACGACACGGTCGAGGACCGTATCGTTCGCCTTGTACACGATGCCCATTCCGCCACGGCCGAGCTCCTCGAGCACCCGGTAGCGACCGGGTTGCCCCTCGGTGCCCCCGCGAGATCCCTTGGCGGACGCCTCGCCCGGCATCGCCGCGAGTTTGGCCCGCACGGCGGCCAGCCGCGGTTCGACATCCTCGAAGTGATAGTCGCAGGCGAGGATGCGTTCGAAGAGATCCGCCGCTTCGGCGAGGTCGCCGTCCGCCTCGGCAGCCGCGGCGAGCGTGTAGTAAAGGCGAATGCTCTCGTGGTCGAGCGGCCGGTCGCCGATCGCCTCCCGCAGTTTGGTCACGGCGAGGGTCTGTTGCCCACGCGAAAGGAAGATCGACCCGAGCAGCGCGGCAGCGTCGGCGAATTCGGCGTCGCTACCCGGGACGTGCTGCAGCACCTTGATCGCCGCATCGGGGTTGCCGTTCTTGTGGTAGAGCTTCCCGGCCATGTAGTAGCGCCCGGCTTTCTCCAGACACTGCGCCTGCTTGCCCACCTCTTTGGCGTCGGCAAAGCATTCCGCCGCCTCGAGCCACCGCGAGGCTTTCGCAAAACAGGTTCCGGCACGCGCGGGCTCCTCGGCGGCGCGGTACATCTCGGCCGCTTGGAGCCGATCGCCGGCCTGCTCGTAGGCCCGCGCCGCGGCTTCCCATTGGTCGGCCGAGCGGTAGGCGTCGCCCGCGGCGAGGTGGTCCCCCGCCTGCTCGAGGTACTCCGCCGCGAGCTCCGCTTCGCCCTGCGCCTGATGGTGCTCGCCGAGAATGCGCGCGGCCTCGGTGTCTTCACCGAACTGTTTGAGTACCTCGGCGGCCCGGAGAGGTTGATTCGCTTCGAGGAAGAGCTCGGAGGCGCGGGCGAACTGCTTGCGCTTCATCGCCATCTCGGCGGCATCCGCGAAACACGAGCCCCGCTCGAGGACGGACTGGGCGCGATCGAGATCGCCGGCGCGCTCGAACAGCGAACCGCACTGGAGCACCAGCTTTTGAATTTCCTTTTCCTGCTGCGGATTCTGGCCGGTCCCGCTGCGCGACGTTTCCTCGATCATCACCGTCTCGAGGGATTCCGCGGCGGGCAGCCACGCGTCACAGCGGATGTAGGCGTGGGCGGCCTGGCGGTCGAAGCCGGCTTCCCGATAGCAGTCGCCGGCTTTGCGGTACTGCTCCGCCTTCTCCCACATCTCGGCGGCCACACTCATGCGGCCGCTCTTCATGTAGCAGTCGGCCGCGCCGGTGAAGTTGTTCTGCGCCGCGAGAATATTGGCAGCGGTTTCGTGATCACCCGCGCGCACGTGAAGATCTGCCGCGTCGAGAAAGCGGTTCTGGTCGTGGCGGACTTCGGCAGCCCGCTTGAATTCCCCGACCTCGATGAAGTAGTCGGCGGCGCGGTCGAAGTGCCCCGTCTCGAAACAGAGATCGGCGGCCTCGTGGATCATTCCCTTCTTGTACAGCGCGGCGGCCTGCTTCTCGACCTTCTTGGCCGCGGACCCCGAGATGCCTTGCACCGCGGGCTCCGGCGCCACCTCGGGGTCCTCGCCCGGCGGCGATGCTGCGGGGCGAGGAGCGGGGACGCCTCTCGACGCCCACCACACGACGAGCGCGAAGAACAAACCGCTCCCGATGAAGAGGGCTCCGAGGAGCGCGGAGGCGGAGGCCTCGCCCTGACCGGAGAGGCTCTTCAGCAGTGGAGCCAGGTTCGGTTGGTTCTGGACCCCAAAGAGCATCGCTCCCACCGCAATGCAGTAGAGCGCCACCGCGAACCCGACGATCCGACCCAGGATCCGAATCTCAGCCCCCTCTTCCGGCGCACCGGAAAAAGACGAGAAAAAGCACTCCCCTATCGGATGACGGGGCGGGTCAATTGAGAGCGGATACGGCCCCGATCGGGGGGCGGAGGGGCCGGCGCGGGTAGGCGTTGCCGGTCTGACACCAGCGGCCTCAGAGACCGGGCGGAGCGCTCCAGGCGCGTTGGAAACGCCTCAGAAGAGACGGCGCTGGCCGCTTCCAGCCTCGGGCGGGACGATACCCAGGTGGTCCCAGGCGGCACGGGTCGCGACCCGCCCGCGGGGGGTCCTCTCCAGGAAACCGGCCTGGAGCAGATAGGGCTCGATGAGATCTTCGACGGTCCCTCGATCTTCGCCCAGCGCGGCCGCGAGTGTGTCGAGCCCGACCGGTCCGCCATCGAATTTCTCGATGAGCGTGCGGAGCAGCGCGCGGTCGAGCGGGTCGAAGCCCGCCTCGTCGACCCCCAGGCGCTCGAGCGCGAAGCGGGCCAGATCCCCTTCGATGGATTCGCCACGCCCCTCGACCTCGGCGAAGTCGCGAACCCTCCGCAAGAGGCGCAGCGCGATTCGCGGCGTTCCGCGGGCCCGGGCTCCGATTTCCCCCGCTGCGTCCGGCGACAGCGTCACCCCGAGTCGCTGGCTTCCGCGCGCGAGGATCTCGACCAGATCCTCGCGCGGGTAGTAGTTGAGGCGGGCGACGTAGCCAAAGCGATCGCGCAGGGGGGCCGTCAACAACCCGGCGCGCGTCGTCGCGCCGATCAAGGTGAAGCGCGGCAGGTCGAGGCGCATCGAGCGCGCGCCGGGGCCCTGCCCGATCAGGAGGTCGAGCTGGAAGTCCTCCATCGCCGGGTACAGGATCTCCTCGACCGCCGGGTGGAGCCGGTGGATCTCGTCGATGAAGAGCACGTCGCCGGCTTCGAGGTTCGAGAGCAGCGCCGCGAGGTCACCCGGGCGCTCGAGCACGGGACCGCTCGTGGCGCGGAGCGGCGCACCCATCTCGATCGCAATGACGTGCGCCAGGGCCGTCTTGCCGAGCCCCGGCGGGCCGCAGAGCAGCACATGATCGAGGGCTTCGCCCCGATCGAGAGCGGCGCGGATGAATACGCGCAAGTTGTCGCGCACGTCGCGCTGCCCGACGAACTCGTCGATCGAACGCGGACGCAGGGCCGCTTCGAGGCGACGTTCGGCGCCTTCGGCCTCGGCCCGCAGCACTTCACCTTCGGCCGCGCTCATCGCGCCAGCCTCCGGAGCGCGCTGCGGATGAGCGCCTCGAGTTCGTCGTCGGCGCCGGCCTCGGCGAGCGCCGCCTCGCCGGCGCGCTCGGCGCGCGGGCGCGCCGTGCCGAGGTTCACCAGCGCCGAGACCACCGCCTCGAAACGCTCGTCTTCGGGCTGGGCCGCGGGAGCGGCCGCTCCCGCGAGGGAGTCACTCCACTCCGCGAGGCGGTCGCGCAANNGCTGCGCCGTTTTCGGACCCACGCCAGGGACACCGCGAAGTGTCGCGAGATCTCCGTCGCGGATCGCCGCCAGAAGCTGGCGCGGCTCGGAGCCCGAGAGAACCGCCTGGGCGAGTTTCGGGCCCACGCCGTTCACTCGGATCAGCTCCTCGAAGAGCGCCCGCTCGAGATCCGTGTAGAAGCCAAAAAGCTGGAGCGCCTCTTCGCGGACATGGGTATGGATGCGGAGCGCGACGGTCTTTCCCTCGTCGGGAAGAGCGCCGTAGGTGGAAAGCGACACGAGCACTTCGTACCCGACACCACCGACATCGACGATCGCACGGGTCGGATTCTTTTCGAGCAGAACGCCCGCGAGTCGACCGATCATCGACGCCCCCACATCGGCTCGCCCGCGTATGCGGGTGTCCGCTGTCTCACGCGCGCCATTACCGCAGCCTCCGGACCACGACGTCGCCGCGCCCGCGGCTCCGGCCCCCGCCCCGCCCGGCCCCGCGTCGGCCGCGGCGTCCGGATCCGGCGCCGGCGCCGGCGGGATCCACACCGAGTGCCGCCAGGGTACCGCTCTGCGCGTGGCACAGGGCCAGTGCCAGGGCATCGGCAGCGTCGGCGGCCGGGGTGGTTTCGAGCTGGAGCAGCCGGCGCACCATGCCCTGGACCTGGCGCTTCGAAGCGGCCCCGTTCCCGGTGACCGAGCGCTTCAGAGCCTGGGGCGCGTATTCGAACACGGGCACTCCAGCGTTTCCGAGCGCCGCCAGGGCGGCGCCACGCGCCTGACCGAGGGTCAACGCCGATCGCGGGTTCGCAGACACGAAGATCTTCTCGACGGCCGCGGAATCGGGCTCGTTGTCCTCCACCCACTGCGTGACTGCCTGGTAGATCGAAGCGAGACGCTCGTGCTGAGGCTGGTTCTTGGGGAAGCGCAGGGTGCCGTGGGCGCGATGGGCGAGTGCCGAGATCCGCCCTTCGATCACACCGTAACCCGTCACTGTCGAACCGGGATCGATCCCGAGGATTCGCATACCGAAGCGTTCCGGGAGGAGAGTCCGGGACAAGATCGCGCGGGGGGAACGCGACAGTAGCCTAGGAGCCCGCGAGTCTCTCCATTTCGGCCTCGGGCAACTCGAAGTTTGCGTAGACGTCCTGGACGTCGTCGAGGTCTTCGAGGGCCTCGGCGAGGCGGACCATGCCCTCTGCGTCGCTCCCGGCCACTTCGACGGTGCTCGCGGGGCGCATCGTGACCTCGGCTTCCGCCAGCGCGAGCCCGCCCCCCGTGATGGCATCGCGAACGGGCTCGAAGGCGTCGGGGTCCGTCAGCACCTCGACCCCGTCCTCCGCCTCGATCACGTCCTCGGCGCCGGCGTCGAGGGCCAGCTCGTACACACGGTCGAGGTCGACCTCACCCTCGAGGGCGATGACACCGCGCTTCTCGAAGAGATAGGAGACGCAGCCGGACTCGCCGAGATTGCCGCCGTGCTTGGTGAAAGCGTGGCGTATCTCCCCCACTGTGCGATTTCGATTGTCAGTGAGTGTTCGGAGCATCACGGCGACGCCACCCGGTCCGTAGCCCTCGTACGTCACCTCTTCGAACTGGGTGTTGCCCCCCTCTCCCGTTCCCTTCTTGATGGCGCGCTCGATGTTGTCCTTGGGCATGTTGGCGCCGCGGGCCTTGTCGATCGCCAGGCGCAGGCGGGGGTTCGCGTCCGGGTCGCCGCCGCCCATGCGGGCCGCGGTGGCGATCTCGCGGATGAGCTTGGTGAAGATCTTTCCGCGCTTGGCGTCGGCGGCGCCCTTCTTGCGCTTGATGGTCGACCACTTGGAATGGCCCGACATGGCTCGTCTCCCGAGTGGCACGGGTCGCTCCAGGCGTTTCGAAGCGCGCCAGAGCGAAGCGTGCGGGTTGGCCCAGGGGCTCNNGGTCTCCCATCAAACCGCCCCCTGGAGGCCCCCCCAAAGCGCGTCGAAGCCGGGTTCGGCGCTCAGGAAAAGTGCCCCGCAGCCCGATACCTCCCACGAGGAACCCGCTCGCTTCCCCATGGGGACGCCCACGGCACGGGTCCGGTTCCGCGCTCTTCGGAGGGGATTCTCGATGGCAGTTGGCATTGACCTCGGCACCAGCAACTCCTGCGTCGCAATCGCAAAGGGGGGCAAGGTGACCGTGATTCCGAACCGCTACGGCGAGCCGATCTCGGCGAGCGCCGTGTCGCTTCCCGCGGACGGACCCGTGAGCGTGGGCAACGCCGCCAAGGCGCAGGCCGTTCACGATCCGATGAACACCATCACCTCCTCCAAGCGCCTGATCGGCCGGTACTACTTCTCCGAAGAAGTGAAGAAGGCCAAGGCCGTGTGTTCGTACTCCATCGTCGAGGGGGCCGAACCACAGCGTGCGCGTGAAGGTGCGCGACCAGATTCTTCCGATCCCCGAAATCTCCGCGCTCATTCTGCGCGAAATGAAAGAGGTCGCCGAAGCCCACCTCGGCGAGCCGGTCACCGAAGCGGTGATCACCGTGCCGGCCTACTTCAACGACAACCAGCGCCAGGCCACGCGCGACGGCGGCGGCACCTTCGACATCTCGATCCTCGAGATCGGCGAGGACGTCTTCGAGGTGCTGTCCACCTGCGGCGACACCTTCCTCGGCGGCGACGACTTCGACGACCGCCTGATCGACCTGCTCGCCGACGAGTTCCACGACCAGTATCAGATCAATCTGCGCAATGACATGCGCGCCCTGGAGGTCTTGAAGGCCGCCGCGGAACAGGCCAAGAAAGATCTGTCCGTGGAGAAGACCGCGCAGGTTCGAATCCCCGAAATCGCCAAGGACGCCAACGGCAACCTCCTCGGGATCGACCGCGACGTCACGCGCGCTGAGCTCTTCAAGCTCGTCGAGGACCTGATCCAGCGCACCTTCAAGGTGTGCGACGAGGCGCTCCAGCAGGCGAGCCTCACGACCCGCGACCTCGACGGCGTGATCCTCGTGGGCGGCCCGACGCGGCTGCCGATCGTACGCGACGCCGTGGCGGAGTATTTCCAGAAGGAACCGCTCGGGAACGTCGACCCGGACCAGGTGGTGGCGATGGGGGCGGCGATCCACGCGGCGTCCCTCACGGGTCAGGGCGCCGACGCGCACCTGTTGGACGTCACGCCGCTGTCGCTGCGCATCGGCGTCGCCGGCGGGCTGGCGGAAACCGTGATCGAACGGAACACACCGGTCCCGATCGAGCAGACCCGGGCGTTTACGACCTTCAGTGATTTCCAGGAGTCGGTGAGCATCCGGATCTATCAGGGGGAGGCGCGGACCGCCGCCAACAACGAGATGCTCGGCGAGTTCGAGTTCGCCGGGTTCCCCTCCGCGCGGCGCGGCGAAGTCAAGATCAACGTCACCTTCGAGATCGATACCGATGGGATCGTGAACGTCACCGCGGAGGACGAGGAAACCGGTCAGGTGGCGTCCGCCGAGATTCGTCTCGCCTCGGGTCTGTCCGAGGACGAGATCCAGTCGCTCGTGGCGAAACAACAGGACAGCGACGCCGCCCCGGCCGACAGTGCCCTCGAGCTCGACACGGCCGTGGTCCCGCTCGAGCCGGAACCCGAGCTGGAGACGGACGAACTGCTGCCGGACGACGATCCCGCGACGCCCCTCGCCGCGGGTGCGGCGGATGCCGCGCCGCCCGTAGCCGCAACGCCGCCGCCCACCCAGGGAGGCAGCGAGCCCGTCCTCNNTTTCCCGGATGTCTCGGGCAACGAAACCGAGGAGATGCAGGCGGCGGGCGTCGAGCCCCTGGGGCCTGACGACGACGGTGTCTTCGATTGCCTCGACGAGATGGACATCGTGCCGCCCACCGCGGACGAGCGCAGTGAGGCGCGCGAGTTCTTCGATACCTCGGGCGGCGACCTCAGCCCCGAAGACTTCGACGAGAAGTCCTAGCGAGACCGTTCGGGTCTTTCTGAATTCTCTCTTTCCGGAGTGACAATCGGTGAACCTGTCTGAGATTCGCGCACTCGCAGCCATCCTCGACGAGCTCGACTACTACGAGCTCCTCGAAGTCCCGCGCGGTGCCGCCAGCTCCGAGATCCGCGGCGCGTACCACAACGCGACGCGGCGTTTTCACCCGGACATCCTGCGGGACGTTCCCGGTGACGTGCGCGCCGCGGTGAACCGCATCGCCAAGCGCGTGTCCGAAGCGTACTCCGTATTGCGGGATGCCCGTCGACGCCAGGTCTACGACAAACGCCTCTCGGACGGAGACTCGAACCGGATGCCGCTCGTCGAGGCGGAAGCGGAAGCCGGGCGCCAGGGGCGGGAAGCCCAGGACGGCAAGACCCCCAACGGCAAGAAGTACTACGCCCTGGTGCGCAGCGACCTCGCCCGCGGCGACAAGGACGCGGCGTGGCGCAATCTCAAGATGGCNNAGCCGAACAACGAATTCTTCAAAGAACTCCAGCAGAAGCTCCGGTTGGGCGGCTAGCCGGCTATCCTGCCGGCGTGTTGCACGTCGAACCGCTCCGACTCCGCCGGATCCTTTCGCCCGCACTCCTACTCGCGCTCGCCCTGACGCTCGTCAGTGGTTGCGGTGGCGATGACGCGCCGGACACCGCAGACCCGAGCGCCGCGGGCGGCGGCGCCACCGCCAACGCGGAGAGTGACCACGCGCACTCGCATTCCGACCATCGCCGGCGCCCGCTTCCGTCCTTCTCCGGGTACACCCTGGACGGCAAGTCCTTCGCGGTCTCCGAACTCCTGGGCCAGCGCACGCTCCTCTTCTTCTTCAACCCCGAAGACGAGTCCGCGGACGCCACCGGGGCCGCGGTCGCGCGGGTCGCGGCGGAGCGCGCCGATCACAACTTCCAGATCCGCGGAATTGCCGTCGGCTCCTCGACCGACGTGGCCAAAGCCTACGTCGCGAAACACGGCTTCGACTTCCCGGTCGTGGACGACAGCCCGGGCTCGATCGCGCAGCAATTGCGCCTGCGTCAGCGGCTCCTCTTCCTCGGGGTCGACAAGGAAGGCGACATCGCATTCGGATTCCCGGGGGACTTCCCGGGTGTACCCGACCCCTCCGTCGCCGCCGAGGAGCAGCTCCGCGACTCGCTCCGGCTCCCGCCGCTGGGCCCCGCGGCCCTCGAGCTCGGTGACCGGACGGCTGCACCCGACTTCTCCGCGGAGCAGCTCGGCAGCGACGAGGCCCTGAAACTCTCGTCCTTCCGCGGGCGCCCCGTGGTTCTGCTCTTCTTTCTCCACACCTGCCCGCATTGCCACGAGGCGATGCGATCGCTCAAGGAGATGTTGCCCAAGATCGCGGAGGACAAACGCCCGGCCCTGGTCGGCGTGTCCGTCGCCAACCGGCCCCGCGCGGTCGAGATGCAACTCAAGGACGATGACCTCGACTTCTTCCCCGTGGTCTTCGACCCGGGCAGTGCGATCCGGAACGATTACGGGGTGCACGGTGGTGTGCCCGACACCTTTCTGATCGACGCCGAGGGGCGAATCGCGCGGCGCTTCCGCGGTTTCGAAGAAAACCGAGACCCGGCGCTGATGCGGATGTGGCTCTCGAAGCTCGCCGGTGTTCCCGTCCCGATGCTGCTGCACAGCACCGGGTACAGCGGCAATGACGCCTGCGGCGTCTGTCACCAGCAGGAGTACGAGACCTGGCAGCTCACGAAGCACGCCGGCGCCTACGACACCCTGGTCCGCCACGGCGCGGAGGCCGACGGCGAGTGCATCGGATGCCACGTCGTCGGGTGGGAACAGAGCGGCGGTTTCGAGCTGGCACCCTATGGATTCGACCATCTCGAGAATGTCGGATGCGAGAGTTGCCACGCCCGCGGCGGCCCCCACCTCTCCCCCGACGCCGTCCAGGGCGAGCAGTACGAGGCCGTGTGTGTCACCTGCCACAACCCGACCCACTCGTTGGGCTTCGAGTACGCGAAGTTCCTCCCCGAGGTGTCTCACGCCGCCAATGCGCACTTGACCCAGTTGTCGCCCGAAGAGAAGCGAAAGCTCCGCGAGGAACGCGGCCTCGCGCGCGATGACGCCCTGATCGGGAGCGCCNNCAGCGGAGAGTACGAAACCTGGGTGCTCGGCCCACACGCCCGAGCGCACAGCACACTCGAGAGTCAAGGCGAAGCCAACAACACCGAGTGCCTGGCCTGTCACACGACGGGGATGGGCCGCGGCGGCTTCGACGCGGCAGCCCATGGCGCGGGCGACGATTTCGCGCGCGTCGGGTGTGAGTCCTGTCACGGACCGGGGAGCGACCATGTCGGCGAAAACGCGGCCCGCGTCGGCACGATCCTCTCCCTCACCGACAAGTGCGACTCCTGCGTGATCCTGCAGATCTGCGGCAGCTGCCACGACGACGCCAACGACCCCGGCTTCGAGTTCGAGGTGCAGGACAAGATCGAGGCACAGCGGCACGGCACGATCGAACCGGCCGCGATGAAGAAGCTGAAAAAGGAAGCCCGACGCGACCCGGGCGCCGACGCCGACCTCGCGCGGCTTCAGCGGGCTCTGGGCGGCGCCGGGTCGTGAGGAACGCCGCCCGACGCGACCGGTCGCGATGAAAGCCACCCCCCCGGAATCTCCCCACGATGTCATCGCCGCCGCGCGCGCATGGGCGGAGGAATGGCTGGAGGAGGGGGTGGAGCGCTTCGAACGCGCCACCGAGCCTCCCCGGGCGCCGGCGGCCCCCCGGACGCTCTCGGGCGAGGCGCCCAGTGCGGCCCCCGCCCCGGCGCCCTCCCACCAGTCGTCGCTGCTCGAGCCCCCGCCGGCGATTCCGGCCGGAGCGAGCCTGGAGGACGTGCGAGAGGCTCTCGGCGAGTGCACGCGTTGCGGGCTCCACGAACGCCGGACCCAGATCGTGTTCGGCGACGGCAACCCCGACGCGGACCTCCTCTTCGTGGGCGAAGGCCCTGGCGAGCAGGAAGACCTGCGCGGGATCCCCTTCGTCGGGCGCGCGGGCGAGCTCTTGACCCAGATGATCGAGAAGGGCCTCGGCATCCCGCGCGCCTCGGTCTACATCTGCAACATCGTGAAGTGCCGGCCGCCGCAAAACCGCACGCCGCTGCCAGACGAGGTGCACACCTGCCAGCCTTTCCTCGACGCCCAGATTGCCGCGGTACGGCCCAAGGTCATCGTGGCCCTTGGGAAACCCGCGACGAGTTTGCTGCTGGGCCGCGAAGTCCCGATCACGCGCGTTCGCGGGCAGTGGCAGAGCTACCGCGACATCCCGCTCATGCCCACCTATCACCCGGCTTTCATCCTCCGCCAGTACACCCCTCAGAACCGCCGCCTCGTGTGGGAAGACTTGAAGGCGGCGCGGGAACGCGCCGAGGAATCCGGCGCCGTGTTCGACGACGCGAGCTGACAATGGCGTGCATCCCGCACGCAGCGCTGCCGCAAGATCCGCTCTCCCATCAACTCACACGCCGCCCAGGCCGATACGGGAGACGGCCCCTCCCCGCTCCCTCCGTGGAGCTTCCGTGTCGAATCAGCGAAGTGAGCGCACTCGTTGCCGCCTGCCCTGTGAGATCCTCATGGGTCGACGCCGGCGCAGTGAGGCAACGCTCACGAGCCTCTCGGACAAGGGGTTCAGCCTCGAGGCCGAACGCGCCTTCGAACAGGGGGACAGCGTGCGGATCTCGATTCTCCCGCACCGGGGCCGCCGCGCCGTGGTGGTGGACGCCATCGCGTGGTCGAGCCGAGAGCAGCTCGACCGACGCAGCGGGAAGCGGCAGTGCACCTTGGGTTTCATGCTCTCGGATCCGCCGGACGCGTTCACCGCCCTGGTCGATGAGATTCGCCGGCGCGAGACGCCACACGTCGCGCCGACCCGGGGCGAAATCCCGCGGGCGCACCCCGCACGCGCCGCGACCGGAATCGAAGACGGGGAGCCTGCCGACGCGGCCCTGCCCCGCCCGCGCGAACCCCTACCGCCCCCCAAACCGCCCGAGGGCGAGAACCTCCCGGAGTTTCGCGTTCGCGTGAAGCAGGTGAGCGGGCCGCGTTCTCGCACGCGCCGGGTGCGGGCGCTGTCGGAACGCGAAGCGGAGCGCGTAGTGCTCTCCGAGGTGGGCGAGGAGTGGGAAGTCCTCGAAGTGAAGGCGGTGTCGGCCGCGCCCGAGTAGAACCGCGCAGGGTCTACTTTTCGGCGATCGTCTCGACCGTTTGCTGGTAGTGCTCCGGACGGTCGTTCGGCTCCGCCTCGACCTCGGCGTGCACCACGCGCAGTACGCGCTGCAGGAATTCCTCTCGCCACGCGTCGCGCTCCGCCCGCACTGCCTGATCGGGGCGATAGCCCTCCACCGCATCCGGCGGAAGCGTTCCCCGCTCTTCGAGAAGGCGCAGCGCCGAGTCCAATCGGTCGTGGAGGACGGACACTTCTCCGGCCAGCGCCATCACGATGGAGAGCAATTTGTCGCTGGTGGGATCGTCAAAGAAATAGGGCCGCGCGCCCTTGGCGCGACGCTTCAGGGGCTCCGGATCCACGCGCTACTTCCAGGCGCCGAAGGCGAACCACTGTCCGCCGCCGCCGAAGTCGCCACCCTGGAAGGTATTGGTTCGTTTGGCTTCGGCCGCTGTAAAGGCGCTCGGCGCGAGCATCTTGACGAGCTTGTCCTCGGCGAAGCCGGCGTCGCGGGCGAGGGCGTCGAGGTCCATGTCGTGCACGGTGCCCCAGAAGGGCTCGTTGTTGTTGTAGGTGTCCCAGTCGAGCATGAAGGCGTCGAAGGGTTCCATGTCGGCGTACTGGGGGACCTCGGCGTGCATCATCAGGCCACCCGGCGCCAGGAGTCGATGGCACTCGGCCACGATCTTGCGGATCGCCTTCGTGGAGGTCTCGTGGAGCAAGATGTGCGACACCACGAGATCGAAGGAGCCGTCCTCGAAATCGAGGGTCTCGGCGTTCTGCTGTGAGAAGTGGATCGGCGCGCCCATCGACTCGGCTCGCGCGTGTGCGTAGCGGAGCATCGGCGCTCCCACGTCGACCGCGTGGATTTCGGCGTTCGGGAAGAGCTCGGCGTAGGGCACGGTACTGTGACCCACCGAACAGCCGAGGTCGAGGATCCGCCGCGGCTGGAAGTCGGGGAACTCGCGTCGGATGTGGTGGGCGAGGCTCGCGCCGATGTCGTCGTTCATCGGGCCCATGCGGCCCANNCGTTCATCGGGCCCATGCGGCCCATGGCGTAGACGTACACCGCGCGGTCGTACCACGCGCCGGCCGCCACATCGTCCGAGGCGACCTCGGTGTGATAGCCACCCGGCTGGCAATGGATGTCCACCGCGGTGTGATACGCGGGGGTGACCAGGTCGGGGTCGAGCCGAAGCGAGCCGCCCCCCGTCCCGGCGGCCGACTCGGATCGCGCCTTCTCGATCAAGTCGGGGAGTTGACGCTCCACCGAGGTCCGCACCGAATCCCACATCATCTCCTGGCTGGTGCGCAGCAACTCGGACCAGAACTGGTAGTAGGGTTCGCCGCGCATGGCTTCGCGAACCTCGTGGCGATCGCGGGGTTCGTGCCCGCGACCCTTCTCGAAGGCGGGCCGCGCGTGGGTCTCGTACACCTGAACGGTTGCCGGGGGCGATCTGGGTCGCAACGTGGAGCTTGAAGCTCTTCACGAACTCCTGCCGGGCGAATTCATCATGGGTGGCCTCGGGCAGGGCTGCGTGTTCGAACTGTTCGGTCAGGTCGAGAGAGGTCTGGGGCTCGGTGGCGACGGCCATCTCGTTCCTCCTTGTGGCTTCGCGGAGTTTAGGAATTCCGGCGCCGGGGTGCGAAGCGGGGCGCTGCGGGCGCCTCGAGCCCGGTCTCCTCCAGACAGCGCGCCTTGAGCTCGTCGATACTGCCCCCGAAATCGAAGACCTCGGGTTCCTCGCGCTTTTTGGCGATCTCCGAGCGCAGCCGCTGCGTGGCGTCCTCGTCGACGCCGCCTCCCCCGTTCAGCACGACACCGTAGCGAGCGGTGCCCTCCGGGCTCACCAGACCGCGCTCGACGTCTCGGGCCACCAATGCGGGGTCGCGCTGGAGGGGATCTCCCCAGCCGCCGCCCCCCCAGGTCTCGAAAAAGAGTCGGTCGCCTACGGCGACGGGCACGTGATCGCACTTCGAGGGGAGGATCTCTTCGCTCCCGTCGGCGCGGCGCATCACTTTGCGGCTGCGGCTCCCGGGGTGCCCACCGTTCACGCCCCAGGGATAGGTGAGCCAGCGGTCGTCGTGGATCGACACCTCGCCCGGCTCGAGGAAGTGATAGACGAGGCGGATGCCGTTGCCGCCCCGGTGGAGGCCCGGGCCGCCGCTGTCGGGGATCGTTTCGTAGGTGTCGATCCGCAACGGGAAGTAACTCTCGAGAAATTCGTTCGGGACATTCGTGAAGCTCGGCCAGAGCGAGTGGCCGTCGGGGCCATCGCCAACCGGTCGGCCGGGGATGCCGCCGAACCCGATCTGGTAGAGCTGATACCACTCGCCGTTGCGGTCGTACCCCGAGTACATGAAATGGGGGCTGTCGGAAAAGCCCGCCGCACACAGGAAGTCGGGGCTCCCCTGCCCCAGCAGACCACTGATCACGTCGAAGATCCGCCCCAGCGCATGGGTGCGACAGGACAACGCGGCGGGTGCATCGGGTTTGAGGAGCGAGCCCTGCGGGATCCGCACCTCCATCAAGTCGTAGAAGCCGTCGTTGAACATGNNGTACATGAAGTGGGGGCTATCGGAGAAGCCGGCCGCGCACAGGAAGTCCGGATTCCCCTGCCCGAGCAGGCCACCCAGAATATCGAAGATGCGTCCGAGGGCATGGGTACGGCAGGACAGCGCCGCAGGTTTGCGTGGCTTGAGCAGCGTCCCAGCCGGGATCTTCACTTCCATCAGGTCGTAGAAGCCGTCGTTGAACATGATCTGCGGGTCGAACACCATGATCATGTAGACGCCGCAGAACATCTTGAACATCTCTTCGTTCAGGTAGAAATTGATCGAGCCCTCGGACTGCGGGTCGGTGCCCTCGAAGTCGAAGATCACGCGGTCGCCTTCGCGCCACATCTTGCACGCGATCTTGTAGGGCCCGGCGCCGATGCCGTCGTCGCAGATGTAGTCCTCGAAGGACTGCGGGGTCTCGGGAATGGTCTCCCGGATGAGCTGCTTCATGGCGCGGTGGTTGCGCTCGAGAAGCTCGTGGAGGGCCGAGTGGAAGATGTCGTCGCCAAACCGTTCGGCCAGTTCGCAGACACGCTTTCCGGCCGTGCGGCAGGCGGCGACGATGGCGTTGAGGTCGCTCTGGTTCCAGTGCGGGAGACGGCAGTTGCGGAAGATGAGCTTCAGCATCTCCGTCTGCGTCTCGCCGCGCTTCACGATCTTGACCGGCGGGATCACGATCCCTTCCTCGAAGATCTGCCGTGCGTCCGTGGGCAGACTCCCCGGCACCTTGCCACCGATATCGGTCATGTGACCGAACATGGCGGCCC
>JABAHO010005548.1_pt1 | contig 16601 bp, 17 predicted proteins | sample 7062071 | NCBI WGS metagenome assembly JABAHO01 (sample SAMN14534356, study PRJNA622989) | marine sediment metagenome | biome: marine biome [ENVO:00000428]; feature: marine pelagic biome [ENVO:01000023]; material: deep marine sediment [ENVO:00002113] | place: India: Gulf of Kutch | collected...
CGAGCGTGAAGGGCGGCAGGACGGCGGCGAGCTCGCGCCCCGCGACGCGGAAGGGATGGGGCTCGACGGGGGTCTCGATGCCCTCGCTGATCCCGCGCACCGGCTCTCGCAGCGTGCGCACCCAGATCGCCACCACCAGGCCCGGGAGCCCCACCGCAAAGAACGCCGCCTGCCAGCCCGCGAGGCCAAAGGGCGCCGCCGCCGGGTCGGGATACCAGCCCTTCCAGGTGTTCACGATCATGCCGCCCAGAAAGATGCCGATGCCGGCGCCGATGTAGACGCCGCTCGAATAGATGGCGAGCACCGTGGCCCGCAGCCGCGGCGGGAAATAATCGGACAGCATCGAGAACGCCGCCGGGGTGGCGCTCGCCTCCCCCACACCCACTCCGAAGCGGTACCCCGCGAGCGCGGCAAAGCTCCTGGCGGTGCCCGAGAGCGCCGTCATCAGGCTCCAGAACGAAAGCCCGATCGAGATCAGACTCTTTCGATTCCAGACGTCGGCGAGCCTGCCGAGCGGGATGCCGAACACGGCGTAGAACACCGCGAACGCGGTGCCGTAGAGAAAGCCGATCTGGGCGTCGCTCACACCGAGGTCGGCTTTGATCTCCTCGGCCAGGATCGAGAGGATCTGGCGGTCGATGAAGTTGAAGACGTAGACCAGGACCAGAATGGAGAGCGTGTACACCGAGTAGCGAAATTCGGCGGGCGTCTGCGTAGGCGCGGCGTTCGGAGCGGGCGGTGTGGACACGTCGCTACTCGGCGCTGTCCGGCCGATCGCCTTCGTAGTAGGGCGAGACCCCCGGGTTGTCCTTCAGGTGCACGAACACCTTGTGGGAGAACCAATCGGTGTACTCCCGCACGGTGACGGGCCGGTATTTGGGCGGGGTCTCGTCATCGCAGCAGGTGGGGAGGCATTCGATCCGCGTCTCCGGGCTCGGGCTGTAGAAGAAGGGAATCGCGTAGCGATCCTGGCCCGACGTGTTGAGGACGCGGTGGTACGTGGCCTTGAAGCGGCCGTTGCTCCAGAGGCGGAGGATCTCTCCCGAGTTCACCAGGAAGGTGCCCGGGAGCGCCGGGGCCTGCACCCAGGAACCGTCGGCGATGCGCAGTTGGAGGCCCGGGACCTCGGATTGCGCGAGGAAGGTGATGAAATCGCCGTCGATGTGGGGGGAGGCGTTCCACTGGTTCTCGGCACAGCGGGTGCTCGGGTAGTGCGAGACGCGGAGTACACCCATCGGCTGGTTGTGCAGGAAGGCCTCGTCGAAGGCGTCCGGTGGAAGCTCCAGCGCGGTGGCATACACCGGGAGGAGTTTCAGAGACAATGCTTCGATCGCGTCGTAGTACCCGAGCAGCGCGTCGCGGAACCCGGGGAGATCCGCCGGCCATTGGTTCCCGCCCTGGTACACCGGGTCGCCTTTCGCATCCTCGGCGCGAATCTCGCGCCCGATGAAGAACGCTTCGCCCAGGTCCGGAAGGCGCGGTGGCTCGTCTTTGTTGTACCGGGGTTGCTGGAGGCCCGAGGGCATGTATCCCAGGCCGCGCTCGTTCACCTGGATCTCGAGTTTGCGGGTGTCGGGCTCGTCGTGAAAACGGCGATTTTCGGCGAACACCCGATCGACCAGGGTCTGGGGGACCCCGTGGTTGCGGATGAAGAAGAAGCCGATCTCTTCGAGCGCCGAGCGGACGCCGGCGGCGAGTGCCTCGAGCGCACCGGGGGTGCCCGCGAGGAAGGGTCCGAGGTCGAGCACCGGAATCAGATCGTCGCCCTGCGCCACACGCGCGTCGTCAAATAGCGATGTGCTTGCACTCGTCACGGCGTTCCCTCCTGGCTACCGGCGCACGCGAGGATACCGGACCCTCAGCAGGTGCCCGCGCTTGTTGCGGGCCCCCCACCCGATCGGTGACAGTCGGGCTCATCGGAGGACGAAATGGACGCGGCGCGCCAGAACCAAATTTATCGAGGGCTGCGACGGGTGTTGACCGCGGCCACGCTCGTCTACGCCGTGCTTCCGGTCCTCGCGGACCTCTCGCCGTCGCACGTACTCCACCCGGGGTGGCCGCCCCACGCGCGGCTTCACACGGTCTGGCTCCTGGGGACGCAGTTCGCGATGGGTGTTGTGGCGCTCTATCTCTTGTGGGGGAGCCGCGGGGATGCCCGCACGCGGATCGTGCAGGCGGGAGTGCTCGCGCTGGTCGTGCTGGGCGCTTTCCTGGTGGCGGCCGTTTCGGCTCCGCTCTACGGCGGGGCGCTCAGCGATCCCGGATCGGGGGTTCCGCAAGTGTTCGGCCTGGACGCGAACCTACTGGTGTTCGGAACGACGGCTGTGGTCGTCGCCGGTACGCTCGCCGGCGCTCTCCGATTCGATCGCGGGGAGGTTTCCCATGACTGAATCGCCTGCAGGGCCTTCGGATGTCTAGCCCCGACTCGAACCATCCCGGTGCCGCGCAGCTCCGCAAGCAGTTCCCCGCGCTCTACATCACGCTCGTCAGCGTGGTGATTGCGCTGGCGATCGAGAGCCTCCTGGGTCGTCTCGATGAACCGCCGAGTTTCGGAACGGGGTGGGCGCGCGCCGTGCTCTTCACCCAGGTCGCCAGCCTCGTCATGATCGCGGCGATGTTCTGGTGGATCTCGGCCCGTTGGGTCTCGACCATTCCCTGGCGTTTCCGATTCTTCGACGGGCTGAGCCAGCTCTTGATGCTGNNCGGGCTCCACAGGATGAGCATCGTTGGTGGTGTTTTCGGTTTGGAATTATCGCGTTTGGTTCCGCGCGGCCGGGGAGGCGCGGGCGGACGCCTAGCGGCCGAGTTGGAAGAGGAGACACAGAGATGAAATGCGGACTCCACATCGGAGGCGGCGCCGTGATGGGCCTGCCCGACGCGGCGCGCCAGATCGGCGAGGCGGCGGAAACGCTCGGGTTCGACGGCATCGTGACGGGGGACCACATCGCGATCCCCAAGGAGATTGCCTCGGCCTATCCCTATACCAAGATGGCCGAATCGCTCGGCTACAACCCCTACCAGGTGTTCACGACGCTCGATTGGATGGATTCGTTCACCGTGATGGGGCTCCTCGTTCCGGTGACGGAGACGGTGCGCCTCGGCACGAGTGTGACGATCGTGCCCTATCGCCACCCCTTCGATATGGCGCGGGTGGTCGCCAGCCTGGATCAGGCCTCCGCGGGCCGGGTGATCTTCGGCGCCGGCGTGGGCTGGATGCGCGAGGAGTTCGACCTCCTCGGCATGCCCTTCGAGGAACGCGGTGCGCGCACCGATGAATATCTGGATGTGATGAAGGCGGTGTGGGCCGAGGAGCACCCACGCTTTGCGGGGCGCTTCGTCGAGATCGAGCGCGATCTCCACTTCGCACCCAAGCCCCACCGCAGACCCCACCCACCGATCTGGGTGGGCGGCGAATCCACGCCCGCGTTGCGCCGCGTCGTTCGTTTCGGCGAGGGCTGGCACATCGGCCCCGTGGCCATCGAAGACGTGCGTCCCCGCTTCGACGAGCTTCGGCGTCTGATGGAGGAGGGCGGCCGCGACTACGACGACCTCGAGATCACCTGGATGGTCGACCCTTCGCGCACCGACGAAGCCGCCGTGCGCGAGTATCGCGACCTCGGGGTGCACGGCCTCTACGTCACCTGTGTCGCGGGCGATCCCGGCGAGGTCTGCCGGGTGATGCGCGAGTTCAAGGAGACGGTGGACAACGCGCTCTAGCGCGCCACTCTTCGCCGGCCGCGGATCCGNNTGCCCGACACCCATTTTGGGGTCTACGACCAGCCCATCCCGGGACCCGACGAAGTCGCCGACGCCACGGAGCACCTGCTGGTCGAATCCGAATTGGCAGAGAGGGTGGGCTTCGACGGTCTGTGGTTTCCCGAACGCCACGCCCGCAGCGAGACCTTCGTGCCCTCGACGATCAGTCTCCTCGCTGCCGTGGCGGCCCGGACCCGGCGTGTCGATCTCGCGACGACGGTGATGATGCCCACCTTCCATCATCCGGTGCACCTGGCCGAACAACTCGCGATGGTCGACAACCTCTCGCGCGGGCGTCTCATCTTTGGCGCGGGTGTCGGCTACCACGAGGACTACTTCCGGCTCTACGGGGTCCCGATGGTCGGGCGCGGCCGTCGCTTCGAGGAGTGCATGGAGGTGATCAACGGGGTCTGGACCGAGGAGCGATTCAGCTTCGACGGCGAGTTCTATCAGTACGACGACATCTGGCTCACCCCGAAGCCCTATCAGAAACCCCGGCCGCCGGTGTGGATCGGGGCCTTCAACGACAAAGCCATCGTGCGGGCGCTCCAGTGGGACGGCTGGGTGTGGTGGTTCCCGGCCGCGCCCGACGAGACCGGACGCATCGTGAACGACCTCCGCGAGCGCGCCGACAAAGCCGGTCGCAAAAACTGGTCCTTCGCGATGGGGCTCGAGGGTTGGTTCGACGAGGACGTGAGCCGCGCCAGGAAACGCCACGGGCACCGCTGGGTCAAGGAGGCGTCCTTCTACGACAGCGAGGGGCTCTCGGGGAGCGACGGCCGCCGCTTCCAGGACGTTNNNACCCGAATCCGGGCGAAGGCGGCTACTACCCCTCGAAGAGCGAATGCCTCGAATGCATCGAGGCGCTCGGCGGGATGCTCGACCGGCTCTAGACGGAGCGGTGCCTAGGGCGTTTCATAGCCCTCGGGATACTGGATGAACTCGAGCAGGATCCCGAGGAACGACGACGGGTGGGAGAAGGTGAACTGGATGTCGCCCGAGAATTCCCGCCCGGCGTAGTCGACGCCGTGCATCGCGAGTTCGAGGGGTGCCTCCGACACGAATCGGACGCCCTTGCGCGACAGCCCCTCCATCGCCCCCGCCAGGTCGTCGACGGCGAAGGCGATGTGGTGGAGCCCTTCACCGCGTTGCGCGAGAAAATCGGCAATCACGCCGTAGGGCGCGGTCGGTTCCATGACCTCGAAGTCGACCTTGCCCACGCGGCACATGCGAAACCGCATGTCGTAGAGCGGCACCTCGATGACGTCGCCGATCGTCGCGTCGAAGAGGTCGCGGAACAGCGCGGTGGCGCGGTCGAGGTCGCGCACGGCGATGCCGACTTCGGTAATCCGTCGCGGGTTCATAGCGGGTGGCTCATGTCGCAGGCTCTCGGCGCGGGTAGGCGGTGACCGAGCGGAGGTGGTCCTCGAAGCCCGCCGCGCCGAGGCGGTCGCGCTCGCGGAGTAGCGTTTCGATGTCGGTTCCCACGGCGAGGTGGCGGGGGCACGCCGGGTCCGTCGCGGCGCGGTAGATGGCGTCGGCGACGAGACGGGTCGGCGGGAGGGTCTCCCGGCCGGGGATGGCCGACCAGCCCGTGAGAAACTGTCGGGTCAGAGCCCGGTAGGTGTCGTCGTCCGCCCGCTCGCTCACCAGGTTGTTGACGAAGGCCGTCGAGAACCGACCGGGCTCGACGACGACCGCGCGAAGGCCGAAGGGCTCGATTTCGTAGTGGAGTGATTCGGTGAGCCCTTCGACCGCGGCCTTCGTGGCCCCGTAGATCGAGAAAAAGGGCACCGGCACGAGGCCCTGCATCGACCCCACATTGATCACGACTCCGCGCCCGGCCCGCCGCATCGCGGGGAGGACCGCGCGTGTCACGGCCACGAGCCCGAAGACGTTCACCTCGAAGACCTGGCGGGCGACGGTCTCGGGCGTGTCCTCGAGGGCTCCGATCGCGCCGATTCCCGCGTTGTTCACGAGGACCTCGATACCGCCGTGGTCGCGCAGTGCGCCCTCCACACAGGCCCCGATGGAGCCCGCGTCGGTGACGTCGAGCCGGGCGAGATGCACCGCGAGGCCCTCGGCGCGCTCGCGGAGCTCGCCGCCTTTCTCGAGGGTTCGCATGCCGGCCACCACCACCGATCCCTCGCGCGCGAAGCGCAGCGCGGTCTCGAGGCCGATGCCGCTATTGCTTCCGGTGACGAGGACGCAACCCATGCCGCGCGTCTCTGCGGCCGGCGTCCCGCTACCCGTCTCCGAAGGGTTTGGCGCGCGCCGCCCACCCTTCGTCGTAGGGCGCCGCCATGCGCCCGATGGCGCGCAGGTGCTGGATTTTCCAGGTGCCGTCGATCTTCACATAGTCGTCTTCGTAGCGGGCGGCGAGCCAGACCTGACGCTCGCCTTCGCGGAAGGTGAAGGGACCCATGAAGTACCAGACGCCGTGGGCGGTGTCTCCGTCGACGGTGATGCGGGGGTTGAAGACGTTGTGCTGGGAGAAGCTGATCGCGGTCTCGAATCGCTTGAAGAGTGCGCGGATCTCCTGGTGACCCTTGGCGTGGCCGACACCCTTGCCCTCCCAGATCCCGTCCTCGGCGAAGATCGACACGNNGGCCTTCAGTTGCTTGATGGCTTCGATGTCGCGCAGTCGAGTGATTTCGGCGGCGAGTTCCGCTTGGTCCATGGGTGTCCTCCGAGGGTCTCTGCTCAGGGTACTCGATCCAGGGTGCTCGCGAGCGCGGCCAAGGACGAGATCGTCGCGGTCGGGGGTCCGGTCCAGGCGTCGAACACCGCGGCTTCGCTGCGCCGCACCCAGGCCGTGCGCCAGCCACACGCCGCCGCGCCCGAGATGTCGAAAGGATTTCCGGACACCAACCAGGTGGTGTCCGGCGTCGATCGGGTGAGGGTGTTGAAGTGGGCATAGACCCGCGGCGCAGGTTTGAAGACGCCCACGGCATCGACGCTCACGACCCCGTCCAGGAGCGCGTCGAGGCCCGCGTGGGCGAGCAGTGCCTCGAGGTCGGAGGGCCTCCCGTTGGAAAAGGCGTAGAGCGCATGGCCCGCCTCGCGGAGCGGGCCGAGGCCGCCAATGGCGTCGGGGAACGCATCGAGCTCGCGGTACGCCGCGAGGAGACCCTCTCGCTGGGCCGCCGAGAACTCTACCCCGAACCCCGCGCACGTCGCGTCGAGGGCGTCCGCCGTGACGACCGAGAAGTCTCGATAGTCGTTCATCACCGTCCGACGAAAACTGTACTCGAGCTGTTTCGCCCGCCAACTCGCAGAAAAGGCAGCGGCACGCTCGCCGACGAGTTCTCCGAGCGCCGCGCCGATCGCGTGGGGGTCGATCAACGTTCCGTAGACATCGAACGCGAGGGTCCAGGCCATCTTGTTAGTATCCCCGCATGCGTGTGAAAAATCTCCGCCCCGGGCGATTCGGTTGCGCGCTCGCGCTAGGCGCGGCGCTATACGTGGGAATCGCCGTTCCGGCGGGGGCGGAATGGGCGCGGACCAAGATCAAGGTCCACGCGGCGCCCAGCCCCTCGGCCACGGCGCCCGTCGTCGCAACCCTCGAGCGGGGAGATGAGGTGAATGTCCTCGAGGAGCGGCGCGGGTGGGGGCGTATCACGCCCTTCAAACCGGCCTCGGCCGAGGGCCTTTCGGGGAAGAAGAAAGTCGCGCGGTGGATCCAACTCCGAAACTTGACGAACGAGAAACCCGCGCCGCTTCCCCAGTCGGCCTGTGAGCACCCGAACATCGACCCCGACGCGCTCCCAAAAAAAGGGCCTGGGGGAATCAGCGAGGAGGAGGCGGACCTCCTGTGCCGGGGCGCGCTCTACTACCTCGAGAGCGGACAGTGTGAGCGGGTTCAGTATGGCGACAAGAGCCTGAGCAAACCCGGTTCGTTCTTTGTGAACTGCGGCGGGGACAACCTGTTCTTCCGCGCCGAAGATCTTCCCGACGCGCCTTCGTCCTAGGCGCCGCCGGCGAGGAGCGCGGCTGCTTCCTTCTCGACGGCGGTGTCCTTGAAGAACTCGGGGTTCGCCTCGCCCCAGAACCGGACGGGGTTTGCGAACACGAAGTCGCGGAAATCGCCCTCGCTCATGAGCCCTTCTTCGACGAGTTCGAAAGCCTCGGGCAACACGCCCGCCATGTCCGCCACATCGAAGTGTCCGATGTCGGAGCCGAAGAGCGCGTTCAGACGGGCGCCCAGCGGAAGCGCTTTGCGGTTGAAGGCCAACGCGTTCATCCGGTCGTCGGCTTCGCATCCGAAGTAGAATCGCTTGGCGAAGAGCTCGACAAAGTCCTGCGCCCCGGCGATGTCGCACGCGGAGAAATCGTCGAGGTCTTCGACCCCACCGGTGAGTTCCGCACCCCGCGCGGTGTAGGCGAGGTCGAGGGCGCCGTCGCCCTCGAGTGCAGCGGCGATGTCGGCGCCGCCATATTGCGCAGCGAGCTCCGTCAGGAGCGTTCGGTCGAGGTTGGCCGGGTCGACCTCCTCGAGCGCCGAGCGCCTGCGTTTCTCCCAGTGCTCGATGAGATCCGAGAGCAGCGAACAGGCCCAACCCACACCGCCTTCGAGAAATCCGAAGTTGAGCGTGGGGAAGCGCCGGGTGACGCCACCGAGAAAGAGCGCTTTGCACACCGCCTCACCGGCGGAGGCGAAGTGCCCGACATGGTTGTAGACAAAGTTCGTGGGGGAGTTGCGGAGTGCGTAGCCCCGCCCCCCGGAATGAAAGGTGGGAACGACACCCAGTTCGACGCACCTGGCCCACACCGGGTCGTAGTCGTAGTCGCTGTCGATTCCGAAGACATCCCACCACACCCCGTAGCGGGCGAGTTCGGGGGGCGCCTCGCGAAACGCGGAGATCGGCCGCCGGATCATACTCCCCATGAACACCGCTTTGAGGCCGAGTTCGCCCGTGACGTAGTCGAGCTCTTCGATCGCCTCGTCCGGTGTGTGCATCGGGATCGCCGCGGCGGGTGTCATGCGATCGGAATAGGGTCCGAAGTGCTCGGCGGCGAAGGTGTTGAAGGCGCGGGTCGCGGCGNNAATCGTCGGATAGAGGATGCTGTAGTCGATCCCGAGCTCCCCCATGCGTTCGTAGAGGAGCTTCGGGAGCATTGCGGTCGCGCGGTCGCGGGTGTTCTTGGTGGGAAGCGCCCAGAAGGCCTGCTGGCCCACGCGCTGCTCCCGCCGCTCGTCGACACTCATCGCGAGCTGACGCTCGACCAGACCGGGAAAGGTCTCGAATCCCTGAACCGCTTTGTCGCCGCCGATGGCGCGCATCCGGTCGCGGACCTGGGGCCCGAATTCGAGCCAGTGGCCGTCCGCATCGATCACCGGATGGGAAAGTCGGGCCCGCAAATTCGACGCGCTGGCACTCATCGTGGCTCCCCCGCCCGCGCGCCAGCGGCGCGTCGGGCGCTGATCGCGGCCCGGCCCCGGACGCACCCGAGGCGGTGTCGCTCTGGTGTGTTGCCGGAAAGGTACCGCGATCGCGCGCGCGGGCGACGTCGGGATCAGCGGGGCGAGGTGCTCCGATCGATCCAGCGCGAGCTCAGCCCCGCGCTCAGACCGCCGTCGACGATCAGATGCTGTCCGTTGAGCCACCCGTGGTCGCCGATCGCCAGCCAGGTCAGGATCTCGGCGATGTCATCGGGTTGGCCGGTGCGGCCGACCTGATCGTTCAACCACTGCATCTGTTCCTCGCCCACCTGCGAGGTGAAGTCCGGGAAGATCGGCGTGTCGACCGGCCCGGGTCCGACGTCGTTGACCTGGATGCCGCGCGCGCGGTCGCGCCCGGCCAGACGCATCGTGTAGACCACCACGGCTTCCTTCGAAAAGGTGTAGGGGTCGGTCCCACACTCTTTGCCGTTGGCCTGCCACCAGGCGGCGCCCGACGCGAAGTCGGGCGTGTCGAGTAGTTCCGTGTGGAGGGCGAAACGCTTCTTCCACTGGTTGCCCGCGATCGACGCGACATTCACCACGGTGCCGCCGTCGGCGATGCGATCCCACACCGCGTCGGTCAGGTGGCGCAGCCCGAGGGTGTTCACGGCGATGACTTTGTCGTGCGGAACGGTGCCCGGGACGCCCGCGATGTTGAGGAGCGAGGCGTAGGGGCCGTCCAGTTGGGCCACGACCGCGTCGATGGCCGCCGGGTCCGAGAGGTCGCAGTGGTGATGCGCCGCGACACCGGGGGGCGGATCCTGGATGTCGAGGTTGATCACTTCGCGGCCGGCGTCGATGAGACGCTTGGCCGTGGCGGCGCCGATCCCTGTCGACGCGCCGGTGACGAGTACCGGTCCGGGTGCTGCCATGCTGGGGGATCCTCCGCCGGCACTGTAGAGGAGGAGGGCTCAGTGCGCCTCGCGCGCCGCGTCCGGGGCGGCCAGGGGCGGGGGTGGAACCTCGCTGGGGAGCGCTTCCACATAGATGGAGGTACTCGGATAGGCGAAGCCCGAGCCCGCGCCCTCGACGATCTCCTTCACGCGATACGCCAGAGCTTCCTTGATTTCGAGCCATTCGCCCCATTGGGTGGTGCGGGTGAAACAGTAGAGCATGAGGTCGATCGAGGAATCGTTGAAGGCGTCGACGCGGACGAAGAGCGGCACGGCCGGCGGCTTTGCGAAGGCCTCGTCCTCGCGGAGGTGCGCCTCGATTTCGTCCCGGATCTGCCGCAGCTGATCGAGGGTGGTGTCGTAGAGGAGGCCGATCTTCCAGTAGATGCGGCGGTGGCTCATCTGCGAGAAGTTGGTCATCGCGGCGTCCGAGAGCAGCGAGTTCGGCACATACACCGGGGCTTTGTCGAAGCGCCGGATGGTCGTGGTGCGGAATCCGATGTGTTCGACCGTGCCCTCGACGACGCCGTCGACATAGATCCAGTCCCCGATGTTGTAGCGGCGTTCGGCGACGATGAAGAGACCCGCGATGAGATTCTTGAAGAGGTCTTGCGCGCCCAGGGCCACCGCGACACCAAAGAGGCCAAAGCCCGCGAGCAGCGGCCCCACCCGGATGCCCCAGACTTCGAGGATGGCCGTCGCGCCGATGAGGACGAGCGCCGCCTTGGCGACGTTCTCCACCCAGACCAGCAGCGTCTGATTGAAGATTCCGCGCGCGCGGTTCAAGAGGTTCGCCACCGGGTCGACGGCCCGGTGGAAGGCCCAAAAGATCGTGACGATCACGAGCGAGCGATTGAGCGAGGCGATCACCGCCGCCACGGTGCCCTCGAATTCGAGGGACTGGACCGCAAAGAAGAACCCGAGCAGAAGGGGGATGAACCGCAGCGGGGGTTCGAGGGCTTCGAGCAGTTCGTCGTCGAGGGTGGTCTTGGTGCGCCGTGCGAGTTTGCGGAGTTGGTGCAGCACGAAGCGCGCGAACAGACTTCGGAAGGCGCCAAAGGCGAGGAAGATCCCGAGCGCCGTGAGGACCGCACCCACTCCCACGCCGAAGAGCGTGCGACCCCACACGTCCGCGACGAGGGCCCAGAATTCGTTCAAGCTTTCCATTGTGTGGGCGCCATTCTAGGAGCGGCGCGGAAACCCGCCATCGGCGACTCCGCGAACCGAGCGGCGCGCCGAGCGCATCCTCGTGGCTATGCGCCCCGCGCGGTCGGGGCGCGCGGGTTGAGCGGGGGCAGGGCGCGCGGCGCCCTCCTGTGCGAAGCGCGACTTCCCCGGCCGGCGCGCGCCAATGCGTCCGCCAGGGTGCGGCCATTCCACGCGCCGGCGGAGGTTCCGTAGAGCGCGGCCTCGAGCCTTTCGATTTCGTCGCGCAAGGCCACGTCCCCGGTGGCCCGCACCCAGGACGCCAGCGTCGGGATGCCCGCCGCGTCGAGCCAGGCCATCAAGGCGCGGTAGGTCTCCGCGGGGTCATTGGCCGCCGCGGCGCGCCGCGCCCGCGCGAAGCGCCCCGCCGGGGTGTTGGCCCAGGCCCGTCGCGCGGTAGCCACTCGGGTCCACATCACACGGATCGCCACAAACGCGNNGATCGCGACAACCGTCGGAGAGAACCCACCGCCGACGGTCTCTCCCTCCCCGGCGGGCGTCCCGTCGTCTCTTGCTGGGGCGGATGCGGCGCCCGATTGCCCGACGCGGAGGCGGACACCGGGGGCGCTCGCCGTGCGCGCCCGTCCGCTGGCCGGGTCCCACCAGGTCACCTCGAAGGGCGGAAGTTCGAATACCCCCGCGCGTTCCATCACGTAGGTGATGCGGTCGATGCGGCGGCCACGCGAGGCGCCGCGGTCGAATTCGTCGCGAAGCTCCGGAGGAGCGGGGTAGGCGCCGACCCCATCGGGCGAGGAGGAGACCGCCGGCGGGAGCAGGAGCGATGGCGCCGCCTCCGCGCGTTGTTCGATCGTACGCACCAGCGCGTCGCCAACGGCCAGGGCTTCCGGGTCTGCGTCGAGGCGCTGCCGGAGGCTGAAGTCCGGACTGGTGACGGCGCCGCTCGTCCCGACGAGCGCGTCGGGGAGCCGAGCCTCGAAGGCGAGGGGCCTCGTCCGCGCGGTCTGCGCCTGTTGCTCGCCATCGGGGCTCCCTGGGGCGACGCGGAGCGAGAGGGTGGGAACCTCGACGCGACCGGGTGCCCTCGGGTAGAGCAGGAAGCGCCGGCGTTGGCCGGTCCACGACACGCCGTCGCGTTGCTCGTTGAAATTGGCACCAAAGGTGTCGGGGGAGATCACCACGACGTGTGGGATCTGTAGCGTGGGCAGGGCCGGGGCCTTCGCAAACCAAGTGGATACGAGGAATTCGACCTCGAGCTGGACTTGCTGCCCGACGGCCACGGGGCCCTCGGGGTCGAGCCGCGCACGGACGCGCACCTCGGGGCCCTCTGCGTAGCCGGCCGCACCGCCCCCGAAGAGAAGGAGCAGCAGCGCAGTGGCGGTGACGAGACGCCTCACGGTGCTTCTTCCTGCGGTGCGGCGTCCTCCCGTTCGGGTCGGTTGCGCGCCTGGTAGGCGAACTTCGAGGCGAGGAAATCCGCGGGGTCGTGTTGCACCCGGCGCATCCACACCTCCTTAAGGTTCGGATCACTGGCGTCGAAGTCGCCGCCCTCGACTTCGACCGATTCGCCTTTGTCGCTCTTCGTGTCGGAGAACTCGACGGCGTCGGGGGCCAGTTCCGTGGCGCCGCCTCCGTCTTGCTCGCGGATCTCCGCGAGCTCGGCCTCGAGGTCGAGAAGCCCCTGCACCCACTTGCGGTTGAAGGCCGCCGCTTCGTGGTCGGGCTCGCCGGCGAGGATCGCGTCATAGAGCGCGGCGGCCTCCCGGTAGCGCTCGAGATGCGCGAGAGCGTTGGCGCGGTCGAAGGCAGCCCGGTGGCCAGGGGCCAGCGCGAATTGCGCCTCGGCGGCCTCGAACTGTTGCGACGCATAGAGGGCAAGACCCTTCCAGAAGGGATCTTCGAAGGTCTGCGCCGCGGCCTCGGCCTCGCCCCGCGCGAGCAATCGGTGGCCCTGTTGATCGGGGGTGAACCACAAATCGTCCCACCACCCTGCGTGCGCGGGCCGCGGTGCGGCGAGCGAGGCGCCCAGGAGGGCGCCCAGAAGGAGGCATCGCACCATGTAGCCCGGCCGCGCGAACAGGAGCGAGAGCAGCGCGATGGGCCAAAGCAAGTAGACACCCGCGTCCTTCCACGGGGTGACCAGGTCGTCGTCCGCGGTCGCCTCGAGCAGAGAGCGGACACCGCGCGCAAGGCTTCGCACATCCGCGTCGTCCGGCGTGACTGCGACGGCGGTGCCGCTCGAAAGCGCGGCGAACCCACCGCGGTCGATCGCCTGCGGGGGTGCCGCCGCCAGGACCAGGAGGGTATGGCCCGCGGCGCGGACGTCGGCTTCGAGCGCGTCCGCCTCCGCGGCGGGGAGATCGTCGGTGATGAGGAGCACGCTGCCCGTTGCCTCTTCGCTTGCGAGCAGGTCGAGGGCCCGGTCGATCGCAAGCGCGGGACGCCGGCCGGCGACCGGCATGCTGCTCGGATCGAGGTAGGGCAAGAATGTCTCGAGCACGCGCGGGTCATCGGTGAGCGGCAACACGACATGGGCGCTCCCGCTGTAGGCGATCAGGCCCGCGCGCAGATCCGAGCGGAGCGCGAGAAAGTCATGGACTTTTTGACGCGCGCGTTCGAGGCGCGAGGGTTGGATGTCGGTCGCATCCATACTGGGAGAGAGATCGAACGCGATGACGAGCGCGGCGCGTTCCTCGCCGAAGGGGTTGGGTGCGCGGGTCCAGGTGGGGCCCGCGAGCGCGAGGGCGCTGAGCACCCCGATCGCCGCCCACACGGGAAGTGGCGGGATGCGGGAGCTTCCCTCTGAGTGCACCAGGAGATGGCGCAACAAGTGCGGGTCGACAGCGCGCCGCCAACCTTCGGCCGCCGCGCGTCGGCGCGCGAGGCGCCAGGCGCCGAAAGCCACGGGCACGACCAACAGCAGTGCCGCCGGGCGCAGGAAATGGAATGCCCCGAGAGCCTCGCGGAGGGGCTCAATCACGGGACATCTCCCGCGGCGGCTTCCCACCTCCGGGCAGCAGGGCGGGGAGGAGCGCGGCGAGCGCGAAGCCCGCGAGGGGGTAGGGAAAGAGTGGAGTGCGCGGTCGCACACTCTGGGTCTCGAACTCGGCCGGGGCGAGGGCCGCGATGCGGTCGGCGATTTCGGCGAGCTCGGCGCGATCGGCGCGATCGCTCGCGTGGAAATAGCTCCCGCCGGTGGCGGACGCGACGTCGCGCAGGGCCTCTTCGTCGAGCGGGTCCTCCCCCGCGGCGCTCGGATCGCCCACGCCAATCGCGTGGATCGTGATGCCGTCGTCCGCCGCGATGCGCGCGGCTTGCGCGGGGGGGACGAGGCTGCGCGTGTCGTTGCCGTCGGTGAGGACGAGCATCACCCGCTCGGGGGTCTCGCTGCTCTCGAAGAGCTGGATGCCGAGACCGATGGCGTCGCCGAGCCGGGTCTGCGGGCCGGCCATCCGCACTTGCGCCTCGTCGAGCAGGGTTTGTGCGATCGCGAGATCCTCGGTGAAGGGGACCTGCAGGAAGGGCGCGCTCCCGAACAGGACGAGTCCGACGCGGTCTCCCCGGCGCTGTGCGATGAACTCGGCGACCACGTGTTTCAGCGCGGTGAGACGGTCGATCCGGGTGCCGTCGGGGGCTTCGAAGTCGCGTACGTCCATCGATCCCGACAGGTCGACGACGAGGAGCAGGTCGCGCCCGGCGCTTTGGCGCACGATCGGGTCGCCGATCCACACCGGCTGCGCGAGGGCCACCACGAGGAGTCCCCAGGCGAGAGCGGCCAACGCGGCCCGCGCCACCCCCCGTCGAGAGAAGCGCCGCCCCGCGCTCGGGCTCGGTGCCGGAGACGTCGACGAGGCGCTGGAAGAAGGGCACCCGGAGCGCGGCGCGGCCCTCCCGGTAGGCGGGGAGGAGCCGACCCACGAGCGGCAGGGCCAGGAGCGCGAGCGCCCACGGGGCGTCAAAGGCGTACACGGTGCCCTCGGATCCAAGCGCGGCAGCGCGCGGCCAATTCGAGCGCCTGGGCTTCGGACAGGGCCGCCGCACGCTCCGGTCGCTCGTAGGGAAGATCTGCGAGCATCGGGCCGGGCGGTGTGGCGAAGTGCCCGCCGTGTGCGTCAAGCCATTCGATCCAATCGGCGCCGCTGCGCGCCGCCACGCCTTCGCGCGGGTACGCGGCGAGGGCGGTGCGCTTGAGGAGTGCCGCCAGGTCGGCGAGGGCTGCGGCGCGCTGTGCGTCTTCGCGCAGGCGGATCTCGATCCCGCCGAGCGCCGCGAGGGCGTCGCGGCGGTATTGCGAGGCGCGGTGGCGCTTCGCGATTCGCCGCGCGAGGACGACGGCGAGCGCCAGTGCGAGGAGCCCCACCCCGATCCACCCGGGCGTTTGCGGGACGAAGGGTGTGGGCTCGGGGGCGAGCACCTCGCGCCAGCCCGCGAGCTTTACGTTGCCAAAATCCTCCGCCGGGAGGGTGAACCCACCGGCCTGCGCTTCGCTGGGATTGCTCACCGCCCCGGCCTCACGCGGGACCCGAGTGCTCGGCGAACCTGCTCGGCCACCGGTGTCGCGGTGTGGATCGGCAGGACCGGGACATCGCGACGGCGCAGGAGACGGGTTGCGCGGTCGAGCCGCGTCTCGAAGTCGTCGCGAAAGCGTCGGCGGAGTGCGGCGTCTCCGGTGTCGATTTCCACCTGCAACTCTCCATCGCTCGCCACGAGAGTTCCCGCGTCGGGGAGGGCGTTCTCGAGCGGGTCGTAGACGAGGGCGACGAGGACGTCGTTGTGGACCGAGAGCGCCTCGAGGTGCTCGCGTGTGGCGGCCGTCGCCCCGAAGGCGTCACTGATCACGATGACGAGCGCGTCGTGGGTCACGAGACGGCGCACCTGCTCGAGGGCGCCGTCCAGGGCATCGGCACGGGGCTGGCGACCGGACGCCCAGCCGAGGGCGTGGTCTCTCCGCACGAGTTCGCCGAGGATGCGCATCACCGTGCGCCGACTGCGGCGCGGCCGGATCAGGACCGGGTCCGCGTCGTTGAAGAGCACGGCGCCGATGCGGTCCCCCTGCTCGACCACCCGCCACGCGGTGATCGCCGCCGCTTCTGCCGCGCGCACCGATTTCATCGCCACACGGCTCCCGAAGAACATCGAGAGGCGTTGATCCACGACGGCGATCACCGACCGGTCGCGCTCTTCACTGTAGACGCGCGTGTGGGGGGAACCGGTGCGCGCGGTGACCTTCCAATCGACACTGCGGATGTCATCGCCGGGGAGGTAGTGCCGGATCTCCTCGAAGGCGAGCCCGCGCCCTCGCAGCCGCGAGGCGCGTCGTCCCGAGAGAAGGCTCTGCACCGGCT
>JABAHO010018867.1_pt1 | contig 16562 bp, 18 predicted proteins | sample 7062071 | NCBI WGS metagenome assembly JABAHO01 (sample SAMN14534356, study PRJNA622989) | marine sediment metagenome | biome: marine biome [ENVO:00000428]; feature: marine pelagic biome [ENVO:01000023]; material: deep marine sediment [ENVO:00002113] | place: India: Gulf of Kutch | collected...
ACGGTCGAAACGAGGGACGAGTCGCTCTCGGGACGAAACGCGTGGGCGTCGTCGACTCGGTCGGGTGCTCCGGATCGCGTCCGGAAGCTGCCCCCTACCCTCCGCAGAAAGAACGGCGCGCGCACCCCGAAGGTTCCGTGCCCGATGTACCCCACGCGGTTCGTGAAGAGCCCATCGGCGTCGCGGGGAGCGGGACCCATCGCCGCGATCGTGTCCGCCTCGACCTCCGCACCGGCGGAAGCCGGACCGGCGATCGCCCACAACGCCACCGCGGCCGCCAAGAGAATCCCACTCCATCCTCCGCGTCTCGCTGCGTTGGAACCCCGGGTATTCACGAGCCCACCGTTTCGAAGGCNNCGAGTCCACCGTTTCGAAGGCGTCGTCCATTCCTGTGCCCGTTGCCGGAGACGGCCGGCATACTAGCCGGCGCCGGCCGCATGCGACCGACACCGAGGCCGGAGGACGTCCCCAGCGCCGCCCTGCGCGCTAGCCTCTTCTCTCCACAAGAGGACAACACGATGGAAGTCGGTCTCCAGTTCATTTTTCAGAACACGCACCCGGGCCTCTCGGACGCCGAGATGATGCGGCGCGAAACCGAGATCGCGCTGCTGGCGGAAGAGGTGGGGATGGACTTCTTCCTCCTCCCCGAGCACCACTTCGACCCCAACTACTCGATGATGCCCGACAACATGCAGTGGCTGGCCTATCTGGCCGGCAAGACCGAGCGCATCAAGATCGGGACGGGTGCCATCATCCTCCCCTGGCACGAAAACCCGACACGCGTGGCCGAAAAGATCTCGATGCTCCAGGCGCTGCTCGGCGAGCGCTTCCTCCTGGGCTTTGGCCGCGGGCTCGCGCGAGAAGAGTACCGCGCCTTTGGCGTCGACATGGGGAGCGCCCGAGAGCGCTTCGACGAAGCCGCCGAGATCATCCTCGACATCCTCGACACCGGCGTCGCNNCAGTCGCGGACGAACGTCACCCCGAAGCCGGAGTTCGGCTACCGCGACCGCGAATTCTTCTCGGTGGCGATGACGCCCGAGTCCGGCGTCGCCGCGGCGAACCTCGGCGGCACCATGATGTCCTTCGTACAGCTCCCCTGGGAGCAACACCACGCCGCCGTCGAGGCCTGGCGCGAGCGCTTTCGCATCGTCCACCCCGATCGCCAACCCGGCTCCCCGGTGTTCTCCGACTTCACCTACTGCCACGAGGACCCGCAGGTCGCCGAAGAGGTGGCCCGCAAGTACCTGTCCGACTACTACCTGAGCGTCATCCGTCACTACGACTTCGACGGCTCGCACTGGGGCGAGACCCAGGGCTATCAGGCCTATCAGGCCGGCGCCTCGGCCATCCAGGAAATCGGCCTCGAAGCCGCTTGTGAGGGNNCCGCTTGTGAGGGCTTCGTGCAGAGCCAGGCCTGGGGCACCCCGGCTCAGATCGTCGAGAAGTGGACCAAACGCGCCGAAATGACGGGCGACATCCGCCCGGCGATGGCCGTCTCCTACGCCGGGCTCCCCTTCGATAAGGTGAAGGACTCGCTGCGGCTCATCGGCGAACAGGTGGCGCCGGCGCTGCGCAAGCTCTAGCCGCCGCACGATACCCTTCGACGCCCGCGGTCTCGACGGGCCCCCCACGGGCGGGGCGCGGCGCCCGCTCAGCTTCCGTCCGCGGACGGTCGGGTCTGCCGATTCGCGAGTTGCGCGAGATTCTCGCGGTGACCTGCGCGGTCGATGCGGTACCGCGCGACGAAGGCGACCCCGAGCAGATAGAGCGCGCAGTAGCTGGGAAGGAAGAAGGTCGCGAGGTCGACGCGGTGTTGGCGCGTCACCTGCTCGAGGCTCGTAATGCCGTCGAAGCCGACGAGCGAGACGATCGTGCCGGCGCCGATGATGCCGCCGGCCGAGATGGCCTTCATGGCGAAGCCGCGCNNGCGCGAGGTGGCGACCTCACTCTCTTCGACGATGTCGGCCATCATCGAGTCGAGCAGGACGCTCCCCACGATCATGCACACCACCTCGACGATGATGAAAGCGGTGTAGAGATAGAGCGAGATCCAGCTCCCGAGCGGTGGCCACCAGCCCGCGAGGAAGAGTACGTAGGGAATCGGAAACAGGAAGAGGTTGAAGAGGATCGCACCGATCGCCGCGTTGCGTTTTCCATAGCGGTGTCCGAAGTGCGGGGTGGCCCAGTAGCCGATCAGCGGCGAGACCAGGATCCCGAGCCCGGTGACGGCGATCTGCTTTCCCGAGAAACCGAAGAAGTAGGTGGTGTTGTAGAGGTAGAGCGCAGTGCCGAGCCCCGCGGCGACGCCCGCCGCGAGCCCGTAGGAGAAGAGCGCCGCGAAGTTCCGGTTGTGGAGGGACTGGAAGATCTGTCTCAGCTCGCGGCCGATCGCGCTCAGGCGGAAGGGCTCTTCGGGACGCGGGAGCGCGGCTGCGACGCGCTGGGTGCCGACGATCGAGATCAGCATGGAGAGAAAGATCAGCACGGCTCCGACGACGGCGTAGATCGAGTACCCCGTCTGCACGGCCACACCGTAGGCGCCCACGAAGAAGGTGAAGTTCAGAATGTGGAGCCCGTTCCCGCCGTACCAACCGAAGGCGTAACGGAGCGCCAACCACTTGTTGCGGGCGTCGTAGTCGGATTCGAGGTCCGGGAGGAGCGCGGTGGAGGGGACTTCGAAGAGCGTGGTGCCGGTGCGGATCAGGATCGCGACGACCAGGACGTAGAGAAAGGCATTGCCCTCANNCCTCATCGAGGGCGATCACCGGGTCGAAGAGCGCGTAGAAGAAGAGCGGAAGCGTCGGGAGCGCGGCGTACATGAAAGGGTGGCGCCGCCCCAAGCGCGAACTCGTCTTGTCCGACCAGTGTCCGAGGAGGAGATCGGTGGCGGCGTCCCAGAGCATCGCGATGGCGAGTGCCGCCGACGCGAGGTAGCCCGGAATCCCGAGGACCTGATTTGCGTAGATCAGGAGGAGATAACTGAAGGCATTGTTCTTGATGCCGTAGGCCATCGCCGCCGCGCCGTAGAACCAAAAGACCGGGCGCGACTCGAGCCGCTTCGGAGAGTCTGATTGCACGAGCGCCTCGCGGTTGCGGACGGGGATCCTAGATCAGGACCGCCGTGCACGCGCGAACCACCAGACGGCTTAGGGCCGGCCTGCGGCTCGTGCCCCGGGTGGCGCAACGATCGCGTCGTCGAGGGTCTGCTCGAGAGTTCGGAATCCACCGCCACCTCGGAGGGAACGCCGGGGCTCAGGCCGAGAGTTCCACCGCGGCCGAGAGGGCGGGGTAGACCTCGGAGAGCGCCACCGGCGTGGCCACCCTTCGGCGCGCTTCCAAGTGTTCGACATAGGGGGGGCTGAAGAGCGAGCGCGTGTGCTCCCACCACGTCGCGACACCGGGCATCGCGAGGGCGGACAGGACGGTGTCGTCGATCTGTTCGACGAGGAGCCGATCGGCCCGCTCTTCCCGGTTCAGGGTGTAGAGCTGCTGGGCGAGCAGAATCACCTGGCCGTAGTAGCCAAAGACCCAGATCTTCTCGTCTTCGGTGAGTGCGTGGAAGTCCGCATTCGCACGCCGCAATACCGGCGCGGTCGCCGGGTCGGTCAAGGGCCGGAGGATGGCCTCGTTCCAATCGCGGATGAACGAACGGTGCGTCTCGGCTTGCTCGATGCTGTTGCTCTGACGCACCTGCAGCGCGAGATACACCAGCGTCGCGACCACCGCGACGCCACCCACCAGCTCTCCTACGGCCCCGAGTTCAACCAGATTCATCGACGATCCTCCTCGTGGCGGATCGTATCGGGCCGCCCGGGGAGCGGCGAAAACGGCGAGTGGATCGAGGTCCATCCGGCTTCGCCTTGCGACCGGATACCCGAGACCGGAGGATTCGGNNAGTGGGAGAACCAACCCTTCCGCGACGTCCACCAGGAACTCCCGCCGGGCGCGACGAGGATCTGCTTGAGCGTCCTTTCGTGAACAGTGGCCGCCTCGAGGCGGCCGAGGACCTGTGTGCGATCCAGGTATCCCTTCGATATTCGTGAGCCAGGCCGTGAGGGCGACGTCGAAGCGCCAACTCTCGCTGGGGTTGAGCGACTGACCGTCGATCAACCCCTTGGGCCAGATCTCGGCGGCACCTTCGTCCGCCGCGGCGAAGTGGATGGCTGTGGTGTTGTCCCGCACCCGGTCGCGGTGCGCGTTGCTGATGAGCACGTTTCGCGTCTGTTGGAGCTGCAACCCCACGTACACAAGCGAAGCGATGACGGCGAAGCCACCAATGAACTCTCCTAGGTTCGCGAGCTGGGTCAAATCCCTGGTCACTCCTCTCCGCAGTTTTGGCTTTTCTGCACGGCGGAGGGTATCGGGGAGTGGCGTTCAAGCGTTGGTTCGCCCGCGAGGCCGCGTCGAACGTCCTCCTCGACCCGCAACCTAGAGCCACCGACGGACATTTGATACGGCGCCTGGCATCTTCGGGTGAACACAGCGGGGTGTGCCTTGAAGAAGTCCTTCCTGTGGCTCGAGTGGACGGCCTACGCCAAGGTGGCGCTCCCGGCGATTGCCGCGGGTGTTCTCGTGTCGCGCGTCTCGGTGGTGGGCGCCTTCATCGTCGGGCCCCTCACCCTTGTCGGGTTGGCCTACTGCACGCAACGCTTCTGGCAGCCGCGCCATCACCGGGAACAGCGTGAAGACGACGACCGCTACCTCTTTCACGGGTGCCGGTCGGGGAGCATGAGCCGGTTTCGCGCGCTCAATCGTCACGTCCCGTCGGACCCGCGTTGTCGGGTGTGTCTGATCCCTTTCGCGGGGATCGGCCGCGTCTTTGGCGCCCGTCCGACTGGCAAGAATCCCTATCTGTGCGGGGTGTGCTTCGAGGGGGCTCCGGTGGGCGGACACGACGAGGAGATCGGCGTGCTCTTCGCCGATCTCCGCGGCTTCACCGCCTGGTCCGAGGCGCACACCCCGGCCGAGTCGTCGGCGCTCGTGTCGCAGTTCTACGCCCTCGCCAACCGCACCCTCACCGCGGACGACGCGCTCGTCGAATTCGTGGGCGACCAGGTCATGGCGCTCTATCTGGCATCCTTTCCGTCGCTGGGCGACCGCACCGGCGACGTGATGATCGAAGCGGCGCGCCGCTTCCTCCGGGCCGGCAGAGAGGCGAACCTCGCACTTCCCTTTGGCGTCGGGATCCACCGCGGCGTCGCATCGGTGGGAAACGTTGCGAAGGGCGAATTCAAGGATTTCACTGCGGTGGGCGACGTCGTCAACACGGGGGCGCGCCTCGCGGCCGCGGCCGCCGGGGGCCAGATCGTCGTATCCGAGACGGCCTTCGCTTCGCTCGAAGCACCGATCGCGGATGCTCCGCTCGAGCAGCTCGCCCTCAAGGGCAAGAGCGAAACGGCGCGAGTGCGAATCCTCTGAATCGCTCGCCGGATCGTCGCCCGTAGTTGGCGGCCCGACATGGCGAGCGACGCGGCGACCGATTCGCCGCTCGCGCGCCGACGCTTTCCAACCCGCACCGACCGGCGCGCCTCACCCCAGAATCGGAACGAGGCGGGCCCCTCCTGACCTCGAGGCGCCTACGGCGCTCCCGGCTTCAGGTGCTGCACCTTGGGGAGCACCTCGTTCATCAGGAGCCCCATCGAGGTGTGCCAGGCCTCGGGCTTCTCGGCGTAATCGAAGCCGAAGACGAGGAGCGTGCCAAAGCCACCGACGGCGTCGTAGACCGCTTCGAGTTTCTCGGCGACGGTGTCGGGGGAGCCCACCAGCCAGTTGCGCTCGGCACAGTACTCGGCGGTGACGTCCGAGTCGGGGATCGACGGATCTTGTTTGAAATACTCGAGGAAGCCAAAGCTCCCGAGCAGCGGCAGGAAGTACTCGGTGTACATCCGCCCCATCATGCCGTCGACCGAGAGCTTCCAGGCCTCCTCGTCGGTCTCGGCGACGAAGACCTCGCGCACCATGCGCCAATCGTTGCGGTCGGCCCGGCGGCCGGCGCTCTGGGCGCCCGCTTCGACGGCATCCCAGTGGCTCTTCACATAGGCCGGGTTCAGGTTGAGAGACATGGGCAGGAAGCCTCTCTCGCCGGCGAGCTTCAGGGTGTCCGAATTGGCCGAGAGGCCCGCCACGCCGATCGGCGGGTGTGGATCCTGTAGCGGCGAGAGGTGCGGAACCAGCGAGTCCACCATGCGCGGCGGCTTCGTGACATTCCAGTACTTGCCCTGGTGGTCGAACTCGTCCTCGGACCACATGCGCAGGATGATGTCGAGCGCTTCACGGGTCATGTCGCGGTTTTCGCCGGACAGGCCGTCCACGTTGAACATCGCCCAGTCACTGGGGAGCCCACTGGCGGCGATGCCGAAGTTCAGCCGCCCGCCGGAGATGTGGTCGAGGGTGGCCACGCGATTCGCGAGCGCCGCCGGATGGTGGTAGGGCAGCAGGAAGCCCCCGGGACCCAGGCGGATGCGCTCGGTCTCGGCAAAGCCCTGCGCCACGAGGAGGTCCGGTGCGGGGTTCGGCTCCCAGGGCGCCGTGTGGTGCTCGCCGATCCAGGCCTCGGTCATGCCGAGCTGGTCGCCCCAGCGAATCGTCTGGAGATCCCATTCGTGGCCTTCGCGGAGGTCGCGCTCGGGCGGGTGAGAGGGCATCGAGAAAAAGCCGATTTCCATCGTGATCTCCAACTGGGTGGGCCGTCGGGCCGCACGAGACTGGGCGACACCCCCGGGCGGCGCCGCGGCAGGGTAGCAGGCGGGAGTCGGGCCCGTACCATACGCGGCCTGTGACGAACCGCGCCGCCGCACTTCTCGCACCCGACGAGCCGCCCGCCTGCACCGTTCTTCGGCCCAACGGGCGCTCCGCTTTCGTACTCTCCTGTGACCACGGCGGGAACGCCTTTCCGCGCGCGCTCGGCTCCCTGGGCGTCTCTGACTCGGAACGCGAGCGCCACATCGCCTGGGATCGGGGGGTGGCCGGCGTCGGGCGCGCCCTCTCCGAGTTACTCGATGCGCCGCTCGTCCTCGCCAACTACTCCCGGCTCGTGATCGATTGCAACCGGCCACTCGACTCGCCGGACTCGGTCCCCCGTCGAAGTGAAGACACCGAGGTACCGGGCAATCGCGATCTCTCCCCGGAAGCCATCGAGGGGCGACGCCGCGCGCTCTTTTACCCGTACCACGAGGCGCTGCGCGAAGTCCTCGACCGCCGCGACGCGGAGGGACGGGAGACCGTGTTCGTCGCCCTCCATAGCTTCACACCCAGCTACCTGGGGAAGGCGCGGCCTTGGGACGTGAGCCTGCTCTATCGCGATCGCCGCCTCTCCGCCGAGTTGATCGAGCTGCTCGAAGACGTCCCTGGGCTCTGCGTGGGCGACAACCAGCCCTACCAGATCGGGGACGACCACGACTACGGCATCCCGGTCCACGGCGAGCAGCGCGGCCTCGTCCACGCGCTCCTCGAAATTCGTCAAGATCATCTCGAAAGCGAAGCGGGCCAGCGCGTCTGGGCGGAGCGGATCGCCGATGTGCTCCCGCGCGCGCACGACCGTCTCAAGTCCTCTTCTTGAAACGCTCCGCTCTCGATCACGGAGTCGCAGCCATGACGCGCGTACACAGAATCGATCCCTCTTCGCACGCGCGCGGTCTGATCGCCGCCCTGCTCCTGGCCCTGCCCACCGCGGCTGCGGCGAACGACATGGCCGATGTGACGATCGAGACGCACCCCGTCGCGCCCGGTGTGCACATGCTCACCGGCCGCGGTGGCAACATCGGGGTCATCTCCGGCGAGGGCGGCGTGCTCTTGATCGACGATCAGTACGCCCCCCTCACCGAGAAGATCATCGCGGCCGTGAAGGCGATCGACCCGCGTCCGATCCGCTTCGTCCTCAACACGCACTGGCACGGCGACCACACCGGCGGCAACGAGAACCTCGGCAAGGCGGGCGCGGTGATCGTGGCCCACGACAACGTGCGCACCCGCATGACGGCGGAACAGGTGATGAGCGTCTTCGACCGCAAGGTGCCGCCCTCCCCCGCCGGCGCACTCCCCGTTCTCACCTTTCCCGACGAAGTGCGCCTTCACGTGGGCGGCATGACGATCCGCGCGCAGCACGTCGAGAACGCCCACACCGACGGCGACTCGCTCATCTGGATCGAAGAGCGCAACGTGATCCACATGGGAGACACCTATTTCAACGGCCTGTACCCCTTCATCGATGTCGACGCCGGCGGAAGCAGCGCGGGCATCATCGCCGCCGCGGACGTCGCGCTGGCCGGGCTTCCGGCCGATGCGGTGATCATCCCCGGCCACGGTGCACTCTCGAACCCCGGCGAGCTCAAGGCCTACCGGGACATGCTCGAGACCGTGAGCGGCCGGGTGGCCGCCGCGATCGCCGAGGGGAAGAGCGAGGACGAGGTGATCGCGGCCGCTCCGAGCGCCGAATTCGACGCGAGCTGGGGCAGGGGCTTTCTCAACCCCGAACTCTTCATTCGGATTCTCTACCGGGACCTGTCCCGATAGAGGCGCCGGGGCGACCCCCGGCCGCGGGCCCTACCCGAGTGCGTGCATCAGCACCAGGACGGACGCCACGAGGAGCGTGATCCACGTGAGGTTCGTCCCGACGAAGCGGAACACGTTGATCCCGGGCTTGTTGGTGAGACCCATGGGGTGCAGGATGCGCCCGACCACGAGTGCGCCGCCCATCGCGTGGATCCACGTATCCGAGGTGCCGCCGGCTTCCGCCATGGCGATCAGGATCAGGATCAGCGGGACGTACTCGACGAAGTTCCCCTGGCCGCGCACGACGGTGGTGAAGTCGGGGTTCCCCCCATCGCCGTATCCCACGTTGCCCTTGGCTCGCACCACGGCGACGACGCGGATGCTCAGCACCAACAGAATCAGGCCCAGGAGCCCGGCGTAGAGCGGCGTAATGGTGATGTTTTCCATGACTTCCCTCCTTGTGGGTGCGCCTTCGGGGCGCAGTCGGGAACAGTCTCCGGCCGCGGCTCTGGGGAAGTCAATCCGCAAAATGAAGGGTATCTAAAGCCCTGAATTGGAGGGGTTATTCGGATTCCCAGGCGATCTCGAAGGCGGCCCCGGCGGGCTCGATCCGCGCCGCCGTGGGAGCCGGAAAGTGCGCCGGAAAGAGCACACGCCCGGCGCCGGCGGCCTCCTCGAGAATCCGCCGTCGCGTCGCGGCCGAGGCCGCCCGGTCGAAGCAGAAGGCGCTCGAGGCCTCCGGGTAGCGGACCTGGAGGGGGTGGTGGAGGACGTCCCCCGACAACAGCCCGCGAAAACCGGCCGTCTCGAGGGCGACCACCGCGTTCCCCGGGGTATGGCCGGGCGCCAGCTCCACGCGCAAACCGCGCTCGATCTCGAAGCCGTCGTCGACGAGCTCGGAGAGACCGGCCGCTACGACGGGGTGGACGCTGTCGCGGTAGCAGTCCGCCAGGACCGCGCTCACCGGCGGCGGGTAGGGCCCCGGCCGCGCCTCGGGCGCGGTGTCCGCGTAGCGGCTCCACTGCTCCCACTCCGCGCGGGCAAACAGGTAGCGGGCGTTGGGGAACGTGGGGATCCAGCGCCCGTCCCGGAGGCGCGTGTTCCATCCGACATGGTCGGGGTGGAGGTGGGTGCAGAACACGACGTCGATGTCCTCGGGCGCCAGGCCCAGCGCGGCCAGCCGCGCGAGATAGGGGCTCTGCTGGTGGTGCCAGTCGCCGAAGTCGGGGCGCTCCTTGTCGTTCCCGACACAGGCATCGACCAACACGGTGTAGCGGCCGGTCCGCACCACGAAACTGTGGACGCTCATCACGAGCGCCCCCGCATCGGGGTCGAAAAAGCGCGGGCAGAGCCAATCGCGTTCGGCGTCGAGCGCCTCGGCCGGCAGCGTCGGAAGCAGCATCTCCGGCGGGTACATCGGGCCCTCGCTCTCGACGAGGCGGTCGATGCGGATGTGGTCGCGCACGATCGGTTGCATACTCGGCCTTCCCCGGGCGGGATGCGGGACGGAGGCGCAGTATGCCCGATCGACATGCCGAAATCGCCGGCGCCGGGTTCGCCGGCCTGGTCGCCGCGCTGGCGCTCGCGCAACGCGGCTGGTCGGTGCGCGTCCACGAACGAACCCCCTTTCTGCGCGCCGAGGGCTTTGCCCTCACCATGCACGGCAACGGCGTGCGCGTGCTCAAAGCGCTCGGGGTCTTCGAGGACGCCGTGGCGGGTGCGATGCGCGTGGCGAGCCTCGAAACCCGCAACGCCGACAACGAGACGACACTCACGCTGACGCCGCCCACGCCGCCCTACCGGGTGTCGCGTCAACAACTCATCCACACCCTCGCCGCGGCTGCCGAGGCACGCGGGGTCGAAATCGAGGTCGGCTCGGCGGGGGTCTCGGCAACACCGGAGGGAGAGCTCGAGCTCGACGACGGGCGCAGGCTGAAGGCCGACCTCGTCGTGGCCGCGGACGGCGTGAACTCGGCGCTGCGCGATCGCTCGGCGATCCAGGTGCGACGCATCCCGCTCCCGGCGGGCGGCGCGTTCCGCGTGATGATTCCGCGCAGCGCAGAGGAGAAAGAGGCCGAGCCCGGTGACGCGGCGATCAACTACGAGTTCTGGTCGGGGCGCCGGCGCATCATCGCGAACCCCTCCTCGCGCGAGGAGCTCTACCTCGCGCTCTCCTGCCCGGCGGACGACGCGGCGGGCAAAGCGCTTCCGATCGACGTCCCGTCCTGGGAACGCGCCTTTCCCCACCGCGAGGATCTCTTCGCCCGGATCCGCGCGGGGGCCGACTGGGATCGGGTGCAGTGGGCGCGCTTCGAAGTATTGAAACTGCGTGCCTGGTCGGCCGGCCGCCTCGCCGTGGTCGGCGACGCCGCCCACGCCATGGCCCCCGATCTCGGTCAGGGGGGCGGTACCGCGATGGTGAACGCTTTGGCGCTGGCCGTGGCGCTCGACGATGTCGCACCCATCCCGCGCGCCCTGGCCCTCTGGGAGAGCCGCGAGCGGCCGCTCACGGAGCACACCCAGCGCTGGGCCCGGCTCTACAACCACTCCACGCTGTGGCCCGAGCGGCTGCGCACCTTTGTGTTCGAGCAGGTCGGCGCGTGGGGCTTCTTGCGCCGGCAGGTGCAGCGCCCGTCGGCGCACATACCGCGCGGCTATGTCGAGGAGGAGGCCGCCTCGATCAAGTGATTGGAGGCGACACTCTTGGGGTCGCGCACCTTGCCCGCCGTTTCGACACCCGCCACCGGCAGACCCGTCGGGTCGAGAAGCCCCACCTGGGCGAGCACACTCGCCTGATCCCAGTAGATGTGCTCGTGGGCGAGCTTGTCGCCCTCGAAGTGAACGATCACGACGAAGGGGATTTCCACGCGTCGCCCGGTGGGCGCCACGCCGGGGAGCATCCAGTCCATCTCGATCGTGTGCGTGAACTGGAAGATGAATTCGTCGACGATGGTGTCCTCGCCGATCGTGCGGGAGATCGGCGCGATCTCGGTATCCGGTGGCATCTTCGGGATGAAGTGATTCGAGTAGAAGGCGCCGAGCGCTTCNNCGTGATCGTCGGGATATGGTTGACGTAGGCGTGAGGCACCATCGTCTCGAGGGTGGAGTCGGTGCGTTTGGTGTCGAACTCGTGTCGGAGGTGCTCTTCCCAGAGCGCCTCGAGCGTTGCGGCGCGGCTCGTCGTCATCTGCCTTCTCCTTCCTCGTCGGCGTCGTCGGCCGACGGTTTCTCGCGGGGTGGCGGGCGCGGCCGGCGGCTCCGCCCGCGCAGTGCGCTGGGCTCCGCTACGCCGATCCGCCCCCGAGCCCACGCAGACCGCCGTCGCGCACGGGGTCCCATCCCTTGCGACACTCGAGCAGCGGAATCACACACTCGCCAAAGCGACGGATACCCGACACCCAATCGGGCCAGCTGAACAAGATGCCTTCGACGTTCGGGTCGGCCGCGAGCGCGTCGATCTTCTGTGCCACCGTCTCATAGGATCCGACGATCGCCGGGTAGCCCATGAAGGCCATGTTGCCGACCTCCGGGTCGCCCCCGAGGAGTTCTGCGGCCGAATCGCGCAATTGCTGGGTGGTCCCGTCCTGCACCGTGTCCATCTGCGCCGAGGCCACCATCGAGAGGATCGCCTCGATGTCGCCACCCGCGACGATGTCGCGGCACACCTGATGGGCCTTCTCGTCGGTCTCTTCCGCGACGAGGTGGAGGAGCGCGTAGGTCGCCACCGAGCGGCCACTCTGCTCGCCCATCTCGCGCAGGTCGGCCGCGAGGGTGTGGACGCGCTCGGGCTCGGCCATCACGAAATTGTGCCCCCCGATCGACGCCACGAAGCGACGGCCAGCGGCGGACATCCCGGCGGAGATGATCGGGATCTCGTGCTCGGGCGTCGGCAGACAGGAGCAATCCTCGAGGTCGAAGAACGCGCTCTTGTGGGTCGCGCGACCGTCCCGCCACAGGGCGCGGAGGATCTCGACGTACTCGGTGGCGTACTCGTAGCGCTGCTCGTAGTACTCGTCGCCGCGCCAGAGCCCCATCTGCTTGTACTCGGGCTTGTTCCACCCGGTCACGATGTTGAGTGCCGCGCGTCCGCCGCTCACATCGTCGAGGGTCGCCATCATGCGCGCCACATAGGCGGGGTGGAGCGAGAGAATGGTCGTGGTCGGGATCAGCCCGATGCGCTCGGTCACGCTGGCCAGCGAAGCCATCAACGTGAAGGACTCCATACAGGCGTCCCAGAAACCGGTCTCCCCACCGAATCCGCGGAACTTCATCATCGAGAGCACGAAGTCGAGCCCCTGACGTTCCGCTTCGAGGGTGACGTCGCGGTTGAGCTCCCAGGTGGGGAGGTAGGGCGGGATCGCCTTGGTGATCAGATAGCCGTTGCTGCCGTTGGGGAGAAAGACACCGAACTTCATGGCGAGCAGTCTCGCAGATCGGCCCGACCGGGGCATTCGCGCGGCGCCGCCCTTGTGGGCGCGGCCCGGGCTCCCTTCTAGCTGGGGGAGGCCCCTTNNGGAGTCGCCGTCGGGCACCCAGGTCTGGGTGAAGCACATGAAGCGCTGGCGGAAGCCGGCGTCCCGGGGTTTTCCGCGGAAGGTCGAGAAGCCCGAGACGATGCCGGTATCGCCGTAGCGCTGATAGCGCATGTCGCGCGGCACCCACTCGAAGCTCTCCCACATCGGGACGTGGAAATCGATGTGGTTCTGGAAGTCCGCCTTGGAGAACCGCCACGGGATGTCTTCGTCGAAGATCACCATCCCGTCGTCCATCATCCCCCACACCACATCGAGTGATCCGCCGTTGAAGGCCTCAGCCCAGCGTGTAAACGCGCCCTCGAGGCTGCGTGTGTCGGACATCTCGTCTCCTTTGTAGGCTGCGCCTGCGGCGCCCATCGGTCGTCGGGCTCCGGGAGTCCGCGATATGCTAGTGCGATCGCGGCCCGCGATGCGAGTTTTCCGACGCGACCGCCCGAGGAGACCGACCCATGATCAAAGGCTTCGCCCTCATCCCGAAGAAGCGAGACATCAGCGACGCCCAGTTCCACACGCACTGGCGCGACATCCACGGCCCCCTCGCGCTCCGCATCCAGGCGCTCCAGCGCTATGTGCAGAGCCATCGCATGAGCGAGAACGTTCCGGGGTTCGACCACGTGCCCTACCACGGCGTCGCCGAGATCTGGTTCGATGATCTCGACAGCATCGCCAAGCTCGGTGAGAACCCCGAATACCTCGAGGGCGCATATCTCGACGAGCCCAACGTCTTCGAACAAGACCTGATCCGCTTTCTCGCGACGCGGGAAGAGGTGGTGATCCCCGGCCCGAAGATCGAGCAAGACACGCCCCTGGTGAAGGCGATCTTTCTGCTGCGCCGCAAGCCGGGGATGAGCGTCGCGGAGTTCCAGAAATACTGGCTCGAGGAGCACGCGCCGCAGATTCCGCGCGATGCCGGCGTCCTCCGCTATGTGCAGTGCCATCAGGCGCCCGAGACCTACGACGGCGACGAAACCCCCGAATACGACGGGGTCGCGGAGCTCTCCTTCGAGAATCTGCAGGGCTTCAACGACTACTGGACGAGCGACCGCGTCCAGGCCATTTTTGCGGCCGACGCACCGCGCTTCCTGCATCCGACCGAGTGCACGGCGCTGCTGGCGGAAGAGACCCGGCTGCGCTGGGAGTGACCCGGAGCGCTGCGTTCTCGTGTGCGCAGCGGGAGGGGTTGCGAGGCGCCGGACGCGCGCCCCGACCCGGGGTCCGCGCTACCGAAGGGTCAAGCTCGCGCGCCCGAGACCCTCGATTTCCGTCGCCATCTCGTCGCCGGCGCGGAGCCATTGGGTGGTGACGACGCTCCCGGTGAGCACCACATCCCCCGCGCGCAACGCGCGGCCGCGTTCGCCGAGATGGGTCGCGAGCCACGCCAGGGCGTTCATGGGGTGCCCCAGCACATCCGCACCGGTGCCCTCTCCCACCACCTCGCCGTTGATCTCCATCCGCCCGGCGAGCGCGGCCAGGTCGAGGTCGCCCCAATCGCCGCGCTCGGGCCCCAGCACACACCCCGCATTGAAGGCGTTGTCCGCCGCGAGCGTCGGGGCGTCGAGCGCCCCGTAGTCGCAATCGCGGTCGTCGACGACCTCGATCGCCGCCATGCACGTCGCCACGAAGGGCGCGATGCTGTCGCGGTCGTAGGGCGTTGGTCGCGCGGGAACGTCCGCGCCGAGCCGCACCGCGATCTCCGACTCCACGCCAAAATGCACGAGATCCTCCGCGGCTCGGACGACCCCGCTCTGCGACACACGGTCGCGGAAGATCGCCCCGGCGAGCGGGTGATCGATTCCCACGAATTGCTGCATCACGGGCGTGGTGAGCGCGATCTTCCATCCCGCGATGTCGGCGCCGGCGAGCGCGTGTCCGGCATCCTGCACCGCGTAGGCCTCGGCGAGATCGCGCGGTGCGCAGTCACCGAGCGGGCGGAGGACCTCGCCCGACTCGTGCTGTTTGCGAAGGGCTTCGGCGGCGGCGCGGGCGCGGTCCTCCATGCGCACTAGCCGCGGGTGATCACGACCTTGCCGAAGTGGGTCGCGCCGCGGAGGTGCTCGTAAGCGGCCTTCACTTCACCGAGGTCGTCGAAGGAGAAGCGTCGGTCGATCACCGCCGGTATCCGGTTCGCCTCGAGGGAGCGGTTCATGTCGCGAAACATCTCGCGGCTCCCGACGAANNCGCGATCGACTTCTCGAGCGTTCCCGCGCCGCCCACTTCGAGCACCTGATCCACGCCCTGACCCTCGGTCAACGCCAGCACTTCTTTCTCCCAGTCGGGGTGCTCGCGGTAGTTCACGGTGGCGTCCGCGCCGAGCGCCTTGGCGCGCTCGAGTTTCTCGTCACTGCTACTGGTGATGATGACCCGCGCCCCGGCCGCTTTGGCGAGCTGCAGCCCGAAGACCGAAACCCCGCCGGTGCCGAGCGCCAACACCGTCTGGCCCGCACACAGGTCGGCAGCGACGAGGCCCTGCCACGCTGTCACGGCGGCGCAGGGCAGACACGCGGCCTCTTCGTGACTCATGTGGCTGGGCGCCTTCACCCAGCCGCGCTGCGGCAGCACCACGCGTTCGGCGAGGGTGCCGTCGAGGCCCCCGCCGAGCGCCGAACAAAAGGCCCGCTCGTCCGGAGCGCCGCCTTCCCAGTCGCGGAAGAAACTCGACGCCACCGAATCGCCGGGTTGGAACTCGGTGACCGCCGAACCCACCTCCACCACCTCGCCGGCGCCGTCCGAAAGCGGCACCAAGGGCGGGTTGCGCACGATCTTGTCGTTGCGCGCGTAGCCGGCGAGGGGGACGTTGAGGTCGCGAAAGTTGAGCGACCAGGCGCGCATCGCGACGCGGACATCTTCGGGGCCGAGCGCGGCGTCGGCGACGTCGGCGCTCGAAAGCGCGTCGAGGCCCTTGGGCTCGGTGAAATGGTAGGTCTTCAAGGGAGATCCTCCGGAAGCGGTGGACCGGGAGAATACCTCAGGCTTCCGCGCGCTCGGCGAACACTGCAGCGAGGTGTTCACGAATCGCCCCCTCGCCGACGCACGCGGCGAGCCCGCGACGCGTCTCCTCGCGCAGGAGCGCGGAACCGATCGATTTCAGGATCTCGAGCTGTTGATCGTCGTCCGCTTCGGGGGTGAGGACGAGGAACACGAAGCGGGCCGCTTCGTCGTCGATTGCGTTCCAATCGATCCCCGGCTCCGAGAAGCCGTACACCACCACCGACTCGGCGAGACCGGGGAGCCGTGCGTGGGGGATGGCGACGCCCATCCCGACCCCAGTGCCCATCGTCTGTTCGCGTTGGCGAACCGCGGCGATCACGACCAAACCGTGGGGAACCGNNAACCGCGGCGATCACCCGGTCGGGGCGCAAACCCGAGGCCAGAGCGGCGGCGCGCTCGGAGAGCTCGTCGATGGCGCCATAGCGTGTGCGCGCGGTGAGACGGGGGAGGACACCGGCGGGCGGGAGTGCCGCGGGCCGTTCGAGAGACGGAGCGAGTACGTGGGCGAGCAGCGGGCCCACCACCAGCGCCGAGGCCACCGACGCGAA
>JABAHO010010656.1_pt1 | contig 16525 bp, 15 predicted proteins | sample 7062071 | NCBI WGS metagenome assembly JABAHO01 (sample SAMN14534356, study PRJNA622989) | marine sediment metagenome | biome: marine biome [ENVO:00000428]; feature: marine pelagic biome [ENVO:01000023]; material: deep marine sediment [ENVO:00002113] | place: India: Gulf of Kutch | collected...
CGGGACCGCTCCACCAAGGGCACGCCGTCGCGCATGCCATGTCTGAGAACCAGCTCCCGGTCGCCGCGCAGATCCACATCGACGATCTGAATATCGGGCTCGACCGTCGAGACGTCGTAGCTGCGCGCGAGGGCATTTCGCACCTCTTCGTAGCCACGCTCGTTGTGGATCGCACGCACCGTCACATGATCTTCCTTGGCATCGTCGGTCATGCGAAAGAGCTTGAAGTCTCGCATGAGCTTGGGGCTCAAGAACTGCTTGATGAAGGATTCGTCGCGGTAGTTGGCCCAGGCGTCCTTGAGGACCGACCGCCAATCCCCGGACCCCGCGATATCCGGGAACCACTCGCGGTCCTCGTCGGTCGGCTCGGTGCAGATGCGCTTGATGTCCTGCATCATGGCGAAGCCCAGCGCATAGGGGTTGAGGCCGCTGTAGCGCGGATCGTCGAAGTCGGGCTGGAACACCACGGCGGAGTGCGAGCGCAGGAACTCCAGCATCGCGCCCTCGTCCACCGCGCCCTTGTCGTAGAGCCGGTTCATGATGTAGTAATGCACGAAGGTGGCGCAGCCCTCGTTCATCACCTTGGTCTGGCTTTGCGGATAGAAGTACTGTGCGACTTTGCGGACGATGCGTACGATCTCACGCTCCCACGGCTCGAGCAGCGGTGCGTTCTTCTCGACGAAGTAGAGGATGTTCTCCTGAGGTTCGCTCGGGAACCTGATGTCTTCCTTCTCCTGCGCCTTCGACGGGTGGGCGGGGATCGTCCGCCACAGGTCATTGACCTGGCGTTGCAGGTACGCTTCGCGCTCCGCCTGTCGCTCCCTTTCCATTTCGGCCGAGATCGGGCGTGCGCGCCTGTAGCGATCGACGCCGTAATTCATCAGCGAGTGGCACGCGTCGAGCAGGGTTTCGACCTCTTCGACGCCATGGCGTTCCTCGCACTCGGCCACGTAGCGCTTCGCGAATAGCAGGTAGTCCACGATAGCGCTCGCATCGGTCCAGGTCCGGAACAGGTAGTTGCCCTTGAAGAACGAGTTGTGGCCGAAGCAGGCGTGCGCGATGACCAGCGCCTGCATGGTCAGGGTGTTCTCCTCCATGAGGTAGGAGATGCACGGGTTGGAGTTGATGACCAGCTCGTAGGCGAGCCCCATATGTCCCTGCTGGTAGTTCCGCTCGACGTCGAGGAACTGCTTGCCGAACGACCAGTGGTGATAGCCGACCGGCATGCCGATGGACGAGTAGGCGTCCATCATCTGCTCGGCCGTGATGATCTCGATCTGGTTCGGGTACGTGTCGAGTCTGAACCTGTCCGCGAGCTGGCCGATCTCGCGCTCGAAAGCCTCGAGTGACTCGAAAGTCCACTCGGAACCTTCGGCGATGAGTTTGTCGCTCACGATTCCTTCCTCTCAAAGAGGCCGCGGAAGACGGGAAATATCTCGTCCGGTCGGGTGATCCGCTTCATCGCGAACCGATCCTGGTGTTCCTGGGCGAGCGGCTCGTAGTTGTGCCAGAGCTGCTGGCCTTGTCCGCGCGTGATCTCGACGTACGTGAAGTACTGGCAAGCCGGCAGGATGCTTTCGGCGAGCAGCTTCTGGCAAAGCGGAGAGTCGTCGGACCAGTTGTCACCATCCGAGGCCTGGGCTACGTAGATGTTCCAGTCCTGCGGCGGATATCGTTCCTCGATGATCTCCTGTGTCAGCTTCAGCGCACTCGATACGACCGTGCCGCCTGTTTCCCGCGAGTAGAAGAAGGTCTCCTCGTCCACCTCGCTCGCGCGTGTGTGATGGCGGATGAAAACGATCTCCGTCTTCTCGTAGTGGCGGCGCAGGAACAGGTGCAGCAGCAGGAAGAATCGCTTGGCGATGTCCTTGATGCTCTGGCTCATCGAGCCGGACACGTCCATGACGCAGAACATGACCGCGCAACTCGACGGTGTCGGCTCTTCGATCAGATTGTTGTAGCGCAGATCGTACTCGTCGAGGAACGGCACGTTGTTGACCCGTCGCCGCATGCGCTCGATGTTCGCTGTCAGCTCACGGATCTTCGTTTCGGTATCGAGGTCGACGACGTTGGTGTCGCCGGACGATTGCTTCGCCTCGAGTTCGGCCAGCTCGGTTTCGGCTGTCCTGATCTGCTTGTGCAGTTTTCCCGTCAGCGCGATGCGCCGACCCTGGGCGGTCCGCAGCGAACGGATGACATTGAGGCGTGCCGGCATGCCGACCCGCTGGAAGCCGCCGCGCACCAGCTTGACCGATTCCGAGTTCTTGAGCTGTTTCTTGACCATGTTCGGCAGCTCGAGATCCTCGAACATGAAGTCGAGGAACTCCTCGCGATTGAGCTCGAAGACGAAGTCGTCCATGCCCTCGCCCTGATTGCTAGCGCCGCCGCCGCCGCTGCCGCCTTTCGGCCGGTCGATGCGGTCGCCGCGCACGAACTCTTTATTTCCGGGTAATACGCNNTCGTCCATGCCTTCGCCGCTGTTGCTGGCCTCGCCACCGCCGCCCCCACCAGCGCCGCCCTCCGGACGCTTGATGCGATCGCCGGTCCGGAACGACTTGTTGCCCGGCAGCACGCGGCCCTGGCGCCCGCCTTTCCCGTTACGGAATACGGGCTCCGAAACGTCCCGCGTCGGGATCGAGATCTCCTCCCCGCGCTCCATGTCGGTAATGCTGCGCTGGTTGACCGCATCGGAAACGGCCTTCTTGATGTGCGCACGATAACGTCGCAGGAAGCGCTGTCGATTCACCGCGCTCTTGTTACGCCCATTGGGACGTCGATCGACGATCATCATGGCCATCTGCCTACCTCCGGTCGTTCCGGCTACTGGCTCTTGCGCACGCGCAGATACCACTCGGACAAAAGCCGGACCTGCTTCGTCGTGTAGCCTCGTTCGACCATCCGGGCGACGAAATCGTCGTGCTTCTTCTGGTCTTCCTTCGACGACTTCGTGTTGAAGGAGATCACCGGCAGCAGATCCTCGGTGTTCGAGAACATCTTCTTCTCGATCACGAGTCGCAGCTTCTCGTAGCTCGTCCAGCGCGGGTTGTTGCCATTGTTGTTGGCGCGGGCCCGCAGCACGAAGTTGACGACTTCGTGGCGGAAGTCCTTCGGATTGCCGATGCCGGCGGGCTTCTCGATCTTCTCGAGCTCGTCGTTCAGCGCCGCGCGATCGAGGATCTCGCCGGTTTCAGGATTCCGGAACTCCTGGTCCTGTATCCAGATATCTGCATAGAGGACATATCGGTCGAACAGGTTCTGCCCGTACTCGGAATACGACTCCAGGTNNGGTACGCCGTCTGGATCTCTTTCCCGATGAATTCGATGTATCGCGGCGTGATGAATTCCTTGAGCGCGTTCAGATAACGGTCGCGCGTGTCTTCCGGGAACTGCTCCTGTTCGAGCTGTTTCTCGATGACGTAAAGGAGATGCACAGGGTTGGCGGCGACTTCGGTCGGATCGAAGTTGAAGACCTTGGACAGGATCTTGAACGCGAATCGCGTCGACAGACCCGTCATGCCTTCGTCGACACCGGCCGCGTCCCGGTATTCCTGGATCGACTTGGCCTTCGGATCGATGTCCTTGAGGTTCTCGCCGTCGTAGACCCGCATCTTGGAGTAGACGCTCGAATTTTCCGGTTCCTTGAGACGGGACAGCACGATGAATTGCGCCAGCATGTCGAGCGTGTCCGGCGCGCACGGCGCCTCGGACAGCGAACTCTCGCGCAGCAGCTTCTCGTAGATGTGCACCTCCTCGGAGACCTGCAGGCAGTACGGCACTTTCACGATGTACACGCGATCGATGAACGCTTCATTGTTCTTGTTGTTCTTGAAGCTCTGCCATTCCGCCTCGTTCGAGTGGGCGAGGATGACACCGTCGAACGGGACCGAGCCGATTGCTTCGGTGCCGTTGTAGTTGCCTTCCTGGGATGCCGTCAGCAGCGGATGCAGCACCTTGATCGGTGCCTTGAACATCTCGACGAACTCCAGGATGCCCTGGTTGGCCTTGCACAAGCCACCGGAGAAGCTGTAGGCATCCGGGTCGTGCTGCTCGAACTCCTCCAGCTTGCGGATGTCCACCTTGCCGACCAGGGACGAGATGTCCTGGTTGTTCTCGTCGCCGGGCTCGGTCTTGGAGACCGCGATCTGCTGCATGCGCGACGGATAGAGCTTGACGACCCGGAACTGGCGGATGTCGCCGCTGTATTCGCGCAGACGCTTGGCTGCCCACGGCGACATGATGCCGCGCAGGTATCGCTGCGGGATATCGAATTCTTTCTCGAGGATCTCACCGTCTTCGTGAGGATCGAAGAGCCCCAGGGGCGACTCCCATATGGGCGATCCCTTGATCGCGTAGAACGGCACGTTCTCGATCAGCCGTTTCAGCGTTTCGGCGAGCGAGGACTTGCCGCCGCCGACGGGCCCGAGCAGGTAGAGGATCTGCTTGCGTTCCTCGAGACCCTGCGCGGCGTGGCGGAAGAAGGATACGACCTGCTCGATGCACTCCTCCATACCGTAGAAGTGGCCGAAGGTCGGATAGCGCTTGATGACCTTGTTCGAGTAGATGCGGCTGAGGCGTGCGTCCTGTGACGTATCCACGACTTCGGCTTCGCCGATGGCCATGAGCATCCTCTCGGCGGCCGTGGCGTAGGCCCCGGGGTCGCTCTTACAAAGTTCGAGATACTCGTCCAGGCTCATTTCTTCCTGTTCGGTGGCCTCGTAACGAGACTGGTAGTCGCTGAAAATGCTCATCGTCGTCTCCTTGTGCCTTGCCGATCGGTCGTGCCGTCCCGGTATTCTTTTCTTTGTCAGTCAGCAGATACCTATCGCCTCAAGCGTTCTCCCTCTGTTCGGTCGGAATGTGGTGTAAATGAAGGCCGTTATGTCCAGTTCGACCGTCGGTCTGCCGGCGCGGTTCCGGAAATAAACGGCAGCCTCGCCCGGTCTGGCGGCGGTCGAAAAATCGCGTAGTCGTGGGGCTCAGCGCGGCGGCAGGCCTGGTCTTGCAGGTCCCGGGCAAAGCGCCGCCTATGTAATTCGAGTCCATCGTAGATGCCCCCTTGACAGCCGTAGCTGTGACGTCCGATGGTGCGCGCGGATTTAACAAAAGACCGTGAACCAGTTCTCGTTGTGGAGGGTTGGCGCCGCAACGCGATACCGCGGTCGGATGTGGAGGCGACCTGTGGAACTGACTCTCTACGCCGTGATTCTCTTCGTGCACGTACTGCTCTTCGCTTACTGGCTGGGCGCAGACTGGGGGGTTTTCGTCAACGGTCGCCGGGTCGCCGATGACCGCTTGTCACGCGAGGAGCGTTTGCGATTCCTCGTCGCGTCCGTGGAGATCGACGTATTGCCACGCAGCGCGATCGTGCTCGTCATCGCGGTCGGATTCACGCTCGCCTGGATGGGAGGCTTCTCGAGCCTCGGCCCGGGGTTTCTCGCGGCCTGGTGGCTATTGTCCGTTGGCTGGCTCGGTCTCGTCTGGCTGACCGGTTATGTGCTCGAGCCCGGGCCTTTGAAAGACAGGCTGGACGTCGTGCATATCTGGCTGAGACATGCCGTCACTGCAACGCTGATACTTCTAGGGGCGGCGGGGCTTGCAACCGGTTGGCCTGTTTCAGACCGGTGGCTCGGCCTCAAGCTGTTGCTCGTCGGCGTGCTCCTGACCGGCGGCAGTATCCTTCGCATTATCGTCGCGGGTTGGGTGCGCGAACTCACCGCCGAGCCCGGCACCGCGGCAGCGAAGGAATCGGCCGGCACCATCGCCCGGAATTATCGGATGACCCGTCGGATCGTTTTCTTCTTCTGGGGTACGACCATCACCATCGCGTTTCTGGGCGTTACCCGACCGTTCTGATGAACAACCCGACGCCGATCGGGACGATCGTGATAGTCCCGCCTCATACTGATCATTGCGACAGGCGTGCAGTAGAGCTGCGATTCGGACAGAATCACGGCGACCGCCAGCCGACAATGTCACGGGGCTGAAGCAGTGATCAGAAAATTCTATGTGGACGTGCCCGACGGACAGATCCACGCACGATCCGTCGATAGTGACGGCCCGACTGTCGTTCTTCTTCACCGGACTGCCGCCTCGTCCGCGATGTACGAACAGCTGCTCCCGCGGCTGGCGCCGAACGTGCGAGCCGTTGCGATCGATACGCCGGGGTTCGGCGCATCTTTCAGACCAGAGTCCCCGCCGGCCATGCGCGACTATGCCCGGTGGATACTGGAGGCCCTGGATGCGATGTCTTTGGAGTCCGCGCACTTCTTCGGTCATCACACCGGCGCCAACATCGCTGCCGAGATCGCTGCGAGTCATGCGGACCGCGTCGAGAGTCTCATGCTGATGGGTGTGACGTGGCTCGATGCCTCGGAACGCGATGCATTCCGGCCGATGTTTGCGGAGACTTACGCACCGGATGACGACGGCGGCTATCTCAGGAAGAACTGGGACTGGGTCAAGATGATGCAGGTTACTGACGATGCGTTGCCGGCAGTTCACCAGGAATTCCTGGACACGACGAGTGCATACGAGGGTCGCGTGCAGGCCTTCAGCGCAGTCTGGGATCAGGACATGCAGGCGCTGCTCCGGGGATTGTCACAGCCCATGTGTCTCATGTGCGCCGAGGACGAGATGCTGTTCCGATATTTCGGGCCCATGCTCGAAGCGCTGCCGGATGCCGAGTCAGCCACATTCCGGGGCGGTACCTTCGCGCCCGAACTCGATAGCCGCAGGATTGCCCAGGCTATCGTCGACTTCGTATCCGACGTCGTCAGCTAAGGCCTTTCAGAAAGTCCACGACGACAGCGGTCCATTCGTCGGGCTTCTGGTCCGTAATGTCCACGCCGCCATCCTCCAACTCCGCATAAGTGAAGTGGGGGACCAGTTCCCGGGTCTTCCCGGCCAGTGGATAGAGCATGTCGCCGGTGTTGAAGATGATCAGTCCCGGCTGCGTGACCTTCTGCAGACCCTCTGCGCCGTCCCAGGTAAACGCGGCGTTGTGCCCGTACCAGAACGGCCCCAGCCCCATCAGACCCTGCATGACGTAGCTCGTGCATAACTCGGCGCCGTCTTCGAGGTTCTCTACCCATGGGTAGCGCTTCTGATAGAGCTTCGTCAGATGCGAACCGTCTGGATGGTGAGTGAAATTCTTCTCCTCCTGGAGCACGGTGTCGATGAATTCCTGTTGCTGTTCGCGGCTCATCGGTGCGGGACCGGACAGGACCACCGAATCGATCCGGTCCGGGAACTGGATGGCCGCCGACATCGAGATCTTGCACCCTGTGTGGTGGCCGCCTGCGCTCGCGCTGGCGAGGCCCAGATGATCCAGTACAGCGGGGATCGCCTTCGCGTAGTCGTCGATCGTCGGCACGAAATCCGGCGGATCCGACATGCCGAATCCGGGCGTGTCGATGCCGATGGCGCGGATCCCCTGTTCGGCCAGCGGCCCATAGACGCGATCGAACTGTTTCGACGTCATCGGCGATTGCGGGCAAAGCAGGAGTGCCTGATCACCGTGGCCCGTATCCTGGTAATGGATCTGCCCGAAGGGTCCGTCCGCATATCCTCGTCTTGGCGTCATCAGTTGGTCCTTTTCGCGGATGTCAGCCTGTCAAATTCGATAGTTCGCCTAGTCTATCCCAGAAGAGCCGACCGGCTGCGCGCGTATGATAAGTTCAACGATGAACGCGACGGTCGCTCGGGAGGATTCATTGGGCTCCGATCAATCGCCACAGGCAACAGTGCTCGGCATCACGGGGCAGGTCATGCTCGCGCGGGCCCTCGCTTGCGTAGTCGAGCTCGGCATTGCGGATCGCGTCGGTCGAGAGCCCGCTTCAGCAGAGGGGCTGGCAACGGAACTGTCGCTCGACGCCGATGCGGTCTACCGATTGATGAGGGCGCTCTCGGCGAACGGGATATTCGAGGAGGACGGCGAGGGTCTTTTCCACATGACGCCGACGTCGGCCGTACTCGTCGACGGCGAGGCGGGATCGGTACGCGACATGCTGCGCCTGCCCTGGCAGGACCTCGTCTGGCGCACCTGGCTCGATATGCCGCACACGTTGCGTACGGGCGAGCCCGCATTCGACAAGGCTCACGGAGCCGCGTTCTTCGATTACCTCGCTGCAAACCCCGAGGCCAACGCGCTTTTCGATGCGAGCATGGCGCTGATCTCCGAGCCGGAGGATACGGCGGTGGCGCAGGCAATGCCGGTGGATGGAACCGACCACGTGGTCGATCTCGGCGGGGGGCGCGGCGGGCTCATGGCAGCCGTCCTCGCCCGGCACGAGCGGGTAACGGGCGCCATTTTCGATCAGCCCCAGGTTCTTGCCGAGCCGTCACTGATCGATCCCGGACATCGCTCACGTTGCAAGGCGATCGCCGGGGATTTCTTCGAATCCATCGTGTCGGGTGCCGATTACTACGTGCTCAAGCGGATACTGCATGACTGGGATGACGCCGACGCAGATCGCATCCTCGCATGCTGCCGCGAGGCGGCGGGGGACACGGGCCGGTTGCTCGTCGTCGAGGCGATCGTGAAGCCGGGCAACGCGCCGGACCCGGTCAAGACGCAGGACCTCGGCATGATGCTGCTGACCAAGGGCCGCGAACGGACCGAGGACGAGTACCAGGCCTTGTTCGAGCGGGCAGGCTTGCGACTGAGACACGTGCACCCGACCGACGCCCCGAGCGGCGTCAGCGTTCTGGAGTGCTCCCCCGGCGTCGGGGGATGATCGGTACGCGACCGGGATGGCAATGTCGGAAATATTCGCACCGGTGGAGTGGCTGACCACATGAACGATATCGAAAAACAGCGGATCGTCGTATTCGGCGGCAGCAGCGGGATTGGCTATGCCGCGGCGGCGAGACTGCTCGCGCTGGGCGCAGACGTCACCATTGCGGGACGCTCTGCCGAGCGCCTCGGCGAGGCGTCCAGGACATTGGGGGAAGTCGGCAGTGCCAGTGTCGACTGCGCCGACGCGGAAGCAGTCATCGCCTTTTTTCGTGACTTCGGGTCAGTGGCTCATGTTGTCGTTTCGCTTGCTGGCAGTGCCGCACTAGGACCATTCGCCTCGCTCGACGGTGCAGCGCTTCGGAACACGTTCGAAGGCAAGTTCTGGCCATACATCAACGTCATGCGCGCAGCGCTTCCAATGCTAGAGCGAGACGGTTCATTGACGATGGTGACGGGCACATCGGCGATCTCCGCGGCACCCGGTGCGGCGAGTCTTTCGGCGGTCAACGGCGCCCTCGAAGGCATGCTGAAGACGTTGTCCGTGGAACTGGCGCCGCGGCGGATAAACGCGGTATCGCCCGGACTCACCGATACCGCTGCGTGGAGCCGCGTGCCGGACGATATCCGCAACGACATGTATGAAAAGGCAGCGGCGGAAACGCCGGCCGGTCGCGTCGGCCAGGCTGACGATGTCGCTCAGGGCGTGGTCGCATGTGTCGTCACTCCGTTCCTCACGGGCGCCCTGATCCCGATCGATGGCGGCAAGCGGTTCACGTAATTTCGGATCACGGTCGCGCCGCGTCCGCAATGGGAATATCCGACCTGTCCGCTAGCCCGCCGCGACTGATTCCCGGGGTGACGTCGCATCGATGAGTTCGATGATCTCGTCTGTCGTAACGACATCGGCGAAGTTCTGCGCGACGGTGATGAGTCCCGCCACATGTTCTTCATCGCTGAAGGCGGCATTGGCGTCCTCGACGAGGAACGTCTTGAAGTCGAGCATCATCGCGTCGCGCGCGGTGCTCTCGCAGCAGACATTTGTGTTCGTGCCGGTGATGATGACGGTGTCGATGTCGCGCGATCTCAGCTGTCCTTCGAGATCCGAGGCGCCCTGGATCAGCGCGCTGAACCGATCCTTCGGTACGATGAGGTCTTCGTCCCGGACGTCCAGTTCGTCGTAGAGCGCATGCCCGTATGCTCCGGGCGACAGCTTCTGCCGGATCTCGGCGCCGAGTTCCGGAGAGACGAAATGCTCGAAGAACATGGGCCAGGCACTGCGGCCTTCGCCCGTATGTGTCGCCTGTATCCATACGACGATGCCGCCTGAATGTCTCAGCGCATCGGCGATGCGGTTGATGTTGGGCGTGATGCCGCGACACTCGTCGATGAGGTCGATGAAGTGATTCTGCATGTCGATGACGACCAGCGCCGTATTTTTCGCCGTCAGGTCACTCCAGACATGTCGGCGACCCCGCCGTTCCGTAATGCGGTCGCGAATCGACTGCGGCAAACCCACCTTGTGCATGTCATCTCCCTGCCATGACTGCTCGTATCCCTGAGTAATACCACAACTCGCCTGTAAAACATCGGTGACAAAAGTGCTATTTTCGGCGGGCGCAGCGAGAAGGGCTGGATGCCACCGACGAAAGACGATGTCGAAGCTGTATTGTCGGAGCATGAAGAGGATCCGGGCTGAAGCCGTGAACGCGAGACCAGAATGAACCCGTTTAGGTACAGTTTCCCGAAGATCGGCGTCGGCGTGGCGTTCGTCGGCCTGCTGCTGAGCACATTGCCGCTTACTTTATTTGCGCATACGGTCGCCGAGGGCGATCAGGGCTATATCCAGGAGATCACCGGCGTACATCTCCTGCCCTTTGCCTATCTCGGCGCCAAGCACATGGTCACGGGCTACGACCATCTGCTGTTCCTGTTCGGCGTCATTTTCTTCCTCTATCGGCTCCGGGACATCGCACTCTATGTCAGCCTGTTCGCGCTCGGCCATTCGACGACGATGTTGCTCGGCGTCTATTTCAACTTCGGCATCAACAGCTACCTGATCGATGCAGTCATCGGCCTGTCCGTCGTCTATAAGTCGCTCGACAACATCGGCGCTTTCCGCCGTTGGTTCGGCGTTCAACCGGATACTAAGCTCGCGACCCTGTTGTTCGGTTTTTGCCATGGATTCGGTTTGTCCACCAAGGTTCTGGAGTTCGAGATTGCGCCGGATGGGCTGCTGGCAAATCTGCTGGCATTCAACGTCGGTGTCGAAATCGGCCAGTTGGTCGCGCTGGCAGGCATCCTGATTGTCATGAGTCACTGGCGACTGACACCGAGCTTCGAACGCCACGCGTACACGACTAATCTCGTAACGATGTGCGCCGGATTCCTGTTGATCGGGTATCAGATGACCGGCTACTTCGTGTTTCAGTAAGGAGTAATCCAACGGTGAACGAAACGAGTCCTCCAGATCACATCGAGCCTCCCGACTCACGGCGGCTACTGCGCTCGACTGCTACGGCGGCTGTCGTCGCCACGGCGCTGCTCGTTACCATCGTGTTGCCGTCCGAGTTCGGCATGGACCCGACCGGCATCGGGCGTCTGCTCGGTCTCAAGGAGATGGGCGATATCAAGATGCAGCTTGCCGAGGAGGCTGANNCGGCGGCCGATGCGGCTCGACTCGACGCTATCGAACGTCGGCTCGATGAGATCCAGGCGCTACTCGTGGCCGGCGAAGCCAGAGCGCAGGCAGTTGTTGCATCGCAAGCGGCCGACGCCGAACCGCTCGCGGAGTCGGCATGGCGTGACGAGATTACGATTACGCTGACGCCGGGACAGGGCGTCGAGTACAAACTGGTCATGACCGAGGGCGCTGAAGCGGACTTCGAATGGACCGCCAATGGCGGCGCGTTGAATTACGACACGCACGGCAGCGGCGGCGGCAAACGCATCAGTTACGAAAAGGGTCGCGCTGAGCCGGAAGGCAGCGGTGTNNCCACGGGTGGTTTTTCCGCAATCGGACAGAGACTGACGTGCAGTTGACGCTGAGAACCCGGGGGGACTACACCGAGTTCAAGCGTACGGCCTGATCCGGGTCGACGCGGCGCCGTTCTATCCGAAAAATTCCCGGCCTATTGCCGGCTCGCCAGGCTCTCGTCGATGGCGTTGTAGGTGCCCCCGTAGCAGTCCTGGTTGAGGATGCACGCGTTCGTGACTTGGGCGAGATCCGATCGGGTGATGCCCGCATCGACGGTCAGATCAGTGGCCAGGATAGCCCGGCCGGTGGGGGTGGCAGGCTCGGGCGGTAGATTCCTGTTCAGAACGATGGTGAAGTTCAGCCCGCTGTGCTCCAGCGTCATCTCCGCGCGCGCGACGTCGCGCATGTAGTTGACGATGCGTGGCTCATCCCGGAACACTGCCGGCGGCTGGGTCAGAAACGCTCTCGCGCCACGCGCACTGTGGCGGATGATCTGTGTCACGCACGCGGACTTTGCTGCCGCGATCTGGTTCTGGATGGACTGCCAGTAGAACGTGTCGCCGTCGTCCATGCGGATGCCCGGCAAATTGGATGCGTCGATGATCACCGCAGGCCGCGCGTTGGCTACGGCGGCTGCGACGGCCTCTGCGTCGAGCAGATCGCCGATCACGACTTCGTAATCGCTGCCGTCGATCCGCTCGAAGCTCGACGTAGGCCGTGCCAGCACGATGACCCGTTCGCCGGCTGCGGATAGCTGATTGACGTGGTACGAACCCAGTTGGCCGGTCCCGCCCATGACGAGCACGCCGGAATTTTCAGCTGCGTCGCAGCCGGCTGCCGCCTCGTCGGCGACTGGTGCAGAAGCGCAAGCGGCGAGTGCGAGAAAAGCGAGCACATGGATGGTGTGGCGGACGAGCATGGGTAAGCTCCAGGTCACGATCGAGCCCCATTATCGACCGGCTCGGAGCCGCGATGCGAGTCGCAAAGCGACGCGTAGCCACATTCGTCCAATATAATCGGACGATCCATCCTCGAGGAGTACACAAGAATGCACACGGCCAAGATCGTCTCATCCATACTGACCGTTACGGCGTTGGGAGTGACGCAGTTGATCCCGTCGACCGCTGTTGGACAGCCAACTGACCCGACGCCCTTCCAGCAGCTCGTGATCGAGGCGATGCAGAGCGACATCCGGACCGATGAGGACCGCGCGCGCGATGCGAATCGCATGCCGGCCGAAGTGCTCGAGTTCTTCCGGATGCGCGAGGACATGGTGGTCATCGAGATGCTGCCGGCGCGGGGCTGGTATTCCAAGATCCTCGGCCCGGTGCTGAAGGGGAAAGGCAAACTCTACGTGACGCATCCGCCCGGCCGTTACATGGACGCATTCCAGCCGGCGAAAGAGCTGCCGGGCATGGAGAATGTCGTCGAACTCGACTGGAACGGTTACCCGAGTCCGACCGGCGGATTTTTCGATCCCACGAACGAGTGGGACGTCGAGCCCGTCGACCTCGTGCTGACGTTCCGCAACTACCATAACTTCTCGTCGGAAGACCGCATGGCCGTCAACAGAACCGTCTTCGATGCGCTGAAGCCCGGTGGCTATTACGGCATCGTCGATCACACGCGCCGGCATATGGAGGCGAAGAACGACGTGAACGGCCGTCGCGTCGATCCCGTGCTGAACATCAAGGAGGTGCAGGACGCCGGATTCGTTCTGGTCGACTTCTCTGACCTTCTCGCGCGACCGGGTGACGCGCTGGTCTACGAAGTCGGTAACCCGGAGGTCAGGGGACAGTCGGACCGTTACGCGTTGCTGTTCCAGAAGCCGGAGTAAGCGCTCCGGCCTTCGCAATCGCCGCGGGGTGACTCCCGAGGCCTAGCCCTGTGGGGGCAGGTACCAGATCGGTGATGTCCAAGCCATCTCCTGGATGGACTTTGGCGCATCGTTCTCGCATTCGGCCGGCCGCTCGTCGGCCGGCAGCGCGTTGCACTGCGCCCAGCTCCAGCGCAGTGTGGGTACTTCGACCGTGCGCAGGTAGTAATAGGCGGGCTCGGTCGGATCGAAGGACTCGTCCTCGAATACTGCGCAGAGCGCTGAAGCGCTGCTGCCGCTCCATTCGCCCGTCTCCAGGTCGATGNNCAGGTCGATGGTGCCGTCGTTGTTGCTACCCGCGACGTCCATGACTTCGTAGTGTGCTTTGCCCTCGTCGTCGACATGACCCTTGACGATCTGCAGTTTTTGCAGGGGCGCGTGATCCGGGTCCTGAAAAGCCATAACCAGCAGTCGCGGTTTTGAATCGGCCGGCCGCGCAGTGAAATTGCTGCCCATGGGCGCACCCGTCCGATAGCCGTGCTCGACGGGATCATCGAGTGCGCAGGCCTCCCTATCGATCTGCCACCCTCCGAAGAGGCGTGGCCGGATCCGCGTGCCCGTCGTACCGAATACTTCCCGTCTACGAAGTGATTCGAAGATGGCATCGCGCGAGTTCTCGACGGCCCATACGCCTGCCAGACCGCCAGGACTGGTATCGAGGTGAACGGGAAAACGGTCGAACTTGGACAGTCGCGCGGTCAGGTCGCTCTCCGGCACGAGATGGCCGGGCCACGTGTGCTCGTCCGTGGCGCCGGCCGCACTGATATGCGTGTCGGTCGATGCGATGACGCCGAGCCGGTATGAATTGACCTCGATGACCTTGCGGTCCTGGAGCCCCGTCAACAGGACGCTGCGGAAATAGTCGTTCTTCGAGATACAGCCGAGCCGCTGCATGCCGTCCTCGCCGATCTCGCCCGGCGCACAGAAATCGGCGGCCAGTTCCGGGTCAGGGACTTCGGCCACGGGCGCCAGTGACCTGATCTGCTCGACATCGCACAGTTCATCCGTGTCGCCGAGGATGTCGGGCAGTCCGTTGAAGCATTCCGAGTTACCTTTGTGCTGGAACACCTCCATGACCGGCTCTATCGCATTCCTGAGGCGGGCCATTTCCCGGGAGGTCTCTGCAGATTCGAACCGGGCGACATACGACGGGAACATGGCGCCCGAGCTCAGATTCGAATTGTGCGGGATCGCGATGACATCGCAGCCCGGCAAACCCCGCAGGCATTGCCTCTCGAGCTCATTCCAAAGCGCCAGGTCGCCCGGCGCATCAACGTAAGATATCGCGTGTCGAGGCACGTTCGCATTACGAAAGATGACGTTGCGGTGGATGTTGTTGCCGTTGGGTGTGCCCGTGTACTCGTAGCCGACGAAGGTCGTGAACCGGCACGCATCAGATCGGTCGTAGGCCTCCTCTGCCATGTCGCGGGTCAGCTGCCATATGGAAATCGAGGCGTCGTCGCACGCTGTACCGTCCTCGCCGCAGATCTCTGCCGGGTGTTCGGGATCGGGGTCCCTGATCATCCTGACTAGCGACAGCAGCGACTGGCATGCCGGGCTCTGATGCCCGGCGCTGTTGGGGTCGGCGCAAACCCCGATCTCGCCGAAGAACTCGGCATGATCGGTCACGGCCGCGAAATCGAGTGGCCTTTTCAACTGGATACGGCCCTGCGGTTTGCCGTGTTCATCATAGGGCGGTATCGGAATGGCTTCGCCCCTGGCAAACCGATAGGCGTCCGCTGGCGTCGTGTCGACCCCGAAGGGGCGCGCGTCGTACGAGAAGGTCGTATGGACGTGCAGGTCGCCGAAATAGGCGTTGCGGTGCGGATTACGATCGGCGCAGGCGGCACGATCCTCGGTGTATTCGACGAGCGCCTCATGGGGCTCGTCCGTTGCGGCATAAATGGTGGGCGTCACGAGTGCCAGGCACGCGGCAAGCGCGGACGTGTTTGTCAGCGAAAGTCGTGTCATGACCTGATCCAGGTGAGTAGCGACCCAGCTAGTGTCCCACATTCACGGCAGGCGGCGCGGCCGTGGCCTGTCTTAGCGGATGCCTGTAGCATGCTCAACGTTTCTGGGATCAGCGGGTGTGGATCTGACTTCTTCGTCACCGCTTCGAATCAGCCGGCTCCACGAGATCGGCTGGGCTGCGGGCACCATCGGGTCCAGCAGCATGCTCGGGGCGATCAGCCTGATCGTCCTGTTCTACATGACCGACTATCTGGGTATCGCGCCTGCCCTCGCCGGCGCGCTGATCTTTGCATCCCGAATCNNCCCCCTGGTCGGGCAGTGGAGTGATCGTACCGCCTCCACCATTGGCCGGCGTCGGCCATTCCTGCTGGCGGGTGCACCGGTTTGCGCAGTGGCGTTTTTCGCGTTTTTCGGTGTCCCGGAGGCACTGACCGGGTGGGCCCTGATCGTGTGGGTGCAGGTCGCGTTGCTCCTATGGGCACTCGGCTACAGTCTTTTTGTCGTGCCGTATCTCGCGATGCCGGCGGAAATTACCGAGGATCCGAGGCAGAGGACAGCCATGATGTCATGGCGCGTGGTGGCGCAGACCATCGCCGGACTGGTGGTGGCTGTGCTGGTCCCTGCGTTGATCGCGACATTCGGCGGCGGGCGCAGCGGTTACACGAGTATGGGTGTGGTGGTTGGCGCCGTCATCCTCGTCGCGATGTGGGGCAGCGTCGCGACGACCTGGCGGGTTCGCGATTACGGTGGCTCCCTGGCCTCGGTGCCGCTGCGCGACCAGATTCGTGCGATCAGCGACAACAGGCCTTACCTGGTATACCTGGCGGTAAAACTCTGTCAGCTCCTGGCGGCGGCGATGGTCGGGGCGTCGTTCCTTTACGTGGCACGCTATATCCTGGGCCAGGACGAATCGTTCCTGATTCGCTTCGGCGTGTTGCAGCTCGCCGGTACGCTTCTGACAGTGCCG
>JABAHO010001388.1_pt3 | contig 16404 bp, 12 predicted proteins | sample 7062071 | NCBI WGS metagenome assembly JABAHO01 (sample SAMN14534356, study PRJNA622989) | marine sediment metagenome | biome: marine biome [ENVO:00000428]; feature: marine pelagic biome [ENVO:01000023]; material: deep marine sediment [ENVO:00002113] | place: India: Gulf of Kutch | collected...
GGTGAAGTCCTGAGTCGATCGCATTGTCGTTTTGCAGCAGACAACGTCCGGCAAGCACGGGATTGATCTGCACCAGCGTCTGAATCAGCCGCCGGTCATTCTCCGGTGCCGACCCGAAGGCCAGAATAGTGGTTTCCTCCCACCCGGTCGGCGGTGGCGGTGGTAGGGGCTCATAGTTATTTTCCGGGCGGATCCACGGCACCATTTCGGATTCGAGCCAGGGCCCCCGCCACAGGTGGGAGAGTGCGGCCGGATCCTTCTTGAGCATGTGGTGGGCCGCAAAATATTCCTGCAACAGCTGGTGGTAAAAACGAACCGTCAAGCGATCAACCGGCATCTCGACAATGTGAGCGTTGGCTGCGAGGCTTAGGACCTGGCTGGCAGAGATTGGTTGCGCGGGCCACTTCGGATCGGGTTGCAGCTCGTGCGGCATTACGGCCTTTACCTGCTCGGTCTTCACCTTTGTTCCGAAACCTGAGCGAGCCTGCATCTCGAATGCCATCACGGAGAGCGCCTCGAACTGAAGGTCGGCGTCCAGCCACTGGTCGGGTGGGCTCTTCGCTTTGGCCCATTCGAGCATGATGTGGGTAAATCGCCGCATCAGATCGCTGCGATTCTGACTAAGCTCGCTGTCCTCCTCAAAGACGTCGATCATGACGGTCAGGAGATAGGGGTTTCGGGCCATTTCCAGCAATCGATGCTGCCGATCGTCGTTCCGCAGCGTTTGCCACAATGCTTGCCACTTCTCAGGCAGCTCGTTGCGCAGAAATTCCTCGATCTGCTTATCGTTCAGAGGTTGCACTTCGACCCGCTGCAAACCGGACAACTCTTCGCCGTAGTCCAGAATCCGGCAAGTCACAACGAACCGATTGCCACGGGCGGACCAGCGGTCGATAAATCTTCGCAACGCTGTCGCTCGCTGACCGTATCCATCGTGCGACATCTCATTCAGTGCATCGAAAAGAAAGAGAAGCTTACCTGCCTGCAAGTATGCTTCCAGATTGGCCGCTAACTCCGGAGCACCCCAATGGCCGGCTTCTTCAGAGCCTCCCCAACTCTGAGCGATGAAGTCCTCCACTGACATGTCTCCAGCAAACTCGCTCAAGCGAAGGAGTAAAGGCAGTCTGTCGGGATCTTGCGCATGCTCATAAGCCAGCGCTTCGAGCGTCGTTGACTTCCCGCAGCCGGGATCGCCCAGGAGAATGATGCATGGATACTTGTCAATCGCTTCCAACAGTGAGTCGAGCTTGACTTGTTTGATATCCTCTCCGACAGGTATCCATTCGTTGTATTCGAAGTGCGCCCGGCGGCTGCGGCGACTCGCCGAGCGCGGGGCTTTTGCCGACTTCGTGGATGCGAGGTCTGTCGTTTGACCCCCCAGCGGTACGTAATAGGAAGCATCGTCAGCGTAGCGGGCGTGCAGCCGCTCTCTGTACTTGCGTTCCGTCTCCGACAGATCTCCAGCATCGATTCCGTCAAACGGCACGACACGATAGGCGCGCACCGGGTCAGTGATGTTCTTGACCCGCTGCGCACCTAGAAACTCATAAGTGAGTGACAGCTTCCGGCCGGCTGCGCTGCGCACCGCCTCTGAAATGCAGATACCCCCCGGTGTGGCCAGCGTCTCCAGGCGCGCTGCGACGTTGACACCATCCCCGTATATGTCTTCGCGGTCGACGATGACCTCGCCCAGATTGACCCCGATGCGAAACTTTACCCGCCGGTCTTCAGGCAAATCGGCAGTCAACTCGTGGACTGCTTCCTGCACGGACACGGCGCAATTCAATGCGTCGGTCACAGTGGGGAAATCGGCGAGGACGGCATCGCCCGCGTAGTGCACCACGCGACCGTGGTGCTTATCGATTGTTTCTGCGAATAACTCGAGAGCCTGTCGCAGATTCAGATGCGTTCCTTCCTCATCCTCTCCGGTCAGACGACTGTAGCCGGCGACGTCGGCATAGAGAATGGCTGCGAGCTTTCGCGGTAGCTGGTCCACATCTCCTCCTCGGGAGACTGGAACAACGGTATGTTACTCCTAGAGAAATTGAATCGCTATTCTGGGCCTTTCCAAACCCACCACTCCAACTGATGTGTGAGTCTGCGGTAATTCTGCTGCTCGAATTCTGGTAGGGTATTACCCCGATCTCGAACGACAATTCAGAGAATTTTCCAGGAGGAGCGCCATGTCCGATCGCCGTCGATTTCTCAAGGGATTGACGTCCCTGCCGCTCGCCACCGTGCTCGCCAATCCACGCCTCGCCGCCGCGGTTTCCGCGGGCTTACAGGAGGTCGAGGCCAAGCTCGCCGATGGTCGAACGGTCAAGGCCGCGCTCGCCCGGCCCCAGGGCCGTGCCAAGGGCGGCATCCTGCTGATCCATGAGTGGTGGGGGCTCAATGACCAGATCAAGAGTGTCGCAGCCGAATTTGCGAACCAGGGCTACACGGCGCTGGCCGCGGATCTCTACAACGGATACGTGGCGGAGACGCGCCCCGACGCCCGTGCTTTGATGAAATCGATCGATCCTGAAGTCGCGACCGAGACGTTGACGACCTGGATAGGCTGGCTGCGCGAAAACGGACCGGCAGGGGGAAAGGTCGCCACCATCGGCTGGTGCTTCGGCGGAGGGTGGTCGCTCAATGCCTCATTGGCTGCTCCCGCCGACGCCACGATTGTCTACTACGGCCGTGTCAACAAGACGGCCGACGAGCTGTCAGCCCTGAAAGGTCCGGTGCTCGGACACTTCGCCACGCAGGATCAGTGGATCAACAAGGAAATGGTCTCGGGCTTCGAATCCGCCATGGGCGCAGCGGGCAAGACCTACTCGAATTACTGGTACGATGCCGAGCACGCCTTCGCGAACCCGACCAGCGCCCGCTACGACCAGGAAGACGCAGCGCTCGCCTGGCAGCGGACGCTGGAGTTTCTGAGTCGATACCTGGCCGGCGAGTAGCAATAGCGATTCAATGAGACGGCATCGGCATCATGCCCGGTAGCATTCCGTTTTCCCGCGATTTCGATTTCGAGTACGGCCGAATGGAGCAGGTGGCGCCGATGGTCCGACGCATCGTGGCGCGCAATCCGAGCCGCTTTACCTGGCACGGAACGGGAACCTACGTGATCGGCGAGGGAAACGTCGCCGTAATCGATCCCGGCCCGGATCTCGCAGAGCACGTAGATGCGCTGCTTGCGGCGCTCGACGGCGAGAACGTCACCCATCTGCTGGTGACGCACACGCATCGCGATCACTCGCCGGCCTGCGCCGCGGTGCAGGCCGCGACCGGTGCGCGCACCTACGGCTTCGGACGACACGGCAGCGGACGAATTGATCGCGGCGTGCAGGTGGAGGAGGGTGCCGATCACGATTTCGTTCCGGACGTGCATCTCTCCCATGGTGATGTCGTCAGCGGCGATGGCTGGTCGATGGAATGCGTGCACACGCCGGGGCACACCTCCAATCATCTCTGCTACCAGCTGCGCGAGCAGAAGGCGCTTTTCTGCGGCGATCACGTCATGGGGTGGTCGACCACCATCATCTCACCGCCGGATGGCGACATCGTCTCCTATCTCGCCAGTCTCGAGCTGCTTCTCGATCGGCAAGACGATTTGTACTGGCCGACCCATGGTCCGTGCATCTCTGACCCGAAGCCGCTCGTGAAGGCGCTGATCGCCCACAGGCTCGAGCGCGCCGAGGAGATTCGGGCCTGTCTCGCCAACGGTGTGCACAGAATCGCCGACATGGTTCCGCGCATGTACCCCGAGCTGCCGAAAGCCATGCATCCGGCTGCCGCGCGATCGGTTTTCTCGACGCTCATCTATCTCATCGAGCGCGGAGAGGCGATCTGCGAAGGCGAACTGGACGTGGCGGCGCAGTTCGCGCTCGATTCTACCGCGGGGGCTTGAAGTAGCGGATGTAGCGCTGGCCGGCGCGCCGCGTGAACAATGGTTTGCCGGTTGACCCAGAAGTGCTGCTCGTCAACGCGGCGATGGCGTGCCCGAGCATGAACGACTGAACCTCGATGGTCGGCAGGTGCACGAGCTCTGCGACCGGGCACCAGTGGAGATCTTCGAGCTCGCTGTCGCCACCCAGACGGCCGACCGCGTGGGATGCGTCGGCGACGAAGAATCTCGCGTGAAAGCGGATCGGACTCGGCACCGGGGTGATGGCCCGCCCGACGTAGGTGAGCCGCCCGAGCGCCGGTGCCACGCCCCGGGCGCGCATGGCGGCCCAGGAGGATACGGCCACCTCTCCCACGTCACCGGGTTCGGCGAGAAGCAGGCCCGTTTCCTCGAACGTTTCCCGCACCGCGGCCATGGCCAGGCTGCGCGCCCGTCTGCGCCGTCCCCCCACCGCCATCAGGTCGACCACCTCGGCGCTCAGCTCCGACGCGGGCCGCGCGCGGCTGTCGCCGGGCTCGACGGCGCCGCCGGGGAAGACGTAGCGTCCCGGCAGAAAACGGGCGCCCGACGGACGCCTGCCGACGAGCACGTGGTGCGCGCCATCGGTGTTGCGCAGCAGAATGAGGCTCGCCGCGTCCCGGGGCCGCGCCCGACGTCGCGTGCCCCCTTTACAGCCCGCTTGCGCACTCGCCATGATCGCTCCTCGAGGTGTCTGCCGATCTTAGCGGAGCCAGGTGAAAAACCCATGAATTCGCCGCATTCCCCGCGGGCGCGCCTCGCCGGGTGGGAGCAGGACGGTGCGGCGATCCGCGCGATCCGCAACCGCGTCTTCTCCCTCGAGCAGGGTATCTCGCAGAGCCTGGATTTCGACGGCCGCGACCCCGGCTGCGCGCACCTGCTGGCGAGCCTCGAAAACGGCGAGCCTGTCGGCACCGCGCGGATGCTGCCCGACGGCCACGTGGGGCGCATCGCCGTGCACAAGTCGTGGCGGGGGCAGGGCGTGGGGACGCGCCTGGTGGAGCGTTTGATCGAATTAGCCCGCGAGCAGGGGCTTGCGGAGGTCTATCTGCATGCACAGGCACGGGCCGCGGATTTTTATGCGCGCCTGGGATTCGAGACGCGCGGAGATCGTTTCATGGAGGCGGGCATGGAGCACATATTGATGGTGAGGGTTCTGTGATGTCGACGGCGTTACCGGCGATGCAATTCGAGGTTCCGGAGAGTGGCAGTGACGGCAACAAGCGGGTCGAGACCCGCTTGAGACACCTGGTCGGGAAGGCCGTCGGCGATTTCCGCATGATCGAGGCGGGTGATCGCATCATGGTGTGCATGTCGGGCGGCAAGGACTCCTACACCATGCTGGACATGTTGCTCGCATTGAAGCGCCGCGCGCCCGTGGCATTCGATCTCGTCGCCGTCAATCTGGATCAGAAGCAGCCGGGCTTTCCCGCGCACGTGCTGCCCGAGTATCTGTCCTCGCTCGGTATCGCCTTCGAAATCCTCGAGCAGGATACCTACAGCGTCGTGACGCGGGCGGTTCGTCATGGGAAAACATACTGCGGCCTGTGCTCGCGCCTGCGCCGCGGTGTGCTCTACCGCTACGCGGCCGAGAATGGCATCACGAAGATTGCGCTCGGTCACCACCGCGACGACATCGTCGAGACGTTTTTTCTGAACCTCTTTCATGCGGGCAAGGTCAAGGCCATGCCGCCGAAGCTTCTGAGCGACGATGGTCGCCACGTGGTCATTCGGCCGATGGCCTATTGCGCGGAGGCGGACATCGCGGCCTACGCGCAAACGCGGGCATTTCCCATCATCCCGTGCGACCTTTGCGGATCCCAGGAAAATCTCGAGCGCGCGCGCATCAAGCAGATGCTGCGGGATTGGGAGCAAGCAGCGCCGGGCCGCACGGAGCAGATCTTTCGCGGCCTTCAGAGGGTGCGCCCATCGCACCTGGCCGACCGGACGCTTTTCGACTTCGAGGGACTCAGTCCTCGGGCTGCGGAATGACCCCCGTCTGCTCGGTGATCAGGCCGTAGTGCTCGATGCGCCGGTGCGCATCGAAGTCGAAGATGGTGTTCTTGATGTACTGGCCCAGATCCAGATCGCAGTTGTAGCTGACCACCTCGTCGTCCTCGGTGAGCGCCTGGGCGACGATCTCGCCGGTGGGCGCGATGATGCACGAGCCGCCGATGAGTCCGTAGCCGTCCTCGTGACCCGCCTTGGCCGCCGCCACCACCCAGGTACCGTTCTGATAAGCGCCCGCCTGCATGGAGAGCAGATTGTGAAACATCTTCAGATGCACGGGCTCGGGATGATAGGCGTTGCTGTCGGGTGTGTTGTAGCCGAGCATCACCAGCTCGACGCCCTGCAGGCCCATGACCCGGTAGGTCTCGGGCCAGCGCCGGTCGTTGCAGATGCACATGCCAACGAGGTGGTCGAACATCCGCCAGACGGGAAAGCCGAGATTACCGACTTCGAAATACTTCTTCTCCAGATGCTGATAGGAGGCATTGGGCCGGTTGTCGGCATGCCCCGGCAGGTGCACCTTTCGGTATTTTCCGACGATGTTGCCGTCGGGACCGACCAGGATCGCCGTGTTGTAGTGGTGGATCTCGCCGCCCTCCCGGGCGAGCTCGGCGTATCCCAGATAAAAGCCGATGCCCAGGCGCTTGGCCTCTTCGAATAACGGGCGGGTGGCGTCGTTCGGCATCTCCTCTTCGAAGAACGCATCGACCTTCTTTTGATCCTCCATCCAGTATCGGGGGAAGAACGTGGTCAGCGCGAGCTCGGTGAAGACGACGAGCTTGCAGCCTCTCGCGTCGGCTTCGCGCAGCATCTCGATGAGCCGCTTGACGACGCTCTTGCGATCGTCGGAGAGATGCACGGGGCCCAGCTGGGCGGCGGCGACATTGAGATAACGGGGCATGGGAGGCTCCTGGACGTAGCTGATTGCGTTTATATCTCTGCGCCGAAGTTCCTCTGCGGATCCATCTCCGGCACGAGCTTTTCGAGAGGACGCGCGGCATCGGGCTTGGCGCAAGGCAGGAACTCGCCGCTGCCCCGTTCCGCCTGAAGCTCGCCGCCTTCGATGACAACGCGACCGCGGCTCAGCACGGTTTCCGGCCAGCCTCTGATCGGCTGTCCCGTGTAGGGTGTGTAGCCGACCTGGTCGTGCAGCAGCGCGTACTCGACGGTGAACTCCCTTGCAGGATCCCAGATGGCGATGTCGGCATCGGATCCGACCGCGATGGTGCCCTTGCGTGGGTAGAGCCCGTAGATCTTCGCTGCATTGGTGGCCGTCAGCGCGACGAACTGATTGAGATCGAGACGGCCTCCCTGCACGCCTGCCGAGAACAGCAGCGGCAGTCGCAGCTCGATTCCGGGCACGCCATTGGCAATCTTGTCGAAGCTGGGATTGGGCCCCGATGCGAGCTTACCGGTTTCGTCGTAGCGGTAAGGCGCGTGATCGGATGAGAACACCTGAAAAGTGCCGTTGGCGAGACCTCGCCACACGGCCTCCTGCGCGGCCTCGTCCCGGGGCGGCGGGCTGCAGCACATCATGGCGCCCTCGGCGCCGGGCAGATCCAGGTCCTCGGCGGTCAGGAACAGGTACTGCGGGCAGGTCTCGCCGTAGATTTTCAGCCCGCGATTCTGCGCGTGGCGGATGGCGTCGATGGCCTCGCCGGTCGACACGTGCACGATGAGCATCGGCACGTCGACGAGCTCGGCGAGACAGATGGCCCGGTGTGTGGCCTCGCCCTCACCGACCCGCGGATGGCTCACGGCATGGTATTTGGGTGCGCGGTATCCGCCGTCGAGAAGCCGATCCGTCAGCCAGCGGATCATGTCGTGGTTCTCGGCATGCACCATGACCATGGCGCCGTGGCGACGGGCAAGCTCCATCACCTGCAGCATCTGATGATCGTCCAGGCGCAGCATGTCGTAGGTCATGTAGACCTTGAAAGACGAGTAGCCGTCTTCGATGAGTGCGGGCAGCTCCTGGCCGAGCACCTGCTCGTTGGGATCGGAGATGATCAGATGAAAGGCATAGTCGATGACGGCCTTCGGGCCCGCGCAGGCGTGGTAGTCCTTGACCACCTGGCGCAGCGACTGTCCCCGGTGCTGGGCGGCAAAGGGAATAATGGTGGTGGTGCCGCCGAACGCGGCGGAAACGCTGCCCGAGTAGAAATCGTCGGCACACACGACGCCCGACGAGGACAGCTGCTCGATGTGGCAGTGGCTGTCGATGCCGCCGGGGAGCACCAGCTTTCCGCCGGCATCGATTTCCCTTTTGCCCGGCGACAGCGCATCCGCGAGCGCGGCGATACGCCCGTCACGGATGCCCACGTCGCAGCGCGCAGTGTCGGCGGCGGTGACGACGGTCCCGTTGCGAATGACGATATCGAAGTCGGGCATTCAACCCGTATATACGAAGATTCGACCCCGGGTCAAATACCGCTTACATGCTGCGGCGATCGAATTTTCCACTGACGTAGCCGGGCTGCACCGTCCGGGCGCGTGTCCCCGCGCCCTGTTCGAGAGTTGAAACGAAGATGGGTTCGCGAATTCCGCGAACGTTGATCGGTCGGCGGTCGACGAAGCCGAATGAAGGCTGGGCAGCCGCTGCCCCCGCGACCGCCTCCGAGACGACGATCGACATCGGAGGGGCCGAGCCGCACAGGCGCGCGGCCAGGTTGACCGTCTCGCCGATGGCCGAGTAGTCGAGGTGATCCTCCGAGCCGATGTTTCCAATGAGCACCGGACCGGTGTTCAACCCGATCCCCAGCGGAAGAACAGGAGGACCGTCGTGGCTGCGCCCATGCCGGGTGGTTTCCATGATCTGCAGGGCGCAACGGCATGCTTCTATGACGCCATCGGGTCCGTCGAAAATGGCCATGATGCCGTCGCCGCCGAACTTGTCTACGTAGCCACCGTGACGGTAAACGCAGTCCACCTGCATGGCGAGGTGGCGACTCAGCATTCGAAACAGCGCCGTCGGCGCCATCTCCCGCGTCAGCGCCGTGAACCCACGCACATCGGAGAAGAGCACGCACACCACGTGTTCCTCTGGTTCTACACCCGCGCCCGAAATGGCATTTTCCTCCACCATTTTCCGGGTTCTTGTCGAGACATATCGGTTGAGATTCGTTCGCACCCACTCCGCTTCCCGCACGTAAGTCATCCTGCGAAGGTGACCCTGCAAACGCGCCGTCGCGATGTTTCGATTGACCGGTTTTTCGAGAAAATCATCCGCCCCGGCATCGAAAGCCCTAAACAGGCGAGGAGAAGTCGAAGATTCGGTGGTGAGGATGATGGGCGTGAGCTTGTAACGATCGATACCGCGAAGACGCGCGCAAAGCCGGTCCGGGTCCGCGCCGGACAGCTCCGTGTCCAGAAGGAAGGCGTCGAAATTCCGCTGTAACGCGAGGAACAGGCAACGATCGGCACTTTCTGCGCGCAGAGATTTGAAACCCTGCTCGCGGACGATTTGCTCGAGAAGTGTGCCAGTCGACTCGTCCTGCCCGGCGAGCAGGACGGTTTTCGTGAATTTCCGCGAGCGATTATCGGTTCTCGACACGCCAGTCCGCCTTCACCAACCGGGCAACATGCTGCTGTTCGGAATACGTTTCATGCTCGGGCCGCAGCCTACTTGCTGCCGGCGGCTGCACGCCGCCCGGCGCCCCACGCAGACGTCCCGCTCTGCGGTTCGCTGATTTTCTCGCGGAAAAAATCGAAGGGCTTTTCGTCGCTTCGCGTTAAAAGCTTCTCGAACTGGTCGGCCGACAGCGGTCGACCCGAGAGATATCCCTGAATCTCCTCGCAACCAAGCGTGCGCAGGAATTCCAGCTGCTCCGGGTTCTCCACACCCTCGGCCACGACCTCCAAGTCGAGACTATGGGCAAGGCCGACGATCGCCGTAACCACGCAGGCAACGTCAGAGCGATTGACGACGTCGCGAACGAATGACTGGTCTATCTTGAGCACGTCCAATGGGAACTGAGCCAGGTAGGCGAGTGAGGAGTAGCCGGTGCCGAAATCATCGACCGCAATACGCACGCCCATCTCGCTCAACGCATTCAAGGTCGCGATGGTGCGGTCGATGTCAGTCATGATGGCGCCTTCGGTGACCTCGAGCTCCAGTTGCCGAACCGGCAGCCGGGTCTCGCGGAGGATCTCCCCGACATTCGCGACAAGGTTGCGGCTGTGGAACTGACGAGGCGACAGATTGACGGCCATTCTCACCGCGGGAAGGTCTCTATCCAGCCACAATCTGCTCTGCGCGCAGGCAGTGCGCAGCACCCAGTCGCCGATACTGGTTATCAATCCGGTATCCTCGGCGATGGGAATGAAGTGGCTCGGTGATACCAGACCCAGTTCAGGGTGCTGCCAGCGGATCAGGCATTCTGCGCCTATCAGTTTGCCGCTCTGAAGATCGACTTTGGGCTGGTAGAACAATTCGAGCTCGTCGTTCTCGAGCGCACGATGCAGGTTGTTCTGCATATTGAAGTGTTTCATCGCAGCCGCGTTCAGATCGTGGGCATAAAACTGGTAATTGTCTCTGCCCTGTGCCTTGGCGTGGTACATGGCGGTATCCGCGTTCTTCAGCAGGTCATCGAAATTGTCAGCGTCCTGTGGATAGAGCGACACGCCGACACTGCCTGATATCTTGACCTCGTGACCTTCCAGAGAGAAGGGATCGACGATGGCAGCCAGCACGTTCTCACAAACCTTGCTGATGGTGGCGATGATGTGCATGTCCCTGGGAATATCCGGAACCACGATGATGAACTCATCACCGCCGAAACGAATCACGGAGTCACCTTCGCGCAGCTGATGGGTCAGACGCGAAGCCATTTCCTTGAGGAACTCGTCGCCCGCCACATGCCCCAACGAGTCATTGATGGATTTGAATCGGTCCAGATCCAGGAACATTACGGCGACGCAGCTACCCTCACGATGGGCCCGACTCATGGCCTGCTCGAGTCGATCCCGGAGCAGGACGCGGTTCGGCAGGTCGGTGAGCGCGTCATAATGCGCCTGGTGATAGAGCTTCTCTTCCCAGGCCACATTGGACAACGCGACCGCCGTGCGGTCGGCCACCTCACGGATGCGAGCGATGTCCTCGTCGGCGAGGTCGGAGCCGTGCTCGATTTCGATGGCAATGATCGCCGCCGGGCCTTCCTTTAACACGACCGGCAGCACGAGAATACGCTGCGCGCCATCGTCACCCAGTGACGCCAGATATCCCGGCAGCGCATCGCCGGAGTCGAGCATCCAATGCGCCGTGCCGCTCGCCAGCGCATCGAGCTCGCCGGCCGTGAGCGCGCAGCGCTCGGACTCGATTGCGTCGAGCGCACCTTTACGATTGACTCGGATCTTTGCCGTCTGTCCGTCATTTTCCAGAACGGCGACGCACACGGATTGACACGGCACGATCTCGTGCAGGCGCCGCAAGAGTGTCTCGACGATATAATCGGCATCGGTCGTGGAGAGAATCAGCCGGTCGATCTCCGCCATGGTCGAGAGCGTTCCGAACTGTCTTTCCAGGCGTGCGGCCATGTAATTGAAAGAGCCTGCGAGCTCCTCGAACTCGTCTCCACTCTCTATGCGCACCGGCTCGGCAAAGTTACGCTCTGCGATTTGACGGGTGCCCTGGCTGAGGCGCTCGAGCGGAACCAGGTAGCGGCGGATTTGACTGACACTGAGCAGAACCACCGCAAGGACGGAAACCGCGATCACCGGCGGGAACATGGCCTCGAAGTGCCGCATCGCGGACAGCACCTCGACCTCCGGCTCGCCGAGGACGATCGTCCACTGGTCGGCGCCGAAGCTGTGTTCGAGGAAAAGCGCCCAGTAATTGGCGAGATACTTGGTCGAATCCCGCTCCCAGTCGAGGCGGCCCGCCTGATGTTCGGACAACCGCTCGTTCACCGTCGAGAGCGTCTGCCCCGGGACCGGGTCGGAGCAGAAAAGCCGCCCGCCGGTCTCTCCCAGAACGCAGAGCACGGATGTAGCGTCGATGGGCACGCTCCACAGAAAGGCCGGGTTGAGCTCTCCCGTCACCGTGCCCTCGTCGGCGGCGACGCTCATGAAGACACGGGCTCGATCCTCACCATCGATGCGGCTCCATACGACCGCCTTACCCTCGCGCAGATGTTTCAGCTGGGAATCATCAAAGGATGACGGCGCCTCGAAGCGCCCGAGCAGCGCTCGACGCCTGCCGTCGGGCGTCGCTGTCTCGAGCGCAGTGAACCGTTCGCGTAAGCGTCGAAGGAACCGCTCCGGCAGGGAGTGAAGCGTTTCGGCGCTGGCTCCCCGCTGGCGCCCCAGCAGCTTTAGCTCCGACTCGGCAATCGAGAGACGCTCGAAGACAGTCATGGCGATGGCCTTGCTGTCGCGGTGCAGCTGCCTGTGGCCATTCTCCAACAGCTGGCTGCTCACCTGGTTGAACGACAGCAGTGCCAGGGTTGCGATGGGAAGCAGCGCCGAAGCAACGAAGAGCACGAAGATTCGGCGCGCCACCTTGCTTCGCAGAAACGTCGAGTCGATTTTCATGAGCGCGTGGGCTCAGTAGTCGGATGCCGGGCCGATGTAAGCACCGTTATTGGCGCGAACGATGTCGTCGTGACTCGCAGCCGCCGTGAGCGGGGCTTTGCTTTCGCCGTCCTTGCCCTTGCTGTAGAGGTCGTAGTCCGTGTTGAGCGGGACGAGGTTCTTGTCCTTGCGTACCATTCCGAGCCCGGCGGTGTCCGCGTCTTCGATGTTGAGAAACTGGTAGGGGTTGCCCCAGGGGTCTCTGAGATGGCTGGCGGGCGTCTCTGCGAGGCTGTCCGGCAACGACCCGGCATTGTCGGTGCGGAAGCGATCCAGGTGCACCGAGATGAGCGCCATGTCCTTGCGCACCGCGGCGAGTCGGGCGTCGTCCACGTAGCCCTGATAAACCGGTATGACGATGGCCGAGAGGGCGACGATCATCGCCAGCACGACGAGCAGCTCGATGAGCGTGAAGCCGCGGGGCAGGGTCGAGGCCGAGCCCGGCCCTCGGGCGAGGCCCGCCGGGTGGCGGTTTGGCCGGGATCCGGCGATTTGAATCAAATAAATCATCCCAGTGCTAGGGTATCGGACAGCCAGCCATGGAAAACGTGACTCGCGTCGCGGAGCGACTATTTAGGCGTGCAAATCCTGCCGCGAAAGGGGCTCGAAATGCCTTGCCAGGCGGTTTTCAGGCCCGCCGCCGGCACCGCGACCGGCTCTCGGGCGCCGCGCAGTCAGGAACGGGATTCCTTGCCGCCGTCGGCCCCGCGGCGGCGCGGCATCGAGAGGGGCTCACGTCTCGCCCGGGGCGCGCTCCTCGAGCAGCGCGCCCACCAGGGCCAGCAGGATGTCCACGTCCCCCGAGGCGAGTTGCAGGTCGACGTGGGCGAGGCCCTCGATGATGAACAGTCGCGCACGTCCGGCGGGCACCGACTCGGCGAGGGCCACGCTCTCGGAGTAGGGAATGACGTTGTCGCTGCGCCCGTGCAGCAGCAGCAAGCGGGCTCGCAGCGTCGCCATCGGCTGCTCGGCGGGGTTGAGGGCGGTTATTTCCGCTCTGAGGGCCGCCGGCAGGCGCGCGAGCAGGTGCGGCACCCGCTCGGGCGTGGTGTTGCCGAGGAGCTCGAGGAGCGCCGCACCGCCCGGACTCAGATTCGTCGGCAGCGCGGGGTCGGCCGCTCCCGCGGTGGCGCCGAGGGCAGCTCGGGCCACGGCCTGGATGGCGCGCCGGTCGGACGGGTCGGGTAGCTTCTCGCTCACGCCCAGCGCGAATATCCACTTGCCCTTGTCGTAGGGGGTCGGTGCGTCGGTCTCGCCGCGATGCGCACCGGTGGTGTAGTAGGCGATGAGCCGCTGCAGGTCGTGGTAACCGCCGACGGCGACGACGAAGTCGAGCCTTTCGGCCACCGCCGGGTGCAGCGCCGCGATCACGGCCGGCCCTACGGCAAAGCTGAACGCACCGATGCCGGCGGGAAGCCGCGGCTGCATCTCCGGCAACGTGACCAGCGTGCGCAGGGCGCTCACCAGAACACCCACGTCCTCGGCCCCCATGCGGTAGGAGCGAAATCCCGGCACATCCGGGATCAGCACCAGGAATCCCACCCGCGCCAGGGTTTGCGCCAGAGAAACCAGGCGCGGATCGCGCCTGCCGGCCGGTGCGAGTCCCGGCACGAGCACGATACCCGCGCGCACGCCGTCGGCCGGTACGTGCAGGTCGGCCAGAAGCTCGGCGCCGTCGCCGAAACGCAGGGGCCGGAACACGGGCTGCGGCGTGCGCGCCCGCAGGCGGCTGTCCTTGCTCACCAGATCCTCCAGCACGAGGCCCGCCTCGCTGTCACCGACGCGCAGCTGCAGACAGCCGGCGGCCAGGGTGAGCGCGACCAGCACGGCAAAGAGCGCAGCGCGATGCGCGTTCGCGTGGCGGCGCAGGACCATCAACACGCCGGAGTCTCCCCGTTCGGCTCGCACGGCGTATGATCCTGGCCGTTCAGCGAGCCGAGATCCATCGGCGCAGGCGGCAGCAACGCGTTCGACAAGGAGCATTCATGAGCAGCAGCAACCAGCACAGCCCCGACACCCTGCTCGCCCAGGCGATGCACTACCTCGATCCCGTCGACGGCGGCATCGTGCCGGGGATCCGCATGGCAGCGACCTACGCCCGGGATCGCGACTACGAACTGCGTGCGCCCGGCGTTTCCTACGGGCGCGACAAGAATCCCACGTACCTGCTCGCCGAAGAGCTGGTGACGAAGCTCGAGGGGGGCGCCGGCGCGCTGCTGTTCTCCTCGGGGCTGGCGGCGGCGGCGGCTCTGTTTCACACGCTCGAGCCCGGCGACCACGTGGTGGCGCCGGTGGTCATGTATCACGGCCTGAGGGACTGGCTTATCCGGTTCTGCGGCACCTGGAAGGTCGACATCGATTACTTCGATGCGTCGCAGCCGGGGGCGCTCGAAGCCGCCATCGAGCCCGGCCGAACGCGCCTGGTGTGGATCGAGACCCCTTCGAACCCCACCTGGGAGCTCACCGACATCGCCGCCGCCGCGCGGCTCGCCCACGCCGCCGGTGCGCGGCTGGCGGTGGACTCCACCGTGGCAACGCCGTTGCTGACCAAGCCGATCGCGCTCGGTGCGGATTTCGTCTTTCACTCGGCGACCAAGTATCTCAACGGCCACAGCGACGTCATCGCCGGCGTGCTGGTGGCGAAGGAGGACGACGCCCAGTGGGAAGCGGTGCGTTTTCAACGCGCGTTCGGCGGCGCCGTGCTCGGTCCCATGGAGGCGTGGCTGCTGCTTCGCGGAATGCGCACCATGCATCTGCGCGTGCGGCGCGCCTGCGAGAGCGCCATGCGCATCGCACGCGCGCTCGAAGGCCACAACGCGGTCGAGCGCGTGCTGTATCCGGGTCTCGAGAGCCACCCGGGTCACGACATCGCCCGGCGGCAGATGCACGGTGGTTTCGGCGGTATGCTGTCCATCCTGGTGGACGGGGATGACGCCGCCGCGCGTGCCGTGGCGACGCGCACCCGCGTCTTCGTGCCGGCCACGTCACTGGGGGGTGTGGAGAGCCTCATCGAGCACCGCGCGAGCGTCGAGGGACCGCACAGCCCGGTGGCGCCCAATCTGCTGCGCCTGTCGGTCGGTATCGAAGACGTCGACGATCTGATCGGCGATTTGGAACAGGCGTTGAGCCGGCCCGACAGGGGTTAGCTTGCTCAGCCTCACATTGGCGGAGCGATTCGAATCACCGAACGCGAACTACCCGCCGCCGCGACTCAGCCGTGATGCGCAACGACCTTGTCGTGCAGGACGCGTGCATCGGCGAGCAGACGCTCCCGAAAACGCGCATCGTCGCCACCGGGAAGCTTCGTGCGAAATACGAGCAGGGCCTTGGCGCCGTCCTCCGCGACGTGCTCCAAAGGTATTACGGCCGTGCCGAGCGTCAGCGACGCTCCTTCGGCGGAGGAGAGCACTTCCTCGCAGTAGGTGATCTCCTCTGCCTCGTTCACAGCGGCGATGGTCGGGCAGTGCCAGGCGCACTGCTCGTCCCGGTGCGGTAGCACCTCGAAGCAGCGCTTGGCGAACCAATCCGGCAACGTCAACCCACGGCCGGCCTCGTTCAGGTAGAGAAGCTCCATGCGTTCGGAGACCACGGCGCAAGCGTCGTTCTCCTGCTCCAGAAACGCCCAGCGGAGTGCGTTCTCGTCCTTGAACGGCGACTCGTTGAGGAAACTCTCGCCTTGCATGCCAGCGATCTCCAGAAGTATGCGCCCATCATAGAGCGCAATGTGCCCGGTTGCACCCCCGGCGACCGGTCAGGAGACGGGCGTTGCGTGCTGTGCGTCGAGATAGGCTGCCAGGTGAGCGCTCAGGTCGCGCGCGTCGTCGCCGGCGCCGTCGATGAGCGCCGATTTGCGCCGTCGCAGGAACTGTATGCCCATCAGGTACATGCCGGGCGCATCGACGACGACA
>JABAHO010000001.1_pt1 | contig 16390 bp, 12 predicted proteins | sample 7062071 | NCBI WGS metagenome assembly JABAHO01 (sample SAMN14534356, study PRJNA622989) | marine sediment metagenome | biome: marine biome [ENVO:00000428]; feature: marine pelagic biome [ENVO:01000023]; material: deep marine sediment [ENVO:00002113] | place: India: Gulf of Kutch | collected...
ATGTCGGTTTTTGTAGGCGCTGGCGCTTGGCTTCATTACATACCTGCAGCTGTTTCAGAAATAGTCTCCAGAAGCGAATTCTTGACGTCGTATACGCAATATCAACCCGAAGCTAGTCAAGGAATGCTCATGGCATTGTTTGAGTATCAAAGCCTCATAGCGGAGCTATTAGAGATGGACGTGGTTAATGCTTCGATGTATGATTGGGCAACTGCTCTTGGGGAAGCTGGAAGAATATCTAGAAGACTTACCGGAAGAAGTGAGGTGGTTGTTCCAAAATTTACGTCTCCAGATAGAAGGGCGACACTGCAAACGTATATTGATCCGATTGGAATGAAAACAGTTGAAGTTGCTCAATCAAGAGAGGATGGGCAGATTGTGCTGGAAAATCTCAAGGAGAAAGTTTCTTCAGATACGGCTGCAGTATATTTGGAAAATCCATCCTATCTTGGTTTTTTAGAAAAAGAAGTAGATGCACTGGCTGAGATATCACATGACGCTGGTGCAGTATTCATTATAGGAGTTGATCCGACATCGTTAGGAATCATAAGGCCTCCAGGCCACTACGGAGCCGACATCGTTGTAGGCGAGGGGCAACCATTTGGAAATCCAGTGAATTTCGGCGGACCACTACTTGGAATTCTAGCATGCAAAAAAGACATAAAGATGATTAGAGCAATGCCTGGGAGAATAGTAGGCATGACCACAACCATCGATGAGAAGCAAAGAGCTTTTGTCATGAGCTTGCAAACGAGGGAACAACACATCCGTAGAGAAGAAGCGACTTCCAATATATGTACCAATAATGCATTATGCGCCGTCGCTTCTGCAGTATATCTTTCGCTTCTTGGAAAAAGCGGAATACGCGAGCTAGGCGAACACATCTTAGCCAAAACGAAATATGCAATAAAGAAATTCGGTTCAATTGATGGACTTGACGTGCCTCTGTTCAAAGCACCCCATTTCAAAGAATTTACAATGCGTTTCAAACTTAGACAAGCTGACCACTTGTTGAAAGAACTGTCGGAACACAAGATTTGTGGGGGCAAATCCCTTGAACCAGAATTTCCAGAGCTAGGACAATCAGTGCTTGTATGTGTCACTGAACTGCATAGCAAACAGCTAATCGACAACTACGTTGAAACGCTTGACCAGCTTTTGAGGTGAAAAGAATGTACAAACAAAGTAGATGGAATGAACCACTAATCTTTGAGATAAGTCGTGAAGGAGCACTTGGACACGTACTTCCCGCGCTAGAAAAGGAAATATCCTCAGAATTAAACGAAGCCCTAAACGAAATACCGAAAGAAATGCGTAGAAAGAAGTTAAACTTGCCTGAGGTAAGTGAACTTGAAGTTATTCGACATTTTACACGGCTCAGTCAAATGAACTACAGCATAAGTCTCGGCGCCTATCCTCTAGGAAGCTGCACGATGAAATATAACCCGGTTATAAACGAAAAACTCGCCTCTCTAGAAAGCGTAAAAAATGTCCATCCACTCCAAGACCAAAGAACCACGCAAGGAAACCTCGAACTACTATACAAACTCGAAAGGGCTCTTTGCGAAATAACGGGAATGCACAAATTTTCCTTCATCCCAGCAGCAGGAGCTCAAGGAGAGTTTCTCGGATGTCTCATGATGAAAGCATACCACAAAGAAAAAGGAGAAAAAAGGAGAAAAGTGATCGTTCCTGACTCGGCCCATGGGACAAACCCTGCTAGTGCTGAGATGGCTGGCTTCGAAGTAGATATCGTCAAAAGTGATGAAACGGGATGTGTAGACATCAAACAATTGCAGAAGATTGCAACCCAAGAAACAGCGGGTATAATGCTTACAAACCCCAACACACTAGGCATTTTCGAGAAAAACATCGAAGAAATTGTCCAAACAATCCATGATGTAGGTGGTCTACTATATTACGATGGAGCAAACCTAAACGCAATTATGGGAAAGGTCAGACCAGGAGACATGGGCTTTGACATAGTTCATCTAAATGTTCACAAAACATTTTCAACCCCTCACGGAGGAGGGGGACCCGGAGCAGGTCCTGTGGGAGTCAAAAAAGAACTTCAAGAATACCTGCCCGCACCAACAGTTGAATACGACTCAGCGACCAACTCCTATTACCTCGAGTACAAGAGGCCCAAAGCTCTCGGAAAAATGAAGATGTTCTATGGCAATTTTTCAGTTTATGTGAAAACCTACGCGTACATTTTGATGATGGGAGCCGAGGGGTTAAGGCTAGCTGCTGAAGCGAGTGTTTTAGGATCTAACTATTTGCTAAGCAAGCTTAGGGAGCTTAAAGGAGTTGCTGTTCCCTTCGATTCTGGGCAACCTCGAAAACATGAATTTGTCTTAAGTCTCTCGAAACTGACTAAAGACACTCGTATAAGAGCCTTAGATGTGGCGAAAAGATTACTCGACCACGGTGTCCATGCGCCCATAACTTATTTTCCCTTAATAATTGATGAAGCTTTTATGGTTGAGCCAACTGAGAGTGAAACTAGGCGAGAACTTGACAACTTTGTTGAAATTATGTCGGATATAATTGATGAAGCGTATAACGAGCCCATGAAAGTTCTTGGGGCGCCCTACAACACTTCTGTCGGTAGAATTAATGAGGTGAAGGCTTCTCATCCTAAAACTCTCTGCTTAAGCTGGAGAATGTACAAACAGGGAAATCGTGGTGCTTAAACAAATTGCTAAAAATTGATTAAGACCTAGTTATGTGTCACTGAAAACGTAGAGTTCTTCTTTGTATCTTCGATCAAGAGTTTGTCCAGCCGGAAGGTGTCTCAATTTTTTCTTAGAGAGATGTTCAAGAAGAAGCCTGTTTGCTTCTTCTAAATCCATATTAAGCCACTCTATGGGCACGTTCGCAAAAAGAGGGCGGGCTGGAACCACGTGGCATGTTGACTTGTGCACAAAAACCTCTCCCGACAGAGCTGCGGTGACGACGTCCTTTTTTGTGACTCGCGGTGCAACAATAGCAGCTAATGCTTTACCCGATTTGACCTTGCCTATAGCGCCGCTTTCTGTTTCGTATCCAATGTTGTAGCCAATCGATCTGAGGCTCCTTTCAAGCTGCTCAATAAATTCATAAATTTCCTTCGCGCTCTCAATTTTCCCAGGAATGCAATAACACTTCCTCGACGTGATCAGTCCTGTTATGATTTCTCTGTCATGCATTTTTCTCCTCAGCTCCTTGTCTGCCACCTCCTGAAGGTTGTAACCCGATTTCTCTAGGTCTTTCCTTACGTTTTCGCCAGTTTTTTGTCCGTTTTCTATGGTTCTAAACCAGCTTTCCACTCTTATGTTTGGGTCGGTATAATTCACTAGACAGACAGGGATTAACTTGAACCCAAGATGCTGAAAAGCGGCTACTCTATGCATCCCATCCAAAACCACAAGTGTTTCCTTGTCGACGATCACCGGATGCTTAATAATACCCCTTTTGATTTCAATAGATAGCCATTCAACAATTCTTGGGATGATTTCCTCATGGATACGTAAGTTCTTAATTTCCTCGAGCTTGATTTCAAGCTTCACCCGGGGATGTGAAATAAGGTATCCCATTTTCGAACCGCCACCTCAGGTAACATGTATGAGTTAAACATAAAAATTACTTAGGTCTGACTACATTTTGTGAGGAAAGACCTATGAAATCCAAGAGAACCCATTTACGTAGTTTCCATAGGCAACGAGGTCATCTCACCACATTCGCAGAATTCGAACACGCGCTATGGTATGAAGGGGTAATTCCAGAACACTTGGCGGTTAGAAATGCCGTCGGACTCTTTGACGTAACTCACATGGGGCGATGCACAGTGAGAGGCGTTAATGCGGCTGCTTTACTCAATTATCTTTTAACGCGCGATATTCCCTCAATGAAGATAAACCAAGGACATTACACAGTTATTTGCAATAATGACGGTGGAATAATCGATGACCTCGTTGTTTTCCGTTTGGAAGAAGACACTTTTTTCTTAGTGTATAACGCAAGTAATCGAGAAAAAGATTTTAGATTGATACAGTCTCATGCCAAGGATTTTAACGTCCAAACCACAGACGTCTCAGATCAAGTTGCAATGTTCGCCGTACAAGGCCCTAAAGCCCTTGCCACGCTACAAGCCATCTCCAGCGTAGACCCATCTGGCATACGCCGCTATTGGGGGCAGTGGCTAAACCTAAATGACCTTGAGGTCTTACTAGCAAGAACTGGATACACGGGTGAAGACGGATTTGAAGTATATCTCTGGAACACTCCATTAGAAAAGCCTGAAAAAGCGGAAAAACTGTGGCAAGCTATCCTTAAAGCGGGTGAAGAACACGGTATCAAACCATGCGGCTTGGGTGCAAGAGATACTCTACGCCTAGAGGCAGGTATGTGTCTCTACGACAACGATATCAACAAGGACACAACACCTCTAGAGGCGAAGCTAACATTCACTGTACGCTTTGAGAAGGACAATTTCATCGGCAAAGTTGCTCTCCTGAAACAGAAAGATGAAGGTCTCAAAAGGATACGCGTTGGGCTTCGAATGTTGAAACGAGGAATACCCCGCCACGGATATGGAATCTTTCTTGACGAAAAGAAAATCGGCCATGTCACAAGTGGAACCTTCTCTCCACTACTGCAGTACGGTATCGGCATGGGTTATGTTCCTCCCGAAAATGCAGCAATAGGAACCAAAGTAGACATAAAGATTAGAAAATCTTTCCATAGCGCTGAAATAGTTAAAATGCCTTTCTACGATACAGCAAAGTATGGTTGGCAGCGTAAGAAACCTTAGTGCTTTCTCAACGCACAACGAAAAATTGCAAACACTAAAATGTAGATTACATAAAACCCCATATGGGGTCGAGTATGCGAGTTGTAGCTTTGGAGACCTCGTTAATTAAACCCAACGATGATTTAGTGGCTGCCCTTATCCAAGCTGTCGAAAGACAAGGACTGAAACTGAACGATGGAGATATTTTGGCGATATCATCGAAGGCCGTGGCATCAGCTGACGGGCGCATTGTAGAAATGAAGGAGGTGTCGGTGTCAAGAAGGGCGGATAAATTGGCGAAAAAACACTTGCTTGAGCCTGAGTTTGCGGAGTTGGTCTTAAGGGAAGCTGACAAGGTTTATGGAGGAGTTGAGAAAGCTATTCTTACATTGAAGGACAATGCTTTGGCGATAAATGCTGGTGTGGATCACAAGAATGTCCCGGCTGGTTGTGCTGGCCTATGGCCTTTAGATCCTCAGCGTCGAGCGGAGAGTCTTCGGGAGGAAATCAAAAAGCGCGTAGGCAGAAATGTGGGAGTTCTACTAGTGGACAGTAGTGTAGCTCCTCTCAGAATGGGTACGAGGGGTGTGGCGTTAGGGGTGGCGGGCTTCAAGCCGATGCATGACTGCAGAGGAGAAAGAGACCTCTTTCAAAAGCCATTATTAATCACTCGACACGCAGTTGCTGACGATCTTGCGTCTACGGCTCATCTTGTGATAGGACAGGCTGGCGAAAGTACGCCAGCGGCTCTTATCAGAGGAGCACCTGTTACTTTTGTTGAAAGCGCCAGCATAGACGAAATGAAGATTTCTCCTGACAAATGTGTCTACATAAAGGCTTTTCGCGTGTCCACTAGAGGAACGAAATAGGCGTTCCTGCCAGTTTCTTACAATTTTTTTCTGAAGTTCGCTTAAAAACAAGAAATAAACATTTATCTCTTCTACACTTCAAACTAAGCCTATGGATGAAACTAAAGGTAGACTGTTTTCGGGAGCTGGATTCGGTTTTTTCCACACGATGTTAATGGCGTTTTCGATTATTGTTCCAGCACTCTATTTTTCCTCGCTTGATTTGACAATCGTTACTTATGGTTTTCTCTTGACGATAGGCGATTTCTTCTCTTTCTTGCTGAAACCTTATCTTGGTTACCTGACAGACAAATATGGAGAGAGAAGATTCTTGCTGGGTTGTACATTTCTGTTCTTTATCACACTTTTCTTGATCGGTTTTACTGATCTTATACCTGCGATAGTATTCCTGAAGATTGTATCTGCTGTAGCCAGTGCCCTTCTGTATGTGCTAATCATAATTTATGGTCTTAGAAACGTAAATGAAAATCCAGATGAAAAGGTCGGGACCTTCGGAGCAATAAAAGAGAGCGGCTGGATACTCGGGTTATTGATACCAGGGTTAATAATAGACAGTTTAGGGATAACAACCGCTTTCTATGTTATATTCATAGCAGGGATTGTCTGGCTTTGCTTCATGTATGAATTGACAAAAAAGTACCGATTTGTTCCAAAAATTAAAGTCAAGGCATCCTTTACCTTCATTCAAAAAATTCCGCTATTGGTTGTCCTGAAAACCATGGATTTGGCAGTATTCACTGCATTCTTGTTCTTCTTTACTAGGTTTGCCCTGAAATCTCTGGGATTAAGGCCTAGCATCGTGTCGATAATCGTCGTTGTTGAAACACTTTTCTTCTCTTTAACTCAGTATCTGGTCGGAAGGGTTTCTAGCAAATCGAAAAGAAAATACTGGGTTCCTGCCTGCATAATCAGTCACTTGATCGGAATCATCGTTATGCTAGATGCATCTGCATTGCATCATTATTTCATAGCGAGTGTTTTGTTTGGGGCAGCTGGAGGATTTATAGATGTTTGGCTGTTCTCTAGAATTAGCGAGTCTTTTGCAAAATACGATAAAGGTTTGCTCTACGGAACCTTTGGATGGAGTTATGATTTTGCTACGATAGTTGGTGGACAGATGCCTGTTATTTTTGTGATGCTCGGTTTGAATCAGTTTGCTTCTATGTTTGTATTTCCTGGTTTGATGATAATAGCTTATTTGTTTAGCAAGAAAAAGTTCGCGCGCGCCGTGAGCTTCCCTTAGCCTTTTGAGAAGCGTTCTTTTTTGTGTTTGATACATGATCGCATCAAGGTTGAACTTGAAGTTAATTGGGAAAGTTTTAAATAATTCAAGGCACCAAAGGTTAAATTGGTTGGGGAGGATATGCTGAAAAGAGAAAGGAGTTTTTCTTAGTTCTTTCAGCCCATACAACCCACTCCTCCCCAACCAACCCGAGAACCTAGTGCATCTTTAGAAAATAAACATTTCTAGGCAAATTTGTATAAGACATGCATTATGCGCGCATTCTGGAAGAGGCTTAACCTTTCTGATTTTTTCTTTTCTTCATGAGGACCTGATTAATTACTGCGACCTTTGTTACGCTTTTCTTTTGCCTCCACAACTGAATCAGAATATTGATGTTTGAGCTATTGACCCTCTGCAATACCGACGGGGGATCATCACGATTTCTTTGACGATTACTTCTCTTTCTCTCACTGTGTCAGAAGCCTTGTTGGTTCCCCTCGAGTTTGCACGCGTGCATTTCTATATGAGCGCCAAAAAAGGGAAAGGTTAAGCGCGCTCATATTTTTCATCAACTCTAATAATTGCTCCAAGCAATTCTTCCAAATCCTGATTTGCCCGTAAACCGCTATTTTGCCAGCCTTTAACACGCCATCAAGAACAATGACTTCACGTAACGAATCCTAAAGTCACTTAGATCAGTCTTACTCTTAAACCTCGTTGAGTAGTGTGTGCTTGGTACGCTATGTCGATTGCCTACTTGATCTCTATATATTCGTAGGCGTCCCTTAGTTTCTGGAAACAAAAATGTACTTTCTGAAAGCTCTCTCTAAATTTGGCAACATCTTCTCTAACTTTCTCTGAAGGTTCTTTGTCTACAATTACGCGTTTGATAAGCTCTGCTATTTCCTCCATCTCTGTCTCTTCCATACCTAGCCTGGTTATTTCAGAGGTCCCCAGTCGAATTCCCCCAGGGTTCATGTAATGTCTTCCTTCACGAATATCCCAAGGCAAAAGGTTGCGGTTAATTATGATGTTTGCTTTTTCAAGCTCCTTTTCAATTTTGCCTCCATCCCCGAATTCTGTTATGTCGATGAGTAAAACATGAGACTCTGTGAAACCCTTGTGTTCAGCTAAAACCTTGAATCCCCTTTCATACAGCGCTTGTCCTAGCGCCTTCGCGTTCTTTATCACCTGTTTTGCATATTTTCTTCCGAATTCAAGCATCTCCGCCAATGCAACGGTCACTCCTGCCATGTTGTGTAAATGATGATTACTCACAACGCCTGGAAACGTCGCCTTTTTTATTCTCTCTGCATGTTTCTCCCAAGATAAGATCATCCCATGCTGCGGTCCTGGCAATGTTTTATGTGTGCTTAATGTTACGACATCTGCTCCTTCCCTCAGTGGATCTTGAAAAGTCCCTGCAGCGATTAATCCTGCCACGTGCGCTGCGTCGTAAGCAATAGTGGCACCGAGATTATGGAAATACTCTTCCATTTCCTTAACCGGATGTGGAAAGGGAAGAACGCTGCCGCCGAACATGACGAGTTTCGGAGTTTTCCCTGACTTCATTAGTTCTTCAACTCTTCTAATAGTTTCATCAACGTCAACATTTAGCTCTTCATGATTTAATGCGAGATATTCAACATTGAGTCCATGTACAGCCCCTGCGGTTCCTCCAAACTTCTTTTTACCCATAGAAATGTGACCGCCGGAGGGGATTGATAGGGCAAGCATATGATCCCCAGGTTCAGTAAAAGCTGTGTAAACCGCGAGGTTTGCCACGACACCTGAGATTGGCCTAACGTCAACAAACTTCGCGTCAAAAAGTTTCTTAGCTAGCTCTATACAAAGCAGCTCAACTTGATCGATGTATGTACACCCTGCATAGACTCTTTTTCCAGGCCATCCTTCGGCGTATCTATTTCCAAAATCTGTCATTATTGCTTCACGAACGGCTGGACTTGGAACGTTTTCACTTGCTATCAAAGGAATAGCGCATCTAAACCAAGCATGGTGTTTCTTCAGTAGTTGAAAAACCATTTCATAATACTCTTTGGCATTACTCAATATCTCAACTCCTTTTACACATTAAGAAAAGTCCGAATGTTTAAAATCATTGCGCTCGCGCTTGCAGGCTTAAACAAACGGTTCTTTACCCCATCTTAAGCTTTTGGTGTGTACCATGGATGCGCGCGCGCAAGAGTTGGCAGCACGCGCATAATACGCTGCCTTTCTGTCTTTCTCCTTTTTTACAGTATCAAAAAAACGGGCGCGTATAGCCAAAAGAAATTTTTGTAATACGGATTTCAACGTCATAACCTATTTCTTATTCTTTTATTAAAACAGAGGATGAGGAAAAAAAGATGGCTGATTCATCCAAGGATGAACTAGAAAGGCTTCAGAAACTTAGAACTGAACTGGCTACTAGACTAGTAGCGATTGAGGATGAGCAAAAGACTGTGGAAGAAAACGTGAAGATCCTTAGAGAAAAACGAGATTCGTTTGCTAGTCTTCGCATTGAGAAGAAAGAACTAGAAGACAAACTGAAAGAACCAAATAGGTTGTCAATGTCAGAGGCCATCCTGAAAACGAAAGAAGAAATAGAAAACAAAAAAGATACGCTAGAACCAGAGAAGGAAGAACCTTCAAAAACAATTGAGAAAAAAGATGAACAAATACTTGAAAGCGATGAAACACCGGAAGAGCCGGTGAAGAAGAAAAAACTAGGAATTTTTTAGAGGAACTCCCGCCACTATAACTCACTTAGAGTTCTAAAAGGCTACAGACTTCACATGGAATGTGACTTGACTTAAAGTTAGTCGATGAAATAAACTCCTAACGAACTAGTAGAATTTGCGCGCGCGAAGGTTAAGACGGTTATGAAGAAGTTTAAGGATAAAGACTTTGCCAGAGGTGCTAACAAAGAAAGAATATCTCCGCAGAGATAGGTCTATAGAATTCATCTCCTGCGCGCGCGCGATGTCTATATCTGAGGTACCTGACCGCGCTTCTCTTTTGATAGACGAAATCAATCCATTCGCGAGCTTAATTAAAGCGGTGGTCTGTTTGTCTGTTAACTCCTTACCTCTTTGTTCCTCAAGTTCATTTATGAAATCATAAAGAGCTTTTATTGCTTTTTGACCACGCAATCTTGGAAACTTTGGAATTTCAATAGGTTGCATTTCCATCACTAGAGTGAACGTTAGTTTTTTTTCTATAAATATCATCCTCTAAGAACCGACACATTCTAGTATTCGATATGTTTTGCGAGTTAAAGGTAAAATCGTTTCTAGCAACTTCTTTCCTACAGTGACGTAGCGTTTCTTTCCTTCACCATCTACATAGTCGCCCACTTTTTTGCAGCGTTCAAGCAAAGTCATACTGCTAATCTGCAAAATCTTGAGATGGCAACCCCTTGACTATCGAGAACATGTGAGGATTCAACGCCAATGCGCGCACATTAGAATTGACAACCGACAGAAACTAGAGTAGGTTGCACGCTTCAACATTTGCGACTGGTATTTTCAATACTGAATGGTATAGGCAAACAGCACCCAAAACATGCAAACAGTATCATAGAACCGTGCAAGTTTAGATGGATGGATACAGAAGCATACACGAAACTCCCTTTAACACAACATAGAAATTACGCCGTGCGAAAGATAGAAACTATTTCTCCCAAACATCTAGAGGCGGCTTATGATCTGGAGGTATCGGCGACCTATATTTTTTATTACCTATTCTCCGTCTATGTTCCTCCTTCGCCTTTTTCAATACATCCTCTTTTGTTAAGAGATCAATAGCTGTAGCAGCCATCACTTTTGCTGCAAATATTAAGGACTCATGTCCAAGTCCAACCCCGCTTTCGGCTACGTCTTGCCATGAATGCCCAGGCGTACCTAGGACTCCTGATGCAGTACCAAATTCTACAGTGGGTGCCAGCCAACTCACGTCAGCTACATCGGTGCTACCGTGGCTAGTTTCCCCTTCACCCCAAGGATCAGGTATTTCATCGTCGATCAATTTATCTACAAGTCTCTCCCATCCAGGACGCTTAGATTTCTTTAGCTGAGCAAGCTTCATTTCAGGGTCAATCGTCTTGGCGATTTCCTCAGCAAATTTCAAATCTTCTTGACTATATTTTGGAAGCCCTATTTCACGCATATTCTTAACAATCAGCTCTGCGATTGTTCTGTTAGGAATGTAATTGTAAACCCCTTCAAGTAACTCTACCTTCACTCCGGTTTTGGTCATCATAGCTGCTCCTTTTGCTATGTCAAGTATCCAGTCATATATGAATTCCACCTGATCTCTCTCTGGCGCCCTCACGTAGTACCAGCTTCTAGCGTATGACGGTACAATATTCGGCTGGTCTCCGCCCTTTTCAATTATATAATGTATTCTTGCATCTTGGATTACATGTTCCCTCAAGTAGTTTACACCCATGTTCATTAGTTCCACCGCATCTAATGCGCTCCTACCATGCTCGGGGGAATCACCAGCATGGGAGGCCTTACCATGAAAATGAAACTTGACCGAGGTAACGGCCAAGCTACTTTCTAGGGTGGCGCCATTCATACTGTTTGGATGATGACTTATTACCGCATTGACATTATCGAAATAGCCGTCCCTAACCATGAACACCTTACCATCGAAGTTTTCCTCAGCTGGGCATCCAAAGAATTTGATGGTTCCTTTTATTTTGTGTTTTTCCATGGCTTTTCTTACTGCTATTGTTGCTGCCATGCCGCTTGTTCCGTGAATATTGTGTCCACACCCGTGTCCCGGTTTTCCTGTTTCTAATGGTTCTTTTCTTGGAACCTTTTTCTGTGATAGCCCTGGNNACTGGTTTTCCTTCACCCCAAGTGGCTACGAAGGCTGTGGGCATACCTGCAATTCCACGATCAACTCTAAACCCTTGTTTCTCCAGCTCATTTGCTAGGAGCACTGAAGACTTAAACTCAATTAAGCCCAGTTCAGCAAACTCCCACACTTTATCGCTTGTTTCAATAAGTTGCTTCTTATTATTCTCAATCCAATCATGGGCATATTCCTTATCAGTAGACATGAATAACACCTAGAATATACTAATAACCCCCCATTGGGCTTTTTATCGTTTGCGCGCACGTTTCTGAATCACAGAATAGGATAGGGGAATGTAGGCTCCGAATCATAGAAGTCGAACTTCAGTTCTCTGACCCTATTGAGTAGCTTATCACCGCGCGCGCATTATGGCTCGTCCGTGAGAGACGAAACTGGTTCTGCAGGGAAAGAGCCTGCCAAGTGGAAGGAGAGGTTACTAAAAGCAGTAACCATGGCATGCCCTTTTTCCTTTCTGCACAATGTTGAAATGTAATATATAGACTAATATTTTTTCCGTTGAATGGGCCTACCTTTTTGTTCAAAAAGCGCGCGCATCTAACGTCTATTTTTTCTGCGACACAGATATGTACTCAGATTTTTATGGGGCGCGCCTTGGATATTTTCTACATCTAGGATAATTATTCCTTGTATTAATTTCAACAACCCAAGAATTTTAAGAAATGAAGTTTTAGAATATGACGATTTAAATGTCGAAAGAGAATCCTAGAAAGAGAATCAAGATCAAACGGCACTACATGCAAGTGAGACAACGTTCTACTAAGAAGGGAAAGAAAGGAACAATAAGGGCCAGATGGAAGTCCGAGAAAAAAGGAAAGAGGCGCATATATAGGTGCAAGCTCCCAATATTTCGCAGATTGCAGATGATGATCTGTGGAAACAAGAAAGCAGGCTCACATTGTCTAAGGACTGGAGATCGCGGAAATAGATGCCCAAAACTCGAAATGTCCTACCAGTAGTCTGACTCGCGCGCGCAGTTTAAACAAAACATGAAAAGTCTAAACCTACAACGAACATGTCAAAAGGATATCCTTCGTGAAAAGTCCCTAAATGTTCCTCTTTGCGACGTACATATGTGTACTCCGCAAAACATTTTTAATACGGCCACACCTAATGGTCTCCGCGCACACATGCAAGGCCTTTCCACCTAGGTGTCGAGGAAGAAGAATTGGCACGTATCAGCCTCAAGAAGTTTGTCAACGACATAAGCCACTGTCCAGATTGTAAAAACAACCCCTCCTTTTTCCTGAGTTCTAAAAAGGTTCCTGTGTGTACGAAGCATTGGAATTTGATAGCAGATGCGCCTGTAGCATGGACGGAAGAAGGCAAAATTACGCTCTTGGCAGAGATCTAACGTGCACATAACTTTCTTATTCCAGATTCTATAAAGAAGACTGGTGGCAAAAGGAAGAGTGAACTTCCGATGGAAAAAAGAAAATGTGTAAAATGCGGTGCCAGTTTAACCGATGAAGATGTGATGAAAATTAGGATTGAGGACGGTTCATGGAAGACAATACCCTTTCATGTGTGCCCGGATTGCTTCAAGAAGCAAATGCGTGAACAAGTATCTACCTAGTTGATGTATGCGCTCGCGATAAATACCTTCACTTTAATGTTCTATCTATGCGAATGCTTATTGTTGTGCGAGTTCTATGACTTTTCTCAGGTTCTCAACATCGTTTCTTCTTTCGTCCACGGGAGTTTCCAAGATCAGAGGTAGTTGTCCTAGTTTGCTTTTCAAAATGTTTCTGAACCCTTTCTCCCCGATCTTTCCCATTCCAATGTGTTCATGCCTGTCCAACTTAGAACCAAGGCCGCCTTTACAATCGTTAAGATGAACAAGTTTGAGGTTTTCAAGACCTATTATATCGTCAAATCTTTGCAGTGTATGTTCAACAGCTCCTCGTGAAACTAGATCATAGCCAGTCGCGAATGCGTGACAGGTATCGAAACATACACCAACACGCTTTCTATCCTCAATTCTTGAGGCAATGTATTCGATGTCCTCAAAGGAGGAACCCATACTGTTCCTTGTCCCTGCCGTATTCTCCAGAAGAAGAACAACCTTNNTTCTCTTTCCATGTCCAAGATGACTACCCAGATGAGTTACAACGTAAGGAACACTTAATGCAGTTGCCCTACTCAACTCATCCTTGAGAACTTCAGCTGATTTTAGATAGACATCCACCTTTGGAGAAGCAAGATTCAATAGATAAGACGTGTGAATGAAAACTGGCCATATCTCACTCTCCTTCAGCTTCACCCTAAAACTCTTAACTGCCTCTGAATCCAACTTTCTTGAACGCCATCCTCGGGGATTGCGAGAGAACATCTGGAGTGTGTTGCAACCCATCTCCACAGCTCTGTCAACCACCCTGTCAATTGACCCTCCGATCGACAGATGGAAACCAATTTTCATCCTTCGTCACCGCGCGCGCTACACACATGTGCAAAAAGAGGCTATCTCAAGCTGTTGTAGTAAGCTGAGTTTTTGGTTTCTAGTATTTCAAGAATTATTTTTTCTGTTTTTCCCCCCACACCTTTGATTTCTGTCAGTGTATTCTTCACGGTTGACAGGGGCTTGTTCAACTTTGAGATTGCATAGGCAGCATATCCGAAAGAGGAGCGTTTGCCCTCTAAGCGGAGGAAATAGTCAAGGTGCTCCAGCATTACGATAACAAAGTCGTTTTCTGACAGAATGTTGCTGTAAAGAGCAGGAGGAATGCGTCTAGCGATCTTGTACTTTCTGGACATTTCGTTAAAAATCGAGTTAATGGTGCTGTAGTACTCTTCTGTTGCCTGTCCCCACTTATTCTCTTCATAGATTTGTTCATACCTTGCCAAAAGTTCTGGATGCTTGTCTCTTAGTGAACTAAAGAAGTATTCTTTTTGTCTTCCATTTTTAAGGGTCATACCGCCAAAAATTACGAAGTCAACACCAATTTCATGAGCCTTCCGCAAAGCCTCCGCAATCATTTCCGGGGTATCAGTTATGAAAGGGATTACAGGAAGAAGAAACATACCGCATGCAATCCCGTTTCTTTTGAAAAAGGCAAGCGTTTTCAGGCGTTCGGTTGGAGGCGGGACGTGTGGTTCAAAAACTGAACTGAGTTCATCGCTTGTTGAGGAGAAACTGAAACTGACAATTGCTCTGTTCTGCTGGTTAATATGTTCAATAATGTCAAGGTCTCTCTCAATAAGGGTGGATTTTGTTAGTATGTGCACTGGCCACCTGTATTCACATAGTAGCTGCAGGGTTCTTCTTGATAGCTGATACTTCTCTTCCACAGGCTGATAACTATCGCCAACACCGCCCCCCAGCATAACATAGCTCGGCTTCAGCTTGGCGCGTCGACCAATCGGCTTTAATTCTCTGCGCAGAACCTCAACAGCATTTGTTTTTACCGCAACAGCTTCTCCAAAGACCCCGTCAACTCGATAGCTTTCTGAACGGCCGTCGCAATAGACGCAGTTATGAGTGCAACCTCGGTAAAGGTTCATCCCGTAACGTGAAACGAACCAAGAATCAATTTTCTTGTGTTTAATTAGGATTGATTTTGCCTTGATCTCTCGGATATTCACTCCGCCTTTTCACCCTCTTCTTATATCGATATTCGTCTACGTGCAAAAGGTTCATCACTCTAATAGGTTCCTTTTTCACAAGATTTCTGCATGCTCTATAGGCTATCCAGTAAGAGTTGCGGTTCCCGCTTGCAACAAGCTCTTTCACTAGCTCAAAAACAAGGTCGGGAAGATGTCTGGCCAAATCACTCAAGTTATTTCCCACGGATGTACGTGGATANNTCGAAGAGTTTCGCTGACGAATCTTCTGATGTTGGGGTCCTTGGATCCTGTTAGCCTAAGGAGGTATTCCTTCATTTGATCTGGCCATTTCTGTATTAGCTTGCGGAAGAACATCTGGGCGAATTCTCGCATATTCCAATCAGCGGAAGAGGCTGAAGCTTCAAAAAAGGGCAAAACTTTCTCGTAATCAATAGTTCCATAAAATGAAAGAATGCCCAACGCGATGCCTTTACTTCGGAAATCTTTGCTTCTCTCAAATAGTGTCGTGCCAATCTCGTATATATTTGCGCCTTTCTCTACGAAACTCGAAAACAAGTATCTGCTTAATACTTGAATGGTGTAAACTCTGCCAAAAGATATACGCTTGTCTTCTGGGATGCTATCGTAGAGTACCTCCAAGACATCGAGCACATTCTTTATTGCCGAAGCATATTTCCCTTGCAGAAAGTTAGCTATAATATCTTGTTGGATTTTCGTTTCGATATCATGGCTAATGATCTGCAATCACACACTCACTCTGGCGAGGCTAGATTTCAACACAGCCTTCAACCCTCGTTGATTTATAATTTTTCTTAGATAACTAATTTTTCACTAACACCAACGCTAGAGATAGCGTGCGCTCTCTAAAGTAGGCTTTTGATTCTCGCGAGAAATAGTCTCACTGTTCCCCCGCAGGTTTCAAATGAACTTTCATGGAAAGCCTCTAAAAATCCTGAACAAATCTGAAGAAATCAAACAGTTCCTCGAAGTAGGATTCGAATACATCTACGAAAAAGACGGCATAATGTTCTCCCGCAAACGAAAGTAATAGGTATATAAAAAACGCAAAAATCC
>JABAHO010001484.1_pt1 | contig 16353 bp, 17 predicted proteins | sample 7062071 | NCBI WGS metagenome assembly JABAHO01 (sample SAMN14534356, study PRJNA622989) | marine sediment metagenome | biome: marine biome [ENVO:00000428]; feature: marine pelagic biome [ENVO:01000023]; material: deep marine sediment [ENVO:00002113] | place: India: Gulf of Kutch | collected...
TCGGAAACATAGAAGCTCAAAGATTTTGGAGCAAACTCAATTTCGAACCAACAATAACCACAGTCAGCATACGTCCCGAAGAATTGAAGAAACGATTGGCAAAATAACGCGCGTGCACCTCGAAAACCTCAAAAAGACATGAGAGCAATTCGCGCGCGCAGGGTATAGCCCTTGCATGCATGCTGCATGCGCGTATTTGACGACAGAATAAACTATAAGTATAGCGTTTGAGAAGGCTGTTCTACCCTGTATCCTCTAGCCAACTGAAGGCATAACATATGAAGGAAGAGGTTGCAAGTTTTCGAAGCATACTTGAAGCTCGTAGAAAAATAAGAAACCTCGTAACCAAAACTCCAACCTACCTGTCCAATGTTTTCAGTCAGAGAACAGACGCAGAGGTATACTTGAAGCTTGAGTGTTTTCAGCCAGTGGGAGTCTTCAAGATAAGGGGGGCAGTAAACAAAATATGTAGTCTCTCCCCATCAGAACTAGAGAGAGGCTTGGTTACCGCCTCCTCCGGAAACCATGGATTAGCCGTGGCCTACGCAGCCAAGATTTATGGAGCTAAAGCCATCGTTGTTGTTCCCGAAAACGCAGTGAAGGAAAAGGTTAAAGCCATAGAAAGTTATGGGGCTGATATCGTAAAATATGGAAAGGACTACGATGAAGCGTACTCTAAAGCTCTCGAGATACAAAAGGAAGCTGGAACAACCTTTGTGCATCCCTTTGAAGACCCTTTCGTAGTCGCGGGACAGGGAACCGTTGGTTTAGAATTGCTCGAAGATGTCCCCGATTTAAACGCGATAATCGTTCCTGTTGGCGGTGGCGGCCTCATATCTGGAATATCTATCGCCGCGAAAACGTTGAACCCAAAATTAAGGATAGTGGGGGTTCAATCCGAGGGAGCTCCAGCTGTCTACCGATCTTGGAGAGCTGGAAAAATCGTGGAAGTAGATTCTGTTAATACGGTTGCAGACGGTTTAGCTGCTAGGAAACCACTTGACTTAACCTTTGGGATAATAAAGAGATACGTGGATACCGTCCTGTTGGTAAGTGAAGGGGAAATCGGCGAAGCCGTGTTGGCACTTCTACGTAACGCTCACATACTGGCTGAACCTTCAGGAGCAGCCTCTTTAGCAGCTCTCCTATTCAAATACCATCCAAAACCTCAAGAGAAAGTTGCAGTAATCGTCAGCGGAGCAAACATATCAATCGACNNTACACAGGTATTGAAGCACCTTATCTGAGTGGGAGTGATTTCCCTAAAGTTTTAAGCTGAAATAGAGTTTATTATAGCCCGGTGAAAAAATGACGAAAAAAGTTGCCATTGTAGCGGTGGCTCAGACCATGCATGCGCGCGCAGGACAAACAGGTGTGAAATGACGTAACCATTCTAGACGAACAGGTGTTACTTTTCGTGCAGAATTTGCATGGCGGTTGTTTTTGATGGATATTTGTTTGAAGCGCTCTTGAACACAGGTTGTACAGATTTCTGTTCAGATGGTTTCTATAGGGCCTAATTATGGAGGTCGGGGACTCCTCTTGGCAGCCGTCATCGCCGCGTAAATCGCAATGAGAATGACGAGGATTCCAATCACGATCAAGAAGACGGCCTCTGAATAACGAGTATACCAAGGACTGACTATTCTCAAATAGGCATTTAGACCTGCAAGTATTACGACGAAGCCGCCTATCAACAGGCCAATGTACATCCATCTAGAACCATACTCTCCCTTCTCGCGTTTCTCTGCTTTCTCAGATTTTTCACGCTTCTCATGTTTTTCCTCCTTTTCCATTTGCGCTCGTGGAGGTGAAGGCCCAAGCGATGCGCCACACTTTGGGCAAAACTTTATTTCGCCAGTAAGTTCTGCGCCACATTTTGTGCAATAAGGCATGCTTTTCACCTAGACCCGTATAATTTGATTCGATGACTATTTAAATATTATACAGTGGTGTAAGCTTCATTCACTTTGGCGTGCGTAGTCCCGGTTAATTCATAGTCGGTGAGATGCGTGCGCATCACAATTTGTCTTTACAAGAAGAATGATAGGAGTTATGACTTTGAAACCCATATCGCAGAGATGATTTGCTCGCTTTCAAGAATCTAATCCATCGGGGTGTCTAACCGTTGCAGGCGACCACGTCGTCCGAAGTTTTGGGTCGCTAATTGCTGCGGGGTATTTCTTTCTGAAGCATGCCTCTAATTGAGGATGAAATTGCATTATCATGTGCCGTGGGATTAAACACAATGAGCGCTGTTACTTTGGATGACGAGATGGTTTCGAGAAGGAGACGCATAAACTTGTAGGTTTCTTTGAAGCCGCACCGAAGTATGACGTTCGAGAGATTGCTGAATAGCACGTTTATGGTCTTTTTCGTTTCTATTTTGGCAATGTTACCCAAGTGGTCAAGCAGAACGGATAGGTCACTTGCAGGCAACAGGTTCTCCCTCTCGTTTATCTGCAGAGGAGAAGACGTTTCTGAAGTTAAAAGAAGGAACTCTACATCAGGGTCTCCAGAAAGTGCTGAATGTAAGGTGCTGTTCCTATTTGTTAGGATGAAAAGTAACTCGTTATGGTTCTTGGCTTCAGATATGAAACTTAGAAGGCCTGTGTGGTCGTCCGATGTTGGATCAATTTCCAACAGCATTTTCTTACCTTTGATCTGCTCGTGAGTCATTCCGAATTGCTGAGAGAATTCGTCTATTTGCTTTTCAACGGGAGGTCTAGCCTTCTTCCTACGCCTGCGTTCTAGACCGAAAACAAGCAAAAGCCCAACGCATGCCAGCAAAATGTACCAAAGGTTTCTGCTCCAATCGAAGGGTTGCCATAACGTACGTTCGTTGACCTGTAGGATGCCACTCCAATGAACATTATTGCTTGTCTCTGTCTCGCCGGAAACAAAGCTTGCCTCAGCCCGTATCTTGTAACCTGCTTCAGCTAGTCCACTGGTGTTCCACAAGAACTCCAAAACCTTTTGGTCGCCTGCAGCCAGATTAACCACAGTCTCTGTTTCAATAACAGTTTCGTTGCAAAAGGCTGTCACGTTGAACGTTTCAATTTCGCTTCCTTGATTTCTCACAACAACTGTAACTCTCACAACCTCTCCTGAAACTATGTCATATGACGATGCTGTAACACTCATTACAGCCACATCGTGAAGTGGCACTTGGTGGACGACCACCCAAATGTCCTCGTAGTCTGTAAGACTACCATCAGACACAACAATGCGTACAGTGTAATTGCTCGGTCCCTGCGCCTCAGTAGGAGTCCACGTGAAATATCCATCCACAGTGATGTTGGCACCCGACGGAGCACCTGGACCTATAGAGAAAGTTAGGTTTTGAGGAGGAGCATCTGGATCTGAGGCGGTGGCAGTGAAGTTGAGGAGGGATAACTCATAAACAGACTTGTCTCCTATGGGATTTAGCAACGGGGGGGAATTTGCATAGCCGTAGATGAGTTTGAGGTGGTTTATTTCTTGTTGATACTGGGTTGTGGTTGACAATGTGCCTGTAATCTTTACTGTGGCGTTCCCGTTTGAGATAAAATCTTCGGGGTTTGTCGTTATGTTTAGTTGCTTCGTTTCATCTGTGTTGGGGATTGAGGATGACATGTAGTTCAGGTAGCCTTCTCCGCTTACTGGGTAGGAGGCGCTGGTATAGTTGTAAACTTGGATTGTTACGTTGACAGAGGCTATGTCATACAGGCTTACGATGGTGAGGTTGAGTTGAGTCGGCGTCTTTGTTGTCATGCTTGAGAAGATAAACTCTGTGGCATCCGTGTACTCGCTGTAGTAGGTCGGTTTAAGCTGTATCCAGTCAGCTTTAAACTTGAACGGTGTGCTGGTGGGTTTGATGCCTTTCACCTTCAGCTTCCAGCTGTCGCTGGAGTCTCTGAAATCTTCTGGATGGGTTGTTATGGTTTGGTTCTTGTTTTCATCTGTGTCTGCCGTGGATGAGCTTAGGTAGTTTATGTAGCCGTCTCCGCCTGTTGGATATGTTCCTGAAGAGTAGTTGTAGAGTTGTATGGTGACTGAGACGTTGGCTATGTCGAAAGCTGAGTCTATGGTCCAGTTGAGCTGAGTCCAAGTGCCAGTGTTGCTGGTTCCAGTGAACTCAACGTCTATTGTGTATTGTTCGGTCCACACATGTAGAAGGACAGTGTCTATGTTCCAAGTATCTTGTGTTGTGTCGCCGCTTTCGGTTCCTCCTTTGAATCGAATCGTCAAATTGGCAGAAGTTAAGTAAGATGTAACTGAAACGTTGTTCCATCCGGAGTTCAGATCGGTGAAGAGGTTTGCCCAACTGGAACCGTTCCAAACGTCGACTCTAACGTTTTCGGCACTCATTGATCCTCCATATAAACAAAGTTCCTCATTGAGTTCATCGTAATCCACGTTTGTCCATTGAACTTCTAAGTCAAGCTCATAATTTGCTAGACCGGTGTAATCAACTTTTAGCCTTGCACAGTCAACTTCATACGTACCTGCAGCGGAGTCTGAGCAGATGTATATTTCTGCTGCGTCAATTTTTGTCCACGTGTCAAGTATTGAGGTTGCTGTCCAAGAGGAGCCGTCCCAAACCCAAACAGTAAATCTATTACCGATACCGCTTTGTTTTGCGTAGATCTGAACCTCAACGTTATTGATTGTCTCCATCGATTTCTCTGAATCTGCAAAACCGAAGTCGCCTATATTCAGGTTGTTTCCACTTGCATTCACAAAGTTTGTGGGATAGTCGGTAGCGTTAAGGTATGGATTTGTTCCAACCCTCGTCCAGCCAGTCTTGTTTCCATCATCGGTGTTGACGTAAAGCCATAAGGTATCGATGGTTCCGATGTTTCCCTCGGTCAAAGTGTCATTAACCGAATCTGGGCCATACTGTTGCGCCGTAAAATTACTGTGCGTGCCTATATCTGTACTATTATCTATGTCACTTGTGTTGTTGTCAACGTAGTCTTGTATGTCGGGGCCGCTGGAGTAGCTGCTGAAATTCATGTGCACTCCATCGTCAGCGGTCAAATTTGAGAGAGATCCCGAATCAAGAGTCGTGGAACCCAACAAGTTGTAGCCTGAAGAATTATAAGGTGAAGAATAAGTGGAGGATGGAGAGCTCCTAACTCTGAAGTAGTCTGAATCAACCTGTTGAATGCTTCCTGGAACAGTGCCATTAACGTATGTTCCATTCAAGACGTTATAGTCATTAACGTAATAGGTTGTGTGAAGGGCCCCGTTTGAACTGTGAGCCAACCCAAAAATGAGGAGAAGACTGAGCAATAGCAAAATTGGCCGAGACGAACGAGAATTGGTTCCGAAGTCAGTTTTGTTTTTCAACGTCGATGGTTTGCCCCTGTTCCACGTGTGATACGCAGCGTTGTGGATCAACATCTCCAAAGTCTGGATTAGGATCCTTTGACAATATTGGACGAGAAAGCTGCATTTAATGTCTATGAATTGCTAGCATAAATTGCACAGAAAGACATAGAATATGAGTTTCTAATTCATCTACGATATGCAATTGCGGACAACTGATCAAGGCTACGTTATGATACAAATATGCGATGTGTTGAAAATTAGGAGTAGCCTATTTTGGGCTGGAGTTCTCTAGAAGAATCTCAGCGTTTTCTTTTTCTCTTTCTCTTCCTCTGTTTCGTTGCTTTCAGCTGTTTCTTCATCTTCTTTCTCGGTTAGCTCGGAGAGTTCTTCTTCTTTTTCCAGCGCGTCTTCTTTGTTTTCTATTTCATCTTTTGTTTTCATAGTGACCTCTGACACTGATGACATACCAGGTTCTTTCAACTTCTTTTCCAGTTCATTTTTCTCAATGCGGAGATTGGCAACCAAAGCTTGCTTTTCTTTCATCTTGCTCTCCAATTCTTGGATAGCCGCTCGTTCTCTGAGGACTATTAGACCTTCTTGCATGGCTTTCTGTTCTTCATCCATCTTTCCGAGTCTGCTCTCCAATTCTGTTCTTAGCTTCTGAAGCCTTTCCAGCTCCTTGGATGAATCACTCATTTTTTTTCCTCAACCTTCAGTCTTCACAAAGGAAGAAGAAATAAGTTATGACGTTGAAATCTACATTAGAAAGATGTCTTAGCCTTCCTCCAAGAATTGCGCACGCATTTTGGTTGTCATGTCTATTAAGGTATTGCTACTTTGGTTCGTTGTTCCACTGGGTCGTAAATCCACAGCACCTTTTGCAGTTTCAGCTCAGAGCTTTGATTCAAAATCATTCTAAGTACCAATGAGGCTCCTGACTCACCGAGACATTTTTCTAGTGCTTCTTTGAAGAGCTTCGGCTCTTTCGGGATATTTCCTGGTTTGAGCGAGTATCTTTCCTCCAAATATGTGTAAATGGCGGTAGATATGGTAGTGGTCGCGGTCTTTCCGAATAGCTGTGTGAGTACCTTGTCCACAATTTGGGAGAGTTTATCGGCGGAGGCGTGGTTGGTCATACGTCTTTTTCGGATAGGCATATTATAGAAACGGAATAGCTGGGCTATTCCCGAAGTCATTCTTTTAGCAATGTTGATGTTGTATCCCTCGTCTAACAGGGATTGATGGAATCTTGTTATCTCCGTCTCAAATCGTGTCTGTTGATGTATGTCATTTGAACCGAGATCTTGCTCTCTGAGTTTTAGTATTTCGTCAATGGATTTTCCAAAATACTGTTCAAACTTCAGAAGTCCAGATCTGTAGTTCTCTTTTTTGCTTTCGTCGAGACTTTGCAGAAAATCCTCTTCTCTCATTTCCAATCATGTTTCTCTGCTCGCAGCATAGGTTTATCAGTTATGAATCGGCGCTATGGACTCGGAATATCCTTGTACGCTTTCTAATACTGTTGCAGATAAACGAAGCCCGCCAAGGTGATAGAAGGATCAGGAAACCACTCTCCAACTGAATCTGCGATTGACCAGCTGATTGCGTGAGCATCAAACTCTTTTGAGGGTTTTGGCTCCAACGGACGTACGCTGATGGTAATGTTGGATTTTGTTGAACGCTTGATCTAGATCAGCGATTATGTCATGAGAATCTTCTATTCCAAGGGCTAACCGTACTAATTCCTCTGTTATTCCTGTTTTTTTCCTATGCATGCATGCATGGAGTTCGCATGAACACAGAAAATGGTTGCGTAGAGCCTGTCTCCACGCTCTGTTTTTATATGTACAACGACACAAATATCGCATGAATGCTCACCCACGAAAAACACAAACCTTTGTGCAAAGTCTGGCTTGAATACGAGGGTAAACCCATCCTTGGGAAGGGCGGAGCTGAGATTCTAGAGGCTGTCAAAAGAGAGAAATCAATATCTAAAGCAGCCAAAAATTTAGGAATGTCGTACCGATACGTGTGGAATTACATAGCAAAGATGGAGAAAGCGCTACAAGAACCTGTTGTTCAAACACATAAAGGCGGCAGGTCGGGCGGAGGAGGAGCCAAACTAACCAAGCTTGGGGAGAGCCTGTTGAAGGAATACAGGAGAGTTGAAGGCTACGTGGGTGAGATTTTGGGAGACGAAGAACATTGGGAGGCGGTGAGATTGAAGATTAGCGCAAGAAATCGGCTAAGTGGCGTCGTTAGAGAAGTGGAAAAGGGAACTGTGGCCGCGAAAGTCAAGATTGAAATCGCGACTCCAGTTACGATGACCGCACTTATATCCAGAGAGGCTGTAGAAGAACTGGACATTAGACTTGGAGACAAAGTAGAAGCTGTGATCAAGGCAACCGAGGTCATGGTTGCAAAAGAAAGAGAATGAATAGCCTCAAACACCTCGAACGCCAAATTAGCGGAGGACAATTTCGAAAAGCTCAATTGGATCGAAGAAGGAACACAAGCGCTCATATGAGACATCCTAGTTTCAACTTTGGGTTACAGAGGACCAGAGGGAGAGTAGAGTCAGAAGAAAAAGCTAAAACAGTAGAACCTATGACAATCAAAAAGAAAAAAGGGCGGGAGCAAACAACTTGGGTAGATCCAGTATTATGAAATTCTTTGATTCAGCATCCTCCAAGTCCAGTGGTAGATACGCCCTCTACTTGAGCTCTATCACTTTCTTTTTCGCGGTGATTTTAATCCCGCCAATTCTAGGAATAGTCCTCAAATGGAACACCATGGCAGAGACATTGGGAAACCCCAGCCTAATATCAAGGGCAACGGCAGCAATCTACGCATCTTTCGCTATCGCCATCTTCGTTTCAATCATTGATGTCGTTGCTGGATTACCAGCCGCTTGGCTCATTACAAGAGGAGGACTCAGATGGCTAAGAGGCTTAGATACACTTATCGACATACCTTTCATCATACCCACCGCGACCCTTGGTTACTCTCTGCTCTTGTTCTGGAATAGCCCTGAAGGCATCTCATCCCTTTTCCAAGGCAGCCTCGTGTCTCCAGGCTGGCTTCTTGTTATCTTGCTTCATTTTGCATTCTCATATCCCGTCGTGGTTAGAGTAATGGTTGGGGCGATCCTTGACTATAAAAGAGAATACGAAGAGGCGGCGAGAACCTTAGGCGCGCCACCCTTCACCGCAAATAGAACAGTTACGCTTCCCATTTTGAAGCCATCCTTAATAGCTTCTTTCACGTTGGCTTTTGCACGATCAATCTCTGAGACTGGAGCAACCTTGATGGTTGCAGGTGCTTTCGAAAATGGACCGATCTTAATCAATAATCTCAAAACTGCTCAAGAAGTTGGCTACGAAGGCGCCCTCGTGTTTGTTAGCTTCATTTTGATAATCATTTCTTCCCTGATCTTTGTGGCAATCAGACTGTTGGGTTCAAGACTGAAAATGCCTGTTAAGAAGGTCTGGCCAGTGGCGGAAAGAAAACTAAGCGATTCGAGAGTGTCTGGCTTGAGAAACGGGTTTTCGCTTATAGTGTTCTTCCTCTTGGTTCTCATTCCTTCTCTTTTCGTTGCTCTGCCAGCAATCTATGCAGTGATAAACGGAACAGTCAACAAGGCGTTAACAGGCGTAAGCTTTTGGCAAGGATACTGGCAAAGTCTCATCTTATCATACTCCATTGGAGCAATTGCTACTGTAATTAATACAATAGTTGGCTTGCCGATGGCAGTTCTAATCGCTAGAAGACGATTAGGGAAAACATTTTCATCACTCTTAGACCTTTTAGTCAATGTTCCCCTGATAGTTCCATCAATTGCCCTAGGGGTGTCTCTAAGCATTTTTTGGAAAACCTTTGCAGTAATACCCGAAATTGGACTGCTAGTTCTAGTCCATCTTTCAATCACTTATCCCTATTTGGTTAGGTCAATGGCCGCCGCCATTGAAAGATTGAACGTGAGGTTTGAAGAGGCGGGAAGAACTTCAGGAGGACGACCACTTACTGTCTTCAGAACGATCACTTTGCCTCTGACCAAGTATTCGTTGTTTGCTGGAGCAATTATGGTTTTTACGAGAAGCGTTAGTGAAACTGGTGCCACCTTGGCAGTGACTAGATTGGAAACTGCTCCAGTTCTACTGGTTAAATGGGTCAACATACTTCGTGGCATCGTAGAATCTCCAATTCCAATCACTTCTTCTGATGTGGGTCTCGGTTGTGGGATTTTGATCGTGTTTTCCTTCATAATACTGATGGTTTCGAGAACCTTCACTCAAAGAAAAGGAAGGTATTAGTATGTCAAACATATTTACCATGCCGAAGCACCTGGAGTAGGCTGATGGAGACCTTCGTATGCCAGAAGTCCGGTTGGAGAACATTTCAAAGAAGTATGGCAAGATCGTGGCAGTCGACAACGTTAGTCTCCAAATTCGCGACAGAGAATATTTTTGTCTCTTGGGTCCGAGCGGCTGCGGAAAGACAACCTTACTCAGGCTAATTGCTGGCTTGGTTGAACCGGACAAGGGTGAAATTTACATTGAGAATCGCCTTGTTAGTTCTGTTCCTCCAGAAGATAGAGGCATCGGATATGTTTTTCAAGAGTATGCGCTCTTTCCGCACATGAATGTTTGGGAAAATGTAACTTACGGTCCAAGAGTAAAGGCGCTGGGAAGCAAAAAAAGCGAAAAGCTCGGACGCGAAATGTTGGAAATGGTGAGACTTTTTGAACGTCTAGATGCTTTCCCGTCTGAACTAAGCGGAGGAATGATGCAGAGAGTTGCTCTCGCCAGAGCACTCGCTGCAGGCGCCAAACTACTCCTATTAGACGAGCCCCTAGGCGCTTTGGACGCCAAAATCAGAAATGAACTAAGATATGAATTAAGAAAATTCGTTAATGACCTTGAATTGACAGGTATACATGTAACCCATGACCAAGCGGAGGCTATGGCGATTTCCGATAGAATCGCTGTGATGAGAAAAGGAAAGATCTTGCAAGTTGGAACTCCGAAAGAATTGTACATGAATCCACAACATGTATTCGTAGCCCATTTCATCGGCGAATCAAACTTCTTAGAAGGTTATGTCTCAAAAATGACCGAAAAGGAATCAATCATCGAGCTTCGCGGAGGATTACTTATTCGCACATTAGACAAGACACATCAAAAGGGAGACAAGGTAGTTATAGCAATCAGACCAGAAGTTTTGACGGTGGAAGAAGAGGAAGAAGAGGAAGAAGAGGAAGAAGAGGAAGAAGAGGAAGAAGAGGAAGAAGGAAAAAAAAGAAAGGTTAACTCGGTTTCCGGCAATGTAGAGGAATTTCGATTTGAAGGAACGAATGTAAGATGTCACATTCGACTTGAAAATGGAGACTCGGTGATAATCGTTCGACCAGCGTTAACAACAGATTGGTTTGACATTGGGGCAAAAGTAACAGTCAGCTTTCCCCCAGAGAAGAGCTTTGTTTTTCCATATCCTAAACGAGGTCTGAAAGCAGAACTGGCCCTTGAATAAGAAGGAAGGGAAAGATTCTTAAAAAAAATACGTAAAGGGTATAGGTGTAAACATAACATTACTTCTAACAATTAGAGGTGAACATGATGGAAAGATGGTTTGCCAAAAGACGGAAGTCTAAGGTTCTAGAGATAGCAGACAGACAAATGACTCTAGCAATAGATACGGTAATTGAACTGGAAAAATCTATCAACGCGGCTTTGAGGAACAACAAAGAAAAAGCGAAGACATCCNNAAAAGACTGGATGAAATGGCGGACCACGTCAAAGACGCGGCGAGAGCGGTAGTCATCCTCTTAGACGCGAAGGTCAAAAAAGAGATATGGGTGCAACTTGCCGAAACTTCTAAGGACTTGGTGGTTTGTGCAACTACCCTTCGTGAAGCCATTGAGAAGTTGGGAACAGATCCAGCAAAAGCCATGGAACTTGCAAAGGAAATCGACGNNCTAAGGCGTTGCTCCTTAGACACTCAGACACGATGAACGCCGCCACAGTTCTACTACTCAAAGATCTAATCGAAGAAATGGAACATGTAGCTGATAGTTGTGACGACACCGCTGACTACGTGAGAGTTCTAACAGTCGCCAGAGAACCTCCGTAGACCGACTCATTATTGGGTTCTAACCCTCGACCACATATCTGTACGAAACATATCTTCCAGCAGTTGGGCTCGTCCTAATGATTCTAACAACGTCTCCTGGCCGAGCGCCGACGGCGTTGGCCGCAGGATCTGAGGCTTTAATCTTAGGCAGTTGATAGGCCTCCACACGATACTCTGCCAGTAACTTCTCCTTTTCCTCAGGTTCGAGCAACTCGTGTTTCGGAACGAGTTCATGGTCAAATATGTTGAAGGACAAAAAGATTCTCGGGATCAGTTCGATGCCCTTCTTCCTGGAGTTGACTTTGGCTGCTTGGGTGTACCGTCCTCTCGTGACGATGATGCCTCTTTCAATCTCTGCTTCGTTCATGGCTTTCTTCAGTTGGTTCACATATTGAACCCCAACCGTTCCTTGAGTAGGTATGGCCCAAAGAAGCGCCTTTTTCTTTTCTCTAGGCATCTTAACCACAAAACTAATGGCGTTCTTTCCTTCCTCCCGCTTTATCAGTCGGTATCCCCGAAGTTTTATGAGGATGCGAGCCTTCTTCTCCTCCTCCAATGTTACCTCAGCGCTCACCCGTTAAACCTCACGTCTAGAACAGCCAGTGTGAGTGGAAATCACCTTAGATGGTCTTAAGCTTTACGCTTTTTTCATAAACGACAGATTTGCTCAGAAAAGGATTCAAAGTTGCCTTCGCAATCAAGGTTGATGAGCGCGCATCAAAGAACAACGTAGGACACGTGTCCCAGCTGAGACAGAAGAACGATACTTTATGGCGATTTGTGAACGGAGGCTATTTCGTCATTTCGCTGAGGAACTGGTCATACACTTTCTGAACTCTCTCAGCAGCAGGTCCTTTACCCTCTACAACGCCGGCTTCGGTGATTTTGATTTTGTCCATAACCCAAATGAAACCTTTGTCCTCGTAGAGTCTAACCAGTCTCGGAAAAACTTTTTCAAGTCGTTCGGCCAACGCTTTGAGGTTGAAGGGCTTTTCTATAGCAAGAATCTGGGCGACAACTGAGCCGTTCAAGAATACTCTGTGGATAGCTCTTCCTTTCTGGTCTTTAGCCTCTGCCAAGGAGAGACTTAGGGTTTCCGGGTTTATTCCTGTGAGAATCCCAGTGTATTCTTTTCCATCTCTCGTTGCTACAGTGACTGCCTTGTCAATTAAGGCTGCTATTTCACCGAAGAATTTTCTTTGGGCCACTGACAAAATTTCACCCTCGCTTATTCTGTTGTAGTTGCTAAAAGGCTTTTTTATTGTTTCACGTTATTTGTCTTACCCGCACACTGGGATTTTCCATATGCGCGCGCAGTGTTGAACATCAATAAGCTTTCATGCTTACTGCTACTTCTATTAAGCTTCCCTGCCTACCAGTCCTTGCATCGAAACGTAAGATTTGTCTAGTTAGTACGCCGGCTTGGCACGCATGTATAAGCTATCGTCAGCCCTTTGACTGTTTAGAGCAGAACTCCATGAGCTTTGGCAGTGTAGGGTGCTCACCAGTCGGACTTGAAACATAGTATGCAGCGACCGCGTTCGCCAAAGTCAACCTCAAGGTATCTGGAAGCGCAAAGGCATCACCAAAAATGTTTCCTGCGTTCCAAGCGTCTCCGGCTCCAGTAGTTCTCAAAACAGGAACGTTAAAAGCAGGGGCGATAACCTCGGTTTTGCTAGTGAATGACCCAGCGAAGGTTGAGGTGTGAAGATCAACGCGAGCTGATAGATTCTTAGCCAAAATCCGTGCGCACTCCTTCGCCGATTCATCAAGCCGTAAGGTTCCTTTAAGGGTGTTCACTTCACTGTTCAGTTGCGAGGCATACCAAAAAGCCTCGTTCTCATTAATGCTGAAAATATCAACGAGATTCTTGAGGAAGACTCTTTTTAGAAGTCTAGGAATGTCCTTTTTCTTAGGACTTGGATCTGAGGTGTCAAAATAGGTTTTTCCTATCCCTTTGTCCTTAACGTGACGAAACACTTCTTCAGCTAATTCAGTTCCCCAACGTAGGGTTCCTGACCAATGGAAAACGCAGACGTAGTCGGCTTCCCGCAACCGTTGAAAATCTTCAGACGTCAGGTTGTTCAAACCGAATTCGGGTAGAGATCCGAGGTCGCTCATCATTACGTTCACTCTTTCCCTCTGATAGATGAGCTCTAAGGAAGTGGTAAGCGGCATGACGCCGCGTGTTTTTACGTGGGAAAGGTCCACCCCAAAAGGTTCAAGGTAAAACCTGAGCAAACGAAGTCCCAGTGGACTCGTGTCAATTATGGGACAAACCTTGACGCCTAAAGAAGCTAGAGCGGCGGCGGTATTTGCTGCGTTTCCACCTCTCAACTCTGTCTGTTTCACTCCGTGCACGGTTCCCCCTTTGCGCTTCGCAACCTCAGCGAGAGTTTTGGAAAGCTGCTCAACGTCTCCTTCATACGTTACCAACCGATCTAGGAAAAAATCGGGCATAACAACGACATCGAACGTTTTTGGTTTCATTAGTTCTAGACAACGAAGTAACTCATTCACAAGTTGAGAAAGCAAGATCTCTCCCCTCACTCTTTATATCATCTATTTATATCATCTAAAATGTTTGATTCCTACCTTTAATTCATTCGCCACTAGAGTTTCGAAACAAGAAGTACGACAACTCCATCTTTTGAGTACATATGTAGATTTCATAACGTCTAAAAGAATCATGCGCGCGCACAATACGGTATGGGCAAGCCGGACAAAGAACTCATCTTTCGCATATTCAGGGAAGCCATGGGAATAGGCATAGCTCTAGCTTGCATAAGCTGGGTTCTAGTGCACCTAATCATCTTTTTCTTCTACGGATACGTTTTGGTCGGTGAAACTAACAAGCTCATCTTGGTTGGAGAGGTTGCCCTAACATCTGTTGGTCTGCTCTGCCTTTTGGTAACCTTCTATAAAGACAGATTCTTATCCAGAAAATAGAGGAGCTGCCTGACAATTAGAATTGGATTCCTCTCACCGTCGGTATTTCCTCCGGATGCTTCACGTCTACAATTTCATTAACAAAGTCAGCGAACATCACAAGTTCTCTAGGAGCATGCCTTCCAGTCAACACCACATTGGTCTCCTTGGGCACTGTTTTCAAAAACTCAATCACCTCGTTCACGTCTAGAAGCTTGCAATGCAACACCAGATTAATCTCATCCAGAACGAGGAGACGAGGCTTCTCCTTCACAACTTTCTTCGCAAACTCTAAACCCTTCCTCGCCAGTTCCTTATCCCTCTCGTCCAAGTTGCCGAGTCCAATCCAGCCCTTTCTCCCAAACTGGTAAATTTGGTACAGAGGGTGAAACTTTTTTCGAAACTTGTATTCGCCGGTGTTTTTCCACCATTTCAAGAACTGAATTATCACAACCTTGTAGCCGTGACCTAAGCATCGTAGAGCTAAGCCCAAGGCGTTGGTGGTCTTTCCTCCTCCTTCACCCGTGTACAAATAAATGGTTCCACGCTTCTTAGCCATCTTCTCTCTATCTCCTTAACACCATAAGATTTAGATAATGCGATGCTAAACGCAGACTGGACACACTTGGCTGAAGTCTGCAACGGTTCCTTCACTTTCAATAGGTCTTAAAACCTGCGCTTCTCTGCTTCCATGTCGATAAACGGTGATTCCCTTGCATCCCAACTTGTACGCAAGCAAATACGCCTTCTCAATGTCATCGGGAGTCGCCCAGTTGGGAAAGTTAATGGTTTTTGAAACCGCGTTGTCTGTGTACTTTTGAAACGCTGCTTGCATGCGAACGTGCCATTCTGCACTTATGTCGTGAGCAGTCACAAAGAGTTTCCTTATGTGCTCCGAAACCTCTTCCACGTCCTGAATTGAGGTCTTTTTTGATAGCTTTTTTATCAGTTCCTCGCTATAGAAGCCCTCCTTCAAAGCTATGTTCTCGAACAACGAATTAACTTCAACGAGGCTTCTCCCGAGGCTTTCAGCGACTTCACGAACATAGGCGATGGCAAAGAGCGGTTCGATTCCTTGGGAGCACCCGGCTATTATGCTTATGGTTCCTGTGGGAGCAATAGTTGTCACCGTAGCGTTTCTTATTGTTTTGAATTGTCCTTCCCAAATGCTTCCCTTAAAGTTTGGAAAGCTTCCCTTCTCCTCGCCTAACTCCACGCTCATTTTCTTTGCTTCGTCATCTATGAACCTCATGAGTTTTTCCGCAGTTTGCACACCTTCTTCTGTATCGTATCTTATGCCCATTTTGATCAGCATATCTGCGAAACCCATTACTCCTAAGCCGATCTTTCGGTTGCCCTTGGTTATCTTCTCTATCTCAGGTAAAGTGTACACGTTGGCATCCACGACATTGTCAAGAAACCTAACCGCCAGCCTCACCGTTTTCCTCAGTCTATCCCAGTCCATCTTACCATCTTCAGTCACAAATTTGCTGACATCGATGCTTCCCAAGTTGCAGGATTCATAGGGCAGAAGAGGCTGTTCTCCACACGGGTTTGTAGACTCTATTTGTCCCATGTGAGGTGTTGAATTGTGACGATTGATTGTATCAAGAAAAACAACTCCAGGCTCACCGTTTTTCCAAGCCATCATTATTATCAGGTTCCATATTGCTCTAGCCTTCAACGTCTTAACAACCTCACCGTTCCGAGGATTTATCAGCTCAAAGTCACCGTCTTTCTCAACAGCCTCCATAAACTTGTCAGTGATAGCCACTGAAATGTTGAAGTTTCTAAGCACACCTTCCTTCTCTTTTGCAACAATAAAATCCATAATCTCCGGGTGGTCAACGCGCAGTATGCCCATGTTAGCTCCTCTGCGACGGCCGCCCTGCTTCATAACCTCTGTGGCAGTGTCATAAATCTTCGCGAAGGATATAGCTCCAGACGCTATGCCACCAGTGGTTCTAACAACGTCTCCTC
>JABAHO010005081.1_pt1 | contig 16347 bp, 11 predicted proteins | sample 7062071 | NCBI WGS metagenome assembly JABAHO01 (sample SAMN14534356, study PRJNA622989) | marine sediment metagenome | biome: marine biome [ENVO:00000428]; feature: marine pelagic biome [ENVO:01000023]; material: deep marine sediment [ENVO:00002113] | place: India: Gulf of Kutch | collected...
GACGAGCGGTCGCTCTGGCGATCGCTCTTTCGTGGGTGGTGGCTCCCCCCGCGCTGGCCTACGAGGACGAATTCGGCGACGCCGAAGCGTGGGACGAATGGATCGCAGGCGGCTACCGCGACCCCTTCAACTTCAGCGACGACATCGTCGCGGCCGCGGACCTCGCGAACAGCGACAAGGTCTTTGTCGCGGGAGAGTTCGGTCTCTTTGGCCTGCTGAGTGTCGAGGGCGAAGAAGCCGAGATCGAAATCCTCGAGACCGAGTGGCACGACGACCTGGTCTCGGTGGTGGCGCTCGACGACGGGACGGCGCTCGCGGGGAGCGCCACCGGCGCGATCTACCAGTACAAAGATGGGGCGGTCTCTCGCGTGGCGGAGATCCACAACGATTCGGTGCTCGGCCTCGGGGTCGAGCGCGACGAGGCCGGCAGGGAAGTCGCGGTCTGGGCCGGTGGGGCCCGAGGCCTCCTCGCCAAGTCGACCGACGGCGGATTGTCCTGGTCGAGCGTCGCACCCGATCGGGTGACCCAGCCCGAGATTCCCTTCGGTGCGACCCACACCGGTCGTCGCTTCCTCGGGATCGGGAACATCGACCCGGAGAGTTTCGTCCTGAACGCCCGCGTCGGCGGCCGCAAGGCCGAGGCCGAGCGCGACTACATCATCACCTTCGAAGACGGTGTGATCGAGGTGTTGAACGAGTTCGACGCGAGCCCGGCGCCCACGATCAGTTTCGTGTTCGCCCCCGGCCCGCCCTTCCAGGCCGGTGACTTCACGATGAGTACCGTAGTGACGCAGGGCTCCATCGTCACGATGGCCGGCGAGTTCGGCCTCGTTCTCCAGACCCGGGACAGCGGTGCGAGCTGGATCCGGCTCGACGGCGAAGTCTACGACGGCGACCCGCGTCAGCCCTACTGGATCGACGGCATCCAGCGCGGCGACACCATCGTCCTGGTGGGGGCCGCAGGCGCGATCCGCCAGAGCGATGACGGCGGCACCACCTGGCGGCAGCACAGTCAACCCTCCGGCGACAACGGCGTCTTTGGCGTGCACCTCGACGACAGCGGCAAGATGCTGGTCGCCGGTGCCGTCGGNNTCGGCATGCTCGCCGACCACGAGGGCGGGGACAATTGGGCCTTCGCCGATCGTACCCAGCTCAGTGTGTACTCCTGGGTCAAGAGCCTGCTCCCGCGCGACAACGGGGAGCTTCTGGCGCTCGGCGGCCGAGGCAATTGTGTTGTTCGAAAGGGCGGCGACTGGACGCGCTGCTACGTCCGCATCGCGGAAAGCGAGGGGTAGAAAATGGCGACAAACAACGAAGGCGCCCGAACCGATTCATGGACCTTCCGCTTTGCGGCGTGGTGGGTCGATCACAAGTGGCTCACTTTTCTCTTGATGGCGATCCCGACGCTGGTCCTGGCGTCGAAGATCCCCACCATCGAGGTGTTCTCGCGTTTCGCGGATCTCCTTCCCCAGCGCCACGAATACATCGTGACCTACAACGAGATGCGCGAGACCTTCGGGGGCGCAAACGTCATCACGATGTCCCTCGAGCGCACCGACGGGGACATCTACGACCACGAGACCCTCGAGAAGGTTCGCTTCCTCACCGACGAGGTCGACAAGGTGAAGGGCGTGAACCACTACCAGGTGGCCAGCATCGCCCACCGCAAGATCCGCCGGATCGTCACCAACGCCAGCGGCATGGTGAAGTCCGTACCGGTGCTTCCCAAGTTCGTGCCGAAGGATCCCGAGAAGCTCACCCAGCTTCGCGAGGAGATGTTCAACAACGACATCGTCTACGGGACCTACATCTCGACGGACGGTCGCGCGGCGATGATCCTCGCCGGCTTCGACGAAGACCGTCTCGACTACAACACGATCTTCACGCGTCTGCGCGAGCTGCGCTGGCTGGTCGAGTCGGACAACTTCTATGTCGCCCGCACCCTCGATCAGACCCACACCGAGCTCCGCAGTGAGATCGTCGACTTCGGCAAGGCGCGGAGCGCATGGCTCAAGTTCAACAAGGAGATCGAGACACACGAGCTCAGCGTCGACGAGGCGCTCCTGGCGCCCGTCCAGACGGGCATCGATGAGGGTCGCGAGCTCGCCAAACAGTTGCGCGCGGCCAAGCGCGACACGGTGGCCGCGGCCGCTGAAGCCGACAAGGAAGGCGCCGATGCGGCGGCCGCCGCCGCCTACGCCGAGGCACAAGCGGCCGAAGCCGCGATTCAGGCCCAGCTGGACGCGAAGGAAGACGCGACGCTCGCCGACTTCGAGGCGCTCCACGCGGTGGTGATGTCCTCCAACGGCGACGCCGAAGCGGCGGCCGCGGCAGGCGTGACGCCCAAGACCAAGCTCTACACGGCGGGTGAGCCGATGCTCAAGGGCTGGATCTATCACCACTCGAGCCAGCTCAAGTTGATCTTCACGATCACGGGCGTGCTTTTTGCCGTCCTGCTCTTCTTGAACTTCCGCTCGTTCCCGGGCCTGATCCTGCCGATCATGAGCACGTTCATTTCGGCGATCTGGGGTCTCGGCTTCGTGGGTTGGGTCGGTTACAACCTCGACCCCCTGATCCTGGTGGTGCCGATCCTGATCTCGGCCCGCACCGCGAGCCACGCGGTGCAGTGGCTCGAGCGCTACCGCGACGAGATCCGCTCCGGGGTCGAGCGGCGCCCCGCGGTCATCAACACCATGGGTGAGCTTCTCACCCCGAGCTGGATCGCAATCTTCACCGACGCCGCCGGGCTTCTGGTGCTCGCGGTGTCCTCGATTCCGATCATCGCGAAGCTCGGCATCTTCTGTTGCTTCTGGAGCGGCAGCAACCTGATGTCCGTCCCGCTGATGCTCCCCTGGTTCGTGGCGCACGTGATGGCGCCGCGCGTCGACGCGGGGCACGGGATCGACGCCGACGGCGTTCCGGAAGCCTTTGCGCAGCGCTCGATGTACAAGCTGGGCAAGTTCCTGGTGTCCTCGGCCTCGAACATTCCCGTCGCGATCGTCGTCGGCGCGCTGGTGTTCGGAAGCCTCTACTACGCCAAGGACGTAGTCGTGGGCGAGAACCAGCCCGGGTCGCCGATTCTCTTCGGGGACAGCGACTACAACGTGGCCGCCGCCGCAATCAACAACCGCTTTGCGGGTTCCAACCAGCTCTCCATCTATCTGGTGGGCGAGGAAGAGCACGCGATGAAGCGGCCCGAGGTGGTGAGCACCGTCGAGAGTTTCCGCACCCACATGATGGGTGTGCCGGGCTCCGGCGGGACCCGCGACGTGCCGACCCTGGTGCGCTCGATCAACCGCCTCTATCACTTCGACGACCCGCGCTGGTCCTCGATGCCCGAGGCCCAGGCCGATATCGGGAACATTCTGTTCATGTACGAGGCGGGGGCGGCGATCCCCGGCGTGATTCTCGAGTACATGGACTACGAGGCCCGCACCGCGAACTTCGTGGTGTTCTTCAAAGACGCCACCGGTGACACCGTGCGACGGGCGGTCGACCATGCCAAGAACTTCATCGCCGACAACCCGATCGACGGGGTGCGCTACGAGCTCGCAGGGGGCTATGTCGGGGTGACCGCGGCGGCCAACGAAGAGATCGAGCACTCGGAGCTGATCCAGACCGCTCTGATTCTGATCGTGGTCATGGCCTCGGTGCTCGTCACCTACCGGTCCTTCACGGCGCCGGCCCTGGTGTTCGTGGTGCTGGCCATCGCGGTGCTGGTGAACCGGGCCTTCATGGGCATCCGGGGAATCGGGCTCAACGTGAACACCCTGCCGGTGACCGCAGTCGGGATCGGGATCGGGGTGGACTACGCGATCTACATCCTCGACCGCATCAAGGAGGAGGCTACCCACCTCCCGGTCGAGGACGCGATCGTGAAGACCCTGAGCACGACGGGAGCTGCGGTGGTGTTCACCGCGGTCACCGTGGTGGCGGGGATCTTCTACTGGATCGTGGGGTCGAACCTACGGTTCAACTCGGAGATGGCGCTGCTCCTGACCCTCCTCATGGGCGGTCACATGATCGGCGCGATCACCATCCTTCCCATGATGATCCGCATCTTCAAACCGCGGTTCATCACGGGGGATACGGGGGCCCAGGCGGCCGCCCAGGATTCGGCTGCGGACACCGCTCCGCGGTCCGCTTGAGGGAGGATTCCCCTTGGGGAATTTCTTTCGCGGGGTGGAAAAAAGTCGCCCCGGAACATTGCTAACTACGCTTTTAGACGCGTAGAATTCCGCGTCCGTGGAGGTGCGCTCGTCGGTCGCCGAGCGTTTCTCGTCCAGCGTCGGCCCTATAGCGGGTCTCTCTGGAGTAGCGGATTGAGTGCATCAAAGAGGAGGGGACTGATGCCTACCCATGCCAGGCGCGCCTGGCGCACGTTGTCGCTGTTTGCGGTAACCGCGCTCCTTAGCCTGTCCTTCGCGAGTCCCGCGAAGGCCGTCTACCAATTCGAAGTGCTGGGCGGTGAGCTGGAAGTCACCGGCTTCCTTCGCTCCGAGGCCCGTCTTCACTTCGAAGACCAGCTCTACTTCAAGCAGTGGGTGCAGCGCTTCCAGCTCGAGGCCACCCAGACCTGGACGGAAGTCGGCTTCTTCGACGAACTCGCCTTCACGACCGTGATCCGGCCCGAGTTCGACGTCGCCTACTACTACAAAGGCATCACGGACAACCACATCGGTCGGCAGGCGACCGGAAACACGTGGTTCACCGAGCAGCTCAGCAACGAGAACGCCTGGACGAGCTCGGTCGGCTTCGATCCGAGCTTTGTAACCGGCGGTCTCAACAAGAACGTCGAGCAAGGGATCTGGAACCACCGCGAGCTCAAGAACTTTGCGGTCAACGGTGAAGGGAGCGCTCTCCCCATCGTGATTCCGCGCGACGGGCGCTCGCTCAACTGCTTCCGCTGCCGGAATGTCGACCAGAGCGCCACGGACATCGCGCTCAACCGCACCGACTCTTCGGGCGACCTCTACCCGATCCGCGAGCTCTACATGGACGCCACCATCGGCGACGTGTGGATCCGCCTCGGCAAGCAGATGATCGTCTGGGGGAAGACCGACAACTTCCGCCTGATGGACATCATCAACCCGGTGGACTTCGGGAACCACTATTTCTTCGACCCCTTCGAAGACATCCGCATTCCCCAGTGGATGCTCTCCGCGCAGTGGCGACCCGGCTCGATCGGGCCGCTCACGGACACCGCGATCCAGCTGATCTGGAACTTCGATGAGTTCCGCGCGGTGGGTCTCGGGAACCCGGGTGGCGCCTGGGCCTTCCCCTTCGGTTGGACCGGTGGCGCTGCGGGCATGTTCAACACCTATTTCACACCCGAGCCCTGCCTCGGCCTTCCGGCCTTCCTGGACGGGCAAGGCAACCCGGTCGTCAACCCGAGCGGCGTCGCTCCCGGCGCCGCCGGCTCGTGCTTCAATGCCGACGGCAGTCGCGTCCGCGGGGCGGGCGACGGCAGCGGCGTTCCGCATCCCTCGGGCTTCGGCGTTCCGCTGGGTCTGAAAGAGGATACGCGGCCCGAATGGAACTTCGGCAACACCGAGATCGGCCTCCGCTTCGAGGCGCGCCTCGGCAAGGTCCGCTTCGCGCTCACCAACTACTGGGGTTGGGGCGACGTTCCGGTCTTCGCCTGGGACACGCTCAACTATGTGGACTTCGCCGGTCTCGGCGGCGCCCCGGTGGACACCTCGGGCCTGCCCAACATCACCAACGACACCCTCTGGGCGAACTTCCCGACCTTCGGCCTGCCGATGTTGGTGGGTGGCCCGCGGGCCATTCTCGACTACGCCGCCTTTGTGGACGGCGAAGCCGGTGCGGTTGAAGCGAAGCGCACGCACGACGCGGTCGACTTCTTCCAGTCCGGTTGTGACACGGCTCCGAGCGTGCCGAACATCAACCCGGGCGGGCTGTGCTCCGTCATCGGTGGCCGCACCAAGGTGGTCTACAAGAAGAACAACACGACCGGCCTCGCGATCGACTACTTCGAGGACTTCACCGGGATCGTGTTCCGCATCGAGTCGTCGATCACCTTCGACGAGCTGGTGAACAACACCAAGAAGATCGACTTCGTCGACGAGAGTGATGTGATCCGCTTCTCGATCGGGATGGACCGCCCGACCTTCATCAAGTTCCTGAACCCGAACCGCACCTTCTTCCTCTCGGCGCAGATCTTCCACACCTACTATCTGGGTTGGGAAGGTGGCCCGAGCCACGGGTTCCTGAACGACCGGCACAGCTGGATCTACACCTTCTTCGCCCAGGGGCAGTACATGCGTGACCGTCTGACACCCCAGGGCTTCATCGTGTGGGATCAGACCAGCAACGGGTGGATCGCCGGTATGCAGATCCAGTACCTGTTCAACAACAACTGGAGCGCGATGTTCGGCGGGAACTTCACCTGGAGTGGTCGCCGACAAGAGGCGCACGACAACGGTGCGTTCACGGCCTTCAACACCGGCTTCAGCGGGAACGCCGCCGCCGGTGGCCCGAACGCAGCGGGTTGTCCGTCCTGCGGTCGGGTCAAGCAGCGCACCTTCTTTGGTGACGCGCAGAACGGCGCCGCCGCACTCCGCAAGAACGACGAATTCTTCTTCCGAGTCCAGTACCAGTTCTAGAGACGTAGTTCTCTAGAATCGAAGAAGAGACGAATCGCGGGGCTCCACTTCGGTGGGGCCCCGCTTTTTTGCTGGAGGACATCGGTGCCGAGACTCGATTCGAAGAGAAGGGCAGCGCGACCTGCGGAGCGACGGGGAGGGCGCAATCGCCACTACGGCCTCGCGCTGCTCGCACTCGTCGTTGCGGCAGGTTCCCTGCACTGTGGGGAATCCTCGGGTGATCTACGCGCACAGGCGGTAGACGCCGCGCGCGACATCCTCTCGGACGACACCGTGTCCCCCTACGACNNCGGGGTCCTGTACAGCGAGGGAGATCCGGCCGGGCGCAAATACCTCCACGGCCAGCTCGTAGAGGGGTCGACTTTCATCCAGCGCGCCGCTGTCAGCGCCGTCTTCACCTCGAGGGAGGCGGAGGCCTTCGAGTGGGTGGTGCGGCTTGGCGCCGACGACGAGGAGCTCGTCAAGCAGACCATCGAAGTGCTCCGGATGCAGCCTCGTCCCGAGGGCAAGCCCTTCATCGAAGAGGCGCTCTACTCGGACAATCCGGGAACCCGTGTCGCCGCCCTCGACGCCGCGGCGGCGACCGGCGATCAGTCGTTGCGCGGCCCGGTGCAGGCGTCGCTGCAGCGCCCGGGGGACTCCAAGATGTTCGCCTTCGGCGCCTACGCACTCACGGTGCTGGGCGACCCCCAGGAGCAGGCGCTCGAGAAGCTCGTGGTCTCCGAGTTCCCCTCCGACCGCGAGATCGCCGCGGCGAGTTTTGGCCGGATCGACAGCGACTGGTCGCGCCAGCATCTCGAGACCCTCAAAGACGACGAGAACGCCCGCGTCCGGATCTCGGCCGCGGCGAGCCGCGCAGAGCTCGGGGTGGAAGAGGCGGTGTCGGTGCTCCTGCGTCACTTGAAGGGCGATCGCGACGACGCCGCGCAGATCAGCGCAGGAGCGCTGCGGCGCATCCCCCCCGACCAGATCCTCGCGGTGGCCACCGACGTGATGCTCGACCAGGACCTCGGGGCGGAGGCGGCCTCTCGGGTGGTCGAGGCCATCGGGTGGGCCCCCGACGTCGACGCCCAGGATCTCCTCGAGCGCGCCCTGCGAAGCCGCGATGAAACGATGCAGCTCCAGGGTCTGTGGGCGATCGGTTGGCGAGGGCTGGAGGGCGAGATCCCGCTGGCGGCGGACAAACTCCAGAGCGACAACGACGCCGTGCGTGCGATGGCCGCCTGGGCCGTGGTCTTCGCGCTCGACGGGGGGTTCCGCGATCCCACCCGCAGCTGAGTGGCTGCAGTGGCGAGCCCCGGCCCAGGGCTCGGGCTTCAGCCGGTGGGCTCCGGGGGCCCCGGATCGCGGGCCGGGCACTTGGTGATGTCGACATAGAAGAAGGCGTTTTCCTCGCCTTCGTAGAGTGAGATCGCCCGGACCTTGGTCTTCCGGTAGTAGGCGTCTCCGACACGCACGGTGCTGGGATCGCCCACCAGGTCCGCCTTCACCGCGGCTGCGGGGATCACCGAGGGCAGCGAGCCGGTGGTGGTCCATACCGAATACCCGCACACGAGGATCACGCTGAGATCGTTGGGCAGGGTGTAGGAATAGAGCGAGAAATAGACGCCGCGCCCGAGGCGGAGCGAGGTGATCCCGCCGGAGGTGGGGCTGTAGTTGTACTCGCCCTCGGTGCGCTCGAGGAGCTCCTCGATCGCGATGCCGTGCTTCATCCCCATCCAGATCCCGGTCGATCGGCGGAGGTCGTTCTCGATCGACACCTCGGTCATGTCGCCTACCGGAACGGGTCGGATCAGCAGCCCTTGATCGGTCATCTGGGTACCCCCAGGGGCGCATCCCAGGAGGACCACCAGGAGGGCGATCCGCGCGCTCCAGTTCACCGCGAAGACGTGAATCATTCCGAGCCCTTTCATCCTAGAGCGCACACACTCGCCTATAATAAGCGGTCGAAACGGAAACGGCCGAACTTCATTTGACCGTCTTTTTGCACCATCTGGCAACGCGGAGCGCCCTAGACTTGTGCGCTCGATCCTGGCCTCTCCGCTCCGGGTTGCAGGACCCGCGTAGGGCGAAGACCGGACACGCGCGCCCCGAAACCTCCTCGACCGACGGTTGCATCGATGGCTAGACGCCTCCCTGAATTCAGCCGCGTGGGGCCGCAGCGTTCGCGTCGTTTCATCACCGTCACCACCGTGGTGTCGGTGCTGCTGCACATTCTCCTCTTCTACTACTTGCGGGGTGTGCCGCTCGGCATCGGCCGTCCCGGTGATCAACCCGACGACAGCAGCCTCGAGTTGGCGGCGGACGCGCAGGCGCGCGCGCAGACTTCGCCCGAGCGTCAGGAAGTGCCTCGCCCCCGCCCCCGGATCTCGCAGGTGACGCTGCCCACGGTTCAATTCCGTCGGCCCGATGCGGTGAGTATCGACCCGACAGAGCTGTTCCGCGAGGTGCCGAGCGCCGCCGCGGTTCCGCTCTCGCCCACCTTCGATTCGGGGCGTCCGGGTGCGTACGGCAGCTTCGACGACATGATCGACGACATGCGCCGCCACGGCCTCGACGTGGTGCTCGCCATCGACACCACGGGCAGTATGGACTGGGTGCTCGAGGAAGTGCAGGACCGGATCGGTGAGCTGGTCGACGTGGTGCGGGGCTTCGTCCCCAAGACGCGCTTCGGCATCGTCGCCTACCGCGACTACGACGCGAACTACGTCACCAAACTCCAGCCGCTCACCTATCAGAAGCAAAAGCTCCGACGTTTTCTCGATCGTCTCGACGCCGAGGGAGGCGGTGACGTCTTCGAGGCCGTCGAGGCCGCCATCGTGGAATCGATCGAGCGAACCGGTTTTCGCGACGACAGCTACCGCGTGATCATCCTGGTGGGGGACGCACCGCCCCATCCCGAGAACATGCTGACCCTGATGCGACGCGTGCGCAGTTTCCACAAGGACGGGGGCGTCGTGACGCTCCTCGACGTCTCGCTCCGCTCGAACCCCGAGGTTCTGCGCCGTGTCTATCAGATGGAGGCGGCGGGGCCCGCGCGGGAATTCATTCCGGAATACCAGGAACTGGCCATCGCCGGGGGCGGCGAGGTCGCGAATTTGCAGGGGACGGCCCAGGTCGCGCGCAACATCGCGGTGGCGATCTTTGGCACCCAGTGGAGGGAGTGGCTCGTCCCCTTCCTCGGAGGACTCGAATGAAGTTGTTGCGTTGGTCGCTCGTGCTCGCCGCCGGGTGGGTATTCGGGGTCCTCGCGCCGACCCCGTGGGCCTGGGCCCAAGAGGAGGCGCCTGCGGCAGCGGAACGCGTCGCACCGGATGCGCCCGCCGCGGCGGAAAGCGTCGCTCCCGAGGGAGCCGGCGAGGCCGCGCCGATTCCCGATTTCGGAGCCGGCACCGAAGGCGACGCCCTCGATGCGCTCACGGAAGCGGAGATCGAAGCGGAGCTCGCGGGTGACGCGCCGGAGGTCGACATCGATTTCGCCGAGGTGCTGGGTTACGGCGGGATCGTCGGCTACGCGATCGTCGCCCTGTCCGTGGTGGCGCTCGCGCTCTCGGGGCTCTTCTTCTACGAACTCCGCACACGCAGCCTGATGCCGGCCGGGGTGTATCAGGCGATCCGCGGCGCCCTCGAATCGGAGGGAACGCACGCGGCGCTCGTCAAGAGCCAGAAGGAACCGTCCTTCCTCGGACACGTTCTCGCGGCGGGTCTCGACGCGTTGCGCGACGGGCGCGCCGAGGCCCGGGCGGTGATGGCGGATGCCGCCGATACCTGGATTGCCGGTACCGTGCGTCGCATCGAGTACTTGAACCTGATCGCCACCATCTCTCCGATGCTCGGCCTGCTCGGAACCGTGGTGGGAATGGTCAAGACCTTCGCCGCCCTGGCCCAGTCGACCGGGCCGGTGGATCCCGTCGAACTCTCGGCCGGGATCTTCCAGGCGCTGGTGACCACCATGATGGGGTTGTCCGTCGCGATTCCGACGCTTCTCCTCTACACGGTCCTGCGCAACCGCGCCGACCACATCCAGAGCACCGTCGTCTCGGCGGGTGAGCAGCTCGTGTCGGGCCTCGAGGCCGACGCCGCCGGGAGCAGCGCCACGTCGTGAGACGCCACTCCCGGCAAGCCTGGGCGCGCCTCAGTACGGTGCTGATGCCGCTCGTCGACCTGGTCATGCTCCTGGTGCTCTTCTTTGCACTCGCGCAGGGCGTGATCCAGAACCCGCTGGTGCCGGTGGAGCTACCGGAGGCCAAGCAGGGCAAGGAGTCGGGGCGTCCCGAGGCGGAACCGATCATCAGCGTGGACGCGCTGGGAACGGTATTTCTCGACGGCGCCGTGCTCGGCGTCAACGACCTCGCCGCGCACCTGCGCCCCGACGCCAAGGTGCGGGTGCGCGCCGATCGGGACACCCCGTACCGGGAGGTGCGACGGGTTCTCGACGCGTTGCGCGACCAGGGCATTTTGAACGTGCGGCTGGCGGTTTCGCCCTTCGCCCCCGACGCGCAGGAGACACCGTGAGTTCGCGACGCGCCCGTGATCGACGGGGCGGCCGGGAGCGCGACCACGCCACCGGGGCGTCGACCACGGGGCTCACCCCCCTCGTCGACGTGGTGTTTCTCTTGCTCCTGTTCCTGGTGCTCACGGCGCGCTTCATCCCGAAGGAAAATCGCTTCGATCTGAAACTGCCCGAGAGCCAACCCCCCAACGTCGAGAAGTACCTCGAACCCTTCCGCCTCGAAGTGCGCGCCGCGGAGGGGGCCTACGGCGGCGCCGTGCTCTACGCCGGCGGCAACCTCGTCGAGAGCGCGGAGTCACTCGTCGCACAACTCCGCGCACTTCCCGAGCAGATCCCCGTCGTCGTGTCGGGGGACGACGAAGTGCCCTACGCGGCCGTCGTCGGGGCCTACGACGCGTGTCTCGAGGCCGGGCGCAAACGCATCGTTCTCTCGGTCTCCGAGGGCTCTGGATCGTGAAGGGACCGGGCTGCGGCACCCACCGCGCGGCGCGCGTCGCGCCGCGCCGCTTTGCGGGTCTGCGTCACGCCGGGGCGTGGGTCGTCCTCGCTCTCCTGGTGGGTGTCAGCGCGCACGCCGATCTCCGCGGTCGCGCCGATGCCGCCGCCCGCGCGGGCGATGTCGAGGCCCTGGCCCGGGTGGTGCGCGACGCCGGCGCGGTCATCCGCGAACAGCGGGGCGCCACCGCGGCGACCCTCTCCGACGTCGTCGAGGGCCTCACGCGCGTCGAGCGCGCGATCGGATCGCTTCGTGAGGCGCGCGAGGAGGCCGTCGCGACCGATGAGGCGGCCCTCGAGGCGCTGTACGAATCCAAAGAGTGGCTTCGCTTCGATCATCTCGAAGGCGAACTCCAGTACTGGAGGGGCTGGGCGCATTTCCGGAGGGCCGGTTTGCAGAGCGCCGCCGGGGAGGACCCGGCCGCGAGCTACCGAAACGCGCGCCGCGATTTTGCCCGGGCGATGCGAAACATCCGCGACCCCGCGGTCGCCCGTGAGACGCTCCTCGCAAGCGCCGCGGCGGAACGCGGTGCGGGTTCGCCCACCCGAAGCGCCGCCACCCTGGAGCGCATCGAAACGCTCTTCAGCGATGTGCCCCCCGAGTTTCGGGTGCGACTCCGCCTCGAACAGGCCCGCACGGCCGCGGCACTCGGTCAGACGAACCGGGTGATGGCGCTCACCGAACCCGCGGATCTCTCTTCCGCCTCCGGGCGTGAACTGGCCGAGCTGCGTCTGCGCACGCTGCTCGACGAACCCAACCGGCGGCTCGCGCCCCTCGCCGCCGCCGCGCGGCCGATGCTCGCGGCCGGGGGGGAAGCGGCGGCGCGCGCCGTCACCGCGCTCGAGGGCGCCAAGCTCACCAGTGCCGAACTCCGCGCTATGGAGCTCGGTGCGGAAGGCGCCGCACTCGAAGGTCTCGCCCTGCTGCGGGAGGAACGCTACGGCCCGGCCGCCGACAAGCTCGCCGCCGCGTCGGCGTCCGGATCCCTGGAGGGCTTGCGGGACGACGTGGTGCTGGCGCGGCTGGCCGAAGCCCAGCTCCGCTCGCGCCGCGGCGCAGACGCCTACGCAACCTGCCGCCGGATCCGGACGCGTTTTCCCGACACCCCGCTCCGCGCGCAGGTTGCCCGCTACGGCTACAACGCGGCGCTTCTCTGGAACGCAGACGGGGAGAGCGCCGCGACCCGCGACGCCGTCGAGGTGGCTTCGGGCTGGGTGCTCGCCGATGCCCCGCGCAGCGAGGAAGCCGCGGAGGTTCGCGTCGGACGCGCGATGCGGACGGCCAGTCGGAGCTCTCCCGACCGCGCCCTCCGCGTGCTCGAGGAGCTCCCGGCCGGAGCCCCGGGGGCCACGGCGGTGACCCTGCAGAAGGCGCTGTTGCGCTCGGCCAAAGTGCAGACCGCGCTCGAGCGCGCCATGCGGGTGACGCCCTCGGTGCGCCGCGAGGCGAATCGGCTCGCGGCCCTCCTGGGGGACATCCCTCGGACCAGCGCAGAGGCGGCGGAGCATTCGGGCGATCTCGCCATTGCGCGCGCCAGGGCCCGTCTGGGCCTCGGGCGCGCCGGCGCGCTCGAACCACTCCGCGGCGTACCCGTGAGCCTCGACCGGGAGCGAACCCGCATCGTCGGGTTGTGGATCACCGGGAAGCGCGGCGAGTCGATGCGCCAGACGGAAGCGCTGCTCCGCTCCGGGCCCGGCTCTCCGCGCGAGCGCTTTGGCTGGGCCCTCCCCATCGCGGTCGCCGCCTCGGAACGACCGGATGCGGATCCGGCGGCCTTGCGGGGCCTGTTGGCGGCCGTTCGCGAACGCCTTCCCGAGGACTTCGACGCCGAATTCCGGATGGAGCTGGCACTGCGCGAAGCCACTGCAGCCAGTCGCAGCGGGGACCGCGAGGCCGCTCTGGAGCGGGTTCGGGCGGTCCAGGCAGAAGNNGAACCTGGTGTTGGTGGCCGAACTCTTCGAAGAGATCGGCGACCCTGCCCCCGCGACCGAGGTGTGGCACCACATCAGCGAGGTGAGCGATCGCTCCGGCGACGACTGGGTTCGCGCCCGGGTCGGCGTCGCGCGGACCCTCCGGGCGACCCCAGGGCGGGCACGCGACGGTTGCGACGTCGCGGCTTCGCTGGTGCTCAGCGGCCGGTCCTTCGTGCCCGAGGTGGAGGATGAACTCCAGGGCATCGCCAAGAGCTGCGACGCGGTGTCGGCGGATGAGCGGGGACGGGTGCCCGAAGGGGATGGCGCCTGAGCGCGCGGGTGGGGTCCGGTCGCGACCGAGACTGAGGCGGCCGGGAGCCCCGGCCGAGCCTCAGCGAATCTGCGCGCCCACCTCGATCGACGCCACTTCGAACACGACATTCTTGGCCCGGGCGATCACGTGATGCTGTTCGTGCGGACCCACCTGGCCGATCGCGTGGCTGATCTGTTGCTTTTCGCCCTGCGTACCGATCAGCGTGATCCACACCGTGATGAAGCTGAACCCACGGCTGTGGCCGTTCATCAGATCCAGGTCTACCAGCACCACCGGACCCTTCTGGGTGATCGAAGCGAGGTAGTAGGTGATCGCGTTGGACCGCTCCCGATCCGATTGACGAAGCGGGACCGTCGGGACGCGTTCCCTCGGGCGATAGCTCGATCCCCCGCCTCCGCAGGCCGCCCCGAGCGCAATTGCGGGAAGGCCGAGCGCGAGCGCGAGAAGGGCCCCGCGGCGGCTGACCGACCGAAGGCGAGAGGCGTTCGGGTGTCCCGGCGACGGGTGGGCGTTGGCCGGACGCGGCGTTCGCATCCGGGGCAAGGTAGCACGCGACCTTTCGCGGCTCGGCGAAGCGACGCACAACCGGGCCGCCATTTTCGGTGCGCGCTCCCGAGAGGGCGAGGGTTATATTCCCGCCCGCTTTTGATTCGGCGAACCCCGGGCTAGGGCCCCAAGGGGGTGCCGCAGTGGGAGTGAGCATGGTCGAGTCCAGCAACGCCTTGTTCGTCTATGGATGGGCGTTCCTACTGCTCTACATCGCCATCATGGTGGTGTGCGGTGTGATCGGGATGCGCCGCGTGAAGGACAGCGACGACTTCGCGACCGCCCGCGGTGGCTATGGCCCGTTGTTTCTCGCGTTCGCGCTGGCCGCGACGACCGCCAGCGGCGGGACCTTTCTCGGCCTTCCCGGCATCGCCTACAAGGATGGAATGGCGGGCCTCTGGTACGCCTTCATCTATCCCTTTGGCGTCTACACGGGAATCATCCTGTGCGCGCGGGTGGTGAGCCGCGCGGGAAAGACCTTCGGGAACCGCTCGATCCCCGAGTTTCTCGGCGACCGTTTTCAGTCGGACACGCTGCGGGTCGCCGCGGCAATCTATTCGCTGCTCCTGCTCTTCTATCTCGCGGCACAGCTTCTTTCGGGTGCCGTGATGTTCGAGCGCATCCTCGGGCTCGAGTTCCGCGCGGCCCTCGTGGTGACCTCGGGTGTGCTCCTGCTCTACATCGCCCTCGGCGGTGCGCACGCCGACATCCTGACCGACGGCATCCAGGGCGCGCTGATGCTGCTCATCGCCTTCATGGTGATCGGACTCTTCTTTGTGGGCTACGGCGTGCCCGAGGGGTTCAGCGGGATGGTGGAGCGCATCCGCACCCTCGACCCGAATACCGTGAAAGTGCTCAACCCCACCAGTCTCCTGGTCGGGAGCTGGTGGGCGATCTTCTGTATCTGGTTCGCCCACGTGCCCCTCGGCATGCTGCCCCACATCGGGAACAAGCTCTGGGCGCTGCGCGACGACCGCGATCGGGGTCGCTTCCTCGCGATCACCTTCGTGTTTGGTGTGCTGATGCCCGGTCTCGCACTCGGGGGCATTCTGGCCCGCGCGGTGCTGGGCGACGGCCTCTTCGCAGACGGACAGAACCCGAACTACGCAATTCCCGCGCTTCTCATCGAATTGCTCCCGACCTGGCTCGCCGCGTTTCTCGGGGCGGGCATGCTGGCCGCGGTGATGTCCACGGCCGACGGGCTCGCGGTGTCCGCTTCGCAGATCTTTGCGAACGACATCTATCGGCGGACCCTGGCGCCCCGGGGCCCGGCGCGCAGCGAGGAGGAGATCGACCGGGTCGCCCTGCGGATCAGCCGCGTGGGGACGGCCCTGGTGCTGGTGCTGGCGATGGCGATGGCCGCCCATTTCCACGCGTCCAAGACCAATATCGCGATCGTGATCTGGATCGGAATTGGCGGGATGACCGCGGCCCTCACCGGGCCCTTCATGATCGGCGCGATCTGGTCGGGGGTGACCCGCAGCGGCGCGCACTGGGGCTTCGCGGCCGGCGCGGTCTGCTTCATCCTCATGTCGCTCACGCCCGTGCTGGCTCCCGAGCTCCTCGAGCCCGGTTGGCTCAAGAACCAGTTCCTGAACCCCTTCGCCCGGGCGACGATCGGGGGCGCTCTGTCCGCCGTCGTGACGATCGTGGTGTCGGCGGCCACGCCGGCGCTTCCCGAGGATCACATCGAGCGCATCTTCGGAAGCGCGGACTAGCGCGCAGGGGATCTGCGGCCGCGTTCGCTCCGCTCAGTTCCGGTTCAGGATCGAATCGCCTGGCGCACCTGCTCGTGAAAGTGCCCCAGCGCCGGCTCGAAGCGGCCGTAGACGAACTCGCCCTCGACCCCCGCGGCGACGCCTTCCTGGATCGACTCCCCGGTCGGGAAATCCTCGGTCTCGACCGTGGTGAGCAGGAGA
>JABAHO010018854.1_pt1 | contig 16320 bp, 16 predicted proteins | sample 7062071 | NCBI WGS metagenome assembly JABAHO01 (sample SAMN14534356, study PRJNA622989) | marine sediment metagenome | biome: marine biome [ENVO:00000428]; feature: marine pelagic biome [ENVO:01000023]; material: deep marine sediment [ENVO:00002113] | place: India: Gulf of Kutch | collected...
CTGACAGCGCGGGCACAGGTATACGGAACGCATCGACGGCTTCAACCGCATCAGCCGAATGCGCATCCCGCAGGCTGGACAGGGCTGCCTTGCCCGCCGATAGACACGATGCACCCACCTTCCGCCGCTGCGGTAACTGTCCTGCATCACCTGCTCAATACTTCCAGCGAGCCGCTTCACCTGGCTGTCGCTAAGCGCCGTGCCGGCGGTTCGCGGGTCAATGCCCGCCAGGTACATGCACTCGCTGCGTGCAACATTTCCAACACCGCATACGATGGACTGGTCAAGGAGCGCTTCCGCGATCGGCAGTTGCGTATCGCGCAGTGCGCGGCAGACTTCGCGGGCAGGGAAAGGCGTATCCATCGTGTCAGGCCCCAGCGTATCCATGACTTTCTGCACGCCCTCCGCATCGGCGGGCTGCAGCAGTTGGCCGTTTATGTTGCAGACGGTATGCATGCCTGTGCTCAATCCCAGCCAGAAACCGGGGGGCAGAAAAAGCAGCTCGCCGTCCAGCCTTCGCCAGCGCCCGCGCATTAACAGGTGGTTGTGAAGATACAGGCCTCCCTCAAACTTCAGGAACAGGTGTTTTCCGCGACAGAAACACTCCAGGACCGTCCTGCCGGACAGCTCGGAAACCGGCGCCTGAAGCTCGGCACGCGATGTATGTGCCCGCACGATCCTCCGCCCGGCCAGCCACCGCCCAAGCATTTCTGATCGGAGCCGCACCTGGGGCCCCTCAGACACGGGCGCCGGCCCCCTGTACAAGAATGGCGGTTGCCAGGCCGGCGCGCAGGGTCCATGCCGCGGTCCTGATCCAGTTGGTGGAGACGAGCCTGCGAACGGCCTCGCCGGAATATCCGTGTGCGAGGATCTCATGCTGCGGAACCTGCAGCGCCCACGTGGAAATCCATATCACGGCAACCAGCAGCAGGCCGGCCCAAAGCAACTCAGTCCGCACCCCCTCCGGCCGCATCACGACCAGGAGAATTGCCGCGCCCAGCTCAAGCAGCATGGCCGGAGCCACGACGAATGTCGTCAGGCGGGCGTGCGCACCCTCGTAGTCCGCAAACCCCTCAAGGCCAACCCGCGCAAACAAGGGGTAATGCACCACCTGGACAAACCAGATCACACCCATCATGAACCACGCACAGGCGGCGTTTACAATTATCAATGTCATGGTTTCCTCATTCTTCCCGGAAATAATCGCGTGAAACCCCCAACCCTTTCATGCGTTGTTCCCCGGGCGGAGCGGGAAACCGCCGACTCACAGAATTTCACTCTCCATCGCTGTTCGCACCATAATCCGCTCTTCCTGCTGCTCCTGGTCAAGCAGCGCCGTGAAGAGGTCACGAACCCCCTGGGAGACCACGTTTTCTGCTGCCTGGCGGTAGAAAGCCATCAGTGCATTATCAAAATCCAGCGCCACGCGCACGACGTCCGTCACGGTCATGGCAGCATCCAGCTGAAGGTCTTCGACGGGCCTGGGCGAGGGAATTTCCGGCGCAAATTTGAGCCAGTCCGAGAGCACCCGCTCTTCTGCCATGGCCTCGTATTCCTGGATGCAGGCCTCCAGCTTGGTTTCGTGGGACCGCATATAGTCGAGCAGCATGCGTACGCGCGTGTCCTCGGCCACCATTTCGAGCCGGTCGTATATTTCAGCCAGGAGCCGATGATACTCTCGGGCCCGGTCAAGCAACTGTCTTACCGATTTTGCCATCGCGACCTCCTTGTGTTCAGCATTGCAAGCACATGTATTTGCCATTGCCCACTCCTAGTGTATCACGAACCCGGCAACAGGCCTGTCGCGGCGGGCCTGATTTTTTGCTAGGCATTTCCCCTATTCACGGCGGCGGATTTACCCGCCGTTTCCGGGATTCGACTTGCAGTATTTCCCGCGGGCCCCCATAACTGCACGCATGCAACAAAGTCCGTTTGAATTTCATCCCCCGGCCGGATTCAACCTGAACATGAAATCCTTAGTGGCCGTAGCGGCCGCCGTGGTGGCGATTGGGTTAATTGCATCCATGGTGTACACGGTGCCCGCAGAGTCCATCGGCGTGGTCTTGCGTTTCGGCAAGGTTGTGTCCGAGGTGGAGCCCGGGCTGCGCGTCAAGCTCCCGCTGGGAATCGACCAGGTCATCCGCGTGCCCGTCAAGCGCCAGCTGAAGCAGGAGTTCGGCTTTTCCACCCCGCGCGCCACCAACCCCACCCAGGGCGCCGTGCAACCCGACCTGGAAACGCTCATGGTAACCGGCGACCTGAACTCGGCCCTGGTCGAATGGATCATTCAGTACAGGATTGCCCGGCCCACGGAATACCTGTTCCGCGTTCGCGGGCCCGGGGAAACCCTGCGCAACATTTCCGAATCGGTGATGCGCGAGGTCGTCGGAGACCGCACCGTTGACGAGGTCATTACCATCGGCCGCCAGGATATCGAAGCGGAAGCCCTGCTTAAAATGCAGGAAGTGGCCAACAAATACACCCTGGGGCTGACGATCGACCAGGTGCAGCTCAAGGACGTCAACCCTCCCGGCCCGGTACAATCCTCCTTTGACGAGGTGAACAAAGCTCAGCAGGAGCGTGAAAAACTGATCAACGAGGCCAACGGCGAATACAACAAGGTGGTGCCGCGTGCGCGCGGGCTTGCCGACCGCCAGGTCAGGGAGGCGCAGGGCTACCTGACCCAGCGCGTTAACGAGGCCGAGGGCGACGCCGAGCGGTTTAATGCCCTGCTGGCCGAGTATATCAAGGCACCCGAAGTGACCCGCCGCCGCCTGTACCTGGAAACCATGGCCGAGGTGCTTCCGCGGCTGAAGTCAAAAATTGTGCTGGATCCGGATGCCGAGGGCATTCTGCCCCTACTGCAGCTTGACGCCGGGAAGGAGCGCCCGTAATGCATATCGTCACCCGCAGCGCCGCCGCAATTATTGGTTTTGTAGTGCTGACCGTCCTGGTCAACAGCCTGTACATCGTTCGTGAAACCGAGCAGGTGATCCTGACCCAGTTCGGCCGCCCCGTGGGTGAACCGGTTACTGCGGCCGGGCTGCATTTCCGAATTCCCTTCATCCAGAAACCCAACCGGCTCGAGAAGCGCATCATGGCCTGGGACGGGCGCCCCAACGACATGCCGACCAAGGACAAGCTTTACATCACGGTCGACACCTTTGCGCGCTGGCGCATCAGCGACCCGCTTCAGTATTTTCTCCGCCTGCGTGATGAGCGCAGCGCACAGTCGCGGCTGGATGACATCCTCGGCAGCGAAACCCGCAATGCGGTGGCCAAGCATGAACTGATTGAAATCATCCGCACCACGGCGGACCGGACGCCGGCAATTGACGAATCCCTGGCTGAAGCCGGCACCACCGTTGTGCAGCTGCTGCCGATAGAAAAGGGACGTGCCCGCATCGAGACAGAAATTCTGGGCAAAGCGGAAGGGAAACTGGCGGATTTCGGTATTTCGCTCCTTGATATTCGCTTTAAGCGCATTAACTACAACCAGAATGTTCAGGAAAAAATTTATGACCGGATGATCTCCGAGCGCATGCAGATCGCTAACCGGTTCCGCTCCGAGGGTGAAGGAGAAGCGGAAATCATCATGGGCGAAAAGGAGCGCGACCTGCGCAAAATTGAGTCCGAAGCCTATAAGAAAATCCAGGACATCAAGGGCCAGGCCGATGCCCGCGCAACCGAAATCTACGCGCGGGCCTACAACCAGTCACCCGAGGCGCTTGAGCTCTATACCTTTATCAAGTCCCTGGAAACCTACAACCGCGTCCTGGACCAGAACACAACCCTCATTCTCTCCACGCAAAGCGACCTGTTTCAATACCTGAAACAGGTGGATTGAGCGCCCCGGGCGTATCTAAACAATCCGCCAACCCGCAGCCGGCGGACGGTAACGGGGCCTGCTTTGGCAAAAGAGTCTTGCATCGCCCCTGCCGCCTTATAAATTATGGTGATTTTAACAGGAGCGCCTGACCCCTAACCGCCCCCGCGGGGAGCGCCAGGGCAGGCGAAGGGACAGCACCAATACACATTTTATGACCGCAAGCCTGGAAAAGTTCAACCGCGGCATCGGCAGCAGGATCGATGCACTCGATTCCAGTTCATCTGACCTGGCGATCGGCAGCGAGGCGAGCACCAATGTGCGCCGTGTTGCACGTACCATCGCCGAATCGGCACAGGCCTGCAACCTGGAGAATATTGTCGAGGCAGCCCAGGCCGTGCAGTCCTGCTCCAGGGAAGATCTCCAGGAGTGCGTGGACAACCTGATAGACCTGCTGCGCAAAACCGCCGCCGAGAACTTCAAGGCAATTTCAACACAGGTGCTGGCTATCGGCCCTGATTCGAAATTGATGACCCAGGCAGCCGGGGAGCTTCGCCAGGAGGAGCGCCACACGGTCCACAGGGCTACAAACGACAAAGACGCCTGGGATATACTCGATCAGAAAAACATCGCCCTGATGATTCTTGATGCCGGGTTTATCTCGGATACCGGCGAGGAATTTCTCCTCCAGCTGAGGGAAAATCCCATCTCCTCATCCATCCCCACCCTGCTGATCGTTTTGGACGGTTGTGACTCGGAGCGGGAGGCGGCTCTCGCGCCGTTTGCCGACGGAGTGATCCGCCGCCCCGAATCGGCAGACGATATCAGGGAATGGGTGAATCAGCATTCGCACCGCATTCACGACACGGTTTCCCCCTGCCGGCGCGATATGCTGACAGGCCTTCTTGACCGCCCCACCTTCATCGACATGGTTGATGAAGGCCTGGAGCAGATCAGCCCGCTCGGCGGGTCTCCCGCACTCGGCGTGTTGCGCATCGATAACTTTGCATCCGCCAACTGGGAGCGCGACACTTCGGTTCTGGTAATGCAGGGCGTCGGCTTGCGGCTGGCCTCCGCGTTCCGCCCCAAGGATATCGTTGGCCGCATTTCCAACGACACCTTTGCCACATTTTTTCCCAACGAGGATGAGTTCGGCATCAAGAAGGGCTTATCCCGCGCACTGGAGGGGATCGCTTCGGCCACGTTTATTGCCGCCGACGGAAGTCCGCTGGAAGTCACCCTTTCGGGTGCCATTTTCCATATTGAACAGGGACGCGGAACCTCTGCCGGCCTCGAGCGTGCAGAGGAGATGCTTGACCGCGCCGGTCCGACCGGCACGATTTTCATGGAAAGTGTTTCTCCCCTGGTTCAGCCCTCGCACATCTGCATCATGTCCCCGAGCGATATCACCTTCAAGGTGCTGAATTCACTGTTCGAGCGGGGCGGACACAAGGCCGAGCGAATCCGGGGCCGCGAATCAGCCATCAAGAAAATCACCGGCCCCGACCGCATTGACATGCTTATTATTGACGGCGACCTTCCCGACGAAGAAGGGTTTGTGACGCTCGAGTCGGTCACGGCACTGCCCGAATCGGCGCGCATGCCCGTACTGATGCTTCTCTCTCCCCCGCACGAACGGAATATCATGCGGGCCCTGGACCTCGGAGCACGCGACTATTTTATGCGCCCGTTTGCTCCCGATGTTTTTGCGAGCCGCGTGCAGAGGCTGCTGTCCAAGCGCCGCTCGCCGGAGTCGGAAACCGGAAACCGNNGCCATTCAGCATGCTGGCGCATTCGAGGTCTATCTCGCCATGGGCGAGGAAGATGCCCTGCTGCGCGCGGCCGACATCGATCCCGATATCCTGCTGCTCCCCTGCAAACTCGCAACGCAGACCGGTGCCCAGCTTCTGCAGCAAATAGACGAAGAGACGAAAAACTCCGATGCCGAAGCCGTTCTGATAGCTTATGCCCCAGAGGACCGCGACATTCCGTTGACGGGTGTGAACACCCAGGTCAAAGGTATTGTCAACCGGGAAGAAGGCCCCCGCGAGGTCTGCAAAAAAATCCAGCACCTTTTCGGGCTGATCCCTTCTGCCGCCTCCCCATCCAGCCACGCCCTTAACCGCTTCGCGCAGGAGCTCCGCCGCCTGACCGGGCTTTAGGCTTATCATGAACCAGCCCAATGTCCTCCGGCAGCGTGAGGCGCGCAGGATGATGCGCACGGTTCGCCTGCAAAACGGCCGCATTCTTAAAGAGTTCCGGCGCCTTGCATGGCCCGGAGATCTCCGGCGCCCCTGGAGGCGTGAACACCTTGCACTGACCCGACTCGAAAAAGGCGGGGTTAAAGCCCCCCGCTCATTCGGTATCCACCGGCCGAAAGCCGGCACGATAACCCTTGAGCGCGAATATTGTTCCGGTGAACCGGTTCATGCCCTGTCGGCTGAACTTGTGCCTGCGCTGGCACACACATTCGCCTCCATGCATGCCTGTCGTGTCACCATGGGCGACGCCGACCTTGAAAACCTTCTGCGGGATGATTCCGGCGCCCTGTTCTGCATTGATTACGGACGGGCATGTACATTCATGACGAAGGGCCTCCTGTATTACTTTAATGTGGCCAAGGAGATTGTGCGAATCCGGCGGCGCCTCTTTGCCGACAGACCCGAGCTGTGGCAACGCTTTGAAAGTGCCTATGCGGCCGAAAACCGGTACCCGGCATGGGCCCGGGCCGTAATCACAACGTCCACAGGTTACTGGAAATGGAAGTGGAAAATGTCTGCTTCTCCAGTATTGGCATCTGCAATCGGGCTCCTGTGCGAAATACTCCCGTGTGCCGCTTAGCGCGCCGCAGAAATCAACAATTGCGAAGGCGGTGTTTTTTTAATAGAATTCCTTCGTCCGTGAAACGAAAGGAAATCTGGTTCCATGCCCTCCCCGGATGACCATATCTCTTTGAATGTTGGCAACTGCCTGCAGGAGGCACTTAGCCTTACGAACCTCGGTTTGGCCGTCCTGGACACAGACGGCCTTATCCAGGATGCCAACACTGCATTCTGCACAATGGTTGGCGACACCGTTGACCGCCTGCGGGGACAGGTGTTTACCGACCTGCTTTCGCCCGCCGACCAGGGCACGTTTGATTCTCTTCGCCGCGAAATACTCGACGGAACCAGTACCGGCTTTGCCGGGGAAGCCCGCGTATGCTGTAAGGGCGGCGGCATAGCGCGGATCAGGCTGCATGCCGCTGCGAAGCCCATGGACAAAGGGTCCATCCCCTGGATTGCCCTATTTGCTGAAACCGTCGACAACCCAACCCCGACAAAGGCTGAACAGGAGGCTATTCACCAGAAGTTGAGGCTTCATGTCGAGTGCACCCCCATGGCTGTTATCGAGTGGGATCCCGGTTTTCATGTCACACAGTGGAACCCGGCCGCAGAGGCCATCTTCGGCTATACTCCCGATGAGGCCATCGGACGGCATGCCTCGTTTATTATTCCCGAGGAAGCCCGGCACCTCGTCGATGATGTCTGGAATAACCTGATACAAAAAAAGGGCGGCGAAAGGTCCACAAACCAGAACCTGCGCAAAGACGGCAAGCTGATTTTATGCGAGTGGTACAACACCCCCCTGATTGACCCGGACGGCACGGTGACCGGCGCTGCCTCGCTGGCCATGGACATGACCGAACGGGAAACTGCGCGTGAAGAGCAGGCGCAACTGGTTTCTGACCTCGAGAACCGTGTTGCAAAGCGTACGTCCGAGCTGCGCAAAGCCATGGAAACCCTGATTGGGCGGAACGCCACACTCCGAAAAATGACCACCCGGCTCAAGGAAGCCGAGGAGTCTGAACGCCGCCGCCTGGCCAACCTGCTCCACGATAACTATCAGCAGCTTCTCGTTGCGGCGAAAATGAAAACCGAACTCCTGGAAAATCATATAGTGTCTGCCGAGGGAGGAGATGCGCGCCGGGATGTCGTTTCCATCCTTGATGATGCGATCGATGCCTGCCGGACCCTAACCGCCGGGCTTTCCCCGCCAACTCTGACCGAATCCGGCCTGCATGCCTCCCTGCAGTGGATGGCGCACTGGATGCAGGAGAATTTCAAACTTTGCGTCACGGTCCTGGGCCCGGCCGGGCCTTACCCGCTCTCGGAGGATTCCTGCAGGATTGTCTTCAATGCCGTACGCGAGCTGCTCTTCAATGTTGCCAAACACGCGCAGTCCCGCGAGGCCTGCATTCTCATTTCGGATAGCGACCAAAACCTTAACATTACGGTATCTGACCAGGGAATCGGGTTTAATATATCAGATAAACTGGAAAACCCATGCACGTTCGGCCTGTTCAACATCCAGGAGCAGATCGCCCAGATCGGCGGCACCCTGGATATCGAGAGCACGATAGGCCATGGGTCCACATTCCGCCTGTCCGCTCCGCTCTCCTTTGAAGCCTCCATTGAGGAAGCCGGCGAAGAACCGCACTGGACAGCATCGTTCCTTTACCCCGCGTTAAACGACAAGGGCTCAATTCGAATTCTCATTGCGGATGATCACGCCCTGGTGCGCCAGGGGTTTGTTGAATTGTTGAGCAACCAACCCGGCATGGAGATCGTGGCAGAGGCATCTGACGGAATGGAAGCGGTCCGGCTTTGTACCGCGCTCAACCCTGATATCGTGTTGATGGATGTCACCATGCCCATTAAAAGCGGCCCGGACGCAACCCGCCTCATTCGCAAAATGGCTCCGGCCACACAAGTGATCGGCTTGTCGATGCACGATGAGGCCTCGACCATTTCTCTGATGATGGAATCAGGCGCCTCTGCCTACCTCAGCAAAAGCACTCCCATCGAAACTCTCTTCCATACCATCAGGAATTGCCCCCAAACGCGCTGATTTGCGGATTCCGCACGCAACGCACGCCCCCCCGGGACATCACAACTATCCGCAAATTTCCCAGTTGACATATCGACACTTCGCGATGTATTGATTTAATTATGAAGCAGGACATGGATGCGCGTATTGCCCCCGAGACACTGGAAAAGGCCTCAAACTGCCTGCGTATTCTGGCGCACCCGGTGCGGCTCAGGATGGTGGAATTGCTCGGCGAACACCGCTACACCGTATCCGAGCTGGCCGAAGCCTGTGACATCCGCCAGAACGTTGCATCGGATCATTTGCGCTTGCTGGAACATTGCGGAATGTTGACAAGAACCCGGGAGGGTCGGCGGATTTATTATCAGCCCGCTCACAGCTGCCTCGAGAATATTTTGAATTGCATCAGGTCTCACTTTGAAGAGTAACAGAAGGGCTGTTGGAGACCCGGACAAGGAGCATGCCCCGTGAAACGGCTTATGTTAACCGGCTTCAGCCTGCGACATCCGCTAGTCGTCCTTTCAGCCGCCGTTATCGCAGCCGTCATCTTTGCGCTACAGTTTCCGAAAGTGCAGTTCGACAACGACCCGGAGAATATGCTGGCCGCAGACGAACCTGTTCGTCTTTTTCACCATGAAGTGAAGGAAAAGTTCGCGNNTTAATGTGGACACCCTGACTCGCGTTGATGACCTGACAAAGGAACTGCTGAGCCTTCATCGCAACGCCGAAGGCCGACCGGCGGTGGTCAGGCCGGCACGCGCAGACCGCCCGGCCGAAACGCTCGTCCCCGACCTGCACCCGGAGGACACCCGCTCGCGTTTTCTGCACAAAATTTTCAGCCAGGACCCCGAAAACCTTTTCGACGAACACGGGGAGAGCGCCATCATCGCGGCGGAAATCATCAGCCCCTCCGTAGTGGACAACATCAAGCAGGCGGAACGGGGGCAGCTGAAAATGGAATACCTAATGGAGCAGGCTCCAACCTCGGCGGAGGAAGCGCGCATCATCCGCGATGACGCCATGAGCAACCCGCTTTACCGGGGCACGCTCGTGTCCGAGGACGGCAAGGCCCTGTGCCTTTACCTGCCCCTGAAGAAAAAAACCTACAGCTACAACGTGGCCAACCTTGTCAGCGTCCTCACCGCCGGATGGGAGGGTGATGACAATGTTTATATTACCGGCCTGCCCGTAGCCGAGGACACCTTCGGCGTGGAAATGCTGGTGCAGATGGCCACGTCCGCCCCGATGGCAGGCCTTGTGATCTTTATTCTGCTTTTCATTTTCTTCCGTCGGCTTTCCCTGATCATTGCGCCGATGCTCGTCGCCATCCTGAGCGTTTTGTGCACGATGGGCCTGCTCATCGGTCTTGGGCTTGATGTTCACATCATGAGCTCCATGATTGCTATTTTCCTGATGCCGATTGCCGTCGCGGATTCTGTGCATATTCTCAGCGAATTTTATGACACCTATCCGCGCTTCCGAAACAAGCCTGACACTGTCCGTCATGTCGTCAGCCACCTGTTTAAACCCATGCTTTATACCAGCCTGACGACCATGGCCGGCTTCGGATCGCTCGGGCTTACGCCGATACCGCCGGTACGCGTTTTCGGCCTACATGTGATGTTCGGGGTGGGGCTGGCCTGGCTTTTAACCATGACCTTTGTTCCGGCCTATATTATGCGGTTTGTTTCTGAAGCCTCCCTGCAGAAGGCCTGTGCGTCACATGACGATGGGGCGACCCGCCGACCCTCGCGGCTGGACCCCCTGCTTGAGGGGCTGGGCACCTTCACCTACCGGCGCTGGAGACTGATTCTTTTGCTGGCTCTGGCGGTGGCCTTCGTGGCCGGCATTGGCATTTCCCGTATCCGCGTAAACGACAACCCTGTGAAATGGTTCACCGCAGATCACCGCATTCGCGCGGCCGACACCGTGCTGAATTCCCATTTTGGCGGAACCTACACGGCCTACCTGACCCTGACGCCGGGACCGTCGCAAACCGTTGACTGGGCTGGCGCTTCTTCCCGTCTGCAGGAGGAAGCACGGCTCCGCCTCACCGGCCTGGTGCCTGCAAAATCGCTGGATGGTTTTGACCGGCTCCTCGAGGAGCATGCGCGCCAACATGCTCAGAAAGGCCACGATACGCTGCAAGCCTGCTTTGCGAGCCTCGCAAGCGCCGCGGCCGCCATTGATGGCGAAACCGGGCGCCGCTGGGATTCCATTGCGGATACCATTAACTACCTTGATCCCGCAGGATTATCCATCGAGGGCCTGCTCGGCGCAGTACGGAAGGAGGTCCCCGGTGCAGAGCCCGAAATCGAACGCCTCGCCGCAGCGCTGGCAGCAGCACCGGCGGATGGCGTGGCCCTGCAGAATGCCGCGCTGGAGGCTGCCGACCGCATGGCCGGAGCTTCACTTCGAGACTTCGTTCTGGATATGGAGACCGAGCTGACGGCACCGCCGTTCAAGCAGCCGGCACTCTTACGCTACGTCGAACGCCTGCAAAACCACCTGGCCGGAATGGAGGTTGTCGGGAAAACGAGCTCGGCTGTGGATGCCCTCAAAAAGGCCCATTACGAGCTGAATGCAGAGGTTTACACGCCGGAGGGAACCACCGGCGCAAACGCCCGCTTTTTCAGCATCCCCGGCACTCCGTCAGCAACCGGGCAGGTATTTACCCAGCTCGAAGGCATGAAAAAGAAGGACAGCCTCTTCCACCTCGTCACCCGTGATTACCGCGAAGGCAACATCTGGGTACAGCTGACCAGCGGCGACAACAGCGACATGGAGGCCGTTGTCGCCGGCGTTGAAGGGTTTATGCGCGCCGAACCGCCCCCCGTGGCCTTGACGGCAGGCTGGGCCGGGCTGACCTATATCAACGTCATCTGGCAGGACAAGATGGTGCGCGGCATGCTCACCTCCCTGGCCAGCAGCTTCGTCGTCGTGCTCGCCATGATGATGATCCTGTTCCGCTCCCCCGCTTTTGGAGTGCTTTCGATGGTGCCGCTCAGTATCACGATCGCATTCATCTATGGGCTGATCGGCCTTGTAGGCAAAGATTATGATATGCCCGTAGCCGTGCTTTCCGCCCTGACACTCGGGCTCAGCATTGACTTTGCGATTCACTTTCTTCAGCGCGCACGCGAGATTCATTCCCGAACCGGAAGCTGGCAGGAAACGGTCCGCCTTATGTTCCGCGAACCGGCCATGGCAATCAGCCGGAACGCGATCGTGATTTCGTTCGGGTTTCTGCCCCTGCTGGTTGCACCGCTGGTTCCCTACCGGACGGTCGGGTTTTTCCTCGCCATGATCATGGCCATATCCTGGCTGGGAACCCTGTTCCTGCTTGCCGCGCTGGTGACATTGCTGGAAAAACGCCTTTTCAGAAACTCGACAAAGGAAGGAGCCCCATCCCCATGAAAACCCTGGCTTTTCTATCGGCCGCCGTAATCCTTGCCCCGCAGGCATGGGCAGAGCCTCCCTCTGCAGAAGAAATCATTTCCAGGGCCAACTCGGCAGCATACTACGCCGGAGAAGACGGACGCGCCCGCGTCACCATGACCATTACCGATAAAAGCGGCGGCACACGCGAACGGCGATTCGTTATCCTGCGCAGAAATTCGGAAGGCCAGAACCAGAAGTTCTATGTCTACTTTGAGGCCCCGGCCGATGTGCGCAAAATGGCCTACCTGGTATGGAAAAATGTCGGAGACGGGCGGGAGGATGACCGCTGGATGTGGCTGCCGGCCTTGAACCTGGTGCGCCGAATAGCGCCGGGAGACAAGCGTACCAGCTTTGTCGGGTCCGACTTCCTCTATGAAGATGTGTCGGGCCGCAGCCCTGCAGCGGATATCCATACCCTCCTCGAAACCACAGCCGACCGCTACCTGATCCGCAGCACACCCAAGGATCCCGACTCGGTCGAGTTTGCGTATTACAAAGTGTGGATTGACCGCGAAACGTTTCTCCCGCGCAAGGCGGAATATTACGACCGGCAGGAAACCTGTTACCGCGTGGTCGAAGCCACTCGGGTCGAAACGGTTCAGGACATTCCCACGGTCATGGAATCCGTGGTGCGGGATCTTGCTTCCGGCAGTAAAACGGTGAATACCTTCGCGGATGTTGAATACCATATCGGCCTTAAGGATACGATTTTCTCTGAACGGTTTTTGCGGCGTCCGCCGCGTGAGGTGAATTGATGATGAGGCGTCTATACCGGATTATACTGCCCCTGATCTTTGCCGGCGCGTACCTCGCTGCCGCCAAAACCGCGCAGGCTGCTCCGCTGCCTGGCGATATGCACGGCTTTATCGATGCCCGCGCCGGAATGCGGACGGGGTCCGACCCGGGATACAAAGAAGACAGCCTTGGTGAAACCCGGCTCCAGCTGGAGAAGCCCTTCGAGCCTGATGCTTTCTCGGCCTTGCTCCGCGCCGATCTGCTGTACGACTGGGCGGGCAATGATTTCAGCATTGATCTTGAAAACGGGGAGGGATGGATCGACCTGCGGGAGGCCTATGTTCTCTTTTCCCCTCACCCGCTGATTGATGCCAAGCCCGGCAGGCAGATCCTCACCTGGGGAACGGGGGACCTGCTCTTTATTAACGACCTGTTTCCGAAGGACTGGGTCTCCTTTTTGAGCGGACGTGACGAGGAATACCTGAAGGCGCCCTCGGATGCCGTATTGNNCTGTTCCCCTCATGGGCGGCCATTGACCTGGTCTATACGCCGCGGTTTGATGCTGACCGCTTTATTAGCGGAGAGCGCCTCTCTTTTTATAGCCCGGCCGGCGGCGTCATTCGCGCCGACCGGCCCGACCGTACCTTCAGCGATGATGAGCTGGCCCTGCGGGTATCACGCACCGCAGGCGCTTTTGAACTGGCTGCGTATGCCTACCACGGTTTCTGGAAAAGCCCCGGCGGCTTCGACCCGGAGAACGGCCGGACTGTGTTTCCCCGTCTGCAGGTTTTTGGAGCCAGCGCGCGCGGTCCGGCAGCGGGCGGCATCCTGAACGTTGAGGCCGGCCGCTACGATTCCCGGGATGACCCCCGGGGAGACAACCCGCTCATACTCAACGGCCAGTGGCGGGCCCTCGCCGGCTTCCAGCGCGAGATGGCGCGCAACCTTACCGCCGGACTCCAATATTACCTGGAGCACATGGATCATTATGCAAAATACCGTCAATTCCTGCCTGCCGGAGCCCCTGCCGGAGATGAAAACAGGCAGCTTGCCACCCTGCGCCTTACCCACCGGCTCCTGAACCAGAACCTGACCCTTTCGCTCTTCACTTTCTGGTCTCCAACCGACCAAGACGCATACCTGAGGCCCACGATCGCGTACAAGGCGACCGATGCCTGGCTGGTCACCGCGGGTGCCAACTTTTTCGAGGGGGAAGACAGGAGTACCTTTTTCGGACAGTTTGAAAATAACAGCAATGTCTATGTCGGGGCGAGATACAGCTTCTAGCATCGCCCGGCGGAGACAACCAACAGAAGGAGTCAGGTGATGACAGTTGACAACGGTGTTCGAATTGTAGCGGGAACCATGGTGCTGGCGAGCCTGACGCTGGGGTTGACAATCAGCCCGTGGTGGTTTGCCCTGACGGGTTTTGTCGGGGTCAACCTCATTCAATCCGCCTTTACAGGCTTCTGCCCTGCGGCATCGCTTTTGCGGAAACTGGGGCTGAAACCGACTATTCCGGCTCCCCAGGCGTCTTAATGCCCGATCAATACAGGATCAGGCTGCTTCCGGGCGAATAATCAATATTCAGCCGCACCCAGTCCTGGGCCTCGTCCTGGGTCACCGTCGCCCGGTAAACGCTCTGGTTGAAGCCGGTGACATTGACCACGCTGGAAGTATTGACAATGGCGGCGCATTGCAGCAGCAGCAGGTTGGTGCTGCCACCGCCATAACCCGTACCGTCAACCGTAATCGAATGCGGACCCAGGCTGGCCCATCCGCTGCAAATCACAGGGCTGACGCCGGCGCTGTCGAGTTCCCAGACCAGGGAGCCGGACACGCCCCCATGCGAACCCAGCCAGCCCAGGTTGACGCTCCCGTCGGAACCGATGACCCGAAGCTCGCCCTGCAGCCTGGTCTGCGCCTGGAGTACCATCTCACCGCCGCTGACCTCGAGGTTGTTCTTCACGATGAGTACGGTCTGCGGCACACCATTGGTTATCAGTAGTGCCCCGGACTCAACCGCGACGGTGCCGCCGTCATTTCGCACCACCGAGACTACCACCGCGTTGGTCTGGGTCAGGTCCTGTTCCACCGTTCCGCCGTTTACATTCAGCCGCCCTCCGGCACGCACATCAACCGTACCCGCGTTGGGCAGCAGCCTGAGCGATGTGCCGTCCCCAATTTCCAGGATACCTCCGTCTCCGATGACTGGATCCTGTGCGCCTCCGTCAAGGTAGCGAATTCCCGCGTTTTCAAGCCTCAGCGTGCCTCCGTTCACCATCGTGCCGCCCGTGTAGGCCGTGGCATTCGTGCCGCTCAGCGTCTGCATGCCCGCGCCAACCTTCAGAATGGAGATCGGCCCGGCGCCGGGCATTTCATCAATACTGCCGGCAAAGGTCGCATCCGTATCGTCTCCGCCCAGGTTCAGGGTAAGCGATCCGTCCGAAACGCTTACATTGTCCACCCACGTTATGCCCGGGGTACCGTCCTCCTCCTTCGCAAAGGCCACGCTGATGAAATCCAGGTCCGCCATGCTTTCAACGCCGGGAATGCCAAGGTCCGCCAGGGCCACTGTCGTTACCGAGGTACCTCCGCCGACAAGCGCAACCACGGCGTCTCCGGAGCCGCCGCCAAAGGAGGTCGCTCCATTTTTGAGGTTGATTACGTCCAGCTCGGAAAATATTAGGGGGTTATCGGCATTCAAATGCTTGCTGCGTTCATCGTTAATGTGGGTGCCGTTGCAGGCCTCAATGTTGGCAATGATATTGCCGTTGTTCACGAAGTCATTGGTGTTGATGGCAGCCCAGAAATGCACAAACAGCTGATCATTCGTCCCGACATTGTAATCAAAGGAAAGCGTCAGGTCGGTGCCCGTGAACGGGTTCGTGAACATCTGGGCCAGCGAGGCTTCTGCCGGCTTGGCCACCGGATATCCTCCGGAATTGGTCGCCGCATTCTGCATCACCCCGTTTGTGATGACCCACGCCGAAAGGTTGTCCGTATACCAACCCAGGTCGATACTGCTTTCGCGGAAGCGCCCCCCGCCCCTGGAGATCTCTCCGCTGCTGAAATCATCGCTGAACTGGGCATCGGCAGCGGGGCGGCCTTCCACGGAACCCGGTCCGGCGAGGGATCCGATCGTCGCAGATACCCCTGCCAGCTCCAATACAGCGCCTTCCGCGATAACATGCGGCGATTTCGAGGAAAGCCCGGTCCCGCTTGCTGCTACAAGCCGCCCTTCGTTCACGGATGTCGTGCCGCTGTGGCTACTGGGAATTCCACTCAGGTTGCGAAGGATTTGTGCACCGGCGCCCGTTTTCACCAGCGAGGTTACGCCGTTTGTGCCGTCCGAAAACCGTCCCTGGTATTCATTCGTCACCGACGCCGTGTTGAGCGTCAGGGTTCCGCCGCCGGTAACGTCCTGGTCCCCGCCGAGGCCGTATGAC
>JABAHO010015390.1_pt1 | contig 16304 bp, 15 predicted proteins | sample 7062071 | NCBI WGS metagenome assembly JABAHO01 (sample SAMN14534356, study PRJNA622989) | marine sediment metagenome | biome: marine biome [ENVO:00000428]; feature: marine pelagic biome [ENVO:01000023]; material: deep marine sediment [ENVO:00002113] | place: India: Gulf of Kutch | collected...
TAGTCGTCAACGCGGTGGGAGACGTCTTCAGTCTCGAAGGTGAGCCTCTGTCGGGCGGACCCCTCCGACCAGGCCCACCAGGCTTCGAGCCACCGGTCCTCGAGAACACGGTTTTGGTCGTGGTGGCCACCGATGCCAGGTTGAACCGCAACGACCTGATGCGGCTCAATGTGCGGGCCCACGATGCCATCGGTGTCTGCGTCCGCCCCGGCCACACCCGATATGATGGCGACGTTGCCTTCGCGGTCTCGTGCGGCGAAGTGGAAGCCGACCTCGATGCAGTCGGTGAGGCCGCCTTCCTGGCAGTGGGCGATGCGATCGAGGCAGCTGTGCGGGCAACAGAGGAAGAGGGATGAACACCGAGGAAAACCGGGCCACTCTCGAGTTGCTCGCCAAAGAGGCGGCCGAATGCACCCGCTGCCGCCTGCACGAGGGCCGAACCAACGTGGTTTTCGGTGAGGGCAACCCAGATGCCGACCTGATGTTCATCGGGGAAGGGCCCGGNNAGGCGAACGGCCTGGCAAGGTCCGATGTATACATCGCCAACGTCGTCAAGTGCCGTCCACCGGGAAATCGCGATCCGCGGCAGGATGAGATCGACGAGTGCAAGGGTTATCTAGCCGACCAGATTCGTTTGGTGGATCCTGCAGTCGTCATCACGTTGGGAAATTTCTCGACCAAGCTTCTGCTCAAGACCGAAACCGGGATCAGCCGCATGCGCGGGCAGGCTTACCCGTGGTGGAACCGCCACGTGGTGCCAACGTTTCATCCGGCGGCAGCGCTGCGGGGAAGGTCACAGGTTGTAGAACAGATGCAGGCTGACATCGAGCTTGCCCTGAGCGTCATCGCCGACCGTGAGCCTGAGCAGACTGAGCTTTTCTGATGGGCCTCGAGATCCGATGTACAACTCCGGCGGAGACCATGGCGGTCGGTCGCAGGTTGGCGAGCCTGCTGCGAGCTGGTGACGTTGTCCTCGTCGAGGGCGAACTCGGCGCGGGCAAGACGACTTTCATATCCGGCGTGGCTGAGGGGCTGGGAGTTGACGAGGAGATCACCAGCCCGACGTTCATTCTGGCTCGAACGTATAGCGGGCTGCTGCCGCTTACCCACGCCGACGTGTATCGGATGGATACCCTGGCGGAAGTCGCCGATTTGGACCTGATTGAGGAAGCAGCCGACGGTGTATTAATGGTCGAGTGGGGAACCGCCGTCGAGCAGTCGATGCCTGCTAGTCGGCTTGTGGTCCAGTTTGAGGTCGATGAAGCCGAGGTCCGCCTTATCCGCTTCAGTCCGTTCGGCGAGTGGAACAGTCGGCCCCTCGGGGAGCTGGAGCTGTGAATATCCTCGCCATTGAGACTGCCACTCCGGCATCCTCGGTTGCTCTCGGAACGGATGACGAGGTTTTAGCGATGTCCTTTCAGGTCGATCGCCGCGGCCACGTTGGGTTCTTGGTTCCGGCCATGGAGTTCTGTTTCCAGCAAACCGGCTGGCAGCCGGACGACATAGATGCGGTAGTGGTGGATGTCGGTCCGGGTCTGTTCACGGGTATCAGGGCCGGATTAGCCACCGCGCAGGGAGTTGCAGCCGCAACCGGTGCCCAGCTTGTGGGACTCACGTCACTCGATGCCCTGGCGTTTCGGGCGGCGACCGGCCACCGCATGATCTGGTCGGTAGTCGACGTGCGGCGCAAGGAGGTCGCGGTGGCTGCCTATCGCCCTGTCCCCGGCGGTGTGATAAAGGAGGGAGCAGCTGAGGTGGTCAGCCCGGCCGGCTTCACGGGGCTCCTCGACTCGACGGATAGCGACATGCTGGTGGTCGGTGACCATCAGGCGCTCCCTGATGAAACTCTGCGGGGACTGCATCGAGTCAAGACCGGCCGACCGCGCTGGCCCAGTGCCGATGTCCTGCTCGAGCTGGCTGCCGGCCGCCTGGCCCGTGGCGAGCTGGCGGCGCCGAAAGAAGTAAGGCCGATGTATCTGCGCGAGCCCGATGTGGCGATCAACTGGCAGGACTTCCGCGAGGAGGCGGCGTGGCAACAGGATTGAGCCTGGCCGTACGACCGCTAACGGAAGCCGACCTGGAGAGGGTCGTCGAGATCGAGGCGGTGTCGTTTGCCGAGCCCTGGCCGCGCCACCTCTTTGAGGGCGAGCTGGCGCAGCCAAGTCGGATCTACCGGGCGGTCGAGAGGAGAGGTTCGATCTGTGGTTTTGGCGGCCTGATGATTGTCGGCGAGGACGCCCATATCGTGACTCTGGCCGTGGTGCCCCATGAGAGGCGGCAAGGTGTTGGCTCTTTGCTCATGGTGTCGCTGATCGAAGCTGCCCGCGAACGGGGAGCTCGAAATCTGACTCTGGAGGTCCGACGCTCCAACGATGTCGCCCAGCAGCTGTATCGAAAATTCGGTTTTGAGGAAGTCGGTTTACGTCGCGACTATTACCGGACGGAGGATGCGGTCGTGATGTGGGCAGTGGACATTGACTCAAACGTCTATCAGGACACTCTTGAAGCCATGCGGAGCGTGATATGACGGATAACGGCCTGACCGTGCTCGGCATAGAAACGAGCTGTGACGAGACCGGCATCGGAGTGGTTTCGGGCACCAGCTTGCTTTCCAATGTCCTGGCGTCTCAGGTCGATCAACACGCTCGGTTTGGTGGCGTGGTGCCGGAGGTTGCCGCCCGTGCCCACGTCGAGGCGATACGTCATCTAACCCATCGGGCACTGGCACAGGCCGGCGTTCATCAAACCGATCTCGATGGGGTTGCGGCGACTCGAGGCCCCGGGCTGGTCGGAGCGTTAGTGGTGGGTTACGCCTTTGCCAAGTCGCTGGCGTGGGCGCTCGGTAAGCCCTTTGTAGGGATCAATCACCTCGAAGGTCACCTGCTGGCTCCGCTACTCAGCAATCCGGGTTTCGAGCCCCCGGCAGTTGTCCTGCTGGCCTCAGGCGGACACAGCGCAGTGGTCCACATGAAAGCCTGGGGCGATTACGAGACGCTCGGCTCGACCATCGACGACGCGGCCGGCGAGGCCCTCGACAAGACAGCTCGGTTTCTCGGGCTTGGCTATCCAGGCGGCCCGGCCATCGACCGTGAAGCTGAAACAGGAAGCCCGGACGCAGTTGCCTTCCCCCGAGCTTTGCGGGATCGCCCGTACGACTTCTCGTTCTCCGGTTTGAAGACTTCTTTGCTGACCTATGTGCGATCGCATCGAGATGCCGGAACCCTGCCCTCGATCCCTGATGTTGCTGCATCATTGCAGGAGGCGATAGTTGATGTCCTGGTCGAGAAGACGTTTAACGCCGTGGAGGCCACTGGAGCGACGGTTGTGGGCGGTGGAGGGGGAGTGATGGCTAATCGGCGCTTGCGGCAGCGACTGGAGGAGGAATCGGCGTCAAGAGGGGTTTCGCTTTTCATCCCGGAGCGGGAGCTTTGCACCGACAATGGTGCGATGATCGCAGTAGCTGGGGCGCATCGACTCGCCCAGGGCGAGACGACGTCGCTGGGCTCGGATGTCAGCGTCAGCCTCAACTTGGCTACCTGAAACGCGTTCTCTTTCTTTTAGCACTCTCCCCCTGAGAGTGCTATATTTAGCGCTCGCAAGACACGAGTGCTAAAGGAGGGGAAACACATGGAGCTGAAGCCACTGGGCGACCGCATCATCGTGAAACCCAAGGAAGATGACACCTCGACCACCGCGTCGGGTCTAGTCATACCGGACACGGCTAAGGAAAAGCCGCAGTTGGGAGACGTGCTGTCAGTCGGGCCTGGAGAGTTCCAGGACGGGGAGCGCATTCCCATGGACGTAAAGAAGGGTGACGTCGTTGTCTATTCGAAATACGGCGGCACTGAGATCAAATTCGAAGGCCAGGACTATCTGATCCTGTCCGCCCGCGACGTACTCGCGGTGATTGGCTAGGAGAAGGAAATATGGCAGCCAAAGAACTCAAGTTCGACGAGGAAGCGCGTCAGGCCCTGCAAAGCGGGGTCGATCAGTTGGCCGACACCGTCAAGGTCACGCTGGGCCCCAAGGGGCGCAACGTGGTCCTCGAGAAGAAGTGGGGCGCCCCCACGATCACCAACGACGGCGTCACCATCGCCAAGGAGATCGAGCTCGAGGACCCGTGGGAGAACATGGGCGCCCAGCTCGCCAAGGAAGTCGCCAACAAGACCAACGACGTCGCCGGTGACGGCACCACGACGGCCACGGTCCTGGCCCAAACGATGGTGCGCGAGGGCCTGCGGTTCGTAGCAGCCGGAGCTAACCCAATGGAATTGAAGCGTGGCATCGAGCAGGCCGTAGAAGCGGCGGTCACGTACTTCATGGATTCGGCCGAGTCTGTGGGTGCGAAGGACAAGGCCAAGATCGCCTACGTCGCAGCCAACTCGGCCGCCGACGAGGTAATCGGTGACCGCATTGCCGAGGCAATGGATCGGGTCGGTAACGAAGGCGTCATCACCGTCGAGGACAGCCAGACCTTCGGCGTCGAGCTGGAGTTCACCGAGGGCATGCAGTTCGACAAGGGCTACATCTCGCCGTACTTCATCACCGATGCTGACCGCCAGGAGGCGGTGCTCGAAGACCCGTACATCCTCATCGCCAACCAGAAGGTGACCGGCGTGCAGGATCTGCTGCCGGTGCTCGAGAAGATCATGCAATCGGGCAAGCCGCTCTTGCTGATCGCCGAGGATGTGGAGGGCGAGGCCCTGGCGACGCTTGTCGTCAACAAGATCCGCGGCACCTTCACGTCGTCGGCGGTGAAGGCGCCCGGCTTCGGCGACCGGCGCAAGGCCATGCTCCAGGACATCGCCATTCTCACCGGCTCGACCGTGGTTTCGGAGGAGGTTGGGTTGAAGCTCGAGAATGCGACGCTGGACCTGCTGGGCACTGCTCGCAAAGTCGTCATCACCAAGGACAACACGACCATCGTCGAGGGCAGTGGCAAGAAGTCCGACGTCGATGCCAGAGTCACTCAGATCCGCCGGGAGATTGAAGCTTCCGACTCTGATTGGGATCGGGAGAAGCTTGCCGAGCGGCTCGCCAAGCTCTCCGGCGGTGTTGCCGTCATCAAGGTCGGCGCTGCGACCGAGGTGGAGCTCAAGGAGCGCAAGCACCGCATCGAGGACGCCATCCAGGCGACGCGGGCAGCCGTCGAGGAAGGGATCCTGCCTGGTGGCGGGGTACCGATGCTCCGGGCGAGAGACTCGGTCGAGAAGGTGCGGGGCGGAACCGAAGACGAGAAAGCCGGACGTCAAATCGTCATGAAGTCGCTCGAATCGCCTTTGCGGCAGATTGCCATCAACGCCGGGTATGAAGGCGGTGTTGTAGCCGAGGCGGTAAAGGGGCTCAACTCAAACCATGGCTTCAACGCCCAGACCGGTGAGTATGAGGATCTCATGAAGGCCGGCGTCATCGACCCTGTCAAAGTAACCCGCTCGACGCTGCAAAATGCAGCTTCGATCGCCGGGCTGCTTATCACGACCGAGGCCGTTGTGGCCGAAGAAAAGGAAGAGGCCCCGCCGGCGATGCCGGGCGGCGGCGACATGCACGGCATGATGTAGTCAACTGCTTCGCAGTTGATTCGAGAAAATCCCGGCGGTTTTGCGCCGGGATTTCTCGTGCGAGGGGTCAAGGAAACCCGGCCTTTGGCCGGGTTTCTTCATGCCGTACGTGCAGTTGATTCGAGAAAATCCCGGCGTTTTCCGCCGGGATTTCTCGTTTATAGCGCAGTAAGCAGTAAGCAGTAAGCAACTCTGGCTCACTGCTTGTCGCTTGTTGCCTACTTGTCTTCTTCCTCTTCTCCGATGAGTTCGTCGAAGCTCTTGACGACCTCTTGCATCTCTGCACCAAGCACGGCGGGGTGCGTCGTGCCGGGAGCGGCGTCCTCCGGGAGAAGAAGCCAATCGAAGTCGCCCTGTGGGCGCGGGCGACGCTGAGGGCGGGAAGCGCGGGCGCCGAGGCCGAGCACGGCGCCCATGCCGAACAGCGTCCACGCCCACACCCCGACCTGCGGCCCCTCAATGGTTGGGTCGAAGAAGGCGTTGATCAGGATCGCGCTCATCGCCAGCATGACCCACGTTGACAGGTTGGCGCGGCGCTCCTCACCGAGATCCCGATACCGGCGTCGTGACTTGGCGAGTTGAAGGAACCAGGTTCCGAACATCGCTACCCACAAGAAGGCCCCAACCGTCCCCATACGAGCGATCACCGACAAATGCGAATTGTGTGGATTGCGCAACGGCACACTCGAGCGTGGAATAACGTCGTAGCGGATGGCCAGGTTCTCACCAAAGCCCAACCCGGCATAAACCCGGTCTTGACGAAGCACATCCTCCATCACATCGCCCCACAGATTGAGGCGCCATTGCGTGGTGTTGTCGAATCGACTGCCGCTTCTGGCCTCCTGCGAAATCGACTGGACGTTTTCGATTACCTGATTGACGGAAAGCTCACGGCGGTCAAGTTGAAATTTTACGTCCAGGGCGGCAGCCATGATCGCTACCAGCACCGACACGCCGAGGATTCCCAGCATCGCCGCCCGCGCGTGGCGGGCGAGCACGAACACGACGCCGAGAATGAATAGGGCCGCCAGGAACCCACCACGGCTTTGAGTCCCGGCCGCCACGATCAACAAGAGCCCGAGCAGGATCCAAGCGGTGGTCTGTTGCCGTAGCTTCTTGGTCTCGGTCGGACCGACCACGATGATCAGAAAGGCGAGGGCGATGGCAACGTTCACGGCAATATTGGCACTCTTGTGGCTCACAAGCCGCGTCGTCGAATCTGGTATGCGGGGCCCGACGGAGGCTTGAGCGAGCGCCAGCCGAACGATCATCACCAGCAAGAAGTACGGAATGAAGCGAGTGAACTTGTCGATGAGCTCATCCCACAGTGCCGGGTTGTAGACGAGCATGACGGCGCTGATGACTGCGAAGAGGCCGTAATACCACAGCACGCTGTCGCGGATAGCGTCGATGCCCCACTCGCTGAAGCTCTGAAAGGCGATTGCGAAACCCCACACCATGAAGCCCCCCAGCAGCTGGATGGGACGGCTCAGGCGAAGCAGCCGTCCGAGATGCGGGGTCTGCAGTATGACGAACAACCCAAACCCGAGCCCCAACTCGCCGAGAAAAATCGGTGTTCCCGGAATGTGAATCCAAGCAAAAGCCCGGTCGAAGAGGAGATACCCACCGAGTAGAAACATCATGACCCTGGTGAGCATGTGGAAGTAGCCGTCGGTGGCTTGGTTCCTTGTTGCCGTCGCGTGGTTACGTCGCGAACGGAGCTGAACCGGGGAAGGGGAGCGAGAGACCATTTGACAGATCGGCTTTATCGTACAGGGATAGGGAGCTTCCGGTCAGTGTCGGTCCGTAATAGGCCTCGCTTGAGAACTGCCAAAGTCTCTACGCAGAGGTAACCCATCCTGCTTGGGCGTACTCGGGCCGCTTGCGGCGATACTCCTCCTCTAGCAGGCCCCAAGCGGTGTGATCGAGCCATTCACCTCGCACTTTGAGCTCCTGGCGGAGCAATCCTTCTCTAGTGAAGCCCAGCTTCTCCGCCACGCGTTGGCTCGCGTCATTACCGACTGCGATCCGTAGAACGATTCGATGCAGCTCCAGCTCATCGAAACCTATCTCCAGGGCGCGAGCTGCAGCCTCGGTGGCGATTCCTTGGCCTTCCTGGTCCGACCGAATCCAATAACCAACCTCGCCAACCGACGATTGCCGGGAGGTGTACCAAACCGAGACATTCCCGAGGTGGCGATCCGGATCTTGACGGGCGCGGATTGTGAAATCGTAAGCGCGGCCTTCGCCCCACGCAGCCATCGAGTCGCGCAAGAAGATGAGACCGTCGCGCCGTCCATAACTCATATGAGCCCATGGGAGCCATTGGTTGAGGGTGGGCAGAGAAGCGCCGACTGCCTCTAGCAGCGAATCGAGGTCACGCCGTTTGAATGGCCGCAGCTCGAGATTCGGGGTGAACCGTGGTTTCGGCGAAAGCATCCTCGCAAGCTTATCTCCGGGGCCTGGGTTTCTTGGATAGCCATGGGGCTCACCAATCTGGAACGGGACAAGGCTCCTTTCCGGTGTGGCTTTCCGTTTCTAGTGTCGGCAACCGACGTTTGACGGCGGGAGTTTGCTTTGCAACTCCAAGGAACGGAGCAATGCTCCGTTCCCGCCTAGCCTGGCCGCCATGCAGAGCTCGTGGGAGCAGCTCTCGAAGCTGCCCAAGGCCTATCCAGGCGAGAAGCCAGCCACGGCGGCGGTATTGGTCCCGCTCTACGAGGACGCCGGTGGCGAGATCCGGGTCGTCATCACCAAGCGGCCCGATCACATGCCCTCTCATCCGGGCCAGTTGGCGTTCCCGGGCGGGCGAATCGATCCCCAGGATGCCAGTCCCTTGGCCGCCGCTCTCCGGGAGGCCGACGAGGAGGTCGGGATCCCGCCCGAGAATGTCGAGGTGTGTGGGTTTCTCGAGCCTGTCCACACCAACCGTTTGGACATGATCGTGGCACCGGTGGTCGGCCGGCTGGCCGGGCCTCCTCAGCTCGTGCTTCAGCCTGAGGAGGTGGAACTCAGTCTCGAACCACCGTTGAAACACTTCTTTGACGAGGGCTTGTGGAGAAGCGAGCTGTGGTCGGGGTTCGAACTGTGGTTCATCGAGGTAGAGGGCGAGGTCTTGTGGGGCGCTTCCGCCCGCATTATGCGCTCGATGCTGGACGTGATCAGAGGGCAGTGAACAGGGGTGCCAGTATGAGCGCCGGCAGCATGTTGGCTACCCGGATCCGCTGCAAGTCGAGGAGTCGAAGCGCGACCCCGAGGAGCAATATGCCTCCAGCCGAGGCGAGGGCATCGAGAGAAGTGTCACTAAGCGAATCGCCGATGACCCAAGAAACCAGAGCGATTCCTCCTTGCACCACAAGAATCGTCAACGAGGCGAGAATCACTCCCCAGCCGTAGACGGCCGCGAAAGCGATCGACGCGAATCCGTCGAGTCCCGCCTTGATGTAAAGCAGCTCCGGGTCGCCTAGGCCGTCGTTTATCGAGCCCAATACGGTCAAGGGCCCGACACAGAAGACGAGGGAGGCAATGACGAAGCCCTCGCCAAAACTTGCCGCACGTTGGGCCGGGAGTTCTGAGACGGCAGCTTCCGGTAGCTCAGCGTCGATGACCGGCGAGCGGTGCTGGCCGGCGAATCGATCTCGGAGGGTATTTCCGAGGCGTTCGAGCCCCTGCTCGATGCCAATCAATTCGCCGACGACCCCACCGACGAGAATGGCTGCCAGGATTGGGACTAGCTCCTCGGCTCGGAGCGAGTCGCGGAACCCGATGGCCAGCGTCAAAAGTCCCAATCCGGCCATGACCGTGGTGCGAATCCGTTTCGGAAGCCGGCCGCCCACCACCGCACCGATAACGGTGCCGACGAGGACTGTCGCGATGTTGGCAGCGGTACCCAGGAACATCCATTGATGCTAGGAGCTGGGTCATATCAGCATTGCAGGGAACGGTTCGCCGATTGCCGGCAGCTCCGTGTTAGTGGCGAGAGTTGCAAGGATGGATCACGAGTCTGGTCGATGATCTACCCTTCACCAGTTTCGCGGAAAGAGGGCCATGTCGAGTATCGAAGTTCTGTTCCTGTCCAAAGAAGACATTGATGACCTTGAACTCGGTTTTGACGACCTGCTTGCTGCGGTGGAGATGGGACTCGAGGCCCACGGCCGGAACCAAGTGCTTCTGCCTTCAAAGGATCACATAGCTCTCGACTACCCGGAGAAGCTTTTCAACATCCTCAAAGGCTATGTCCAACCGATCGAGGCCTGCGGCGTCAAGATTCTCGGTGACTTTCACAACAACTACATGTTCGACGTCCCTTCAGAGCTCTCGACTCTGGTGCTGATGAGTCCCGAAACCGGCGCTCCTTACGCAATTCTCAACTCCACCGCCATCACCTGGATGCGCACCGGCGCGGTCACCTCGATCGGCGCTAAGTACCTCGCCTGTGAGCGCCCGCGCGTGCTGGGCCACATCGGGGCCCGCGGAACGGCTTGGTACAACGTGGCGATGCTCGACCACTTATTCGATTTCGAAGAGATTCGCGTTACCAGCCGAAGACGAGAAAGTCGCGAACGCTTTGGTCGGGAAATGTCCGAGCGTCTCAGCAAGCCTGTCAAGGTGGAGGAGAACGCAGCAGACACTGTGCGTGACGCCGACATCATTATCGACGCCTCTCGACTCACGGAGGAACAGGTGCTCGTACCTGATGCCGCCGTCAAACCGGGAGCGTTGCTTCAGCCTTATGGTGCCGTACTCTCGGTCGAGCCTACGCTCCCTTTCACTTGCGACAAGCTCATTGTCGACGACTGGAACCAGTGCAAGCAATCCGAATACGGCCAGTTCGCGGGGCTCATCCAGGCAGGTGAGCTGCGGGACGAGCATTGCTACGGTGAGATCGGCCAAATCGTTGCCGGGTTACGGCCCGGCCGCGAGCGGGCCGATGAGCGCATCGTCTTCTGGCACAAGGGTTTCGCTATCAGCGATATTGTGGTTGGTCAGCTTGCGTATACCCGCGCCAGAGAGCGCGGCGTGGGAACCTGGCTGCCGTACTATCGCGAGCCCCAGGACACCTAACCCCGGGCAGGCTCGAATTGTCGGACTGATGGCTCAAAAGTTGGCGAGTAGCGGGTGCCAGATACGACGGGTACTCGTTGGGGCTCAGAGTGCGTGAAGAAACTCGCTAACAATTGAAGCGAACTGTGTCGGCTGTTCGAGCTGGGGTAGGTGAGCGGTTCCGGGCCTGACCTCGAACCGGGCATTAGCCGCCCTTTCCACCAGTGCCCGCGATCGATCCATCATCGGGGACATGTCGAGGTCGCCGACGATAACCAGGCTGGGCATCGTCAGTTCAGCGAGTCGTTCGTAGGCAGAAGGGGGCTCTATCTCGTCGCCGGGCTCGGCCGCTTCCAAGGCCCGCCCATTCATATCGAGGAACAGCGTACGAGCCTCCCCGCCGACCCGCCCTTCCCGCTCCTTGGGACCATCGAGCCAGAGATGGGCTTCGAGCCGGTTGGCCTCAGTGAGGTCGCCTCGCTCATATGCTTCCTCGGAGCCGTGGTCGAGAGCAACCACGGCCGGATCGAGCAGGCTCTCGTCGATTGGAGGGGCACCAGAAATGGCAGTCGCAACCAGAACCAGCCCGCGGACCTTTCGCGGATTGGCGAGTGCATAGTCGATAGAGATTCTGCCGCCTTGCGAATTACCCACTAGGACGACTCGGTCCTCGCCCGTGTGTTCGATCACGGCGGCTAGATCGTCGACGTGGGAGAAGCTCTCTGGAAGGTATTTGGTATCGCCGAATCCTCGCCGATCGTACGCTACGAGCCGGTTCCCGGTTTGCAGTAGGTTCATAGTTTCCGTCCAGCTGCGCTTGTCGGCGACGCCTGCGTGAAGCAGAACCGAGGCCGGGCCGCTTCCGACCTCTTGGCAGGCGAGTTTCGCTTTGGACGAATGAACCGTGTAGCTGTGCACGGCGTTACTCTAAGAGTGGAGAGCGCACCGGGTGATGGCCAGCCGGTATAGTCTCGCTCCATCGTGAGCAAGCAAGTTGTCTTCAGTGGCCTGCAGCCGACCGGGAACGTCCATATCGGTAACTATCTGGGCGCGCTGCGCAATTGGGTGCGGCTGCAGGACGACTATCAGACGATCTACTGCATTGTCGATCTGCACGCCCTCACCGCGCCGGAGGACCCGGCTGAGTTCGAGCGCGAGCGGCTTGAAGCAGCCAAAGTCGTCATTGCGGCGGGGATCAATCCCGAACGCTCACTGCTGTATTTCCAGTCCAAAGTTCCCCAGCACACCGAGCTGGCGTGGATCCTCGGGACTCTGACCCAGATGGGAAGCCTCAATCGGATGACCCAATTCAAGGAGAAGTCGGATCAGGGTGGAGCCAACCTGGGTTTGTACTCGTATCCGGTGTTGATGGCCGCCGATATTCTGATACACCATGCTCACAAGGTGCCGGTGGGCGAAGATCAGACTCAGCACCTCGAGTTGACTCGCGATCTGGCCGAGCGCTTCAACCGGCGCTATGGGGAGGAGTTCCCAGTGCCGGAAGGGATCATCCCCGAGGTGGGTGCGAGAATCATGTCGCTTCAGGACCCCATGTCGAAGATGTCTAAATCAGCCGAGAACCAGGCGAGCCGGGTACTGCTGCTCGATGATCCCGACACGATTCGGAAGCGTATTGCTCGCGCGGTGACCGACTCGGGATCGGGTATCGCCTACGACTGGGAAGCCAAGCCGGGGATCACCAATCTGGTCGAGATCCTCTCGCTGTTCACCGATACGCCGATTGACAAGGTGGTCGCGGAGCACTCCGACCAGCAATACGGAGACTTCAAAATGATCGTGGCGGAGGCGGTTATCGACGGTCTTGCTCCCATCCGGGCAGCCCACGCGGCGCTCGAGGACGAGGAGGTCGAACGTATCATGCAAAAGGGCGCGCTCGATGCCCGCACTAGCGCCGAAGGGTTTCAGGTGGCGGTTCGGCAGAAAGTCGGTCTGGGCGGCTAGGCCTCGCTCGTCCACTGCTACCGTCGTCGGCCATGGACGAAGTGCTGGTTGTCGACTTCGGAGCCCAGTACGCCCAGCTGATCGCGCGGCGGGTGCGCGAGGCACACGTCTACTCGCGGATAATTCCTCGGGACACGCCTGCCCGGGTGGCGGCGGAGATGAATCCGAAGGCGATCATTCTCTCTGGTGGCCCGGCCTCGGTGTACGCCACCGACGCTTTCGCTCTTGACGCCGACTACTTCGACCTGGGGATTCCGATCCTGGGAATCTGCTACGGCCATCAGCTCCTCGCCCAGGGCCTGGGAGGATCGGTCGAACGAACCGAATCCGGGGAGTACGGCCGGGCGGAGATCACGGTGATCGACGAGCGCTCGGCGCTGTTCGCCGAACTACCGGCAGAACAAATCGTTTGGATGAGCCACGCCGATTCGGTCGTGAAGGCACCACCGGGATTCAAGGTGACGGCCACGACCGACGGCTCGCCGGTAGCCGCCATGGAAGACGGGGAGCGCAGCCTGTACGGGGTTCAATTCCACCCCGAGGTTTCCCATACGACACGGGGGCAAGATCTGTTGAAGGCGTTTTTGTTCGACATTGCCGGAGCGCGGCCCGCTTGGACTCACGTCTCGATCATCGAGCGGGCGGTCGATCGAATAAAAGCCGAGGTCGGAGATAAACGGGTGATCTGCGGGCTTTCTGGGGGGGTGGATTCGGCTGTGGCGGCTGCGTTGCTGCACAAGGCGATCGGCCAGCAGCTGACTTGTGTATTCATTGATCACGGTTTGCTGAGATCCGGTGAAGCCGACCAAGTCGTCGAAACCTTCCAGCGGGTCTTTGACACCAACCTGGTTCATGTCGACGCCACCGACCGTTTCTTGACAGAGCTGGTCGGTGTGGTCGATCCGGAAGCGAAGCGCAAGGTGATCGGCGCGACCTTTATCCGGGTGTTCGAAGAGGTTGCCGATGCGCTGGATGACGTCACCGTGCTGGCGCAGGGGACTCTGTACCCCGACATCATCGAATCCGGTACCAGGGATGCAGCCCGCATCAAGAGCCATCACAACGTCGGCGGATTACCGGATGACATGGAGTTCGAGTTGGTGGAGCCGCTCAAGGATCTCTTCAAAGACGAAGTTAGGGCGATTGGTGAGGAGCTTGGCTTGCCGGATGAGCTCGTGTGGCGCCAGCCGTTCCCGGGACCCGGCCTCGCCATTCGAGTAATCGGGGAGGTGACGAAAGAACGCCTGGCGATGCTACGCGCCGCGGACCAAATAATCCTCGAGGAAATTCGCCGTGCCGGTCTCTACCGGGAGGTGTGGCAGTCATTCGGAGTGTTGGCGGGCATCCGCACGGTCGGGGTGCAGGGCGACGAGCGCACCTACGCGCATCCGCTGATTGTTCGGGCGGTCGCTTCGGACGATGCGATGACTGCAGACTGGGCGCGGCTGCCTTACGAAGTGCTTGAAGCCATTTCTCGCCGCGTAATCAACGAGGTAGACGGGATCAACCGCGTCACCTACGACATCTCATCGAAGCCCCCGGCCACCATTGAATGGGAGTGAGTGCCAGGCAACATCGCGGGTATCAAGGAAGCCATTTTCTGCGCCGATAAGTGTCTAGTCCCTATCGGAGAGCTCCGTGGACTGGAACCAGGACGAAGAATTACAGAAGGTCTTCCGCACCGAGATGCAGGAACGCGCCCCACGCCTCATCGCTGGGGCCGAGGCAATGATTGCCGGCACCCTCACGAATGAGATCACTTCCAACTCGATGCGGGAAGCCCATACGGTAAAGGGGACGGCTCGGGTGATGGGCTTCAACGCCATTGCCGAGGCGGGGGCCCGCCTCGAGTCCGATTGGAAAGCCGTGATGGACCATGAGCTCGACCCGACCGTTGAACTCGGCAAGCACTTCTTGGCGATCAGCCAGAGTCTGCTCCCTGCGATTGATGCCAACCCCGACGAGGGAACTCCTGACTTGAGTGCCGCACTCCGCGCATTGATCGCAGGTGATTCGCCGGCATCGAGTGGCTCGGGCCCGGCGGCGGCTCCGCAGGAAGGAGCTACCGGTGCCGACGAGCCCGGGGCCGCAGGCTTGAAGATGGCCCAGTACGGGGGGCCGGGCCTCACCGTTATCGAAGGCACTAAGGGTGAAGGTCCTCCGGTAAACCCGAATGCCGGAAATCTGGGTGGCTTGCTGTCCTCAACAGATTCTTATGTAACGGGCGAGACCACTGCTGTTGAGACCGCCAAGCTGTATCGGCTGATCAACCGCGTGGCCGAGTTGCGGCTCGACGGTGAAGTGCTGGCCAGCTCACTCGAGGACCTCCGGGCGGCTGCCGCCGTGAGCCCGAGTGAGGTCGCATCCTTAGCGACTCGCTGGGAGAGAGTCGTATCCGACCTCACCGAAGCAGTAACCGAGATTCAGGATCAGGCGGTCACTCTGGTGGCCGTGCCGTTGTCAACTGTGACCGGCACTGTACCCGGGCTCGTGCGATTCCTGGCCAAGAAGACCGGCAAGGAGATCCGGCTCGAGATTGTCGATGACGACATCGAGGTAGACCTGCAGATCCTCGACCGTGTGGCGGACGCGATCCGCAATCTCATAGTCAATGCTGTTGAGCATGGAATCGAGCGTCCTGAGGCGAGGGTCGCTGTCGGCAAGGCAGCTACCGGAACCCTCGCCATTACAGCGGAAAGCGATGAGGGGAGGCTCAGCATCACCGTCGCCGACGATGGCGCCGGCATCGATTGGGGAGCAGTCGCCCAGGCGGCCCGGGTTCGGGGCTTACTCGGTGGCGAGGATGAGCCAACCGAGGAAGAGCTGCGCAAAGTCCTCTTCCATGACGGAATTAGTACTTCGCCCACCCACAGCGAGTTGAGCGGCAGTGGCCAGGGTTTCCGGACCATAAGCCGACTGGTAAGGGAGATGGGCGGCACGGTGAGCCTTACGAGCGACGCCGAAAACGGAACCTCGGTAACCATCACCGTTGCGGCTTTCCAGAGCCTGCAGCGGGCGTTGATCGTTGAGGCGGCCGGCCGCCGCTGGGGAATCGCCGACCCGGCCGTCCTCGACTACTTCCCAATCGAGGAATCGGAGCAGCTCGAAATGGCCGGCAACACCGAGATTGTGTGGCGGGATGGAACGCTTCCGCTCAGCTCGTTCGCGTCAGCTGCCGGAGTCAGCGAGACCGATACGCTGCGGGAAGTAGTCGTGCTGTCCACCCAATCCGGACCGGCAGCACTGGGAGTCGCCGCAATTGTTGGGGTCCGGGAAGTCGCCTCCAAGGGTCTCGGGCCTTTGGTCTCGGGGACGGACCTGGTTACCGGCGCCGCGCTTCTCGGCGGAGGAGAGATTGCGCTAATGCTCGATGCCAATTCATTGGGTGAAGCCAACCATCAGCGGCGCACCGCCCTGAAAGAGCTTCGGCCCAAAGTGCTCATCGTCGATGACTCTCCGGGAGTACGCCAGATCGTGGCCGGGGCGTTGGCAGCCGGTGGGTTTGAGACCATGGTTGCGGCGTCAACGGCCGAGGCAGCTGATCTCTTGTCGGATGGCAAGGTTGACGCACTCGTGGTCGACTACTCAATGCCGGGGTCAGACGGTGTGGCGCTGGTGGAGGAAGTTCGTAAGAGTTACGGAGACCTTCCGATCATCATGATGTCGGCTGTCGCCGAGAAAGTCGATCAGGACCGGGCCAAAGCAGCCGGGGTGAATGCCTATTTCGACAAGTCGGATTTC
>JABAHO010001233.1_pt1 | contig 16267 bp, 22 predicted proteins | sample 7062071 | NCBI WGS metagenome assembly JABAHO01 (sample SAMN14534356, study PRJNA622989) | marine sediment metagenome | biome: marine biome [ENVO:00000428]; feature: marine pelagic biome [ENVO:01000023]; material: deep marine sediment [ENVO:00002113] | place: India: Gulf of Kutch | collected...
TTAGAAGACGCGTGTCGTTGGGGTTGTAATCGCTTGTGTAGAGCAGTCTCTTTTCATTCGCCTCCACTAAGGCTTGGGCGCTTCCTGGTATGTGCCCGGCGTCCAAGAGCTGGAAGTGGATGTCCCCTAAGGTTTGTGTCTTTCTGTAATCGAGGTGAACGCAACTTCTCATCATAGAGCGCAACTCAATGTATTCGTAGGGGAGGTAGTAACCCGTCAGATGGATTAAATCTGAAATCAACAATTCAGTTATATCAAAAGATAGCTGGGTTCCATACACGGCTTTCTTCTCCTGAATGTGAAAAATCGGAACAGCGCCGGAATGATCTAGATGACTGTGGCACAGAATAATNNCAGCTGAGTCTTCTCCGTTCTAAGAGCTACCGCTATTCTTCCAATTTCCCTTGTACCTCCGAGGAACCGTATTTCCAATTGTATCTCATTCACCGTCCGTTATTTGATGGACCTCGATGAACCCTCTCCCAGAATTGGTTTTGGAGCCTTTTAAACGTTTAATTCCGCTTTGCTGATTTCGCCTTAACCTGCCCCCTTCTTATAGCGTTTATGACGACCTGAGTTTTACAATCAAGTCCGTGCGAAATTTTTCAATCCGAAAAAAGAAAGGCCCCCTCCCCCNNCTTTTTGATACAAAGAGACCGGTGATCGTTCCAATCAGGCGCGTGCATAATAATAATTTCTATTGTAGAAAGTCCCCCTAATCATACGAAAGAAAAGGCGCCAAAATCACTTTAACGAGTATGCGTTACATGTGCGACAAAAACAGAAAAAGAGGAAAATTGCAGGGAACATCTCCATAGTCTGGGAAAACCATATAAACCCCCAGCCTTTTTGTTGATTGCCAGTTGGAGAAATCCACGATGCCAGAATGGGGATACTCGGTGCTAGAACTAGATCCTGAAAAAACCGCGAAAGCTAGCGGACGCGAGCTCAGAGTATCCCCTAAATCAACCAGAGAAGTTTGCAACACTATAAAGGGAATGAAACTCGACCGAGCAAGAAACTTTCTTCGCCAAGTCATTTTAAAGAAGAAGCCAGTTCCCTTCCGCAGATACAAAAAAAAGGCGGGACACCGACATGGACTACAAAAAGTCTACGCAGGCAGATACCCAGTCAAAGCAGCTCAAAAAGTTTTGGAGGTGCTGGAAAATGCTGAGGCAAACGCCGAATACAAAGGCCTCGACATAGAAAGGCTTCGAATCATCCACGCATCCGCGTATCCAGGCATGAAAATTAAGAGGTACATCCCAAGAGCCTTCGGCCGGGCAACACCCCGCTTCGAAACCCTTTGCCACGTAGAGCTGGTTCTGGAACAAATGGAGGAAACCTAATGTCCGTGGTCAAACACTTCATAGAAGAGTCTGTGAAAAAAGCCGAAATTGATGAGTTCCTACGAAACGAATTCGAAAGAGCAGGATACGGCGGCGTGGACATCACAAAAACCCCACTGGGGACCCACATAGTGGTCTACACAATGCGGCCAGGCATGGTCATCGGACGAGGTGGAGAGACAATAAGACAACTCGCTGAACAACTGGAAGAAAAGTTTCAGCTACCGAACCCACAGATTTCGGTGGCTGAAATCGAAATTCCAGAACTCAACGCGTACGTTATAGCGGCGCGTGTAACCTCAGCCCTGAAGCGGGGCGTTCACTTCCGAAGATCCGGCTATTGGGCACTAAACCGAGTTATGGAGGCTGGGGCACTAGGAGCCGAAATCATCATCAGCGGAAAGCTGCGAACCGATCGAGCTCGATACGAAAAGTTTCGCGCGGGCTATCTACCGAAAAGCGGAGACCCCGCTACTAGATACACGAGAAAAGCTGAGTTACACGCCCAGCTAAAAGCGGGTATCTTAGGCGTAAAAGTGCGAATACTGCCCCCAGACGCAAAATTCCCTGATCAAGTTCAAATCGTTGAACAAGTTCCAAAAGAGGAAGAAGCTGAAGTAGCTGAAGCTGCTGAAGTCACTGAACCGACTGAAACCACTGAAAAAGTAGAGATAACTGAAACAAAGACTGAGGAGACTGAGGAATAATATGCCAATCCTGAGAACAAAAGACATCCGAGTGATGTCTTCTGAGGACCGAAGAAAAAAGCTCACGGAACTGCGAACCGAACTCTTAAGACTGAAAACGATGGTTAAAGCTGGAGGGGCTATAGAGAATCCTTCTCAAGTGCGAGAACTTCGCAAGGCAATTGCCCGTGTTCTCACTATCGAAAACGAAGAGAGCCGCCCAACGAGGGAGAAAAGGTGAAGCCTACACCAGCTGTCCTCCAACATGAGTTCATTGGACTAAACGCCAAGGTTGTTAAGAGTTCCCATCCCAACTATGTGGGCATCGAGGGAAGAGTAATCAACGAAACCCGCAACACCCTCGTGATAACTCACGAAAACAAGAGCAAAACAATTGCAAAGAACACGGCTGTCTTCCACTTCACCATGTCCAACGGAACAATCGTGGAGATCAACGGAAAAGCCATTGTTGGACGGCCTGAAGACCGAATTAAGAAGAAACTCAGGAGACGATGGTGAATGAGCGCTTTTTCGCTGAAAAAACCAAAAAAAACCTGTGATGATCGAAATTGTCCCTTCCACGGAACCCTCTCCATCAGAGGACGCGCGCTGGAAGGAATAGTTATCAGCGCCAAGATGGATAAAACCGCTGTTGTACGGCGTGATTATCTGAATTACCTGCCGAAGTTCAAGCGCTACGAGCGAAGGCATAGCCACATACCCGCCCACAACCCACCCTGTATAAGCGCCAAAGAAGGCGACCGGGTGAAGATAGCGGAGTGCCGCCCCATAAGCAAAACCGTCTCCTTCTCAGTAGTGGAAAAATTGGAGGAAAAACGAGGTGGCGGCAAGAGCTAGAACGCGCGCCCTAATGGCCAGAGGAGTGATAGGACAGAGGCCCAAGACCTCGAGGGGCCTACCCGTCGGTTCCGTTGTCAAATGCACCGACAACACAGGGGCTAGAGAGTTGAGAATCATTCAAGTTATGAGATACAAGGGGCGACTTAGGCGCGCCCCCTCAGCGACTGTAGGAGAGATGATCGTTGTTTCGGTAAGGAGAGGAACACCTGACATGAGGAAAAAAATCTTTCAGGCAGTCGTGGTCCGACAGAGAAAGCCTTATCGACGTGCCGAAGGGACATGGGTTCAATTCGAAGACAATGCAGCTGTAATAATTACTCCAGAAGGTGAAATGCGTGGCTCAGAGATTCGAGGACCTGTGGCGAAGGAGGCGGCTGAACGATGGCCAAGGATAGCAAGTGCCTCGAGCATCATTGTGTAGGAGGCGAACGACGTGAAAACAACTAAACCCAGAAAACAGCGAAAAAAACTGTACCAGGCTCCGCTGCACAAGCGATACAGGCGATTTTCAGCATCGCTTTCACCAGAGTTAAAGTCGTCCCACAACACCAATTCAATTCCAGTGAGAACAGGTGACACCGTTCGGGTTATGAGGGGAGACTACAAGGGATTTGAGGGAAAGCTCACTAGGGTTGACCGAAAAGAGTACAGAATCTTTGTTGAAGGAGCAACCCGAGAGAAGGTGGATGGAAGCACCATACCCATTCCAATTCATCCATCNNAAGGGCGGCGTCGCAGAGAAAGTTAAATTAACCAAGGAAAAGATTGTGGAAAAAGCGGAACCGGAACCTCCCAAAAGGAAACGAAAAAGAAGGAAGAGAGCACGGAAAACAGCCGCGGAATCTGGAGGAACGTAAATTTGGGGAAAAAAGGTGGAAAGAAGCATTTGAAGCGGAAACCGGCGCCAAAATTCTGGCCCATTCACCGAAAAGAGTTCGCTTGGACGGTTAAACCCAAGCCGGGGCCTCACCCCACCTCCAGTTGTATACCACTTGCGCTTTACATCCGCGACGTACTTGGTTTAGCCAAGACACGGAGGGAAGCCAAGGCAATAATCTCTCAAGAAAAGATAATTGTAGACGGGAAAGTTCAGAGGGATGAGCTGTTTTCAGCAGGCTTGATGGATGTCATCTCCATACCAGACGCGGGGAAGACATATCGAGTTATGCCCTGTGAAAAGGGATTAACTCTTCATCCGATCGAAAAGGAGGAGTCAGGATTCAAGCTCTGTCGAATTGAAAGCAAAACGGTCGTCGAGGGAGGAAATATACAACTCAATCTTCATGATGGAAGAAACGTGTTGATTCGGGTGAAAGCCCCTAAAAAACCTGAGGAAGACGTTTACCATTCTATGGATGCCTTAAAAATGAGTGTTCCTGATCAAGAAGTTATTGGACACACGAAGTTGGCTGAAGGCGCTTCAGCGATAATTATTGGGGGTAAGAACGCAGGTAGACACGGCAAGATTGTAGCTATCGAAGAAAGACCGGACCAAAAGCGTAGAAACCAACTCGTCACCATTGAGGACGCCAGCGGGAAACGTTTTCAAACGATCCTAGATTTTGTCTTCGTCATCGGTGACGCCGAGCCTTACATATCCTTGCCGGAGGTTGCATGATTTGTCTGAGGAGGAAACGCGCGAGAGGTGGCAAAAGAATCCTATGCTAAAACCTAGAATTGAAAAGGTGACCGTGAACATGTCTGTGGGAAAGTCTGGAGAGCCCCTTGAAAGGGCGGCAAAGGTCTTGGAACAACTAACGCAACAGAGACCTTGCAAGCGAAAAGCCAAACAGACTATACGGGATTTTGGCATCAGGAAGGGCGAGCCCATTGCTTGTCTCGTAACTCTTCGAGGGGAAAGGGCAAGAGTTTTTCTGAAGAAGGCCTTTCAAGCCGTTGACAACAAGCTTTCAAAGGATAGTTTTGATCGTTACGGCAACTTCTCCTTTGGCATCAAAGAACACATTGAAATACCGGGCACTAAGTACGTGCCAGAGCTTGGTATACACGGCATGGACGTTTCAGTTACCCTCGGCAGACCTGGATACCGCGTCAAGCGACGACGTCACGCTAGGTCTAAGATTGGGTTACGCCATCTGTTAACTCGTGATGAGGCAACCTTTTTGATTAAAGACGAGTTTGAGGTGGAAATTACATAGCGGTGAGTTAGTTTGGTGAAACAGAAACCGAAGAAGGAGCGAAAGTACGGTAAGGGTAGTCGAGCGTGCAGGCGATGTGGTTCCTATGGTCCGATCATTCGCCGATACGGGTTGAACCTGTGTCGTCAGTGCTTTAGGGAAATCGCTAAAAAACTGGGCTTTGAGAAATACGAGTAGGAGGTTTATGGTTTGACAATGACGGATACGCTGGCAAACGGGTTGACGACTATTATGAATAATGAGATGCGAAACAGGCCGGAATGTGTGATCAGTCCAGCCTCGAAGCTTTTGGGGAGGGCTTTGAGGGTGATGCAGTTGAGCGGCTACATTGGTGAATTTGAATTCGTGGATGACGGGCGCTCTGGGAAGTTTAAGGTGCAGCTCTTGGGGCGGGTGAACAAGTGCGGCGCTGTAAAGCCTCGCTTTTCTGTCAGCGCTGATGGGTTTGAGGTGTGGGAGAAACATTTTCTTCCATCTAGGAACATTGGCGTCCTCGTGATCTCCACCTCTCAGGGGGTGCTGTCTCATCGGGAGGCCAAAGAGAAAAAGATTGGTGGGCGGCTCCTAGCGTTCATCTATTAGAGGGTGATTGGAAATGCGCTCCATAGAGGCAGTGAAGTCAGTTGAAGTCCCCGAGGGTGTGGAGGTCAGGGTGGAGGGAAGGATTGTGACGGCTACTGGCGAAAAGGGGACGTTGACACGGGACTTTTCTCACGCTCCTGTATCTATTTTACTAGAAGGCAATTTGGTTAAGGTTCAGACGAACTGGCCTCGTAAAAAGGAGGCGTCTCTGGTAGGAACTGTTTCTTCTCACATTAAAAACATGATAACGGGTGTAACGAAGGGCTTTACCTACAAGCTGAAAATCGTGTTCTCTCATTTCCCGATATCCGTTAAGGTTAGAGAAGAAACGGTGGCCATAGAAAACTTCACTGGAGAGCGAAGCCCACGCTTGACTAAGATAATGGGTGAGGCCAAGGTTGTGGCAAAGGGTGAAGACGTGATTGTCCAAGGAATCAACATTGAAGATGTCAGTCAAACAGCCGCAAACATTCAAAGGGCAACAAAGGTTAAACTCAAGGATCCACGGGTGTTTCTCGACGGCATCTACGTTTATGAGCGGCACGAAGGGATGGAAGAGTGAAGAAAGAGGAAGAGCCGGGAAAGTCTGCTAGAGAACGAGCTTTAGCCGTGCGGAAGCGCGTTAAGAGCAGGAAGCCTGATTTTAAGCGGCAGGAGAGTTGGCGGTACAAGCGAGTTGACAAAAGTTGGAGGAGACCTCGCGGATTGGACAGTAAGATGCGTAAGAGAGTGAAGGGTTGGCCCAAGTCCGTGGCGATTGGTTATCGTGGTCCTAAAGAAGCGAGGGGGCTACATCCCTCTGGGTACGTTGAGGTTCTGGTTCGAAATTTAGACGACGTTGGTGGGGTTAACCCCGAAACGCAGGCCGTCAGAATTGCTCGAACGGTTGGAGGGAGGAAGAGGGTTGAGATTTTGGCCAGGGCCGAGGAAATGGGGATTCGTGTTCTTAATCCGAGAGTGGTTGAAGAAGTGGCGGAGGAGGAGTTTGCGGAGGAAGAAGAGGAGGCTGAATCCACCGAGGGGAGTGAGGAAGAGAGTTGAGTCTCAGGAGTCAACGTCGCTTAGCCGCCGAGCTTTTGAAGGTTGGCGAGGGCCGAGTCTGGATCGATCCCGAGCGGACAGATGATGTTGAGGCGGCGATTACTAGAGAGGAGATTCGAAGATTGATTCATGAGGGCACTATTCAACGTCGTCCTAATAGGGGTGTGAGTCGTGTTCGGGCACGGGTTTTGCATGAAAAGAAAAAGAAAGGGTTGAGGAGAGGACCGGGGAGGAAGAGTGGGTCTGCTAGGGCGAGGGTTTCTAAGAAGGAGGCTTGGATGAGGAGGATTCGGGCTTTGCGGAGGAAACTGCGTGAGTTGAAGGCGAGTCGCGTTATCACGAAAAGCGTTTATCGTCGACTCTATGACATGGCGGGTAGTGGGGTTTTTGAATCGACAGCTGACTTGGAGCGTTATATAGAAACTCGTGGTTTAGGGAGGAAAAGATAAGTCGCCGTTTTCTCCTTTTTAATCATTCCCCTTTCCTTTTTCAATTGGGAGTAGAGAAAGGGATAACGACACCCAAGAAACTTTATAAGGTCAATCGCATCCACACAAGTGAAAAAGAAACAAGCTTAAACACTCAAAGAAGGAAACGGGTGATGGCAAAGGGCCCCAGATACCGCGTTCCCTTCCGTAGACGTAGGGAGGGAAAAACCGACTACCGGTCAAGAAGAGCTCTCGTTCTGTCCAGGTTGCCTAGGCTAGCGGTTCGAGGCACCCTAAAACACATGTTAGCCCAGATCGTCAGAGCCAAGGCAACTGGAGACGAAGTTGTTGTTTCCGCCCACTCTCGCGAACTCATAAAAACCTTCGGCTGGCAGGGAGGATGCGGAAACGTTCCAGCCGCCTATCTAACCGGACTCTTGTGTGGTTACAGAGCGACTGCCCACGGCGTCAAAAAGGCGGTTTTAGACATAGGCTTGCGGTCGCCTTCACAAGGCGCACGAGTCTTTGCCGCTCTGAAGGGAGTTCTCGATGTAGGCGTTACGGTTCCACACAAGGAGGGTGTTTTGCCGGATCAAACAAGAATCCGTGGACAACATGTTGCCGATTACGCAAAACAATTGTCACCAAATCCAGAAGCTTATCAAAAGAGGTTTTCTGAGTACCTGTCCAAGAGTTTACGCCCTGAACAACTCTCCGAAAACTTCTCTTTAGTAAGGGAAAAGATAATCTCTTCGTTTAAGGAGGAGAAAACGTGACATTCCGTGAAGAAGAGTGGAAACCCCGCACAAAGCTGGGAAAGCTCATCCTTGAAGGCCACGTCTCCTCCATCGAAGAAGTCTTTACAGAAGGGTTGAAGATACGCGAACCCCGAATAGTGGACGTTCTTGTCCCAGACCTCCAAGAAGAAGTCATCAACATAAACCTGGTGCAAAAGCAGACGGACGCGGGTGAAAAGTCTCGATTTAAAGCCATCGTGGCTGTTGGAAACCGCGACGGATATGTGGGTCTGGGCTCAGGAAAGGCACGACAAGTGCGCTCTGCCATCGAAAAGGCTGCTATGGACGCCCGCCTCAACATAACGCTTGTTCGTCGGGGGTGTGGAAGCTGGGAGTGTGCTTGTGGGAAGCAACACTCCCTCCCTTTTGAGGTTCGGGGTAAGTGCGGCGGAGTGGAAATTGCGCTCATCCCAGGTCCCCGTGGCTTGGGTGTTGTTGCAAGCGAGGTAGTTAAAATCATTTTGGGACTCGCCGGGGTCAAGGATTGTTGGACGAGAAGCTATGGTTCTACGAGGACTGTTCCCTCCTTCGCTTACGCCGTCTTTGACGCTCTTCGAAAAACGTACAGCCTTATCACACCGGAAGAGTGGGTGAAGTAGATGGAGGGAAAAACGAAGATGTTTGGCGGTCATCCGAGTTCGCGGGGTCAGCGACGTTTTCCGGGAAATAGAGGAAACGCTCCGAATGCTTCACTTAACCCGCAACTGCCACGCCACCCTGATTGACGACCGCCCATCCTACCTCGGCATGCTGCATAAGGCGAAAAATTATGTAACTTGGGGCGAGGTCTCCAAAGAAAGTGTAGTGCTCCTCCTTAGGGAAAGAGGTAGAATTATCGGTAACAAAAAACTAACCGACGAATATATCCGAGAGGTGGGCTACAAATCCTTAAACGACTTGGCTGAGGCCATACACAAAACAGAAGTCGAATACAACAGTCTTCCCAACATAAAGCCCGTGTTTCGCCTTCACCCCCCAAAGAAGGGCTTCAAAGGGAAAGTGAAAAAAAGCTACACCGCTGGTGGTGTCACCGGATATAGGGAAGAGGCCATCAACGATCTTATAAAACGAATGATTTAGCACGTAGTTTGTGACAATCTTTTTATAATAGATGCGCGCGCAATATGCCCTTTCGTTCGCACTCTCGTCTAACAGCCCATGCATGCATGGATATATATCAACAATTTCACATAAAGACTTTCGTGCGTGCATGCATGAGTCGGTGAGGAGGTTGTTTTGGAGAGTAGGTCCGCTTAAAGCGGAATGTGTAAGTAGAGGACTCGCGTGCATTTCAGGATTTTAGAAATCTCTTTTCGATCCCTCCCACTGCGTTTTCCAAAATCGCCACGGCCTTATTAGCATCTTCTTCAGTAAGGATTAATGGCGGGCACAATCGAACTATTGAATCATCGCCTAACCCCATTCCAATGCTTAAGCCTTCTTCCATGCATAGGTCACCAAGAACCGTTAATGGAGTCTCCTCCGGCGGTGCTTTCGGGTCGGCAGGCAAAAGTGGTTCCTTAGTAGCCTTGTCCTTCACAAATTCTAGAGCAAATAATAAGCCCATTCCTCTCACATCTCCGACGGAGTCGTGTCTATCCTGCATACCTTTGAGCGCTTCTATCAAGTGTTTTCCTACTTTGGCTGCATTTTCGGGTAGTTTCTTCTCGTAGTAGACATCTATTGTTGCAAGTGCCGCTGCGCACGCCAAGGCATGACCGCTGTAGGTATAGCTGTGCATGAAGTAGGGAGGGTAAGCAAAGAATTCTGCAATTTTCTTGCGCATCATAGTAGCTCCTAGAGGTACGTATCCAGAAGTTATTCCTTTCGCAAGTGTGACAATGTCGGGTATTACGTGCCAGTTTTCGTATCCAAACATTTTCCCAGTTCGGCCAAAGCCTGTCATGACCTCATCATTAATCTGGACTATTTTGTATTTGTCGCAAATCTTTCGTATTGTAGACCAGTATTCCTTTGGAGGAACCAGAACTCCACCCCCACCAACTATTGTCTCACCAATAAAACCAGCTATGGATTCCGGGCCTTCCCACTTTATGGTGTCTTCAAGAAACTTTGCACATCGAATGTTGCAACTGGGATATTCGAGACCGAAGTAGCATCTGTAACAGTAAGGTGGAGGTATGTGGACAAAGCCGGGAACGAGAGGTTCGGCTTGTTCACGAACATCCGTATATCCACCTGCACTCGCCGAGCCATATGTAGAGCCATGATATCCTTTCCATAACCCTACTATCTTGGAATGCCCCGTGTAAATCTTAGCTAGCTTGACCGCTACTTCAGCCGCTTCGGTGCCACTATTCGAGAAGAACGTTTTGCAAAAATTTCCCTTCGTTATTTCAGCTAACCGTCTGGCTAATCTGATCTTGGGAACACTTAGCACGTAGGGCGATACATACACCAGTTCATCCAATTGTTTCTTAATGGCTTCAATTACCTTCCTATTATTCATGCCAATGTTAACATTATACAGTTGCGACATGAAGTCCAAGTACCAATTACCTCTAGCATCCCAGTAGTATGCTCCGTCGCCACCAACGACGAGCGTTTTCTTGTACGGTGGCGGCCTCGGAGTCCAGGAATGCAGAAGATAAGAAGCCTCGTCCGCATAGAGACTCTTCAGTTCAGTTTCATATATCTTCTCTTTAGGTGACTGAGTTTTTCTTTTTCTCACTCATTTTCCCCCAGCCAAATGGAAGCAACAACTTAAAGACTTAAGTATTTTTGCGTGCAAACATATTTTAACACGTTTTTGATGAGAAATGTTAGTTTAGATGCTAATACTTGCCTAGCATGCTGACTTGCCCAGTATGCTGTATTGCAATGTGCGCGCACATTGAGTTTGATCACTTTTGCATAACGCGCGATGTCTTCTCATGTCTTCGGTGTCAGTGAGGGTGAGTTTGATCAAGTCGATTTCCTTCTTTGCTTGGGACAAGGTCACTGAACTCCTCAAGTCCGTATTCATTCATTATTCTCTGTATGATCCTTTTCATCTTCTTTTTGGCACCGCCTAGACTTTTGGTCTTGACGATCAAAGTTGCTACAAACTCACGCGCTCGTTTGTCGGCAACCATGTTAGTTATAGCTTCATTAGCACCGCAAAAATTCTTTACGATCTCTAAACCTTCGGCTTCGTCCATAATATGTTCCCCTTGGACCCTCAGTTCTCCATCGAAAACTCTGATGTGTTGATAGATCACAGCGTGTTTAGGCTGAATTCGGACATCAGGCAACTTGTTTTCGAGAAATAATTCGGTAAGTAGAATGACCATATTGACATCTGAAGAATGACAGACCACGGTTGGAGTTTGACTTGGAAGCCTAGCATTGATTTCGTTAACTTTTGGGACGCCTTCACTGCTGATCGCTTGAACGTCTGTTAAGCCGTTCAATCGCAATCCTTTGGCGATCTTCTCACTGATTTCATTAAACTTCCTTTGAAGGTCAGCTGAGATCTCAACTGGGGCGTACACTCTTTTGCAACCATATGTGTCGTCGAACTCAAGCCCTGTTATTTGAAGGGGGTTTGCTTCACCTTTTTTGGCCATTACCTCAAGAGATAGAGCAGAGCCGTCTATGAATTCTTGGATGATAATCTTTTCGTCTACGCTTCCTATTCTTTTAAGGGCTTTTTGTAGTTGCTCGATTGTGTTTGCCCGAAAGACACCTTCGCTTCCGCTTTTGTTGGAAGGTTTGACGATAACTGGAAACCCACAACCCGGCCAAGGCTTTGGGGTGGGAACATTCAAGTTTACCAGAAATTCCCCTGACCTCGACTTGTCTGATGTAGTCCAAAAAGCAGCGTTATCCTGCATAAAGGGAATGCCTAACTCCATACAAAGTTTTTTAGAATGTGCCAATGCTTTTTTATTTTCATTTGCGGGCAACACAGCATCGACTTTTTTCAAGATCCTTTTCGCATAGTTAACATCTTTTGTGATGTCCAAGGTGTAAGCTTCATTGGCTAAGGCTAAGGCGGGTGCCTGAGCATCTTTGTCTATTAGAACACTCTCGTATCCAGCCTTTCGGCAAAGATATGCAGCTTCTATTCCTTGTAGACGACCTCCAAGTACACCTATGCGCACAATGATCGCCTAGTACATTCAAATTTACGTCTTTAAAACAATTGTTATTAAATAAAAAAATATTTGGGAAAACTGCACGCACGCGAGACTGTATAGAATACTGTCGACGCGTGTGTACGTGTGTGGGAGAATGTATAGAAATACCATATATATAAATGTGTGAAGACCTAGGAAATACCAATCCCAAGAATTTTCTTAATGACTTTAGCTGCTTCTACGCTATCTATGGCATATGAAGCTCCAATTTCTTCTGCCCATTCTTTGGATGTTGCCACGCCGCCAATCATGTACTGGACTTTACGAATAAGGCCTTCTTTCTTCAAAGCGTCTGCTAGTTCTTTTTGCTTTAACGCTGTAGTTGTTAACATCGCTGAAGCGCCCACTACGTCAGCATTGACCTCCTTAATTTTGTCAATAAAGGCTTTCGTTGGAACGTCTGTCCCAAGATCGAAAATCTCAAAACCCTCTGCTATTAGCATAGCAATAACTATGCTCTTGCCTATATCATGGACATCTCCTTCCACCGTCCCTATAACTATCTTACCTAGGCTCTTTCGTACTTCCTTACGCTTAATTATTTCTGGCTCAAGCAATTCTTTCAAGGCTTTTTGAACTATATCAGCACTAGACACCAGGTTTGTCAACCAAAACTCACCGCGTTCAAACTTGTCACCTACAATCTTCAACCCCGCTCCTATTCCTTTCATAATGATGTCACCTGGACTCAATCCAAGATCTAGAGCATTCTTTACTGCGTTCATCAAACCCTGCTCATCAGCGTCCACAACTTTTTTGATCATTTCCTCATAATCGAACTCTGTCATTCATAGTACTCCTTTCTTTTGGTATTGAGTATGTGAATTCTTTTCAATTTATATAACTTTTGCGCGCGCGCAACATATTGATGGTCCATGGAGCTGGATGAAAAGATATAAGAGTGTCTTCCTTAAGGGCAATAAGGGGTTTGGCCGAGGCGGTCGCGAGGGTACTAAGCTCTCGCAGCCGGGTTCAACTCCCGGGGCCCCCGCTAGTATGAAGGGATGACAATGAGCAGACGCCCATATTTGTTTTCTCTTGTTAACAAGATTAAGTTGTGGCCTTCCCAAAATGGTATTCTTCACGGCGTTGAGAAAGTTGAAAGTTTAGGACGGTTTATTCGAGTGACAACATATTGTAGAACAAATATCTTAGTGAAAGATTCGAGAAGAAGCAGAGCGGCGCGTTGGTTAAGAAACAGATGGATGGCAGCAGTTTGCAAAGACTGTCGCATTCCAGAATGGAAAATTAAAAGATTCTCAAGGGAAAGAAGGAGTCCATGAAAGATTTTCGATTCACTCTGTCACAGAAAAGAAGATTAAAAGAATTAGGAGCAGATAGTTACGTTAATCTTACATTCAAAAATGAAAAAGAGCGTGACAGCGTTTTTGACAAACTAGCTAGAACATTGGAGCGGAAACATAAAGAGGCTCTGCTGAATTTACTCAAGATCACAAAAAGGCCTCTCATAAGACGACTTGAATCTAAGCTAATTGGAGCGCTGACCTCTGCTGGATTCGTTGAAGTGAATACGCCGTTTATTATTCCAAGAGAGTTCATTGAACGTATGGAAATAAGTGAAACACACAAGCTTTGGAAGCAAATTTTCTGGCTTGGAGACGGTAGATGCCTGAGACCAATGCTTGCTCCCAACCTATACCACATTATGAGATCCCTAAGAAAATTTACGAAACCCGTGAGTATTTTTGAGGTAGGTCCATGCTTCAGAAAAGAAAGCAAGGGAAGAGAACACATCGAAGAGTTTACCATGCTCAACGTGGTCGAATTGGCACCTGATAATGAACCATTTGAAAGGTTGAAGGAGATTATTAACATCGTAACCAAGACAGTTGAATTACCTCATTACAGATTGAAAAACGTGAAATCAGAAGTATATGGAAAAACGATGGACGTAATAGTTGATGAAAACGAAATAGCATCTGCTGCCGTCGGGCCTCATCCATTGGACAAAAATTGGGGGATCTTCGAGGCTTGGGCAGGAGTTGGGTTTGGCATCGAGCGAATGACCATGGTTAAAATGGACACCAAAAGAATCAGACACATTGCTCGGAGTCTAACCTATTTAGATGGGTCTAGCTTGGATGTGCAGTAAGGAACAAAGTTTATGTATATAGAACCAAAATGACTGGTGACTTGAATTGGTTATCCAATCAAATTTTGCGCATGTGGAAGCCAGAGACCCTAGAATTTCGAGAATATTAGATAAAGCTCTACGCGAAAGAGAGCTGACCAAAATAGAAATTTCACATTTAATGAAGCCCAGTGATATAATTGACCTTTACTCTATCTTTTCTGTTGCGCAGCGTATCCGTGAAAAGAATTTTGGGAACACTGTTTTTCCTTACGGTTTTATCTATTCATCAACTTATTGCAGGAACTATTGCATCTTCTGTTCTTATAGAAAACCCAATGCCAATTGTCTAAGGTATCGAAAGACTCCCGAGGAAATTCTGGGATACGCCAGTCAGCTTGAAGAATCTGGGGTACACTTGATTGATTTGACCATGGGTGAAGATCCGATGATTCACAACGAAAAACATTATGATTATCTTATAAGCCTCGTCAAAAGGATTGTAGACGAAACAGGATTACCTGTTATGGTTTCACCTGGTGTTGTTCCAAGAGAGATTCTGCGAGAATTGGCGCGGGTCGGAGCGGATTGGTATGCTTTATATCAAGAAACACATAACAGGAAGTTGTTCAAGCGTTTGCGTGTCGGACAGAGTTTTGACGCCAGAATGAATGCAAAGTTACAAGCGAAAAGAGAAGGCTTACTGATTGAGGAAGGTGTGCTAATAGGCGTAGGTGAGACCTATCAAGACTGGGTTGATTCTATACTTGCCATGAAAGAAATAGGGGCGCACCAAGTGCGCGAAATGGGTTTCCAGCCTCAGCCAAAAACTCCTATGGAAAATTGCTCCTCCCCACCAATACTTGACGAAATGAAGTTCATTGCCATAATGAGAATAACACAGCCAGACAAACTAATTCCAGCATCTTATGACATTGATGGACTAAAAGGCCTTCAGCTACGACTGATAGCTGGAGCCAATGTGATAACTTCCCTTATTCCATCGCAGTCTGGACTTGCTGGAGTTGCGCAGTCTAGATTGAATGTTGAAAGTGGATTAAGAACTGTCAAAGGAGTTGAGCCCTACATACAAAAGATAGGGTTAAGGTTTGCACCAAGAAAAAGATACATAGAGTGGATCAACGAAAACAAAACGCGAGCGCGTTCAGGAGTTCAGTGAAATATTGAATCAAACCCAAAATTCTATTGGTTCTTTTGGGTTTGTCATAACTTTTGCGCGCATGTTGAGCGCACATAATATATAGACTAAATGCAATAGAAAGCCTTGGCACATTAGAATTGAAAGGAGGTGAAAAAGCTGGGAAAAAGTCTGCTGAAGCTTCTTTCCAAGGAAGACATGGANNGTCAAGTTCCTCCACGATGAGGCTTTGAACGTCCTTGAAAAGAACGGGGCCTTAGTGGATCGGAAAACAAAGATAGCAAAGATACCGGAGACCGTGTTCGACGAATTCAGGGAAAAGGCTCCAAACGAATTTCCTGGATTTAATCGGAACGGTGAGGAATTGCCAACGTCGAGAGACGATTTCTATATCTCGACTTTTGGTGAAGGCACGTATATGACGGATCGAGATGGAACTCAGCGTCCGTCCACGCTAAAAGACATTGAAAAAATAATTATTTTCGGCGATGCGCTGGAAAATGTCGACATTGCTTGGGTGGGGTGTATGCCAACGGATTTGCATCCGAATGTACAAATGATCCATGCAATGGAGGTTTTGATAAACAACAGTCCTACCAAATCTATCAGTCTGGAGGCAGAGAATGGAGATCAAATGAGATACGCAATGAGAATCGGTGCGGCGCTATTGGGAGGAATGGAAGAGCTAAAAAAGACTCCAATCGTTANNAGAGATTCTCGACTCCCAAATCATGGCTGCTAAGGAAGGACTCCCGACGCTCTGTGGAAGCATGGCCTGCGCCATTACCACTGCTCCGGCAACTTTGGCGGGGACATTGGTGGTTTGGAACGCTGAAGTACTGAGTAGTCTAGTGTTGTCGCAGATGATAGCGCCTGGAGTTCCGTTTAGTATCGAATGCTCCGGATCGGCCGCGGATCCGCGTAGGGGATACTACCCTGTTGGCAATCCTGAGATGGCTTTGGTGAACGCT